>Ga0335072_10000278_pt1 | contig 109755 bp, 113 predicted proteins | sample Lox_Sample_21_FD_206725 | JGI IMG/M metagenome (GOLD analysis project Ga0335072, IMG submission 206725) | Soil microbial communities from Loxahatchee National Wildlife Refuge, Florida, United States - Lox_Sample_2.1 | ecosystem: Environmental > Terrestrial > Soil > Wetlands | place: USA...
CTGCGACGCAAGTCGTGAGGGATGGTCTTCTGCAAGCACTTTCGTCTCTATCGCGACAACACGCTCCAGCAGCTTGACTGCCTCCTTGACCTGTCCGTTTGCTTGATATGCCGAGGCGAGCTCGTGCTGCGACGTAAGTCGATCGGGATGGTCTTCTGCAAGCACTTTCGTCTCTATCACGACAACACGCTCCAGCAGCTTGACTGCCTCCTTGACCTGTCCGTTTGCTTGATATGCCGAGGCGAGCACCTGCTGCGATGCAAGTCGTGAGGGATGGTCTTCTGCAAGCACTGCTCTTATCGTGACAACATGCTCCAGCAGCTTGACTGCCTCCTTGACCTGTCCGTTTGCTTGATATGCCATGGCAAGATGATGCTGCGACGATAGCCGATGCGCGTCATCTTGCGCAAGATTTCTATCTCTCCACTTGCAAGACTCCTGTAGCCAAAGAACAGCTTCTTTCATTTTCCCATCGGCGTATAAGCACAGCCCGACCTTCTTACAGAGCTCGCTCCTCTCCTCTGTATCTTGGCATTGTTCGTCTTTGTCTATACGTGCCACATGCGGCAGATAGTCGTTCCAGATCTCGCGATTCGTGTAATCGCTAGAAGGAAAGACTTCCGAGAGGTGTTTTATTGCCGCCTTACTCGTCTCTGCCTCATGTCCATTCTGTCTAATCCACGTTCTAGTTGCCAAGTGAACTAGTCTATGCATATCAAGCTTCTTGCCATCGTCCTGTTTCTCTAGAAACGAATATGAACAGAGCGCGCCGATGGCACCGGCCAGCAGTGCTTCGGAGGGAGCTTTTGGTAGAATAGAATACGGAATTGTTCTCCATTCGATGCGAGATATGAAACCAAGGAGGTCTGCTGCCAAAACGTTTTGTTCGAGGATCTTATTGAACGTTATTGTCCAGGTCTTTGCGACTGCATTTGTCATATTCTGATATCGTGTTCTATCGCCAAATTCCGTACTCATAATGGCGATGGCATCCTGCTCTGTGTTCTTTAGTAGCCGTAGATACTCGGAGATGGAGCTTTTGTTTGTGTTAATATACGCTGCTGCTTGGGTAATAGCCAACGGGAGATAGTCGAGTTCTGTGAGCAGATTCATTACGATTTCCTCGTTGTAAGGAGAAGTTTTGCGAACGAGCGACTTCTCTATTAAGTCCATCGCCTGGTGTCCTGTCATTTTCCTTATCTCAATCACGTCGTTGCTGGTCAAGTACTGCGCTACGGCTCCGTGCCGAGTTGTAAATATAGTCAGGCCATCATCGCTTTCTGGTAGAAAGGTCAGCAAGCCTTCTGTTTGCTCGCTTCCACGAAGTAAGTCCAGGTCATCTGCGTTGTCGACAATTAGCAACCATTTTCCTGCGGTCTTTGAGCATAGCCGTTGCTGCACTAGCTTTTTTACGTCTTCTTTACTCTCCTGCTGTATTCCTAATGTTGTTGCGATTCCGATACAACCTCGCTCAAAAGTCTCCATACTCAAGACTTGTACCCAGAAGATGGAGAATTCTGGATAGTGTTCCTTAACATGGTATACAAACTGTAGCGCAATTTGTGTCTTGCCAATGCCACCAAGACCACTGATAGTCACCTTTTGACAATCCTTATTCACAAGCAGCTTTTGTTTCAGTGTCTCGAGCTCTTCACTTCGACCCACAAACTGACGATTTCGTTGAAACGGGAGGTAGAAACTACGCATCTGCACTGCGTTGTGTGAGTCTTATGTATGTAGAGCTGTATTGGCTACACTAACCTCTTGTTGCTTCATCGACTGTTTGCGTCTTAACCACTTCTACCGCAGGCATCACCAACAGTAACTCTTTTGCGTATGCTGCTGCGGTTCCAGCTGCATATGGTTGCCATTTCTTGTTCTTATGTGAATCGGCATAATCACAAATCCCACGAATCACCAGACATGGAAAAGTGTTCATTAGACCTGCTGCCTCCATCTCGAAGCATAGTACTTCTCCAAATTCAGAGCTGATCTTGTCTCTAGTTGTTCCGTCCCTCATTACTTGATTTCCGGATGCGATTGTACCGTAGTGAACTACAGGTGTATTGTTTGTTCGCTCGCTTCTCTGGATCTTTTGCGTAGCTGCACAAGATACACAGCTATTCCCTCCAACATGATTATATTCCGCTTCGTACAATACATCGCTTCCTAATGTGTTGTGGTTGAACTTTGAGATTTTACCAAGCTTCGACAAATGTGAAGACAAACTACTTCTACCTCTGTCTTGATTGGATCGTAGTTTGTTGATGGCAGAAAGAAGGATCGTAGGAGGAGTATTCAGAAATCCTGTACGTTCAAATCCATTTGGTGTTGATTTTCCAAAATCATATTGTACGACTCCACCATGTTCTTTTACTGGTTGACTGACAACAATATCTCCAAGTCGAATATCAACATCTTTTGTTGGAACTCCACCTCCTATTCCTACCATCAAACCAAATCGAATGGATTGAAAGGTAGACTTCATCTGCATAGCTACGGCAGCAGCAGAGTTTGTTCCCGTTTGTCCTGCTGGTAAACAGGCTATGACAACATTGTGATCGGCGATACGACCTAGGGTGTATATATTCGCATCGTTACCGTTCGGAGGAAGGTCTTGGTGTTCTTCATCAAGCATTTCTTGTGCTGCGGTGAACTCGTCTGGTAAGGCACATACCCAGCCTACTGTATACTCGTCACGTTGAAGACGGCGTGCCATGTTGGTCGGGTTTTAGCTGGATTGCAAATTCGTTGTAAGGTTGATGGAACATGACACACTGCGAGTCTTCTACAGACGCGAGTTCAGCTCTTCACGTGAACCGGGCGTCAGTGCTATCTCTGATGACTCTCTAGCAAAAGCAATACGATGCTGCGGCTATGGTGTGGCGTCAAATAACAACGCGTCTTTTGGAAATCCAGTCTCCAATCGTTTCGATACTTTTCATTTTCTTCTGAGAGTCATTATATTCGATTGTAAATGCTGTATTATTGCGACGAATACTGGACGAACTTCTCATACATTAACAAATCGCTACCGACTTCATATTCAAGTCGGAGAACAACAGTTATTCCATCCTGCTTGTGGCACTCTCATTTCACATTTCGTTTCACACTTCCATACATTTTGACCATGTTAATCTTCCAGTATCTACCTCTAGTATAGGTCTCTTACGCTTTTCATCAAGTACTTTCTTGCCGACGATGGATTTTTCAGTAGCTTCCTTCGTAGGACGTTTTTTCGTGTCCTCAACGTTAACATCTTCAGTGCATCATTTTTGCCTTCTCTATTACGATTTACTTGATCAATTTGTAACGTTTGGCTTTATCTTCTATTCCAACAAAAGTTACATGACACGGAGTGTACAGCTCATCTGACCACGCGATTTATTTAAATCTATCACTCACGCGTAAATCTATCAGCGTGGCTTGCCAAGACCGGTAGATTTAAATTAGTGGCACCCACTAATATTTACTGGACCCTCACTAATTTTAGGTAGTAACTCACTAATTTTACGCAGCGACCCACTAAACTTTGAATGTATTCGAAATATATTAAGTCGCCTTCACTTCGAGGGAAAACCATCTGAAATACGTGGAAACCCAACTCAAATACGTGAAAAACCACTTGAAATTCGTGGAAAACCACCTAACCAGCTGAAATTAATGGATAATCACCTGGAATTAATGGATAATACACCTGGAATTCGTGAATACTCACCTGGAATTCGCGAATAATCGCCTGGAATTAGTGAATAACCACCTGAAATACGCGGAAACTCACCTAAAATTCGTTGAATATCCCCTAAAATTCGTTGGAAGTAACGATGGTGAAGAGCCACTTGAGATTCGTGGAAAATGACTTGAAATTCGCGGAAAACCACTTGAAATTCGCGGATAACCACTTGAAATTAGTGGAGAACCACCTAGAATTAGTGGGGTATACAGTGAATATTAGTAGGGGGTCGCTAAACTTAGGCTCCCCCTATTTCTCGCCTAATTTGGAAGTGGTAGACTTACGTATGAGTGATAGATTTAAATAAATCGCGGGGTCAGCTGAGGTGTACGGTCCATGACACGATACTAAGGATAATCTAGTAGCAAATTAGTTTACAATCCGATCATACTTTTGCTAGTTCAGATAACGACTTCCTACTAGGTACGAGGCTCATATCAATAACTTTCCAAATTGAACGGGTTTCAACATTCTTTGTTACGTTTGGAGAGATATGGCTCAAGGACACGATCTCGCTGCCAAGCATAAATCATGGACAAGCTATCCGATATTGAGATTCCCCGTTCACTTCAAAAGGTCGATGCTGACAGAATATGCAGAGTACTCCGTACTTGGTCAACCTCGGAAACATGCAACTAGCAACTTCAACGATTTACAAGTCACTGAACCCATCACACCATTCTTAACTAACAAACCAAGGTACTACATCTCCTCATAACCTCGCCTATCAATTACGAAGTATTCCCAGTAAACATTATTACCTTTTACTGGCTTGAAAGTGATTCCTAACCCGTCTACATCGACTAGATCACTCCAATATCCTCGATTTAAAGTTAAGATTCTATTACCAGTACGAAGACAAAAGATGAAAGAAATATCTAATCAATATAATGTATCATTTAGAGTTCAATGTCCCTTTATCAACTCAATGGCATGAATCTATCTCTTTGTTCATAAACAATGAACTAAGGTACGGAGTACTATTCAATCTCGTAATACTATAATGCCATTGGTCTCATATCATGAGATTGTACTTCTTTGTAATAATCAAGATTTCTTTCATTCTATTGAGACTCTCGAAATCATAAATGATTCAATCATAAATGATTCGGTTGACAAAAAGAGGACTCCTATCGAATAGAATATCTCTTGAAACCTGAATCTTTTCAATTATTTCAATTGTGACGTTTAAATGACCATCTTTTTGAGCATCTAATTCATCATTATGTCGTACCATCGATATTTGAAGTTAGGAGGTATAGTTGAGGCGTCTAGCTTACATGGAAGTCTCTCTAGGTTGCAAAATCCGTTATACATTAGCAATTGTACCTCGGTATACCATTATTTTCTAAGTTCTCGAGTCATAAGAGATTTATCTCGTTGAGAGGGATTTGGTCACTCTCATATCGTTTTATCAAGAACTTCAGTCAGTCTTTTGATCTTAGATTTTTAGATTCTAGATAATACTTTGATCAAGAGATTGAAATCGGCTTGTAGAGTTCTGAGAAGGTTATTGTATCCGTATAATTAATGATGGAGATAATATTTCAATTCCACAGCCGTAAAAGTTGAAGTTGTCTACAAGACTATGTACTCTACGGCTTGATCCGATGATCTCATCGAAAGACTGAAGTCATAATGCCGTAGTGAAGTTCTTCATCTATGTATTGCTATTGACGTATCATTCGATAGTCGGAGTTTTGAGGTTGATCTGCTGTAAATGTCTAGATCGCTACGATCTACCTATCAGTCAAATTGACACCTTTGGTAAACTATGAAGTTATTACTGTAGAAGATCGAAATCTTGCTCTTATCCTCCTTAACAGGAAGTCTATATTTAGTAGAAATGCCCAATGTTGAAGCTATGCAACAGAAAAGGTCTATTCCGTATATATCTAATACATATTCTTCGGGATATTCGCCACTGAGAATAGGAATTGATTTCATTTCGGATTCAACATTTGGTAGAACGGAGTCAGCTTCACCATACCTAGTATGCCTCTTGATCTTATGCGTCTACTTCAACCCTTCGAAGAAGCGTTGCTAAAGATAAGTTCTCGACAGTCTGCGAGGTTAGATCTCTATCTACAGCTTCAATCTTAACTTCAGTGACTCCTTGTAATTCGACTTCATCGAAATCCCGTATGACGCAGTATACAAATCGCTTCAAATTAAATGGTTGATGATCAGGAATGGTGTTTACGAGTCGATGAAATGTCTGACCTGCCATCATTGCTACTCCACCACCGTCCAAATATCAACTGATCGTCGTCGATGGCGTTGCAAAGTCATCATGTGCATCAAACCAAACGCATCTTAAATCGTTTACATCTCCAAACACTGCATTAACATCAACAGTGGACATGCAATTGCCAGCGAGCACAATTGGAAAAGTTGAAGCATCACGAGCCTCTTTGACGAGTTTAGCCCGGTAGCCGTACGACAAAGAATTTCAAAGCTCTTTCCAATTTCACCTTCGAACTCGTCAACTGGCGGAATGTCTTTGGTGTTCACTTGGGTACCTAGTAATTGGATTGCTTCGATAACGCCATGATGGCGGAGACAAAATGGTCCAGCGCTGACACGTTGGTTGTAGGCTCCAACATGATATGGCGAGTAAATAACGGTGACTGATTTGACACGCTGAGCCATTGGGTCGATTAATCGATAGTTGCAAGCTTTTCACAAACTTCGAAGCAGAATAGAAGTCGACTTTGTAGTAAGTGGGATGTGGGACGCAAGTCCAGACAACGAACGCTAATTTATGTTTCGGATTATTGACATGTACAATAACATTATTCGGCTAAGCGGGTGGTCACCTTACCAGTTTTTTTTTTATCTATAACAACCGTCGATTTCTACTCGATCCTTCCACCATCAAACCGTCTTTCTTTCTATCCCTCTTCTCCCTTACCATCACCTTCAGAGTCTTCTTATTTTCTGTATGACTGTATGAGTATCTCACTACCTCTAAGACTCGAGAAGCCAACTTTGATCTTCTCTACTTCCTTCGAATTATTTTCGATTGTACCAACGAACTTACGCGTTACCGTAGAATGGCTCTACCTGAAATCTAATCGTTTTTTTGGCCTACCAAGTAGAATAAAGGGTAAATTAATGGTAAAAGTTGCTAAATCTTTGTGGAGACGCAATTCGAACGCCTAGGACTACTGCGTTGCGATCAATATCAAACACCAACAATCATTCCTCCGTTACGACGTCTTGTTTTATACCATCTCGTTTCGTTGATTCATTTGATCCGATTCTGGGATATGAATATGTCAAATCGACCTAATCACGTCGAATCTGCGAAACGACGTAGAATCGAATGTACAAATATCTGTACTAGTTATTGTAGTCATTGCAAGTCCATGTTCTCACTTACTGGATTGATGGCGATGAACTCTAAAGAAGGATTCAAATATTATAAGAGACAGGAATGTGAAGAAAGTGCTCGAAATGGTTGCACTTTATGCGAGACCATTGTCACCAGCGGAACTACAGGAGAATGGATCTCAAAAAGAAACAATCATCTCATGATGTTCAGTACTCTGAAATCGAAATGCACTTGAAAAGGCCTGGACACCAATTCCAACAATTCAAACTTAGCACCAGGATTACCAGCTTGTTTTGATGGTATACGTGGATGGCTTTCTGATCGTCCAAAAGAACCAATTCATATGGCTGTCGTTTTAGCCATTTGCACCAAAGAAGGTATTAGCATGAAAATTTTGAGAATGGCATATGATTAATTGGATATTAGATAGTCCGATTGCAGATTTCATCCCTTTGAGATCTGTTGTAACCGATGTCTCTGGAGAAGTGGCATCCAAAGCGGCTCAAAGTTGGATGTTCGAATGCAATAGGACTCACAAACGTTGCCATTACAAAGATAATCCACTACTACCATCACGTGTCCTAGATATTGGACTGGATCAATCCTCATCTACGATCAAACTTCATGTCACTGACAAAGCAAGAAAAGAACGTGGACCATATTTGGCTTTAAGCTATTGCTGGGGAGGTCCTCAACCTATTATCACCATCAAGAGTTCCATAGAGAAATTGAAGTCTGGATTAGCAATTTCGACTCTACCTCAAACAATTAAAGATGCTATAGAAGTCACACGATGGTTCGGCCTCCGATTCTTATGGATTGATTCACTCTGCATCATTCAAGACGATATAGTAGACAAGGAGTCAGAAATTCAAAATATGGGACAAATCTATAAACATTCCACCATCACCATCGCAGCTTCAGCTTCCAGTACGGTAACTCATGGATTTCTCTGACCGTGAGCTGTTTCGTCTTATGAATTTCAACTTAGCTTGCCGGATGGTAAGAGTGGATGGGTCTCAGTGTCGAATTTTAAACTGATATCTCTTGATAATCATTCTCTAAACTGCAGAGGATGGGCATTTCAAGAACATATGCTATCACCTCGGTTACTCCAGTTCGGCGAACTTGAACTAGTGTGGACATGCCAAACAGTTCCAATCAAGACGATTACTTCTTCAGACGATATGCGCGTATATCAAAAGAAACAAAGACTCCCATCTCAAATCTTTGGTATATACGGAGGAAAGTCATGGACAACTCGAAATCAAAGGATCGATTTATGGCAACAAATGATTACAGCGTATAGCAACCGCAAGTTAACGTAATCAAATGACAGACTCAATGCTTTGGCTGGTATTGCAAACGAGTTAAAGCATCTGTGGAAAGACGACTACTTTTACGGATCATGGAAGAATTGCATGATAGATTTCTTAGCTTGGCACGTTGTTGGAGATGACAGACGGCATCAGAGAGTTTCCATAGCTCCAAGTTGGTCATGGGCATGTATAGGCTGTCCTATCCGATTCATCAGAATTGCGCGACAAAGTGCGATCTTGCAACAAACGAGTGATTCAGCAGGAGACGGATCTGGAAGCATATTTCTGAGCTGCAAAATACTCCAAGAGGAAGTTATTCTCAAAGCTAATTCGCTGGTCATTTCCAAATTTCGGGATCTGAACTACAATGAGTGTCAGAACGTCGATAAGAATCAGAACAAACAAGTCCAGTACTTACTCCTAGGCGAGTCAAAGGCTAAAAGATACGTGAGAGATTCAGGATTGATCGTGGTTAATTTTGGACAGCGATCATTCAAGAGGATCGGCATGTTTGAAATCTTTGGTGAAGAATGCAAAGCGGCTTGGGAAAGAGCCGAGTATCAAGATGTCACTTTGTTTTGATGCAAACTTTTAGACTGTATGTTTCGCAAGAGTTCATAATCCAGAGTATAGCAATGAGAGACTTGCTCAAAACACGAAACTACATGTGTAGTAGACGACTCGCAACTTAGCTTCCACTGGATTCATTTCTCGTAAGACGAGAACGCTTACGTTTCCATCTCAGGATGAAAATGACTCCCTTGGATATCAGATAGTCACATAGAAGAGTACTACTGCGTCCCTAGTTATGAATAAGGCTTAGAACTTAGAATTGGTGGAAATTCACCTCGAAAAGCGATGGTACATGCCTCCATTTGAGACGAAATTTTCTTCGACTTCATTTGAGACGTACTCTAACGAATTCGGTTGTCTCTACGAATCAAACTCCTGAGTGATGGAATTGAGTCTACCTCTCAATGCTTTAAGATACGAAGAAACTATAAAGAAGCTGAACAGAAATGCTACGTAACTTGCCACTCTTAAGATACTTGTATTAGAGAATTGGCACGGCGGTCTAGCTTATATAAGGCTTTGACTGAATAACTTGTAGCGTGTTCAAACCCAAATTACGTCTTCAGTTCTTCAGTTCTACACAGGAAGATTTAAGGACATTGTTAATGAACTCCATCGATTCAGATAGACCTGCTTCTAACGGCATATAGATTCGAATAATAAAACGACGTACGATGTATACTCAACAAGAAGATCTACAACAAGTAAAGAGAAAATCTTCTGAGCAAATCTCGAGAGAGCTGAATCGAAAGAAGCCAAATACCAAAAGCCAAAGTGCCAATATCCGGTCTGGCTCGTTTAAAGAATACGAAAAATATCCCTTAAGACATCACTTCACCATCTTAAGCATACCGGAAGCTACTTGGACATAGTGGTGATGTAGATGAGGGATTTTTATGGCTGCCTGCTCGTCTTTTCTCTGAATATGATGTATAAATCTGCTTTTATTTGAGAAAGAGTGGGTGATCGTGACATTAGCAGTGATTGGAGAATCATCGAGGCCCGCGTTTTGGACCCTTGTAGCATTCCCTGAAGAAGAAAGCTAGAGTACGATGACCGTAAGTTCTGGAATCATCATCAAAGTAACTGGGCTCATACGATCCGGCAACTTCCGGAATTATCACCAATAGTTTTGTTTTGCATCATACGACATCTTTCTACAACCTTCTACAAGTCAGGAGATGGAAATGTATAAATATGTAGCCTGCTCTCCCATCGTCATCAACACTTTGACGAAGAACAAACAACAAGCTCAATTCTCAGAGTAACACCTACTTCTAAAGAGAAGATCAGCCTTGTAGTGCTTATTCTTCACTCAAATTCTTAAAATGTCTCTTTTGTTTCCTCGCTTCAACGAATTCCATCCACTCTTTCGCGTCGTCGATGAGTTTGATCGAGCCGCACGCTCTGGTGCCTTGAGTGGGACACAGCAAACAAACACACGTTCCTTCGCACCACGTTTCGATGTCAAAGAGACAAAAGACAACTACGAGCTACACGGTGAACTACCTGGAATACCACAGTCAGCCGTTAATATTGAATGGACTAATGACAATACCTTAACCATATCTGGTCACACTGAAAGAAGTTATGAGGGTGTTCGACAAGGACGAGTTACTGAAGCCGATGATTCGTCTTTGCAGCAAAACCCGACAGCTGAAGAGGAAGGTCAAGGTGCTTCCACATCTGAAGGAAACGACACGACCATAACCAAAGCTGATGACAAGAAAGAGCTCAGTCAGATTGATGAAGATCGTCCACGTTTCTGGGTTAGTGAGAGGTCATATGGCAGCTTCCATCGAAGCTTTCAATTCCCAACTGAAGTTGATCAAGACAATATCAAGGCAAGCTTGAAGAATGGTATCCTGGAGATCAGTGTGCCAAAGGTCAAAGCTCGCGAGCCACGAAAAATCCAGATCCAGTAGTTTACACATTGTGCTTGGATAACTCGGATCAATTTGTCAGAGAATGAATACTTCAGTTCACGTAGTATTAGCTTCATCGATCATATGGTAAAAGGTAATCAAAAGTTTTACTATGCTTCATCTGGTTCATCTTATATTGTTATTGTAACAGTCTACCGGATCTTCGCAGATATTGCCATCATGTTCAAGGTAGGAGATCCCAAATCTGGAAATTATATGGACAGTAGAGACGTCTCGCCATCCAGTTCCATTGATGAGCTTGAGCTTTTATGGGTGAAGTTGCTTTGCCGCTTCATGATCTGCAGGATAGTGACTACTTCACTAGTTATGTTGCCCTCATAGGTCCCAACCTATAATTCTTCCTTTGCGATATCATTCTCGAAAGCCGATTCAATCAGAAGAGGTTCCAGACATGGAAGAACTTACGTGCCTGGAGTCATAAGTTTAGCCATTTCATATCAGCCTTTCCACATGCTAAAATTTGGAACCGTGTCATAGCTGCCTTATGTCTACGAGAATTCACTCTCCCATCTCTCAAGCCTGATCATAGTCCCTATGCTTCAAAAGTGTTATTTACATCACCTCCAAGGCTTAATTCTTTTACCTTCGTAAGAATATGAGAACCATTTGATTCAGTTAGAGCTATCCGCAGAAAACTCAAGGGACCACACAATGTACAGGTTTGGCGACGCTGCTTGGCATTATTAGACCGTCTAAAATCTAGGAAATCACGCAACATTCAACCCATTTGTTATATCTAATTATAGCGAACGTGATAAATATAAAATTCTTCGGTCATAGATTGAATTACTCATCCTCGTTGACAAAAAGGATTATGAACTACCTATACCAAACTCACTTAATAGCCTTCAATAAGGCTGTATCCACCATCGACTAACTCGTTATGACCATTGACATATTGATTGACTACAAGATGAATCACTGCACGAGCAATATCCTCTTCATTGCCAGGTCGGCGAGCTGGTACTTTGGCATACCTTTCCTTTGGGATGTGACTCTTTTGATCCTCACCACTTTCTCCCGTGGTCATTTCGCTTGGAAATACACCTGGTGAGATGGAGTTGATACGAATCTTAAAGTCATTCTGCGAAACAATGTTAGCAAGCATGCGGCTTAGATGAATGGCAGCAGCTTTGCTAGCATTGTACGCAGGGTGATGCTGAGGATTCTTAATAAGACCAGAGACTGAGGCGATATTGATAACCGTTCCAGAGTAGTTTTTGTGTTGTTGAGTCGAATGTGCCAATAGCGGCAAGAAAGCGGTAGTTGTGAAGTAGATTTGTGCAACATTTGTGCGGTAGATCTTCTCCCACTCTTCGAAGGTGGCTTCGTTGGTATCAAACAAGTTCTTCTTTGCCTCTTCCGGAGAGTGAAATTCTTGCTCAAACGTGGAACCGGAGGTACCGGCATTATTGACGAGGATGCATAGACACTTTTCACGCTTGGAGATATCATCATATAGGCGGCTGATATCCTCCTTTTTGCTGATATCACCTTGAAGCGGAATAATTTCACCATCAATATCTTCGCCATTGTATTGTTCAGCAACAGCATTTAGCTTGTCTTCAGAGCGGCCAACGATGTACACTTTAGCACCATTGACCGCGAGAGCTTGTGTGATCATTAAGCCAATGCCAGAGCCACCACCTAGAGTAGTTAGTTGATATACTCGAAAGAAGCAAATGAATGTACTTACCAGTGACAAGGGCAACTCGGCCTTTGAGATTGAACAGGGTATTGCTGATTACAGTTTGGTTTGATGGGTGACCCATGATGATGGAATTCCGAGAAAATGCACGACGAGGTAGAGCCTTAAATTGTAATGAATACAATTGAGTTGCCTTGGAGCAGATAGACCTTGAAGAACGAGGAAAAGAGAACATAGTTTTAATCATTAACACGTAGTTATAACGAATCGTTTTGATTTGAACAAATGCCAACCAGATTTTTACGGACTTTCTCCATGATGTAGTTATTACGTAGTTGTATACACATTTTTATGATGTTTGAAGCCTTCGTGATGTCACTTAAAAATGAGAAGCATCAGATCGGAATTTTGAATCCAGGGAGACGGGTAATTGGACACTCACGTAAGATCGAGATGCTCCCACAAATTGAATGCTTAAGACAATGCCACAACAGGTCGATATCCTCGATAAATGGCAATGACAGGGTGCGATAGTTACTCTGCATGCCTTTTGAAGAGCAGTTCCATCATGTGAATCGTCGTCACCCTGTTTTGACACAAATCGAGCAACTCGTATGAAGCTCAGACGTGTTGGCTCCAACAAGCATATCTGGTAACTCGAAGAGGAGTATCGTCATTTTTCGGAGCCAGTGGCTTGTTATTGCAATCTAACTATCGTTTCACGGCTTAATATCGAGAAATCACAAATGCCATACGTTAAATTGTTGCAAAATCGAGGAAATTACTCTCCAATGTCGTCAATGGCTAATCATTCCAGGAGAATACGCTTGTGGCATTTTTCTTTCATTCTTTCATTCGCATTGCACGTGTCAATGTTACGACTATAGTACTACGCCTGCAATATTCGAATTAGATTCGGATATAAATGTTTTTTTGGTTTTTTTTTTTTTTTTTTTGGGAGGATCCATGGCGTATTCCTTACAGTCAGAACCCGAGAATTTGTGGAAAAGCCTGAACCTGAGCTCCGCAATGAGTGAAATGGAACTAGCATCGAATATTTGTGACGATAGACTGACGTTGAAGTGTCGCTGCCCAGTTGTTGGTCATGCTATAACATCGGTTTCAAAGACTCTACTTTCCATGAATCTCGTACATCCAGTAGTCCAAAACTAAATCACTATTGTTAACAAACTACAAATATCATGGATAACTTCGAAAAAGCTCCTGAAAAGTCCAAAAGCCGAGTATTAGTTGTGGCAAATAGGCTACCGATCACAATTGCCATGAACGAAAATGGAGATTTCGATTTCAAGATTGCTTCCGGTGGACTCGTATCTGGTCTTTACAGTCTTTCAAAGTCTATTGAATTCCAATGGATTGGTTGGACCGGTACCGAAATCCACAGGAATGATCAAGATATGATCAGACGTCGCTTAGCAACCGACTTCAATGCTATCCCGGTGTATTTGTCGAAAGAGCTGGCCGAAAAGTATTATAGTGGCTTTTCAAGTAAGTTGATGGTCTAGTTACGATGATACTTCTAGAAATTTACCGCATATAGACTCCGTCCTTTGGCCTCTTTTGCATGGCATGCCGTTCAAAGCGCAATTCAACGAGAGTTGGACCGCCGCTTATCGCGAAGTAAACGAAATATTTGCCGACCATATAATGCCACTGGTGGAAGATGGTGATTTGATCTGGGTCCATGACTATCACCTGCTACTTCTGCCAGGAGTACTTAGAAAACGTTTGGAAAAGAGAAGAAACGTTCGCGTTGGCTTCTTCTTACATACGGCCTTTCCTCGAGAGGATTCTTTCTCAATCCTTCCTTTCCGTGAGGCAATATGTGATGGTCTACTCAGTTGCGATCTGGTTGGTTTCCACGTGAGAGAATACGTTGACATATTTCTTGATTCCGCGGAAAAGGCTCTTCCGTAAGCCCATTCATTGCACGTTTCATGACATCACTGACTCTTACATTTCAGTGACATACAACGATCACCAAGTGACCTACACTACAAAGGCAGGAAGCTCATTGTGAAAGACTTTCCAATTGGTATCAATCATGATGACTTCAAGCAATCTATCGCTTCCAAAGCCACTCAGAAAGAAATCAAACAACTGAGGCTGACGTTTGCTGATCGTAAGATCATACTCGGAGTGGATCGGTTAGATTACATCAAAGGTATCCCTCAAAAGTTGATAGCCTTTGATACATTACTGAAAGACCACCCCGAGTGGATTGGAAAGGCGGTTTTGGTACAGATTGCTGTTCCTACGCGATCTGATGTTGAGGATTACAGATGCCTACGCAAAGAAGTGGAAGAGTTGGTTGGAAAGATTAATGGTAAACATGGTGCGTTTAGTGACCGATATTCGTGAACGAAAAGCTAACAATCAAGGCACTTTGACCTATACACCAATTCAGTACCTTTATCGATCAGTGGAACCAGCATGTCTTCATGCATTGTATGCTGAAGCCGATTTGTGCGTTGTGTCCTCAATTCACGATGGTCTGAACTTGGTCAGCTACGAATATGTGGCATGTCAAACCCGACGTAGCGGTGTACTTTTGTTATCACAATACGCTGGAGCCGCCAAACTCTTGCCTTCCGCTGTTTCTTTTAATCCATGGGATACTCCGCGCTTTGCCGATGCTATTCACATGGCTCTCAACATGCCGCTGGAGGAACGTCAGAAGAGATTAAGTGAGGCATCAGAGACTGTCGAGACCAGGACGATGTAAGCCAATGGAACCTTTCAAACTAAGGATTTGCGCTCTCAATTACTTAACGTGACTAGCTTGCAATGGGGATTGTCATTTCTGGATGAACTACGGTCAAGTTCGTTGGATGATGAAGCAGCTATGGAGTAGAGACTTGCACTTTATGTTACTGGCGAATTTTTAGTGCCATACAACCATACGGAATAGAATGTAAAGAGATACAGTAGTGTATGTAACGTATCAAGTGTTCTTTATCTTCCAGCTCTGGCGAGTTTGTCTAGTAGAGGCTTACTTCGAACCATCTTCATGCTGCGTGAACCTTTTCAGCATTTGGAAGCAATATAATTTGCGTCCTTCCATAAAAGTCTGTAACAACAATGTCCAAATATAAATCTCAAGGTCAAGAAGCGGCAACATTCCTTTATAAATAGGCCTCGATATGATTTCTGTTTCGCTGTATACTGTACCAAAGATCAACCGTTCACTACAACACCACCATTGGCATGTATAACCTGTCCACTTATCGACGAGCTATCCTTTGAAGCTAAGAAAACAAAACAGCACGCAATCTCGCTCGGTTGGCTTGGTCTACCCATCGGAGTCGTAAATTGTTCTTGCTTTTCTTTGCTCATGGAATATGGTATCAACGGTGTCCATACATGTCCTAGAGCAACGGCGTTGACGCGGATGCCTCTGCTGATGTACTGGTTCGACAATCCTCGTGTGCAAGATACAATGGCGCCTTTTGTGGATGTGTAGTCGAGTAGATCCGGTTGGCAAATGTAGGCGTTGATGCTAGCATTGTTGATAATGGTATCGACGCGTTTCATGTGCAGGAGCGTATACTTTGAGAGATAGAAAAAGGAGTGAATGTTTGTTTCAAAGGTACGCTCCCATTGCTCTCTGCCGACAGTCAGCGTTGCTAGTTGAGTCTCGCAAAGTACTCACTCTAGAAGACCTTGAATATCTTCAACTTCTATTTGATACCCATGATCGTTTACGAGGATGTTGATCGTACCCATTACTTCCATTGCCTTTGAAACCGCCTCTTTGCAGTTATGCTTATGTCTCAGGTCAGTAGAGTAGAGGTAGCATTTCCTATTCAACTCCTCGACTATGTTTTTCGTCTGCTGTGCATCAGATTCCTCCTCTGGCAGATGTACGATGAAACAGTCTGCGTATTCCATGGCAAAGAGAATAGCAACGGCGCGTCCAATGCCAGAATCACCACCTGTGATGAGAGCTTTCTTCTCTTCAAGTTTTCCAGCTGCCTTGTAGAGCTTATAATCGCGTCTTCAGTCGGAACGTGTTGCGATTCCGGTTCCTCTTCCTTCAGCTCAGATTGAAGACCTGGCGGCTTCTGACTGGTAATTGGGATTCTATGTCCTTTACAAGTCTTAATATATGGAAGTACATTACAAGTAACGTAGATCATACCGGTTTGAAACTGTGACTCTAAACCGCCAGCGGGCTCTAATGTATCCTTGTGCGTGGAACCAGCCATGCCGTCGAAATTGGACGGAGTTAAAGCTGATAATGATCCATGAAGACGTAACGGGTGTAAATTAAAGAGTATGACATTATTCCTCGCAGCCTTACTCTTCGCCTCCTTGAGCTTAAGTGAATAATCGAGAGCTAATGGCTGAATTGGAATCAAAATAATTCGATTTTACGCAGATCGCAAAGCCGCCAATCTCCCTCCTACTTAGATATAGGTCCAAAAGGCAATAACTAGCTCCAAAAAGTTGCCAAAACACAAATGAAAAATGCCACAGAATGCCTTCAGTGGTTTCTATTGCTCTTGTGGCTTCATATCCTATGAACCAAGTTGACAAAAAGGTGTTTTCGATACCAATATCTTAATGCTGAGCTTATCTCTGAGGATTGATTGTTCCCGGGTATTTTGCAGAATCTGGAGTGCCTTCTGGCTTCTTGGATTGTTCAGGATTGGCCATTTGATCTGTAGAATGCATGGTTGGAGCATTTGAAAGGCCTCTTTGATCACTCCGAATTTTTCTTTCATCCCCAGCTTCACCTTGTGGCTTACGGAGCTCTGAGTGGATACGCTTTCTCACTCCCTTCCCATACTCCTCTGTTCTACGAGTATCGTCTTCGCTATGCTTGCCAGATGCATCAGTGGTTCGCTTGCTCTCGCCACGTTTGTCGTTGTCATGGCTTCCAGTGCTTCCAATCAATCCGTTCTGATAGAATCCAGCGCCTGCTATTATGGCAATGACTACTCCGACAATCCTTTAAATTTGTGAGCAAATTACACGGCATCCAAAGATTCTGGAGTTTGCATGGTCGGTAATATTGTCGATATATTAGCTACTTGCCTCCGACATTGAAAACCACCTACCATGGTAATCTCGTATTCCCTTCGTTTCGATGTATTTTGGCATACTCTCTAACTCTAGTTGTTCGATGAAAGGAAGGTCTCACGGAGAGACGATGCGTATTTATTACCGATCGGGAAAGATGATACATCAATGGTCGGTGGCGAAGTTTGGACTTGAAAGACATTGTTATGAAACTCAATAGAAGAATTGGATTCAGAGAAGATCTATGAGATTCCGGGATATGAAATTGCTTGATTCCAGAGTGGATGGCAAAACACCACATCATGTATGCGTCATACTACAGCGGTCCATCACCGTTAGACTACTTTTAATCGACTCAGACTAACGATCATAATTAGATTATTAACTTGGGAATATATAGTATGTCATAAAAAGGTTTGAGCGGCGGATACGTCACTAGTGAATGTAAGAATGGAAGATATCTTCGTCGGGTTAGATTTCAGCATCATACCTTCGAAAAGGTCACAGTGTTAAGATCCCGGAAATTTGCTCTTACGCCGACCTAAATATTCCCTAGATCGACTAACCGGCTCCAGAACACAAGAGCGAGATACCTCAAACCAGCTCAGGGCCAGTTTAGGTGATGACTAGAACCCATACGATCGGTTTCAGTTGTACTTCTTCAATTAATTGCTCTTCTTTGGTTTGATCATCATTAATCCTCTGAGATTTTAGCAGTCTCAGCTGAGAACAAGGAACTTCCATTCAGCTTGAAGTTTTGTCCCACTTTTTCCAACTTGATTAACTGCAACTCGGTGAGATTTCTGCTCCGGAGTGCTCTTCATCTTCTATCTAACGGGTTCCATACTCTCGAGCTTCCGAGTCCTTCTACTGTATGGCCAACTGAACCATCGTCGTCGATTCTTTACTTTCACAATCTCTCCTTCCTCTTCCACATGCACATTAACACTCCTCCATCCATAATCACCGTCGTCATTTATGCCCATCCAAAGACCAAGAAGTGCTGAGACAAATGCCAACGTCAAAGCTGCGGCAGCACTCCAAAGTAAGCCCATAAACAGTGTCCCTACTTTGACTCCATGTGCATAGCTTGGATTGATGCCGTCTATCCGTGTCTTCTCAACTTGTGCCGACGTATGCAACATTACCGCAGCGACCGTTCCAATGGCCATTGCTATACCAAGAAATCCTAAAGGTATAACGAACCACCTCTTTGGACACAGCCAGAATGCAAACCATCCAAAAACGCTAAGAATCATGGCCAAAACCAAAAGAGTAAATGCTTCGCCAGAGTTCATGATTCCTGCTGCAGCACTTATGACTGTCGTAGTCATCGTAGGACGTGTGACGGAACCATTAAACCCAGGAACATGAGAATTCAAGGATTCAGCCACCTCAAGTAGCGAAGTGATGTTTACAGGTGACCATCCACGACGAGCCTTACACATCTCTGGAATTGCGTCGGTCTTGTTGAGAGGTCGTATACATTCGTGAGCTAGATACCATGAGAAAAGATAAGCTGTTTCGCTGTCTGTTGTATTGGGATAATGTATGGAGAACTAACCATAAGTTAATGGAATGTGCTTCTAGGATCGTAAATATAGATATATTAGAGCAGACTAAACGTACACTGAAGATTTTCAACGTCTCTCCAACGATACCATACTGAAGAGCATTGATTGCTTCATATTGACTCTTATTCCATCCCGTTGGTACGAAGCCAGGAGTCATGATTGTGATGATGATTGAGAAGGCGTAAAGAACGCCAAAGATCAGGATCGCAGGCAGACAGTCAAGGAAGATCTCTCGACCTGTTCTCCATGTCGCTCTTGATCGTCGGAATAGGGACATGATTCTCTATCAAACTGAAGTCTTTGTTCGCGTTATGTAGAATGTGCCTCCATGAAATATGCCCGAAGTCCATGGTAGCATAAAATATTCCAGTGAGTTTCCTCACCGCACATATCACTGCCTGGAAAAGGGGCTATGCACCTTTATCGTCAAGGCGGTGCAAAAGCCACCGAGCGGGTGCCAACACCCGTTGTGCTCCGATCAAAATTGTGTATTTGGAAGCATCTAGCCGCTATTGTTATAAGACTCGCACCTCTCTGCCTGCCCGTGCAATTTATGGAGTAAGATTTGAAAACGCCTGGTTCGCAGGCGAACTCCTTCGCACGCGGCCATAGTGTCTGGAGCTGAAAATCGCTGATCCTTCCCTACATTGAACAGTGGATGACGCCGATGCCACTGAATTCTGCATTGAAAAGTCAATTTGCTCTCCGTGGATTGTCGTAGGATTGTCTTATGCCTTGCTATAGGCCGCAAAAAGTGTTAGACTACAGTGAATCTCTCTGGAACGGACTTCTTCGAAAGCATTGCCTAATGGCTTCACGAATGGCTAATCTGGCTACATACTCTCAGGTTTCCTGGGGTAACAAAAACATGTTGATACAAAAGTATTTTCTCATCCTTGATTTCATCTCTTGCGGCGTTGAGAACTTTCTGTACTCTCTCTACGCTCCATCCCAAAGTCATGAAAAATGGTAGAGAAGCATCTATGGCTCGGAGAAAATCTTCAAGCGTTAGTCGACCTATGACTTTGTACTTCTCACCTTTAGCCCAAAGTCCAATAGGCCATATCGTCCATTTGATATTGATATCGGCGACCATCTTGAAATTTATGCTCGTAAGTTGAATTTGATCAACTTGGATTCAGTCAAACGATGCTGAATTATGGTTTTGGCTTATTTTTACGTTTGAGAATCACCTTCATATTTTTGCAATTGACTCTATACGTACATGATCTAATGAAGCAGGTGTGTTCTTGCAAACAAAAGTTCAGTCAACGCCAATCTCAATCAATACGGTACTTCACTCACATTAACTTCAAGCGATGTGGTAGGTCTTTCTACTACCATTCTGAGTGTCAGCCCCAATAGATGTGGCTTGAACGGAATAATGATCAGCTAAATTGTCCCTTGTCAGTATCAAATCTTTAGGCGTTACTGGTTGGAGAAACGACATACCACAGACTTCTCCTATTCAGAACCAAAATGGATTTCCAGCTAACCGTAGAGTACCCCACTTTCAGGCTATGCAAATCGTTGTTTCAAGACACGGGAGAATGAACGTCACGTTCAACCGATAACCGGAAACAAGGTCGACGCCATCGTCATGACAACTGCACACCCACACCTGCATATCACACATGATGGTTAGAAAAGGGTTTCATTGGTGGATCTTAACGCTACCAACACCATATGGAGGTCGTGTATTTTCACAAGTACGGTACAAACGGAACATAAATCTCCAGTGGCTGAGTGGCGCTGACTTTCGCAGATCCCCTGATTTTCACCGTAGCTTGCATTTGGAAATGAGCTCTTCCATCCTTGTCAATTTCATTCCAAACTTGAAGGGGAGAAGGGACACTTCACTCAGCTACTTTATAGCGATGTGCTGAGTGGAAGGAATAATGACATTCCGTAATGCCTTTCTGATCTTTGTCAATATGAATTTATCCGTACGGTTCCATTTCCTAATTCCTACATTCGGTCATGGCTAACAACATATCTATTGGCATATATAATGTGATTTATACTCTGTCCATTGCACTGTCTTACTACGCTAACCATCTATTCTCTGTAAATATTGTCTGCCTTTTCCAATGGTTATCATGATGCACTTTTTCATCGTCTTGATCACGGTTTTGTTGCCTATTACTCTCGCTTGTGAGAATCCGGATACTCATTCATGTGCTGCTGCTTTCGTTTCCAACAGTGCATTGGCTACAAGTTTCTGTGCGACTTATACCGCCAGTGATATTACTGCTACCACTGCCATTCCTTCCATCTTCAATTCGGCTTGCTCTAGCAAATCAAAGACCATCTCGGAAGCATGTACTTGCTTCGTCACTCCGGCTACAACTACCACTACTGCTACGGTAAGTAAGAACGTCACAGGTTCCGTTTGATGTACTCATCAGTGCTCTGTCAGACTACAACCAGCACCAGTACAACCACTACGCCTACAAGCACTACGGCTACAACTCTAACCACTACAACCAAGGCGACTTCAACGGCAACCGGTGTTGGAGGTACTATTATCAGCTCCTTGGCAGGTGGTTCTGGTGTTGGTGGTACTACATGCACCGTCACCGAATTTGCCGATGTCACTGCGTCCGTCTCCGCCTGCTCCAACATCTTGTTAAGCGGCGTCACCATACCTGCTTCCAGCACACTGTCCGTCACTGTACCTAGTAACGGAGCTCTCCTCTTTGCCGGTACGATGACAGTCGAGTACACTCCTGATACTAGCTACACGCCGATCGTCATCAAAGGCACCAATGCTAAAGTGGCCGGTCTTTCTGGTGCTGTCATCGATGGCCAAGGCTCCAAATATTGGGATGGTGAAGGTTCCAACGGTGGCACTGCTAAACCCGATCATTTCATCAAGATCGATGATATGACCAGCAGTAGCTTCTCAGAGATTAAAATTCAGAACTGGCCAACACACTTGTTCGAGATCACGGGATGCACAGACGTGACCATGAGCAATCTCATCCTCGACAATAGCGCTGCCAACGCTCTAGATAGTTCTGGTGTGACACTTGGTCATAATACCGACGCATTTGATGTCTCTAGTACAGATGGATTATACGTTTCCGGTGCTACGGTCTACAATCAAGATGACTGCGTTGCGGTCAACTCTGGATCCAACATGGTGTTTGAGAACTTGTACTGTGATGGCAGTCATGGTCTATCCATTGGTAGTATCAGCAGTGGAGTGACCGTCAACAACGTCACATTCCAAGACTCAAGCGTTGTCAACGCTGAAAATGGCTGTCGTATCAAGACTGATGCAGGCGATGATGATTCAACCGTTTCTGATATTACGTACAGCAATATTTACGTTTACAATATCTCAACGTAAGTCTTTTCGGCAATTTAATAAAGTTTTGTCTAAGCTAATTGCAATTCTTCACAGCTACGCCATCGATGTTCAGCAAGATTATGAAAATGGCTCTCCGACTGGTGATCCAACCTCCGGTATTACTGTGACGGGCATCACTTTCGAATCCATCACCGGATCTGTTGCGAATGACGAGGCTTATGAGTACTATATCCTTTGTGGCTCTACGTCAAGTTGCACGGACTTTACATGGAGCAATATCGACATCACTGGTGGTGGCCTGACTGAATGCTCACCTTCTGGCGCTGAATGTCCTTAAGTTCTTGGTGAAGCTCGCATGTTCGTCGGAAAACACCTTTTGTTCAAATATCAGAGAAGAAATCCGATGGCGAATCATGAATAAATCCAAATGTTGTGACCTTTTCTCGAAATATGATGTACATACAAACGCAATGGTAGTGATCGGTAGTTGAACTATCGTTTTCACCACTTGCCATTATAAATCTGAAGCTATGGATTTCAACTTAATTGCCAAGTGACAGCCTATATACTTGATTGCTGCCACATCTCGAGCCAGAAATCACATTCGTCGGCGGGAAGTTCATCATCCGTTAAAATCGAGTATCCATCATCTCAAATATTAAGCACGTTTACAATATCGTCTCCGATGATTGTTTAGGCCATTCAATTGTCCCATTTCTTGTTCTTAGAGTATTCGGATCTCCAGTGGCTGCATGCGAAATCAAATAGTCTTGGTAACCGCTCTAAAAATCGGTGGAAGAAGTCGCATTATGAAAAACCGCTGGGATATCAGCTCCGCGTTTACCGGTTCCTCTTGACCATTGAGCAATCCAAGTTGAGTTTGGGAACGCTTGTGCGATTATACGAACGTGTACATCATGTACGTCTGAATGCGGCCTTGTTCCATCTGATATTGGACATTTGAACCATTCGATGGAGGGTAAAATTGAATGATTTCGTTTTGAACGGCGATATTGTCTTATAGACTTTCAATCTCTACCGCAAACGCCGTCATGTTATCCTGGAGGTAATTAGGAACAAACACTGACGCTTCATCAACACAGTGGGCGACTAAGACGGATTCTACACCCGGTACAATGTGACCTGATGAGAGTTAGCTGTTTTCCATTCACGGAAAATCAAAAACAGTACCGGCTGCAAATTCAAGAGGTGATAATTCCTGCACAAGCGTTCCATCCACCGCCGCACTACTTGATTTAGTATTTCAACTACCTACAGCATACATATCCAAACTTACCCAAAGCCGAAGTGTTCGGGCAAATCATTTGCCGCAACTTGATACGATGCTTTATTGAGTGTTGCTACATCCACTTGTCGAAGACAGGACAAGTTTGTGCATCCTACGTAACTGGCGAAGTCTTGAAACTGTCATTCCAGCCTTCCGGACGTGTTATATTGCACCACATTCCAAGGACTTTGTACAAAAACTTTTCGGAACAATGGTGGACCTGGCTCGTTACCTCCGAAAGCAGTAAGATGATGCATTACTGATCCAGCACCGGCACTCTCTCCCCATAAGCTCACATCATTCGGATCACCATTGACAAGATGAATGTAGCTCTGAATCCACTCTAGAATGGCTCTTTGATCCCAAAAGCCGGCATTTGCCACTGCTGTATCATCATTATCAATAGTATCACCAGCGAGAAATCCAAATGCACTCAAAAGGTAGTTTCCTACAGCGTATATGATGCTTCCATTCGATTCGCGAACGAGACCATAGCCGTTGTAAATAGGATCCTTGGAGCCAATAGCATACGCGCCTTGCCGTATGTTAGTTTCGTTTAAACGGATGATGGCGAGCAAATCACCTCCAAAAATATAGTTGACATCGGGAAGAGTTTTCTCTTTCCGCATGGCACTCCCAGGTACCACTAAGTTAAGGAAAAGGCAGTCTTCGGAGTTGGGAGAACCTCCCTCAAGCGATCCGATATCAATGCTGGTAACGATATCTTCAAACACTGGCGCAAGCCAAGGATTATCATAAAGCAAAGTTGTTATACCAGACGTAGCCCATGGTAGATCGGTCGTTGTTAACCAGTTCACCAATCCTTCAAATGGGCCCGCTTGGATATCACTTCCGATTATTGCACTGCCAAGTGCTCCTGCAAGGTCTATGACTTGTGGAGGAAGCGTTGAGTAACATGATACTCCGACTTTGCCGGTTTGAAGTGTCGTATTTAACGGCGGTGGAACCAGCTTTGCCCATCTCAAGTTTCCCATTGGCGCAGCCGCAAAACGAATGTTGGTGAATTGATAAATCTAAAAGGCGTTAACTAGTATAAAAGCAAACAATATAGAGCATACTTGCATCATTTTCAGGATCGTAGCTCGCTGCTTACCAGGTACCATATGGAAGCTCGATGACCGGTAACGTCTGCTGTTGTCTATCAAAGTGCCCACCAGTCAAGTTTCCGATGGTTCGAGTGGCCAAAAGAGACAATACAAAGAATGAAAGATATAAAACCATGTCTGCGTTTCTTTTTGATATTCCTTGACGATATGAAAGTTATCGTGCGTCTCATCGCGATGAAATAAAGCCTGAAGACCAACAGCTATGCTACATAGCCGTGCAAATCCACAACTTAATTCTAAAATACGAGATCTACGGGCTCAAATTACCTTTTATCCGACGCTCCCATTTGTCCGAATCGTGTCATTCTGTCGTTGATGTTGGTCACGGGCCTTCCCATTAACCGCACATGTCAACAGTACAGTACGGCTCTCGGCCTTGCTGGAGCTCATTCAAATGTAAAGAACGCCTGCCAAGAACGTATGTATTTTACAAAGGAAAGTAAGGTGCTCACCGTAGCCTGGATCGGACTAATGAGCGTGTGGCTAAGATGACCACGTTCATTTCATGACACTGGCTCACATATTCGTTTCTTGATGGCAGATAAACGAACAGCCAAAGGAGTTCTCGCCGTCTAGAAAAGTTTCTCTACAATTCGATGGCATATAGATCGCGTTTTGATTTCATTTCTAACAAAAAGTCAGTGTTAGGGAGTCATATGTTCCTCTACGGACAGCTCTTGCGTATATTGACTTCGCAAATATCCGAGAACGGTCCAGGTTTAAAATCAGCGAGATACAAGGATGCTGACTCGGTTTAAATTAACCCAGCGGACGACATGCCGCAGAATGTTTCTTATATCACGTGCCGATGCCGTTCCTCCTGCCGTCCAAGTTTGAATCTTCTTAGGTCACTTTGTATTGGGATACAAGATGGACTGAACTTCGGAAAACGGCTAATTTTGCCACCTTATCAGTAGCCATCTCATACTTCCAATGTATTCGGACGGAATTATTGCGTGCTAGCCCCATCTCCTCCGCAAATCACAGCTTACTCCATTAGGTGTAGATTGGAGATGTTCATTGCGATCACGGAAGTGGTTTAAAAGGTGAGATTGCAATCTGAAAGTATTTTCCATCTGTGACGACTCGTATGATTAAATTCCGTTCTACGTCCGAGGCAAATACAATTTCAAATGGCTCCCGGGATCGTATCTGATTCACCCGAGCATCCAGCATCTGGCTCAAATGGCAATTCACAACATGAGAAACCTTTGTATCCAGAGCCTTTGAAGCTTTCTGGAGTTCTTGGAAAGTTCTCTTACGAAGATACAACACCAGTGATTGGTCGTGAGTTATTCAATGTCAATATCGTCGATGATTTAATGAACGCACCGAATTCGGACGAGCTGCTTCGAGATCTGGCCATTACAAGTGAATATTTTCATCTCTATTCATTCCGCCGTGACTAACATTGAGTCATAGTTTCACAGCGTGGAGTCGTCTTTTTCCGGGCACAGAACAATCTCTCAAATGAACTCCAAAAGCTCTTCGTTCATCGACTTGGGCAATTGAGTGGTAAACCCGCCGATTCGACGCTTCACATCCATCCAGTGCTGAACAATACTTCTGAATTTGGTGTTGGTGATGCACAGATCAGTCATATTAGCTCTCAAGCGCGGAAGAAGATGTTCAAACATGAACTTCAACAAGACAAGCGGCGTTACGATTCCGCAAAATGGCACTCGGACATTCAATTCGAACCACATCCAGCGGATTACACATCTCTACGTCTCACTCAACTACCAAAGACTGGTGGTGACACGGTTTGGGCATCAGGCTACGAAATATATGACCGTTTCTCTCCGACGTATCAAAAGTTCTTTGAGGGTTTGACGGCGGCTTTTATCGGTGATGGCTTTATCAAGGCCGCGCAGGAAGATCCGGAGCATGTCATACTCTACGACAAACCAAGAGGAAACCCGAGTAATATTGGAAGAGAGCTCTCGAGTGACCATCCTGTAGTTCGAACGAATCCAGTCACGGGATGGAAAAGTATTTATGCGGCGGGATCGTTCCCAAAGTACATCAACGAATTGACTCGACAAGAGTCCGACGAATTGTTGAAGAAGTTCACGAGTATGATCATAGAGAATCATGATCTCCAGGTGAGATTCAAATGGAGAAACGAGAATGACATTGGTAGAGTGCAATGACGACCGTGATCTTTTGCTTTATTGCTGACATGGTTACAGCGATTTGGGATAATCGTAGTGTCTTCCACTGCGCCACGTTCGATTACGAAGGATTCGGCGAGCGGTTTGGAAATCGAGCAGTGGGAATCGGTGAAGCACCATATTTGGATCCCAATAGCAAATCCAGGTCAGAAGTTCTAGCAGAAGGCACGACATCGACGGCATAAGGTTTAACGAAAGTATCGAAACACCGACACTTTTGGTAGACACACGAGACTTCATAGCTTCATCTATATAAATGAACCATAGCAGAACGTTTACAGATTGTGTTTTTGACAATCACCGAGAAATATTACATAGCTCTTCTGCCTGATATACTAAACGACCAGAGTCTTTCGATGGCATGCAGTTTCAATCGCATAAATCTCTGACATACACTACATATATAGATACACATTCAGCTACTCCGAATTAGAATTCCTTCACGAGTCCGCTGCATTTCCCTTTTCGATCCGTTCCAACGTCTCCATGGTGTGATCCCAAACTTGTTTACTCATTCCATCTTTTCGAACCTTTTCGTAGCTTTTGCCTTTGTTATGAACATCTCCTCTCTGTCCTAAGGCGTACGAACCACCTCCCAACTCATCTTTGGTGCTTTTGGCGACTTCAATTCCACCTGCTACTGCTTTGTTGCTCTCATCAGTTGTACCCTTTGCTGGATACCGTGACGTGGCAAGATAGAGCATAACTTGACCGCAAACTTCCGGTGACGTCATGTACAGCCATGCAATCGGTTTGAGAATACTCCAGAGGATCTTGAACCACGTAGGCACGTCAGAACTGGTAAAGGCTGGACCATCTACAAGTCCCGGATATATATGTGAAAGGCTAAGTTTCCCGGCATGCTTTTCCGCAAGTTCTTCAAAGAAGAATGTCTTCATAAAGCAAGTGTGCTTACGCACACCGCCTATGCCATAGGAAGAATCCGGTGGACAACCAATCGGTAACTCTCCTGGAGATGTACTATCTTCAAAGCCACCGGCGTATATCGAAACAATATGTGCAGGTAGTGGAGATGCGGTCAGCAGTGGCATTAGTTGCAAGATGAATCTCATCCGAGAATAATAAGTTGTCGATATAAAGGCATCAAGACCTTCTTTTGTCGCTGTAACGCACAAGTTAGCAATGGCAAATACTTTAAAAATAAAAACTTACCGGTACGTTCTTTTAGGATGTGATAGCAGTGGCTCATGTAAAGGAGATCTAACCTCACCGGCCCACCGTGGAATGGAGTTTCAGTCTCGCGGCGGATTATTTCTGCACAGGATCGGTCGACTTCACTAATCAGCGCGAGATCTGTTGCTTGTACAAAGTACCATTCCGAACCGGGACTGATCCGCTTGCATTCTGCTATGACGGCCTCAGCGCGAGTGGCATTGCGACCCACGACGTAGACTCGCAGCTTAGAACCATGACTGGCGAAGGTAGTGGTCAGTGCCTTGACGGCATACGATCCTATGCCAGTGGTTCCGCCAGAAAAAAAGGCCACGAGCGGCGGACCGTTTGGTAAGTCGGCTATGGCGGAGCGGATAACTTTGAGACTTGGCATTGTGAACACGAATTAACGTATCGTGCAGCCATTGCCGATACCAGACGCGTCGATTTTAATAGGAAACACGCTGCCGGACAAAGCACGCAGATAATCGGAGCCGGCGGAGTTTAGCATCGGGAGCGGTTGATTGGGACGCCGTGAGATCTGGTGGCTTGACGGAGCCGGAGGGATTTGACCAACGGTTGATCCGCAGGTTGAAAGTAAATACATTCTTTTCTGTTGGCTACTATGTACCATACCGTGTACTCGTTTAGACTTTAGAGGGTGCGATAATATGAAGCCGTTCCATCTACTTCCCAGGCGCGCTTACCTATACTTTAGCATTTGGCGGCTTCAGTGAGGCTTCGTGTTGGGTAAAGTCTGTACTGAGGCGCCCCCTTTGGGTTTAGCCAGGTGCGACAGGCTCCATTTGCGCTTAAATTGCAGTGTAGACTTCATCGGGTAGGATTGGCTGGTTGCTTACAATTGGGTATACCAGCATGTGTAGAGGTGCTGGGGACTATACGAGCAAGGGATTTATGCCACTTTTCTTAAACTTCCTTAGTAGGTTATAACTTCTCTTGCCACGTGCAAAGCAAGACACCTCTAAAAGTGGCGGCAAAGGTCCCATGACATAGGAGAAAGTGTTGGCAGTAAGTGAGAAACTACGAATATTGACAGTTGGTAAAAGTGAATGAAGAAAATGTATATGATGCAGCTTTCCATCAAGTCCTTACTTCTTCTGGTAACTCTCCCGCGTTGGCTATGAGCACATTCAGTGCATAAGCCTCCTTTTCGTTTAACTCTTTCCTCTCCGGCGCACCAAGGATTCATTTACGCCAGCTTTCATGAGTAATTATGCGACTCTTTGCTGTTGGGTGCTTCTCAATATCAGCCGTACCATCACCAAAACCCGTCTCCTTGGACTTCGTCGAGTTTCTGAGCTGTTACGGTGAAGGCGAGCTATGAAGTTTTACTGTAATGCGCTTAGCATACGTTTTTAGTGTCGAATTCATACCCTCTGCGCTGACATGATTCGAGTCGCGGGCCTATCTTAGCCCGTTTGACCTTTATCAACGATATTTATGGCAGGGTTTTGGTATCTCTGCCAGCAAACTGTTAAAGTCGAAATCAAAGGAGATTATTTGTGGAAGGCGTGTAGGCTTTGACGACAACTGGTTAAGTAGGATCCAAGCTTGAAAGAACATTTGACGAGCACTCAGAGAAGGACATTGACAGACTAAAGATTGTTTCATTCTCATATTCGTTGAAAACGTACCTGAACTCCAACTCCATGAGTAATAATGAGCATAGATACATGGCAACGGAACTTGGGAGAAAGCCCAGTGGTAGTGCCTTAGCCTATCCACGGTATACTGCTGGTAGCGTGGATCGGTCAAAAGTTATTTGAACAAGCAAAACAATTTTCGGCTTACAGCTTCCGCATGTACCAAGGATGAATCGGCACCAAGGACCGAAATGCTTTGATGCAAGGATTGCCGTTAATGGAAACATTAGCATGTACGCTATGTATTCCTCCACACATGTTGATCCAGTAGCATTGCTTCGTCGATTTGTAGCCAGGAGACTTCTATAATCATATGTCAGCTGTAGCTTCTCTGCTCTTTGCATTTGAAGACGTAGAAACTGAATGACTCATATGCCAAATGAGCGCTACGTTGCTTCGTCAAAACGGGCAAAAAAAAGGGAGTAGACATGCGTTGTCCGAAGATAGTCCGGCTGCGGAGCTTCTGCCAGGCTAAGTGATGAGGAATCAAACCTAGCTTACTCTAATCATGTAATTACTTCTGCCTTTTTCTTTGGTCATCCTTCACTAGCGTATCGGAGCGTGACGATATTCTATAAGGAATGCACCCCATCTCCAGGCGTGTGGCTGTCCAAGATACTGCCTTTCCAAGTAGACGCAATGACGAGTGGAACGGTCTCAAATCCCCAGGCCGGCAACAATAAATCTCCCGTTTCGGAAGCCGACGATCATGATAATCTACCAGAGTATCAATTCATCACGTTCCAGGACCCACACACTTTAAGATCTAGAGGTACTCAACGACTTATTCGATCTCACGGCGTTAGGAAATCATTACAAACCAGGCGGAAAAAGCTGTTACAGGCAAACGAAAACTTTCGTGCAGTCGAATTCACTCAGACCCAGCCGAGTCCCGCTGGAAAGCTTCTCAGTCCAAGGACATCATCCATTGCGATTAATGAACTTGATCCATTTGAGAGCCTGGCGGTGAATTCGCTAAGGCTCCAGACCTTGATCAATCACAGTATGTCTCGTTCAAAGTCAGAGATCCGCGCGGACGCACGCGTCTAACATTGTTACTCCAGATAGTGCTCCACAGGCTCTTGAACCGGTATGCAACATTACGGACAGTAGTTCACACCAGAATTTCCACATAATATTCCAGAGTGGTTTCAGTGATCCAGCTCTCTCAAACGCAGTCATGCTTTCTCTTTCGGTCGCCGCAAGTGGATATCAAGTCACGCAGGAATGCCTCTCGTACAAAAGTCGAGCCATTTCGTACATCAATCAGAAAATCCAGTACACACAGAACTATTCTATTTCCGCAACCATAGGAGCGATCCTACTCCTCATCGGTGTCGAGGTCAGTATCGTGCCGCATTTTTCATGATTTGCCACTCAATGTCGAACAGGGTCGACTGGGAGCTCAATCTCAAGTCCAAATTCACTTGGATGGAATTATGCACCTACTTCGTCTCTGTGATTCAGAGCGGATCCATCTGCATGATGGCATCAAGCGGTACGTCCTTTAGTCTTTTGTAATCATATTACTTATTGTTGCATAGAGCCACATTCTGGCAAGATCTTTTCGTGGCGTGGCTTACCGGATCGAGACGTGCGTTGAGTCATGACATCTTCCCAGAACTTTACTGGAATCGCGATCCGTTTCTTTCTTCTCTTTACACTCTTCCAGCTGGATTTCTACCATTGAGATATATTTTCGGAGCTGAACTGGCCGAAGTGATTGAAGACCTGCATGCGTTACAAGTCTTTAGAGAAACATCAGACATAGACTGCTCAGACCCGATTTCAGTGATGCGGTTGGACAATCACCAAGCATGGATCGAGTCACGGCTTTATTGGTGCTTTCAAGCGGCGGATGCGGAGAATGGCATGGTTACGAGCAGCATACTGACATTATATTTGTGCGCTTACATGATGTTCACGAGCGTTTGGGCAAGCACATTTATCCCTTCACACATATCGAACAAGTTGTTACGCATACTACAGCGAGCGGATAACGACACATCGTGGATTAGCCATCAAGACGTCCTGTTGTGGTGCTTAATGGTTGGAGGAACATTCTCTCGACCGAGCGCTATACAGAGCGAATACGTAACTTTGTTGCGCCGACTTGCACCTGCCAGGTTGGACTCATGGCCCGAGATGGAGGAATTCCTCGAAGCATTCATTTGGTCTCCAAAATTGTTTTGCTCAATGGCCAAGACCTTTTGGGATGCGCTCTGATTTCGACCTTGAAAGACTGTTCCAATCGTATCGCGGTGGCACCCGCTTCGGTTTGGGCCGAAAGCTATGTAAGATAAGTAAACCGATTGTGCGCGGTTTAGTATTCGCACCTGTAAATGGAAGCCTATATGTCAGCGTTGAGAACGGCGGTCGATGTGATTATCTCATCACGATAACTCCATCTCCCGAGACGGTCGACCCTCTGGTCCTTGTTAGATGACATTAACCGAATTGCTAGGCACATCAAGAACTGGATTGCGTGATCACGGCGGCATCGCTTTCAACGGCGAAGGTTTAGTCTTCCTCACGATCTTTGTCGGCATCAATTCGATCTCCAATGCGAACAATTTGACAGAAATTTGTCTCTGAATATCTCATTCACAACGGAAAGAGCAGAATACGACTATGGATCATTCAGTGGCCTACGGAGAGTACGAAAGAGGTCTGACACCTTCCGAAGCGCCGGTTGAACATCCGAATAACACTTTGGTAGGTTGAATTTCCAGTTCATGACCGAAATTATTAACCACAACCAGTAGATGCACGGCGTATACATAAACAAGCTCTCCAATTGCAGTAAGAATGTGCAAACGGCATAAGTATCGGCCAGCTCAATTTTAATCTACAAGGTGGATAGAATCTTTTCTGCTTCTTTGGCGAATGCAGCCATTGCCATGATTTGAATCTGTGGTCCAACACTTATCCTTGCAACACCAATATCTTTCAATTGCGAAACGGTCAATCCGTTGGAATTCATCTTCAGCATGACACTCAGTCGTCCGTCAAACTCTTTTATTAATGTCTCGACTTCTTCGCGGCTAAGACCTCGCTTCGATCCACCCCAAACGAAAACTGTCGTCGCGCCGGCTGCAAGATACTTCTTTCCGCGCGATATAGTCTCATCGAGCGTTCCACCATTCACGAGGGTGTCGCAGCGAGCATTCACGACAAAATCTGGTACTCCTTTTTGCCTTCCGACCTCCAGCACTTTCCTCACTCTCTCAGCCGCTTCATCGGGAGAATAAGCTTTCTGAGTCTCCTTGTCAATGTCTTCTAAGTTTACACCGACGACTCCGAGATCGATGAGGGAAGAGATTGCTTCTTCTAGTTGATTTCCGTAGGCATCTTGAATGTCAACGCTCAGAGGCTTCTGGAATTCTTTGGCCACCGGCGCAATGCTTCGAACGGCGGCCAAATTTGTTTCAAGTTGTAAATCGTCGTCCGTGGTTCCGGCAGCGACCGCAATCGCATAGCTGGCCGTCGCGAGAGCTTTACTGCTGGGTAAAGAAGCTACGGCCTTGGCTGAAAGTCGATCATACACATTCGCCAATACGACAGGATTTCCAGGCTTGTGGAGAGATTTGAATAACTGTGCAACTTTGTTAAGAGCCATTGCGGAAGCGATGATAGTGCGAAAGTGCAAGAGGAGAGACCTTCCAGTCCTTATATAAGGCGACGGATCATGGCAACCAAACTTCAAATGGAGCCATCCGTGACGGATACATTTACGAATTAATAATTACTGCCTAACGTTGTGCTCTGGAATTGACCAATCGCACTGCCATTCCTAGACTTGATCATATTCACCGGGTGCGATCCGCCACAGGATTAGTAGGGCCATTCCCACTCACGGCGAACTTTTGTGACTCAGTGGACTGCGCCCGGTTCAGATCTTGCTTCTTTTCTCATTGTAGAATATTCTACTTTCAGTTTAGCGTGACATGTCCCTGCAGATTGAGAAGCATGAGCTCGTAACTACAGACTGGTGGCCAATGAAGGTTTCAACATTCGATCCAACCACCTCCGCTTCTCGTAAGGATATCGCCGGGTGTCAGTTGCAGGGCGTAGCGCCTCCGAGGGTGGGCATTTTATGCAAAGGTCAATTGCAATGGCGTTTGATATATCCAAACGTTGAAGTTTAGCTATTGAAACTGATGGATTTCCGAAACCCAGGCCTATTCTACCATGGAACGTCTATCATATTTGATCGCCAGAAATGACCAGAAATGCTTGTGGATTTGCTGTCACCAAATCCATAAAGTAATGACCTCTCTGCGCCTACATTTTCACCCACGCGATCGTATTCGTGGTTGAAAATCCCTTCACAACAAACAACGCTGAAGCTCAACATTGGCTACAGTAACTCTTAGTCGGCTGATCCTATCGTATCTTTGATCTGTCAAAGTTGACGGCAATCTCCAAGATCAAATCTTCACCCTGCGAGGTTCAATCGCGGCTTTTATCGCAGTCGCTCCGCCGCATGCGCCACCAAACACTTGCGCAGTTCCTTCAACGTTATGGCGCCGAAAGTGGTCTTTCTCATGGCGGATTACGGTCACGATCCTACTGGTAATGGTGACAGTGTGCAATGTCATGACATAGACTGAGAGTCGTACCAGAGACTGCCATCCCATGGAAAATTTTCAACGATGCCGGCTTTGAAGTTGTCTTTGCAACCGAGAATGGGAAGCAACCATCGTGCGATGACAAAATGCTCAGCGGCGTCACAGGCGCTCTCTTGGGAGCCAGTCGGAAAGCAAAGGATGCATATCAGTCTCTCGTCAAAATATCAAGTTTTCAAAGTCCTCTGGCTTGGACGGATGCCTTCTTTGATTTGGACCAGTTTGATCTTGTTTTCCTTCCCGGCGGTCACGAAAAAAGCGTTCGTCAGGTCATTGACTCTTCAAAGGTTCACCAACTAATCGCGTCGTACTTTCCAAAGACAAGGAAGCCATCAAATAAAAGTATTGCGGCCATCTGTCACGGGGTTCAAGTTTTGGCCTCATCATCCCAAGATGATGGCAAAAGCGTTATTCACGACGCGGAAACGACCGCTTTACCGACAACTTTTGAGGAAAGCATTTTCCAAAGCACGAGAATCTTCCTCGGAGACTACTACAAGACGTATGGAGCTGGATCGCCTTCGGTACAGAGAGTGGTCACTTCGAAACTTGATGATCCATCGCAATTCAAGTGTAGTCTGGGATTAACGCCGTAAGTCATGGTTGGCAACTTCGCCTATTGAATTCAACTTGACGTGCAGCTATAGATTTGTCGTCGCAGATGCAAATTACAACTATCTGTCGGCTCGATTCCCACCGGACTCCGAGCTGCTTGCAAAGAAGGCTGTGGATATGGTCAAGGGTGCTTTGGAGCCGTCAACATGAGATTTCTTGCCACCATGCTTTCAGAACTTTTGCCGCGCTTGATACTTCTTCCTCACCAATATAGGTAGTCCTGGAAAATGAAACGGTGATTTCAGATTTTAACTCCGGCTCAATTGGTATGTCCGAGTTCTTTCAAAGCTCCGGCGGTCGGTATCAAATGTATGATCCCACGTTCTCTTCTCCACACCCGAAAGAATTCGGACCACCGATTTATCTCGGCCTGTCCGACTAAATGAAGAGCCACCGTTTGCTATAAATATTGTAGAATCAAGCCATGCCGATGACTGTAATTCAATAATAACGAAAAGGTCTGTTTGATTTCGTACCACAATGTCTACTTCGTCACCCGACAAAGTTTCATTCCTCTCTCGCAACATTAAAATCGCTGCTCTTCTCTTCCACCCGGCATCAAATGCTCCCAACCGTTCAGGAGCGGCAATAATCATCTGTCATCCATGGACTTCCATCAAGGAACAATCTCCAGCAAACTACGCTCGAGTTCTCACTCAAGCGGGTTTCATTTGCTTGACGTACGATGCTGCTTATCAAGGAGAATCGGAAGGACAACCTCGAAATCTTGAAGATCCTGCTCAACGTGTGGAAGACATCAAATCCGCCGTCAGCTATCTCATCGGCCGAAAGGATATCAATCATGACAAGATTGGAGTTCTCGGAATCTGCGCTTCAGGCGGCTACGCACCTTTTGCGACTCAAACCGACCTTCGCATCAAAGCTTGCGCAACATCCGCCGCTGTTTGTGTAGGTACCATGGCGAGGAGAGGTTTCGGCAAGGACTCTTCCAACATGACCGTGTTGAAAACACAGCTCGAGGCGGCGGCAAAGGACCGAAATAGTGATGTCGGTGGTGAAAAAGTCCCGATCGTTCACATGCTTCCCGACAAGCTGGAAGACGCTCCAGCTGACCTTCCTGAATCCTTCCGTGACTTGGCTTCGTATTATCGTACACCGAGAGCGTACCATCCACGGGCGACGAATACTTGCATACCGAGAAGCTGGGATCTGATGGCTAATTTCGATGCATTTGCATACAATGACATGATCAGTCCAAGACCGTTGCTGATGATCACCGGGACCAAAGCCGCAACGAAGTGGTACAGCGAGGATGGAGTCGCAAAAGCAAAGGAGCCAAAGGAATTATATGTGATTGAAGGATTGACACATGCAGACTTGTACGATCACGTTGACGAAGCTGGGAAAAAACTGGTGGAATTCTTTGGAAAGTATCTGGATTAAAATGTAAATTCGATTCTTGTTAATGATAACGTGACCAGAAATAGTATTATCTTCTAGTGAACCGGTTGAAAGTCAAGAGGCTGCGGAAGAAATCTACAAAGCGGCGCAAGATGTTCGTTTCAGTCTCACAGCCTTGGTCGAAGCTCTTCCTTCTTTGCTAGATCTCGAAGGTCTTTCCTCAGAATCTTTCCCACCGCACTGCGAGGTATTTCGTCAATGTACCGCACTCCACCTCGAAGTTGCTTATATGCAGCAAGCCTGCCTGCTACGAGATTCTTGACATCCTCTTCCGATATCTTGTCCTTGTCTGCAACAACATATGCTCGAGGAACTTCTGTACCTTCTCCCGGCACACCAATGACAGCCGCATCGTCAATCAACGGATGGGAAAGCAGCAGACCTTCAATCTCAGCCGGTGCCACCTGAATACCCTTGTACTTTATCAGCTCCTTCTTCCTGTCTGTCACATACCAAAGTCCATTTCGTTGCTGTAAGATATCTCCACTGCAGTACCAACCGTCAACGAATGCCGCTTTCGTCGCTTCGGGATTCTTAAAGTAGCCTTTCGTGACTGTCGGACCTTTGACCCAAAGTTCACCTGGCTCACCTTCGGGAACATCATTACCGTCGTCGCCGATGAGGCGAAAGGTCGTGTTTGGATGTGCCACTCCCACGCTTCCCGTATTGTCCGACATGCCTCGTGGCAGCGTACAAACGGAACCGGTGGTTTCACTCATCCCATAGGTTCCTTGTAGTTGAATGTTTGTACGCTTGCCGGCTGAATTGCAAAGGTCCGCATCCATCGGTGCTGCTCCACCCGCTCCACCTTCCAAGTACGCAAAGTGATCCCTCACATCCGGCGACTTGGCTATTCGGGCCCAAATGGCCGGGACGGAAAAGAAGCTGGTGATCCTGTGCTGCTTGTTATACTGAATGAACTTTTTCCACTCGTACTTCTTCATCCAATAGCACTCTCCGCCGGAGTAGACGGGTCCCACAAAATAGCCAGCGACGCCTGCGATGTGAGCAGCTGGCAAGTGTGCGAGCGTCCGAAGTTCACCTCGTTGTAGCTCTCCGGAAAGTAGCCGCGGAAAGGCCCATTCTCTGGCAACTTGGGAGGAAATCCACACCTGCGATACCATCATGGTGTTCTAAGAAGAATGTATCAGTAAATGCCATGTTGCATACGACCCTTGACTTACGGAGAGCATAACGGCTAGTCAAGTTAGCGAGATTTGATATCTTATGTGCAATCACATACCTTTTGGCACCCCGGTGGTTCCCGATGAGTAAAGCAAGTTGATGATGCTATTTTCCAGCTCAGTTTGATCCGTGATTCTCTTCCAAGTTAATCGGTTATTCGTCCAAGCGTCTACTTTACCATCCGCAGACTTGAGGCTCCAGGCACCATAAGTGGAATCCAGGATCAAAACCCTATCCGAACCAATTCCACATTGCTTGGCCGCTTCGATCGCGATGTCTTTGAGGTCCGAACTGCATATAACCAAGTTCGATTCACCTTGTTTGATTTGCCTCGCCAGTTCGGACGCCGTAAAGGAGTGACTGGCGCATGAGAAGATGCCACCAGCGGCGATCGTGCCATAAAAGGCCACTGGAAGCAATATCTGCAATGTGGAAAAACCGACCACGACATCCTTGGAATGACCAAAGGCACCGATGCCATATATGTTACGAAGACTGTACGCAAATTGCTCGGTTAGCTTACGGGCATCAGCTTTAGTGATATGGTTGGCTGTATTTGCGGCATCGATGTGTATTTTCGTGTCATCTTGAGATAAGCAGTGCTCATTTGGATCTGACAAAGAGTGTAAATATTTACACACGAATCAGCCTTTTTTGAATTCCTCACCGAAAAGCAGCGACAGCAGGTCGATTTGCGGGTAAAGGTAGTATCTATCGGCATAGTAGATCTTTGGTGCCATTTCTCTTCTCTGAAGCAACACAATTAAATCAAGATTCGTTGGTTTTCAAATAACAAAGTATTGCATAATTACAGTTGTTTTCAGTGCCATCATAGCGGCATTTGCGGGGCGAATCGGTTTACCTCGGTGAAGCCGCAAAATACAACGGTGACGAAGTCACACAGCAAAGTATTACCCATTATTATTATAGATAGAATTAAATCCAGACGGTCGATTTGGCGGATATGGCTGTAATGTTTTCAGCGTCCCGTTCAAATAAAAAATGTCGCCGTCGTACTTGTGGAGGTCGATATTGACTGGCAAATGCTAATGGTGACTCACGGAAGTACCATCTTCTCTTCGTACACGCGACAAAAGTCATAGCCTGCTGCCAGTGCAAGATTCACATACCTCCTTCATTCGCAACGGCGGCTCATCATGGCTGCAGCTATGTGGGCTGTGAAAGTATCGTACTACATCAAGGCGGAGCCAAAGCTAAGCGCGGAGCATCCATTGAAGCTCCCGGATTGTGACGACTGCAGGCCACTGAGCATGTCATCAACGGACAAATCACTATCACTTACTCAAATGCACTTCCCGGTGAACCCAAATGGCAACGACCAGTGATGGCTCTTAGTCAAAGCCTCTATGCAGTGATTAAACGGCTGAGACACCATATTGATGACCTTGTGGCGTACCACATGGTCCGGGATGGCCAACGTATGACCTTCTAGTGGCCTTCTAGCGCCCTTCTAGGTAAAAAATGCCGCAAGCCCATGTTTCGCGACTGCCTTTCGATCGTAGCTTCAGCTGGCCGCAGCTGGTGGAATGCATTCCATTCGCCAGAAATTCTGGCAGCTGGTATTATCTAGCTATGAGCCAGGATTGTGCGTCTCTAGCAGACGCCTCGGCGGCCGTTGTTCGCAACGAAGATCGCGGGCCACCGCGCTCGTATGAGAATCACATTGCATCTTCCGCTGTGCCTCATGAAAACCAGCGCCAATCAACAGTCGACATATCAATGGCCGTCGTCATCGCTCAGAGGCTATTCATTTACCATTGCACGGATGCGTCCTTGCATCGCTAAAACATGACGCGGAGTCCAGCTCGCGTGAATTGTGTAGGTTGACTAGTGGCGAATCGATCAGTCATACCATGCCATGGGTGCTCATCGTCCAGCAAGAGCATGGATCATCTGTTGATGGTGCATTCTGCCACCACCGTAGCATCACTCCGGTCTCCCGAGTGTTGTGTTGGTACTTGTCGTCCGTGCCATTGATGCACTGCACGAACGAGTTCCCGGAAAGTGGGTCCCAAGTACCAACCCTTGCTTCTAGCGACATTCCAGAAACATTCCATGCCGGTATCCTGGCTGGTCTCATGGAAAGATCATCAGATGGAGGCGGCTTTCGGTCGAAGTAATTTGTTGATTGCTGCTTGAGCGGTGTCGATGGTACTCGCTCCTCATGCAAGTCGGCTGAGCCTCTAGTCGACCAGTGCGCAACTTCCAACGTGGAAGAGTGATTGAGTGGATCATTCTGGTTGGCCGACGTCTCAGTGGTGAGCTCTTCCATCATCGCGTCTGCTGATGGGATGACAAGATTGTCGAATTGCCCACCGATTGCATTTCCGTAGTAGTCCCGGGAATCTGTCGCGTTGATTTCCTGTTATCGTCAGTGATTGCGAAGCATGTTCAACCGTACAACACCAACTTTGATCTCGCTCCATCGCAGCTCAACGGTGGAAGCGGAAGAGACATCTCCACCAACAGTGAGGCGGACAACGTTACTTGTCAAGAATGGCATGGTGCTTTGGGAGAATGAAAGTGTGAATGAATAAACAGGATGTCAATGGAGGTTTCGGCCGTGATTGACTTTGGAGATTGCAAGAGGTGAACGGGTGTTGGAGATCGCGAAATATATGCAATTCCACAAGCAAGAGCTCAATGTCTTGCTCAGAAAGCCATTTCATCTTTCCAGATATAGCTTCGCCCTATCACAGAACCATGTCCCACGGTCCGTGCCATATCAGTAGCTTAGAGAGCATTCCGGGTAATCGGGATCGCGATTCCGCAGCAGCGGGGCAACATATCGCCCGGCAAAGTCTTGGTTTTGCTCTGAGCAGTAGCGGCACATGTCCGAATAATAAATGACTTGGTAGGCGCAATTTGCTGGTAGAGTGAGGCCTAGACGCCACGAAGTGACCACCCGACACACCCGACTGTGCCATCCGTATCGCACTGCGATGGCCGGGCGTCGCTTTCTTTAGTTCTTGAACTCTAAAGATCGATCCTGGGGAGAGGTTTCCCAACTTTGGGCCATCCGACAACTAGAAATTACCGCAAGATGGTGCAAAAGCACGAGGCGGAAAGGTCGCGTGGGCGTGGAGCTAGTTGAAACCGGCAACGATTGGCCGCCTTGCAAAGAGACTCAGACTCCACCCCCGAAATGGGACAACAAGTCGGGGATTTGCGGGCGAGCGCGGGATATCTGGGGAAATCCGTTGGTCAGGAAATAAGTGAGACATGAGAGATCTTGGTGGGCCAGATTTCTCGCTTCTCAGACGTGATGAGACGCGCTTCGAACGCGCTGTCACTGAAGGATCGCCGAAGGCGGCTCTGCTCTCAGATAAGGCTTTTTTTTATCATTGAAGAGTGTCTAGACACGTAAAAGACATTGAAATAAGAAAGAAAATGATTGTACGCGAGTGCGGGCGAGACTTTGACGCAAAAATCACCGCTCCCGGCCTCAAACCCTACGGTGGGATTTACGGCCTCGATCGATTTCCATCGCGAAGCGCCTTAAGCGAGAGCCAAAGGATGTCAAAACAGCCTGATACGGCTGAAACCTGACGATGGCAGCGGTATTTTCGAAGAGAAGAACTCGCAAGGTCGTAAGGGGCCCGAGTTGAGTGATATATGGGCACGCCTATCGAAGTCATCCCCGCCTCCACCTTTTCCACATGCGTGATCTACCTTGAATCGGAAGATCTTCGGTAAGCAATGCGGCTCTGCAAGCAAGAAAGGAGTGTAAGGTGTATCGAGGAGTACAAGTACCGGGAAATTCGCGCACCAAAGACGAGATCTTGGCCTCCTTCACTGCCACCTTAACAGTGTGGTAAATGTCGCATGGGCGCGGCAAATTGCGCGAAGAGTCTCTGCAGCCAATGAACGCAGCAAGGCTCGTTTCCACGGCTAGATCGGCTTCCAATGAGAGCAGGCCTAATTGTAAGCTGGTCATGACAACATCAGACGAAGACGAACGTTTTCGACGGGTTCGGTCGCCATATGTTGAATTATGGGGCGATGGTAAGAAGGAGCCACTAGAGGAGATGCTTTGATGAAAGTAGACGATATTGTTTTCGCTGTTTACGAGTGTGAATGGCATCGCAATGATTGTCGATCGAGTCGGGAGCATCATCGCGGTCTCTGCCGTTGAACACTCATTCTCGCCTCTAATCAATCAGCCCTTCCAAAAACATCTCCACACTCACGCCATCTTGGTCTGATTTTTGCGCTGCCACAATCCGCATTGCTACGTATTCCTTTGCATATTACAAACCCTCTTTCCTCGCCTACTCCTCCGTGCTTCAGAAACACCCATTTCGCATCCATTCCGCACCCAAACCCAGCCTTGACTTCGACGTGTATACCAATCGACTCGCTGCTTCTTCGACCTCATCTCGTTTCAGATTACTTCGCCTGCCATACCATTAACGGTCTGCTCACAAATTGCTTCGGAGCATCATACGTCCTGCTCTCGGTCTCCGACACCCACACCTGACTGGACCGCCGCCGAACCGACACTCCAACGTCATACTTGAATGTGAGTCTTGAGTTCTAGACTAGTTGCTCGCCTTCTCGTAGCCTCCGATATCTGTTTCGCTTCTGGTTATCTTCGCCGGCTATGAATCCTGCTGACTTCCACGCTCTTTCAGTTAATCAGTCAGCGTCTCCTCGAAATACATCCTCACGATGCTCGCGCTTCGTCCTCTCGGTCAACTACGACAATACAGTAACCGTATGAACCCAAACGACTCGTCCAAACTCAAAGGCTATGCCATGACGGGTTATCTCTGCGCCGCTTTCGCACTGCCGTTTGTACCTCCATACTTGGCGAGCAAAAGGACAAAGCAAGACGGTACTTGGATGACGAGGTACATTACTCTCAAAATGTCATGAATGGATTGAAGAAAGCTTACGCTCTGTCGTATAGGCCACCGCTCAAGCTACAATTCAAACCTTGCTGTTAACACTCTCAAATATCACTGAAACGATGACAGACGCATGTGAGGATTTGTACCAAGTAGACCTAAATTATACCACGCATGGGAAGGCGCAATGGATATTAGATGGTGCAGGCATGAATAGTTTGACCGTCTTCACGGCATTATCGTATCAGTATTTCGAGAGGTCTCATAGAGACACGAATGAATTGTTTGAATCTGTGTACCACGGAAGTACCGTTTGGTACAATACTTGAGCTTTGACATGTAACTCCTGCAACTCCTTTGCTTCATGCGGTGTACCACAGAGAATAGCACTTCGCTAGTGCAACGCTCTTCTCAGCTATACACGCTCCTTGTGGTTAGACTCTCTTTTCTCTTTTGATACAACCACTTGCTGTTCAATTGTACCGAAGCGCCTCTACCTCCAGGCGTTGGCGTACCAGGCATGCTGCTTACACGCATGCTCTCGTCCAGCGCCAACTCCCTGCTTAAAGGACTCGCCGCTGGTAATCGACCTCCAGAACTGAGCCTCCTTCCTTGCATGGCCTTTCGCGCCCATGGACTTCCTCCAGCGCTCACCGGACTGCTTCCGGCACCCCATATGCTCGCGTTGCCGACTCCACGACCTGCCAACGGCGATCCGCCAATGGGACTATCGGATGGACTCCGCTCGTAAGACGTGCTACCATGCGTGGCCGCACGGCTGCTGCTCGCGGATGGAGACGCGGATCGAGAGTATCTCGGCGGTGTGACATACGTGCTTCCAGGTGTTTCGGGTGCTGCTGAGGACGGGCCGAGGCCAAGAAGGTTGCGTTGCGATGGTGTGAGAGGAACGTCGGAGAGGTCGTCTTTGCGAAGGTAGAGAGGTGAAAGCGAATAGAGAAGGTTGAAGACGATCAGAGCGCGGATGGCGTGGAGCGCGTATGAGACGTATGGCTCCGCCTCCAGAGGCAGCACAACCCTATGGACTACATCAATACTCGCTCGTCGAAATTTTTGCCGTCTTGTGCCTACCTGAGCCAAGATTGTAGTACGGTTGCCATGTAAAACGTCGTTGCTAGAACGGCAACCGACAAGACTGCTACCCGCAAATTGTTCAAGCCAAAGGTGGACGCCGACTGCCTACGTGCGACCTGGTCGAGCTGAGGATGTCTCCACGTTCCCGTCGGAGGTGTTGGAGCCGAAGGAGGGATCGCTGGCGTATCTGGCGACTTTGGCGCCGTGGCCGGCGCCATGACTGAAGGTGTCGTGAGCGAGGTCGAAGCCATTTACGCCGCGATGTAGAGTTTCTATTGTGATGCTGCGGGTTAGTAAACGGTCCAAGACACCGTCCGATTCGTGATCTCCTCCACCGCCACCTCAATCGGCTGGCAATCGCTTTGTTGTTTTGGTGTGTTTGGTGTGTTTGGTGTTTCCGCTCGTTTGGAGCTTCAAAACTCGTATGCTCGGGCCGACTCCCGCCGACGTCAGCTTCGCGTTCTTAGGGCATCGGCATTTCTTCCGCAACCAGCTATCTACTAGGGAGTTTGAGCTTCCCGAGCCGGTAAATGATTACTTGTTCCCTCTTACACCGTAGAACAACGACCGTTCCCTCATGACTTTACGCCATTAGATCACAAGCATTCCTCTCCGCTCCCCCCTCCCGTCAATTCGCCGGCGCGGTTCAACTTGACGAAACCACCATGGCTCAAATCAACCTGTTCCAGTACCTTGATTTGAAGCTCGTCCAAGCGATCGAGTCGTGGAACACTTATACCACGGCTCTCGTCATCGCGATTGTCTCATACTTCGTTTACATTGTTGTGACTTCCAAGGATCCCGATACTCACCCGATGATCCTTCTTCGTCAGTCCTCCGCCAGCTTAGTCCGTCAGCCAGGAGAGTCAGCTGTATACCGTTCTCCAGACACTCCGCACGGCTTTCCGCTTCGAACTGGCTTGAAAGTGAAACCGGTCGGAGCTCCGCCATACTCGGGAGGCTTGGATGGTGATTTGCGAGACATTTGGCGAAGGGTAACGGGCGATATCACCATCGAACATACCACAGGCGCCGCCGCGGACAACGTTGAGCAAAAGATATTCTCGGTCATGGGAAGGGAGGAGATTATAAACCACAAAATCAGCGACGTGACCAAAGAAATTGTAGTGATTGGTGATCATATCAAGAAACACGGCGGCAAGAGAGTGGCCCTTTACTTGCCAAACTCCATTGAGATGCTGGCGGCAATCTTCGGTATGCTTTCGAAATGATGTCTGAGAAGTCGTTTCTAACCCAAATCACAGCTTCCGCCTTTTACGGTCTTGATGTGATCCTCATACCGTACAATCAACCTCACGATAAAGTCATTGAGCTTCTTCTAAACACAAAAGCTGACTCGCTGATCGCTCAAGCTGGCGCTCTTCCTTTTGAGCCTATCAGCCAAGAATGCACCTCGGTCAAGCTGGTCATTTGGTTCGTGGAGCACACAAGCCGACACATGGATTGGACAGAAGTTCCCGAGGAAGTTGGCGGTAAGGTTGAGGTTGACGCTTGGCATGAGATTGTTCAGAACCACAAGGACGTCACAGGTGCAGACTTGCCTAACCTCAAGGATGAAGAACTTGGCAAGATCGTTACTATTTGGCAAGGTAAATCTGGCGATGCCGAAATAGTCGAATTCACACAAAAGGTATGTTTGGCGACCGTTTCCACACCCTCATTCTAACGCGTTGAAAGAATATCGTCGCGGCCGTGTCGGCGCTGACTGCCGCGCTTCCTCTGCGTCAGCGATTCAATCCATCTGATCTTTTCCTCGCCGTCGACTCCTTCACGCAGACCTACACGCTCTGTCTCACCTTCGCCGCACTCTTCTCTCAAGCATCTCTCGCCATCAACTCCGTTGCGGGTCCCCATGTTGATCTCACGCTGGCGTCACGCAGCGTTGCTCCAACCGTAGTGGTCGCATCGGCCGACACCGCATCGAAACTGCACGCCGAAACCGCGGAAAGTTCGAGTGGCGGCTTGGCCAAGATTGGACATTGGGTTCAATCACGTGCTTTGGAAGCCGGCGTCATGCCGGTCGAAACTTGGTTCACTCGACTCAGCGGCCCAAAGTCGGCCGCCATCGGAACGGCTCCTGGCAAGTTGAGATTACTCTTCGTCGCGGAAAAGATTGGCATCGATACACCAGCCTTAACCAGCAATCACCTTTCGGATTTACGAATCTTCACAAGTGCAAGGCCGATATACGCCTTGACTGCGGCAAAGGTTGCCGGAGCGGTTGCTCAAACATTAATGTTCGATTACAGAATAGATAATGATAAGCAGAGCCATTTTGGCTTACCTTTGAGTTCTGTGGAGGTGAAGCTGGTGGACAAGGGCAGTGCGAAAACCACCGACGACAGCGCCAAGGGCGAGGTGAGCAATATCAATAGGATTAGACCTTCGAGAGCTAACGTCAAACTAGATTGTCGTCACTGGTCCTGCGGTTGCCGGTGGAGAAGCTCGACTGGATGTCCTTGGCAGGATCAGAGAAGACAATACCTTGGCATACCTATAGGCAAATTAGTATCAATGATTTGGTCTTTGAGCAAGCATCTTGTTCGAGAATCTCATGCCTTCAAAGTGGTCACTGCTGAGCTGATTAGCTCACTGACAAATCCACCGCGTGAGCGAGTTCTTTAGTAGCAAGCTGATGATAGTTATTCAATATTCGACATCCCTGGACTTTATCCTCCTCACTTTCATTCTCATCCTTCTTGTTTTCATTCTTGTCGCTGCTAAACTAGCTCAGAAGTTCAGTGCGTGAACCAGCCCTTAAGAAGAGCGACAGGTAGCATTCATGTGCCATTCCTGTACTCCATCCTCCTCATCTTCACCTGACTCCTCACCTTCGTTCTCCTCCACACGTTCATTCTCCTCACTTTCATCCACCTCATCTTCTTCAGCTTTATCATCCTCTTCAGCCTCATCAACCTCTTCAGCTTCATCGTCCCCTTCAACTTCATACTCGCTGTCTTGTTCCTAGGAGATGTAAGTAATAGGCAAGGTAGTGTTACGAATGACGTACAGTGTCCGAATCGACACCCTCGCGGACCAAATGGCGGTGAGTTTTCATGACAGTGGCATAAAAACCTAAGCATATCAGTAACAAAGAAAAGAGCAATTTTAGGAACAACCTACGACGAGCAGCTTTGGCGGCATCTCTGCCAGGATTTCCGACTTCTTTGTCGAGCTATTCCAAGTTAGAATGTTGGAAATGCTTACTTTAGCTGCGTGAGCCTTGATGACATGGTGTTGGAGATTGCCAGGTTGGGAAAAGCCTTTATTCTTGTCCATATTAGCTAAAGTTGTAACAGAAAAGGAATAGGATAACAAACCTTGTTCACGCTGCAAAGTCCAGACGGAGTGCTCCCATCAGGGTAACTTACATACTGTTAACTGGTCAAGTTTTAAATGTGGTGCAAAACGTACCTACTGGCAGTACAATTCTCCAATGTACATCTTGATCTTTCCATACGCATTCTGTATAACGTTAGTTAATACAGACATGTTGTGGAACAGAATTACCAATTGTTTCGAATGGCTGCCGGCCATGAGGGCGCTTGCCGTTGGAGGAGTATTGCTTGTAAGCCTTGAACTTGCAAAACAAACATGTTAACTTGGTCCTATATTCAAAGCTCTAAAGTTTGAAAATTCCAGCTACGTTCCCCGTTTACAATATGTGTTGAGACATGAATAAAAGAAAACATGATACGACTAAAAATAAACTCACACTTTGGAGGGAGGCTGCCATTCTGCATTCAACGGTTTGAGTTCGAGTTTTTGAGTTGAAGTTTCCGAGTTCGAAGGTTTTTATATGTTACAAAGTTTGGTTTAACCATGAATGTGCCAGGCTTTACATTCTCCGAGAAAAAGGTTTTCCATATACCGTGTTCGATGGGTGTTTCTGCTAGCGATGATCGAGATATTTCTAGATCAGGCGAAGAACACATACTGCGGTACAACCTGAAAAGAATAATTTCCGATCTTGGGCGAATAGACTCTTATAATCGTATTCTAGATGGATGAAAAGTCCAAGTCGAGATACCACTACATGACAGATCCAGCCAGATCCTAGACAATCACTGATATTTGATTATTGAATTCCGTAGATCCCAATCTAAGTAATCGGGCTTCAGTGCGCCTATTCTCTAAGCATATGGATTCTTGCATTCACCCCTATCCCATACAACTTTACCAAGTTTTCCAGAATCCACGTTTATTATCTGTCCGCATACATCTCGACTCCAATGATCGCTGGAGAGGAATAGACACGTTCTCGCAACGCTTTCCATCTCTACAGGTCTCTTCATGGCTACGGTAGCTTGAGCGTCATTGTAGTACTGCTCCGGATTCTCCTGGCACTCCTTTGGGAACCTTGGAGTATTGACCGGGCCAGGCGCAATGGCGTTTACACGCGCTCCCAGGTACACTCGTGGAACGTCTTGTCTCAGCGACTGGAGAAGGCCATACTGAACAGCTGCCTTGGAAGTTCCATAGTCGGCGTTCATTCGCTCACCCCAATGCCCAGACTCTGAGCCGATCATGATGAGCGAAGCATTGCTCAGTGGAGTGAAGGCAGATTCTTCTTGACTTTGGCGATGTTCTCTCAATCCCCGGAGCCATTGCCTGGCGGTGAGAAAGGTCCCGAGCACATTGACTTCAAGTGTTCGTCGGAATTGCTCAAGTGGGAGATCAGCAGTAGATTCGTAATGTGCGAGGACGCTTAGATCCAGTGCTCCAAGTGCAACACACGTCTGGACAGGCCCGAAGTGAGCGATAGCCTTCTGCCATGCTGTCTGTAGGCTGGTCTCCGAAGCGATGTCTGCGTAAATCTCGAGCAGGTTCGCTTTAGGCTCAGACTCCTCTTGATAAGCAATATCCAAAGACGAGACCCTGGCTCCCGCGGTGAGAAAACCTTTAACAACGTTTCGTCCAATGTGGCCGGCACCTCCAGTGACGACTACGTGGGTATTTTCTAGATGAAGCGATAGATCCATTATACAAGTAGGTGATAGAGTCAGAATGTCGTTAGAGCGAGGCCAAACCTATTATGGTGATGCCGGTACAAATAGCCCGGAAACATGACTCTCCTTATCAGACTACGGACGCTTGAACAGCAAGTATGGATGAGTCTGTGCAATAAAAGCCTCGAAAACACATAATTTGTAGTTGGAATTTCGGCTGGAGCTGCCGAAACAAGTCAAACAAATGTCTCTTGCATTCATGGAGTTTATCGTTCCATGGGATTTTACAGCTTCACGCGGTAGTGTCATGGTTCTGGCCTCAATGCTACAGATACTCAATGCTGCCATTGAACCGCATACGTGGCGTGAGTGACTCTCAGACCTCATACTGATGACCTTCTCAGCACCAATCTTCACTTTCCACCCAAGCTCGAATCTGATGAACATCAGCTCTCTTCAGCTCCTTTCTCGTCCAACGCCCACCTCTTTGGATTTCCGAGGCCAACGGCTAAGAGCAAAGGATGCTGAGCCAGGTCATCTACTCAACCAAGCACAATCGTTGAACCGGCAACGTATCTTCTTTGATCAAATCCGTTCCCAACTCACCTCGCGCTGCTGCCACCGGTATCTCGCTCACTGTCAATCCTCGCTCTGATATCCCTCACCAGCGCTTTGGCGTCTTCAACCTCAACTCCATCCTGACAAAGCTCATTGGCCAGCTCCATCGCACGCTGCCAGTTTCTCTTGCCGAACTCATGCTTGGCCAACCACATACGCGCTCTACTGGTGGTTGGCGTGACGCCGACGCCTTGTCCTTGGCTGCGGCCACCAAGAGCCGCGGCTCCGTCGTCATCGTCGAAGCCGGCACCCTCCTCCTGGGCGAGCACAAGCTCCATGTAAGCGGCGCACTCGTCCTTGTCGTCGAGGCGCTCATACAGCAGCGCGATCTGGTACAAGCTCTCTGGGTCGAGCACGCCACCACCGAGAGCTCGCAGGCTGCCGGAGCCGCTGCTGCCGAAGCTCGAGCCGGCGCCTTCGTAGTAGCTTCCGGCGACGAGCGCGCGCTTGTAGGCGCGGATGGCGTTTTGCGGCTTGCCAACGCGGGCGAAGCAGGCGCCGACGGCCATCCAGATCTTAGCGTCGAAGGGTCGGAGACTCGCGGCGCGCTGGTAGTAGAAGAGCGCGTACGAGTGCATTTCCAGCACCTCGTACGTCTGGCCGATGCCGTACCAGGCGCGGTAGTCCTTGCGGTTGACGTCGACGGCTCGTCGGTAGCTCTCCAGCGCCGCGTGCGTGTTCTTCATCTCCACGTACTCGTGGCCCATGAGCGTCCATGCGGATAAGAAAGTTCGGTCCAGAGTGAGAGCGCGACGAAAGTACATGACGGCCTTTTCATGCTCCGACTGCAGCGAGTAGTAGTTGCCGACAATGCAGCAGGTCTCGGGCCGAAATTTGTCGGCTTGAGTTGCCAATTGCGCCAGAAATGCCAATTTCGGTCGATTTTCGAGCACGTACAGAACATTACTGTAATTGTCCATGGCGTCGAGTCGGTATGGTTCGGAAACCATGAGATTCGAAAAGATTGACTCGGATTCATCAAAGTCTTTGGAGTGATAGTGGAGAAGCGCGCGTTGGGTGTGCAGAAAGGCAGACGATGGAAAGAAGCTGAGGACTTGATTGAGAGCAGTGTGGATGTCATCGGTGCATTGTGCAAGTTCCTGAGAGGCGTAGATTTGGAAAATAAAGTTCATGATGTTCTCTGGCAGACGAGGCGCGAGTGGATGCAACTAAAAAAAAAAATCAATATAATCAAATTCAAATGATCTAACCGCACTTACCTCTTCGATGGAATTCAACAAATTTGCCAATTCCTGCCATGCTCCCCAGTTGAATGGATAAATGTTCACGCTCTGGATGAACCATTCCTTTGCCAGTTCCTCATTCTTTCCTTTGGCGAGAACGATTCCGTAGAGATACTCCAGCCAGCCACCACCATCGGATCCCTTGGACTGGCAATCAACAAAATATTGCTCAAGAATGGCGGCTATTCCATTCAGCTCTCGGTTAGCAGTGACGGCACCGTCGGACGGGCCAAGAATCATCTCGCTTTCCTCATCCTTCCTCTTCTCTCCCGAGAGATACTTCGCATACAGCGCCAAAAATAAGGCCTTGCGGCTGAGTGACGAGACTGGAAGACTGACGGATGCCGAAGATGCAGACCGAGGAGCATTTAGCTTGTCTTTGGCTTTTGAAGCTACAACCGGAGCGGGAGATTTGGTCACTACAGGAACCCTCGGAAGCGTACTCGGTAGAAAGACGGCGGCACAACGGTCAAATTCACGACAGTCAAAGTAAGTCTTCGCCAGAAGAAACTTGTGGGCATCACGGGCTTCCAAATTCAATTCGGCGGTGTCCAAAGCCGGTTTTGGGAAGGAATATGCGGGATGCGGTTCATCTGGCATAGGGGAGTCGGGATCGGTATCCGAACCATTGGCGAAGTCCTGCTGCGGCAGCGAGTTGAGCAATTCGGCCGCCCTGCATGCGTCGGGAGGTTAACAGAGGTGCGTCTCGTGTCTGGAAGGGCGCCAAAAGTAGCCAGGGTGCGGTGACGGGAAGTGGAGAGAAGGAGGAGTAGTGGACGAGGTCTTGCTTACCATTTTGCAGACTGCCAGAGACCTCGCTCGGAGCAAGCGGCCACGGCGGTCTGAAGGTGATAGGACAGCTCTGCCGCGGCACCTTCATCGAGAGCGGCGGGCATGGCGGTAGACGATGATGTTTTGAGGTGGTGTTTGTGGAGCGTGGGGCGGGCCGGCGGGCTGGCGGGTCAGCGGGTTGGCGGGTGACACGCGACGCTTTTCGCGGCTGCGGGATCCTCCGTGCCCTGTCGAACCGCGGCCAATTGATGCCTCTGTGGCCGCGCTTCTCAACAGAACTTCGGCGTCCGGGCGTGATGATGAGATCGATAGCTGCTTATCCCGCGAGCCACTACGTAGCGGTGCGGCGAGTGTTGTTCACCGGTAATTGCTATCTTACTCGAACAGCATCGCGCTGCATTGGACGCCACGGCAATCATGCGAGCCTGAGCTGAAGAAAGAGTCAAAAGCTGACCGATCACTTCTGGTTCGTCTGCTACATGGTCGCTGCCTCAATGGGCCGTCCACAGCGGGGAAATAGTGGGAGTGGCCGTTGAACCGCGGCTTCCAGGCCCGGTATTATGCGCGGCAGCCGCTGTATGGCCAAGTGCAGTTATATCAGGCTGATAATCATGGAGACTTTGGCGGTATGTATGTGGCCTGACGAGTAGTAAGCGCACATTGAGCACTCCTGGCAAAGTTAAACTGGCTTGACCTTGGCATCAATGTGGTAAGTAGTGTAAATACTAGCTGAATGGAATCTCGGTATGGCGATAGCATCGCGGAAACGGTCGATTTCTGAGCCAGTGTGGTATGGAAGGGATCCAATGCCGGGCTCCTGGGACCCGGCAGCCTCGCATACACGAGTACCAGAGTAGAAAAGAGTGAATGCAACGCTGCAGAAGACCACAGGAAGCCACTATGGCAGAGAGCGGCCGTGAGCCAGTGATACAAACAACCGTTGGCAGCCATTCGCTTTGCCATTCCCACCCCCTACCGCCCAATGTTTTGCGACATTTCGCATCCAACCCAACCCAACCCACCCAAGTTCAAAATTCGCCTACATATTCCTTACTCCCACCCAGGTGCAGCCTCGTATTTGGTAAGTCTGCTGATTTTCCGTCTCACCTGCCCGTGTTAATTACCTCGTCTGCCATATCGTTCTTGCTTGTAGCTTTGCATCAATGACGCGCTATCCAGGCTACGCTCAGGACCTCGAAGTAGGCAGACCTGCCTATACCATGCCCACCTCTCGCGCCGACTTCGAGGAAGTATTTCCTTTGCTGGTTCAGGATCTGACCAACCATGCAACTCAATATGGTCTGCCTGAGACCGCTCTCGTGTGGTTTCGGAATGTACGTTTAAACCTCTTCGCGAGCTCGTGCTGCGCTTCAACATTCGATTCACGCTTCAAAAATTTGCTGCTTACCTCAATTGCTCTGCTAGAACCTCAATCATAACACCGTCGGTGGCAAGTTGAACCGTGGCATCTCCGTCGTTGATACAACCGCCCTCCTCATCCAACGTCCTCTCACACCGGACGAATTCTTCAAGTCGGCTTCGCTAGGATGGATGATCGAGCTGCTTCAGGCCTTTTTCCTCGTCGCCGACGACATTATGGATGCCTCACATACTCGTCGCGGAGCTCCATGCTGGTACCGTATGCCCAACGTTGGCATGGTGGCAATCAATGACTCCTTCATGCTCGAGTCGTCAATCTACATACTGCTGAAGAAATACTTTCGTGATCATAACAATTACATCGACATGGTCGAATTGTTCCAAGAAGTCACCTTTCAAACCGAACTTGGACAGACTTGCGACTTGCTGACTGCACCCGAAGATAAGGTCGACCTTGACAACTTTAGCATGGAAAAGTTCACATTCATCGTGATATTCAAGACGGCGTACTACAGTTTCTATCTGCCTGTGGCTCTCGCCCTGCACTACACTGGTTTGGCCTCACCAAAGAATCTTCAAACGGCAAAAGAGATTTTGATTCCGATGGGCGAATACTTTCAGGCGCAGGACGATTACTTGGATGCTTACGCTGACCCGGAGACGTTGGGCAAGATCGGCACTGATATTCAAGACAATAAATGCTCATGGTTGATCAATCAAGCCCTGAAAAGAGCCACACCGGAGCAGCGCAAGGTTCTCGATGAAAATTATGGCCGTAAAGATGGCCAACACGAAGCCAAAGTTAAGCAAGTCTACGCCGAGTTGAAGTTGGATCAGGTCTACCTGCAGTTTGAGGAAGAGCAAGTCGGCAAGCTCAAGGACTTGATCGACAAGGTTGATGAGAGCGAAGGTTTGAAAAAGACCGTCTTCGAGGAGTTCTTGCGCAAGATCTACAAGCGGAGTAAATAGACGTGGCATGGCATATCCTGGGAGGTGTTCTCTTTTCGGACCGGTGGGAGGCATGTCGTAGCGGTCAATCAACTCACCGCTGGACGATTTTGTCGCCGGATTCTACATTTCACGGCTCATGTTCTTACAAAGCGGATTGCTGCCACCTTGGCGTTGCAAGTAAAAATATTTTTTTTTTCGAAACTTCACAAAAGTTATTGCATGGGAGCTTTCTACGGGTGCGATGAAGCGACGAAGCAGCGTTTGATAATTGATTACCTAGACATTAGGAAAGATAGACACCGAATACTCACCTAACTCCAACGCATCACTATCCTGAAAGTAAAAAGTAAAAGTACGACGTCCCGCCGAGCGCCAGGTAAAGAAAGTTGACGGGAGAGGCGCCAGCGCTCAATCCACACCCATCTCTCGCAGGAACGGTGGGTAGGTCAATGTATACTATGCCCCCAGCATGTGCATGATCAGCAATACTATAAAATATATGAAAAGACAGAATGCAAACAACAAAAATACGAAGAAAAAGGCGATCATTTCGCAAATCAGGTGGGGGATAAATACTTCCGCTGCCCGATGCACCAGGCAGAGTACAATGAATTGCACTGGTTGAGCGGCGGCGACAGTACAATAAAGGACGTTGTCGCAGAGGCGCACCCACCACACCGGTTCAGGCGACATTCCGACGGAACGCCATAGCTCGTCGAACACCAGCCCGGTCGATTCCAACATGGCCGAAGAGCCGCCGGTGCGGATGCCGGGTCGGCGCGCGGTCTTTGCTGGCGATGATCGCGGTGGCGGGCGGGTCACGGCGCGAGGAGAGGACGGCTTCGGCGCGGCGGTGCGCTGGACGCGGCCGTGCCGGCGCGCCATACTTGCTGGCAACGCTCGCGGTGGCAGGCGGGCAATGGCGCGAAAAGGTGACGGCTTCGGTGCGACGGTGTGCTGGACGTGGCCAAGGCCGTAGGTGATGGTTCCGTGCTGATCGGCTTGGACAGGCGGTGGCAGTGCTTCGTCGTCGTCGACGCTGAAGATGAGATCTTCGGGATCGAAAGAGTCTCGGTTGGAGCTGCGACGGAGGTCGAGTTCATCGGCCGACATGGATTCCAAGTGAGCGTCAACAACGGCATTAAACTTACCCGTCGTGGCCGTAGTTCCTCTGGTGGTTACTCCGTTGAATGAGAGACGCGATTCATCAGCTCGTGTGAGAGCGTCGTGGTTCTCGTCTTCGAAATCGGTATCGAGTGCAGACAATGCACGTGTAGCGAAGCGGAGAACGCTTTCGACGTCCGGGTCGAGAAGTTCCTCACCAGAGTGATGAGCGATTACAGCGCTTTCGGCTTCGTCGGTGGATGAAGTCGTGAGGTACAAGTCTTTCATCGATGAGTGCCGAGTTTGCTTGCCCAAGTTCTCACCTCGGTGGACGTTCCGGTATGACTGCCGCGTCCGGCGCGTCGAAACTTTTGACTCTAGAACGCAAGCCGTGCGAGTGCCGATGGGATAGCAGGTGTATGGTGTACGACCAGCATCGTCCGTCATAAACCCACCTCCACGATTGTTCGCTGCTCCAAAAATTCGCAGTTCTGAAGTCGCGTTAGCATCCACATTCAAAGCTCCAGTCCCATTTCCCATGGTGGAATGGATTCTTTCGGCGTTGTGGGATCCTGCCGGCAACTTCGATTCGCTTCCGACGGACCGTAGAGGCGCGTGAATGACGGGAGTGAGAGACAACAAATTAAGTTGCGAGTAGCTTGAAAGGCTTTGTGTCGTTTCTGCGTTCGCCATTTCGTCTACGGATCGAGCATCTGAGGCTGTGAGCGGATTGTGGCTACCCGAAAATGGAAATTCTGGTTCCAAGTAGTATGGTAGATTGACAATGAAGCTGCTTTTGCTCGAATAATAAGAGCCGGAGCTCGCGCTGGCGTCGGAGAAGGCGGAACACATGTTAGAGTGATTTTTCTCCTGCCCAATCTTTACGGGAGAGAAGTTGCGGGATTTGTATTCTGTTTCCGCCATCAGACGAAACTCATTGACAGTCGGCATTAGCGATACGGCGTTCACTTTTTTGATGGGTCGCTTGGAGAATCGGATTGTGCAAACATCGTCGGCAGCCTTGGCTTCCAAAATATCAAAGTATTCCCCAAAGAACACTTCTGGCTCCATGTGAAATGACTCGGATGTTGAAGTCCCCTCCACGTTTTGGCCGTCTGTGAGCGCATAGTCCCACTCCAGGCTCAAAAGTTTATCCAACCGCATGTCAAAGCTGAACCCTTCGGGATCTGAGCCTTGAGGAAGAGTGACACGGTGAGTTCGAACGCCAATGTTCTGACATAAATTGCTCGATATGTAATCACGTAGATGAGCCCGTGACTGATGAAGCAGTGGTGGATTGGGCCAGACAGGATCACCAACGAGTTTTGAGGCAGCTGGAAGGTGTGAATTGTGGTTGACTGTTCGGAGGTAGCTTTGCGCTTCATGCGTCCCGTTGAGCGTGTCAAAATTCGTCGAGGCGGATTGAAGATCTTCCTCTGGAGCACCAAACGGAGAAATCGCAAGCTCCCAGTTCCCCGTGGGTTGGTCGTACATAGTGACCGATGACTAGGTTTACGTCTTGAGCCGTAGAACTTCGTTGAAACCATTCCTCTGGAGACGCCGTCAAGCACAAGGTAAGATCCAGCTCCTTGTGATTATGTTTGGCTTTGACGAATGGAAACAGTCGATGTTAGGTGCGGCAAGGCTTCCGGTACGATCATCGATACTTCGAGCCAGTATAAGGTATTCGATCGGCTCCGTGATATGCGGTTGAAACAGATGCATTGTCTTCCTTTTTTTTGGCTGGTCTTGTTTGGCCAAAGAACAATGTTCATTGATCCAAATGAAGCATTCATGTCGCCGACAATGAGAAGAAAGATGTACTGAAGTGGCGAACAAAGATCCTTGAATAAAGCCATAGCCGCAAATTCGAGAGTACAAAAGGCAAAGAAAGCTTCACAATGGCAAAGGAAGATGATCCTGCATCTTTCGTAGGGAACCTGTCACTCTCCGGTGCGGTCATTATGGTAAAAATCCCTCCATAGAGTCCATATCAAAAGCACTTGAATTGATCAAAATCTCGTAACCCTCGCTCATATCCTGTGCTCATTATTATGTCAACGTTGTTCTTCGAACCCCGGATTTTGTCCTTACCGATATGATCCATCTCCTGTAGGTCGTACGACATGAAGTACATAGAAATAATTGAGGATTCATGAAGTTCTTCCTGGTAAATATCCCGCTGTGCGTCATAAATGGCCGAGTTCCAAGTATTTTCCGCGTCAAGTTGAGAAACACGACTCTTTCATCTTGATAACAAAGACATTGGCGTGAAGAAATGACTTTGCCGATTTTTTCGTAGGATTTGAGGTTGTTGTTTCTACAACAAAGAGTATTTTCCATCTTTCGTGATGATGTTTGTTCTACCATTAGAATTTTCTACTCGGCATCTTGCCGCTCATTTGGCTTGCATCGGTTCGTCTGGAGAAACTTCTCGATGGTATCGATGAAGCAGGATGCATCATGCCACGAGTAACCATGAGGCCAAAACCTTTCCAATGAAGGACCGGACCGCGCGCCAAGTTGAAATATTTTTTGAGACACGCCAAACATGCCCAATGGCCTGTATGGCGTCAATAAACCGAGCGTGGAGCTCTAGGCCATACGTTGAAGCTACGTACTTTCGGTGAGACGTATTCTTCTATTTTCATTCGAGCTGTATATACTATCAGACATGTTAATAATATCTGGCATTATTAATATTATTATAATACCTATCAGCTGCGGGGATAGCCTACACCTTTGAGAGAGGTCATGTCATTGTAAGATAGTCGATGTGGGATCGCTGATGAGGTCGATGATTTCGACTCCGCGAGTAGGATGGGCGACATCATGATCGCACAAAGAGTGGCGAGAGTAGGCTGGGTTCAAGTGAGTTTCGTACAAAACCGTAGACTATTAACATTGAGTTCGCCTTATTTTGAGAAGTCAGCGGTTGAGATACTCCGTAGTCCGTTCACACCCGAACCGTTTTAAGCTTGCCGAGGTTCCAATCTGATGCCCATATTTACGCCTCCGCAAGTAAAGGCCTCCGCATTCATTGTTTCCAACATATTTTTTTTTTCATTATCTTCATACAAATTATGACAATGTCTAAAACATCAGATCGATATACGCAAAAGGCACTTGATAGGATAGATATCCTTAAATCTCATCTATCTAATGTTGAAGCTCTACCAGGAAGATTGACCAAATTGTCCCGCTCACTTCTAGGCAAAAAAGCCATTGTGACTGGAGCCGCGTCTGGCATGGGACGAGAGACTGCCAAATTACTTGCCGACGAAGGCGTACAAGTTGCCGTCCTGGATTTGGATGAAGGTAGAGTGAAAAAAGTTGTGGATGAAATTAATGCCGTTCATATTGGTCGTGCAAAAGGTTGGGTTTGCGATGTGGCAGATCGTAGCAGGATCAAGCAAGTGTGCAAGGAGATCATTGAAACATTCGGCAGCCTCGACGTGCGTGATGATTTTTCCAACCCTGACGATTTAGTCTGACAGGAGCGCAACACAGATTCTCATCAACAACGCCGGCATCTCTGTCGGAGGAGGGGCGTTTGACGAAGATGCATCATTTGAGACTCGCTGGGATAAGACCGTCGATATCAACCTCACAGCTCTCGCAATCTTCATTCGAGCTTGCGTACCCGCTTTATTGAAGAGCGACGCGGCTCGCATCGTCAACATCGCCAGCACAGAACATTTCGTGACGGGACCAGGCAATGCCGCCTACAGCGCGACCAAGTCCGCCGTGACTGGGTTGACTCGAGCATTTGCTGTCGAGCTCGGCAAATACCAAAACATCACTGTGAGTTTAGCGGATATCTCCTGTGAAGTAGCTCGCAATCTGATGCGCTTGACACTTTGTAGGTCAATACAGTCTGCCCAGGCCCAATCATCGTAAGTGCTGAACCTCCCGCTGCACTCTTGCTAGGAAATTTAACCAGATTTGTCAATGTAGACCGGTATGACTGCACGAATCCCACCCGAGCTCAAAGAGTCGTATGCCAAGCGGAGGGTACCGATGCGACGCTACGCTGATCCCGAAGAAGTTGCTCAAGGTGAGTAAGGATAATCGATTTGCTGTGATCACTCTCTAATCCGGCCTCATCTTATAGTAACCGTCAGCGTTTGTCTGCCTGCCTCGTCATACCTACACGGTACGACAATACCAGTGGATGGAGGTATGACAATTCGACACACGTAGTATAGAATGCAAGTCGACCCATTGGAAATTATATTACTCTATTCCGTATCGTAGGGTCTAAAAAGTCGGCGTCGTGAGAGCCAAATCAGGACCTGACCATAGATGCCGAATCAGCTCCTGGCACGCATACGAGCCAGGAAATGTTGCTTGACCTGTGAAAATTTTGAAGTTCTCCAAGTAGTTCCTGCGGAACGATCAAGGGAGACGTCTTTTGCAGATCCAGTGACAAGTAAATATGTCATTGTAGGTCTGGGTACTAGGAGAGCGAGGTGCTCGAGGTCGCTCAAGCCGGATCCGGCTACCGAAACTGTGATATTTGCTCTACTGTATGATTTTGCGTCAAATATTCATTATATTAGTGACATGGCACAATTCTATCTTCGTGAAGCTGGGTGCTAGGGCATTTCCAACTTTTGCCTCCAGTCCGGTCCGAAGAAGTAATGAAGCGTCGTTTGGCTGACAAACTGAGAATATTCAACATGTCGAATGGACAGTGACCATTTGATGTGAATTTAAGTCTTCTTCCGTAGGTTCTGGGGCGCTCAGAAGCCAAGGTACTCCCGACTTGTTCATTCAGGGTGTTTAGCTACACAGGAAGTGAGGTTGCATGGCGAATATCATCGCCTACGGATGATTCAGATAGATGGGTACGTTCAAGAGTAAAGACATGGCCAGTAGAGATTTTCCGCGGCTGGTTCACAACGACGGTTTATATGCAATCATCTCAATCCGTGGAAGACTCTGACGATCTTGAATTGGTCGAATATTGTAAGGAGGTGAAGATCGCAAGATACGAAGATCTAGCGGCGCAATCTCCCGCCCAGGCTTGCAATCTTAGAGGAGAGATGGTTCCGGTGGTGGCGCATTCAGCGGTTCCCAACGGCTTCCTACGGACTCTCCCCAAGCTTATGTGCATGGCCCAACGAAGGCAATAATCATACGAAGCCTGCCAAATTTGGAGTCGAACTGGCCTCGAATTCAAGAATGGCAAAACCACAAACTGTCAGACTACAAGTTCGAAATGTGACGAAGAAATAAACGAAATGCAGGGACGGAGAGCTCTTAAAACCAACGCAGGTGGTGCAAGGTATGAGCCGCTGTGGGTCCAGAGTAATAGCAGGTGGAGATAGGCTTTGCTCGTCCAAGATGTGAACGGAGAGATATGAGGAAAATGGCACGGCCATCTTCGTCTTGCCAGAAGCGGAAGCATGCTCTCAGGTTTGTTGAATGAAAACCTTGACGGATGGGAAGTCAGTGTGCCACCCATGTGGAAAGCCGACGTTTGACGAAGTGCAGGCCAATGAGGCTTGTTGGCACGGTCGGGTTTGTGGACCGTGTGGGAGATGCATGGCCAGCGATGCCTCTCCAACGGTTTGTCAGTCTCGTTAGCTTTTTTTTCCGTCGAGTCGTGGAGTCGTTGCTTGGGATGGCATCGGAATGAGGATGGTGGGTTGGCACACGGCCGAGTTTTTCCATCTGGAAGCTGCAACAATATAAACAGATTGAATAGACGGCGACATCGATGCTCAGTTGCCTCCAAACCATCGATCAATTGCAACTTTTGCGTTCTTCATCTGCACGGCGGTTGCAGCGTGACGTATTTTGGTTGCAAGGGATCAGCTTCCGCATGCATTCCGCCTGACGGCTTGCTCATTCGATCACTTCTTCAAGCTTTGCCTCCATCTCCACAAACTCCGCAGCCCACTCCGCTACCCTATACCACTTCTTCTTTTCCGAAAGTCGTGTCTTTCTTTCTTCGCCTCCTCCGCTTCACGTTTTTTTCTTGTTGGACCTTTCGTGTCCCTCAATTGACTCGAGTAGTTCGGAGTATCACCACATTCCAACCTCTCGACGCAAACGTGGGGTCTCATCACCAACACTTGTACGCCGCGAAACTCGGTTTCTGACTTTTTCTCAGCAGGCTCTTCGTCCTTCAATTCATCAATTCTCCTCCTAAGAGCGATTGCCGCCCCTTCCAACAATGGCAGACACACCCATGAGAGATGTCACCAACCATGTCCTGTTCGAGGTGGCTACGGAGGTTGCCAATCGAGGTGCGATCCATATTTCTCGCAAAATGAGTTTGCAGCTGACAAATTCCCAGTCGGAGGTATCTACTCAGTCATTAAATCCAAAGCACAGGTCACCACGGCCGAGTATGGAGCTTCATACACCCTGCTTGGACCGTGGAATCGAGCATCCGTAGGTCGCTTGAAGACAATCACGAAGGATCGAAAGCTAACGACTCCAGGCATCCGTCGAAGTTGAACCGCTCGAACCCAAAGATCTTGCCATAAGAGACACAATCAAGTCCATGAACGATCGAGGTATTGGCACTCTCTACGGTCGATGGCTGATTGAAGGCGCGCCTCGAGTCCTCCTCTTTGACACCGGTTCCGCATATAAATATTTGGATGAATGGAAAGGCGATTTGTGGGCCATTGCCGGTATCCCATCTCCACCAAATGATGGCGAAACAAACGAGGCCATTGTGTTTGGATACCTGATCGCATGGTTCCTGGGAGAGGTGAGGTACAACACCACGACTTGAAGCTACTGCTAACTCGCGTCGCAGTATGTGGTGCACGAAAAGAAACGCGCGGTCGTGGTGCAATTCCACGAATGGCTGGCGGGTGTCGCTTTGCCTCTGTGTAAGAAACGAAGGATCGATGTAACCACCATCTTCACCACCCATGCGACTCTGCTGGGCCGATATCTTTGCGCTGGATCCGTAGACTTTTACAACAATCTCCAGTGGTTTGACGTGGACGCCGAAGCCGGAAAGAGAGGCATCTACCACCGGTATTGCATCGAACGAGCGGCGGCGCATGCCTCCGATGTCTTCACCACAGTGTCGCACATCACAGCGTACGAAAGTGAGCATCTTCTCAAGCGCAAGCCCGACGGCGTCTTGCCCAACGGCTTAAACGTCAAGAAATTCTCCGCCACCCATGAATTCCAAAATCTTCATCAGCATGCCAAGGAAAAGATCAACGACTTTGTACGCGGTCACTTTTATGGACACAACGACTTTGACGCTGAAAATACCCTCTACTTCTTCACCGCGGGCAGGTACGAATACCGAAACAAGGGTGTGGACATGTTCATCGAGTCTCTGGCCCGACTCAATCACCGCATGAAGAGCGCCGGCTCGAATATGACCGTAGTTGCATTCATCATCATGCCCGCTCAAACGCAATCCTTTTCGGTTGAAGCTTTGAAGGGTCAAGCCGTGATCAAGTCTCTTCACGACACCGTCGACATTATCTCTCGAAACGTCGCTAAACGCCTCTTTGATCGGTCCCTGACTTGGCACGAGGGAGGAGAGCTTCCCGAGGACAACGAACTAATCTCCTCATCCGACAAGATCTTACTCCGACGACGACTCTTCGCCATGAAGCGTCACAATCTACCACCAATCGTCACGCACAACATGGTGGATGATGGCAACGATCCGATCCTCAACCAGATTCGTCGATGTCAACTCTTCAATCACCCCTCGGATCGCGTCAAAGTAGTCTTCCACCCTGAATTCCTCAATTCATCTAATCCAGTGCTTCCAATGGACTATGATGACTTTGTCCGAGGCACGCACATGGGCGTATTCGCTTCTTATTACGAACCTTGGGGATATACGCCGGCCGAATGTACCGTCATGGGCGTGCCCAGCATCACGACAAACCTCTCCGGCTTCGGCTGCTACATGGAGGAGCTGATCGAAAATGCTTCCGACTACGGCATCTACATCGTCGACAGACGAACAAAAGGAGTGGACGACTCGGTCAACCAACTCACCGAATACATGTTCGATTTCACGAGAAAGAGTAAACGACAGAGAATCAACCAGCGGAACCGAACCGAACGACTGAGTGACCTGCTCGACTGGAAGCGCATGGGTATGGAGTATGTCAAAGCGCGGCAGTTGGCCTTACGACGAGCCTATCCAGACTCCTTCGATGGCGAAGCCGAACCAGACTTCTTCGGAGCCACCGAAATCAAGATATCTCGTCCGCTTTCGGAGCCAGGTTCACCGCGGGATCGCTCGGGTATGATGACACCCGGAGACTTTGCAAGCTTACAGGAAGGGTTGGAGGGTCTCAGCACCGAGGACTATATCGCGTGGAAGCTACCGTAAGTTTTACTTCAATCCGTATCATCAACCTTCTAACGAAATGTAGTGACGAGGAAGACCCAGAGGAATATCATTTCCCACTGACGCTCAAACTTAAAAAGGGTGCCTCGTCTGGACCCAATTCACCCGGTCTAAACGGGCCCATCAATGGAACCGGTTAGATCTCGTAGCAGGAAGCCAGTTACCCTGCCATAGCTCATCCTTGTAAAACTCCTTGTTCTTTTCCCGCCATTTCTTGTCATGCTGTACTATACAATGTACGCTTCGATTGCATCTCTCACGCTGCATCTGCCTGCATTCAATCGGCCTATGAAATTGGACCACGCTGTTAGGACAATTGTCCGGAAACTATATATCGAAATAAAAAATCCTTTCACATGTTCCAAATAGAATGTACCTCATCTTCTAAACTTGTCTTCTAAGGTGGTTGCCGGACATGTTGAATCGAGACCGAATCAATGGAATGGTAGCCTCTTTTCATCCGCTCTCTTGCTCTCTCGTTTTAGCAGTTTGCCGTGGTTCTCTTCTATCCAAGCCAAGAGGTGATGCTTCTCTTCGTCTCTCATTCGCGTCAACCACCACATCCGCTCACCAAGTTCGCGTTCGTCGTCGAGCATCACGGGTCGGCCATCTTTCCAATCAACCCACCTCTTCAGCCCTTTCATGACTTGCTTCAACGCTTCACCTTCCTCCGGGATGACGCTCTTAATCTCCTCGACCAAAATCTTTTCCCGTTCCAAAACGTTGTGATCGCTCATCATGGCATCATACGTCTCTCGGATCGGAAAGAAGCTCAACGCCTCGTCGAGCACTCGCTGTCTGCTCCAATCGTCCTTAGCTTTCCACAGTTGCTGATGTTCAGGAAGAAAATCATCGACAAATGTCCTAAACATGTCTCTCTTCCTCATCCTCGCTCGATCACCCGCATGCATCGCACCGTTTCTTTTACCGCTCCTATCTTCAAGCATAGCCGCGACCACACCCTCGCCCCAGAACCTGCCACGCAAACACCACTCGAACACATCCCCATCGGCGGCAAACCCCCGCGCCAGCGCCTCCGCATCCAGGCCTAAAAACTCCAGCATGCGGCCGACGTCGCTAGTCAGCAGCAGCAAGGCAGCCTTCCTGTGGCCGGCGCGCTCGATCTCCGGCACGCGCACGTACAGGCCGACATCGTTGGCGGTCAGGCCCAGCGGGCGCTGCAGCACGCCCAGGATCTGCTGCATGTCGCCGTAGCTGCAAGTGAAGAGCGTCCAGGGGAGTGCGGCTTCGGCGGGCACGACATGCAGGTCCACTTGCGCGAAGCGGTCGGGTGCCGAGCTGGCCGCTGTGGATGTGGACGATGGTGAGGGCAGCGGCACGCAGTAGCTCGTGGTGATGCCGGGCTTTGTGGCGGCGACGGCGTCGAGCGCGGTGTGCAGAGCTGCGCTGCTGAAGCCGGAGAGAGGCGTGCACACGAGGAGATCTAGGTCGCCGTGCGTGAGTTTGGATGGTGCTTCCGGTGGGCAGACGATTTGGGCGTAGAATGGCTTTAGGAGTGACGTTATCCTTTCACGAAGCGCATGATACTCGGCGTGAGAAAGTCGCGGAGTGTTGTAAGAAGGAAAAGCTGAGCCGCCCATGGTAGAAGTTGCAAGTCGAATTCAAGCTTGACGGTATAGCTTAGAGAGGATTAGAGTACTCAATGGAAAATGTCAAGCAGGATTGCCGTATGAAGCTTTATTAGGTACCGTAGTCGCTTTTATAACTCAAAGGATGAGAGAGTAGTGTTGAATGTGAAAATGTCAACCAGCACTATCGTGCGAAGCTCCGTTGGATACGTAGTCGCTCTTGTATCAACATGAAAGAGACAGGGTTAATCTTGACGACCTCGTATTGAAGTGACCCGTGAGGCTTGCCATCTACTGAGTCAATCGTGCCATTTTACTCATCCTTTTGCAAGCAGCGTCCAGGCTCTTTCCGCGTAATTCAGACTCTGTTATTCGAGCTCAACGGCCATGGGAAGTCGCAACAATTGATGTGGAAGAAAGGTGTGAAGGCGCCATTAGGTTCAGCTGGAAGAGTTGTGGCACAAGATGCAGTACAACAGTCTGCAGCCATTTAACGTTTTGGGTTCTCCGGCTACCACAATCACCCACAAAATATTTCCACGCATTGTGGATTGCCATTTGTCCAAGTGATTTGGTAAGCTTGTCATGGCCAAGGACCAGTGATGACATTCCCGCGCATCGGTGGAGTTTAATCCAGCTATCTTAGCCGCTGGCGACCCAATCCTTCGAAACTGGAAATGCCGTATTTCGCAACTTAAAAAGGGTGTCAGACTCGATCTCTCTGACGCTCCAACCTTAAGTTAGCTTATATCGAATCTATCTGAAAGGAATTGAAGCGGATAGCGAACGACAGCCGAATCAAGCTCAAACATTAAGCACGCTGAACCAAAGCTCTGTTCACACAATTGATTTCGAGATATCTCGTCTTTCCCTTTTGGACTTTGCATATTTATATCTATCAGCAGCAATCATGAAGGCCATCCAAGTCACAGAACTAGGACAGCCACCCAAGCTCATAGAACTAGACAGCCCAATCGTCGTGGGCGATGCTCCGGAAATGGTCGACGTGAAGCTCGTCGCCAGCGGCGTACATGGTCTGGTACGGTCTCGCGCCGCCGGAAAGCACTACTCTGCCAAAGGCCTGCCTCATACCCCCGGCGTCGACGGTGTTTTCGAGACGCCCGATGGGAACCTCTTCTACGCCGCGGCGATTTCGCCGCGAGGCGGCACCATGGTCGAGGAACTCAAGCTCCCAAAGAGGAATCTTACACCGCTACCAAAAGGCACAGATCCGGTGCAAGCGGCGGGACTCGTGAATCCAATCATGGCGAGCTGGCTGGCTCTGGCAACCCGCGTAACCAATCTTCCCGAGAACTTCACCTGTGTGATCGTCGGCGCGACCACGCTTTCGGGCATCTGCGCAATCACCGTCGCTCGAGAGTATGGCGCCGGCAAGGTCATCGGTGTTGCACGTAACCCTTCAAAAATGGAGGGCCTCGGTCTTGACCACGCCATCAAGTTGGAAGACGACGTCGAGAAGACGGATTTCTCTGCTCTGCCCCCCGTGGATGTCATCCTCGACTTTCTCTTCGGTCCCATCATCCCGCACCTGTTCAGAAGCCTTGTGAATCCGCCAAAAGTAGTCCAATACGTACAGATTGGCTCTGTCGCCAGCTTGACGGCCGAATTGCCGGCGGATCAACTGAGATCGAAGAATATCGTCATGTCTGGATCCGGTCCCGGAGCTTGGAGCCTACAGCAGCTCGCTCAAGAAACGCCAAATATGGTCAATATGGTGCATAAGATTAAGCCATACAAGTTTCAGACGGTGCCTTTAGCGAAGGTGGAAGAAACTTGGAATAAGGTTGGAGATAGGCTTGTTGTCGTTCCATGAACACACAACTTCGTACCCTGTGGTCATGTTTTTTGATTTGATCAAACCTCAGTAACAATTTCAGTCAAACCAGCCATGGTTTTCACCAGTTGACCATTCTCTGTCTCATTCACTCGTCACTACACGCATGCAGTTGGTTGACAGTATATCGGGTCTTCGCAGTCTGTACCACCGTGCTTCGTTTCACTTCAATATCATCTGCTAAACCGCCGTAATCAATTGGATTTGCTGAAAAGCTGCAATTTCTTCCCGAATCACACGCCGTGAAACCCATTAAGTTTCGTTCATCGGAAGCAACCTCCTTTGCCTCTTTGCCTCCTCTCTTCAACGTATTAGCCTCTCCGCTTCACTTGCCTCGACCACTTTAAAATCACTATTCTTAAGCTGCAAAAGATTATAATGAGACTTGCAACTTATTTCCATTCTACTTCTGTCCTCATCGCCATGATCTATAACTTCACTGTCTCCTCAGCACGTACGTGCAAGTCTCTCCCTTCTTAGAATCAATCTAACTCAGACGCCAGAATGTCCTCCAAGCCTCATCGCCACAACGGTTCTCGTCCCAGTTCCAACGTGTGTTGCGTCAACCACGAGCACAGCCGAAACGCCATCCTGTGGAGAAACGAACGGTATGGCGCATGTGCTCATTAGACTTCTGTTTCTGATGAATGAAAACTCCAGAGCGTTGTGCTTACATTGCTATAGTACAATGCGAAAGCAATGAGCAGTGCTGCTCGGGGTTGTGCAACATGGTGGGATCGACCGTGGGAGAGTGTACGTAAGGCAAAAGTCCCATAGCATATTAAGGATAAAGGACAAAGTCACTGCATATTCAAAATTGGTCGAATTCCGGGAATAATGAGGTGAGCTCAAGACTGAAAAGTGACGGGCGTTGAGCTTGACGCACTTTATCAAATCAAGTGCCGGCTCGCCACATATTGAAAAGGCTCACGATCGGTGAGATGAAGTTTGTGAGCCAAGGTCATAGATCAGACAGTCTTCATGTTGGTGATACTTGGTAGATTGCTATCGTAATTCGAAGAGCTAAAGATGATGAGGACGAGTCCCAGATTTTGGATATAAATTGCAACTAGCTCACCGCTTCTACACTTTATCATAATGCTGATTTCAGTGATATGAGTGTACAATGCAGAAACAAGAGCGATGACGTTTAATCGACCGGCTGTCCCACCGGAACAAAGCCCATCTCTTCTTCCTTCCTCTCCCAAGCTGGCACATCTGGTTGCGGTTGATTGCCAAACATGGCGTATTGAACACCCAAGTAGCAATCGCAAGCGGCCTGGAACAAACCGCACGCCTTAAACGCCCACGGAACCTCGTTGTTGGCCTTGAGGAAGAAGAAGGTCATCTTGAAAGCGTCGCCGAGCAGCCAATTTCCGAGGACGGAGACGCGAAAGCCGATGCACGAGCGGCGACGCTGGTTGGCAATGATCTGCGGGAGCGGAAGGATGGCTTCGATTGCGAGCGCGACGTATCCCTGCGTCGAGGTGTAGCGCTCATTGCCGCCGATGAGGACCTGTAAACACAACAAGGTCACGGTGAAGTATGTGAGAAAGGTCCAGTATGGATGCGAAGACCGCCACTGCCAGAAGTTGTATGGTCTTTGAAAACCGACATGATGCGGTGATTTTGGATCGCTGGCAGCAAACGGTGTCGACGGCAGCGGAGGCCGGTTTTGGAGGGCGACGTGAAGGAGCAGCACTTGGACTGCGATCATGAGCGCGGCCTGAATCAGGAGAGACAGATCGTAGCGTGCTCCGATCCAGTAGAATATCTTGAGGATAGAGGCGACCAGCATGATGAGCGGGATATCGAGAGAGAAGCCGGCGGAGGTGCGGGTACGGTGGATGGAGTAGATTTGGTCAGCATAGCTGGTAATGGGCGATGAGACGATGCTGGCGTAGCGTTAATACGAGAACAAACGCGGCTCCAAGCTCAGAAACTTACAATGCAGGCGCGATGTGCGTGATGAGCCAGGTGAAGCGTGACATCTCGAAGGCTTTCAGACTTCCGCGAGCCTCCGTTCAGGGCTTGAAGTATACGGAGGCGATGGCGGCAGAAGAGACAAATCAAAGAGTATCCCGAGTGTCAAAATGCATTTGAGGGAGCGGTAGTTGCTATCTTTCCATGGTTCGTTTCAGAGATTACGCAGCGTTGTTGGACAAAGTATGTCGTGAACGAGCGGAAGTTCAGGAGTAGAAGACGTCGTATTGTACGCTAATTAGGGCATCATAAAACGTGTTCGCGAATCTCGGATAGCGGCCGCGGGTAGGGCTGAAATCTGCATCATGAACCTCCGGTCATTAGATAAACAGATAACATCACATCGCCCTCTCCGCCACTCTTTTCCGCTCTATTTCTCTTGTGCTCATATACCATTCGATCGTCTCAATGCGTTTCTAAGCACATGGATGCTCACCTTCTCTACACCTACCGATCCACCCCGTCCTCCGCCTCAACCTCAACCGTACACTCAGGCACCTCAACTCCTCGATTCGGACAAGCCACAATGGGATCCCACACGGCGTTCTTCTACGGCACGCTGATGGCACCGCGGGTGCTGCAACGGGTGTGCCATGGGCCAGACCTACCAAACAGCACGACGCGCAACGTCAACACATCACTCACGATCCGGCCAGCGCTGCTCAAAGGCTTCCGACGGCACCGGGTGCGGCGCGCCGACTACCCGGGCATCGTGGCGGATGCGACGGGGACGGTGCGCGGCACGGTGGTGTCGGGCCTGACCGACGGTGACATGTGGCGGCTGGACATCTTCGAGGGCGACGAGTATGAGCGGCGGGCGGTGCGGGCGCGCCTGATCGTCGCGAATCAGGATGGCACGGCGGAGCCGGCAGAGTCGGATCTCGGAGAGGCGGTCGGTTGCGAGACGTACGTGTGGATTGCCGGCAAGCGCCAGCTCGAGGATCGCGAGTGGGATTTTGAGGAGTTTGTGCGTGAGAAGATGCGGCGATGGGTTGGCGAGAGCGCGGAGAAGGAAGGCGAGTATAACGGTATGGATTTTGAGGCCAGACCGAGCATCTTGGGTCTGCCTCAGCACCATTTTCTTAGATCGTAATAAAACATTGACTGACATTTCGTCCTAGAAGTTGATGCGGCGGTAAAAGCTGCGGCCGAGTCCAACGATCCAACCAGAGGAAGAGGAGTAAACGGCAACATTGGAAAAGCTCTGGAGGATGACAGAGCGAAAGAAAGCATCATGGAAAGTGCTGTGTAAAACCTAACGATAGCTTTTGCTTGGATAGCGTAGTTTGATTTATTGGATGGGGCATAGACTTCAGTACGAATGCTGCATGGGTGGTCTCAAGGTTTGAGTTATCTTTTCCAGTAAATGGAAAATAGATCATTGTTCACGCCAGATAGTTGGGAAGATATCGTATGCCATTGAGCTAGTTAAGCCGAGTCGGAAGTCCAAGACGCAGCGTATATCTCTGGGGCTCTCACTCTTGAGCTCTTCGTGGCTCATGACTCCGTTAGCCATCAATCTAATCAGAAAACATCTCCATAACTCCAAATCGCTATGCATCGGATTGAACAGCCATCTTATCTGCCCTTTTCGCTGCCTTCTTAGCCCTCCGCCTTTCATCTCTTTCGACCTTCTGTTCGGCATAAATATTGAACAGCTCTCGACGGATGTTATCGCGCATAGTACTTGGGATCATATTCGGCCAATCCGTCTGCAAATCGAACTCCTGTGCAAGCAGCTTGCGCCCAAATTGTTTCGGGTCCTCTAGGAACTTGTGAACATAACCCAGCACGTATAAACCGCAATCGCTCATGTTGCTCTGTTTTGGAATACCCTCACGTGCATGAATGCCTTGCAGTTCATCCCGGGTAATGTCTAGGCCTCGTTTGGACTTGCCTTCCTCAATGAGGTAGTCCTTTATGTTGCGGATCGTCGCGGAATGTGTTCCGGAAAGGGAGTCTAAGAGTACAATTGCTGGTTGGTCGGTGCCGTACTTTCGTGGAGGTGGACCGGACTTGCGCTTTGTCTTCCTGTTCGCGTGCGAGCCCATTTTAACGTCAGCAAAGATACCAATTTCAGAGACTTGCGTACTCTGACTATCTGGCGCCAATTGAGCCGTAGGTTTCTCCTGTCGTACACGTGAAGGTAAACCAGGTCCTTCATCCATTGATTCTCTAGCATCACCATCGTCATCAATGGTTATAAAATCTGTCTCGGACGAGCTCTCCTGCTGCTTGGCAACATTTCGAAACAAATTGTCAACTTTGGTTTGACGATAGCTCTTCGCTTTATCTTGATCTGTATCCGCGAGTTCAATCGGTTCATCGGTCGTTGGTGATATCGGCTGCACTTCCACATCATTTGAATCTTGAATCTCTTCCGACTCGGCCTTCCTCAACTTCGGCAGATTGCAAACAATTGCCAGATACCAATGAAAGTCCTGATGGATCGGAATGACGGTAAAGTCGCGTGAAAAAATATCCACCTTGGCCGTCCATCGCTCAACTGCCAAATAGTTGAATTTATTTCGCGTCAAAGTCGTGTAGAAATGTGTTGAAAAGACATAGACTTGCTGCTCCGACACGTTCAACCTTTCCCACAGCCACCGAATGTAGAACTCTATAATGCTGTCGTTCAAGAACTCGCCCTCATCGAGTCTTATGAGATCGTCCTGCTGAACGGTTGTGCGTCTGATCCCTTTCAGAGGATAAACAATGGGTTCATCCCATGGTTCACCCAAGCCATGCTTCACGGAGTATTTATCCTCTTCTCGAACTTGATTGGGTCCTAAGGAAGGAGATCGTGTACGCTTTGTTGTTGCTCTCGTCGTCCTCCGCACATTGTCTTCTGAGAGTCGTTGGGCCAGGCGCCTATCCGCACTCTCGTCTACATCGGCATTTTCATATCTCGACTCCGCAATGGTATGAGTGTCAGCGCTCGAAAGACGGTGAATGCCTTTTTTGTTTGAAGGGGATGTATCAGATGTTTGCATCTCAGAGATCAATGTTCTGCGAGCGGTCGAGTTCCGACGTGGAAGGACAGTTGTTGCATGTCCAGCCTCTACAAGAGCTCTCTTCTCGAACGGCCGGGATTGCATTCCGTCTACACTTGTCGGAAGCGAGAGCAAAGGGTCAGCTTGAACCTTTTCCATGTGGCTCCTCAATTCGACCCTAGAATCAGTTAGCGATGGTTCTCAAAGAAACGAAAAAAAGTCACAAACCCTGATTTCCAATTCAATTTGAATCTTGTCCATTGGGTGCGAAGGATCTCCTGGAAATTTTTGACGGACTGCGTATCGCGAAATTCTAGATTGAACCATAACATGACTCCTCCTATTTTGGAGCCAGTAAGCCTAGCGAGAGCATTTCCTTGATCCTCACTCCAGGTGCAGGAATTAAGCTTGTCGAATGCCAATGCTGGGTTAAGCGGTCGTACATTTCCATCGATCCGGACTTGAAAAGTCTTGGACTCAGGAACATAGACAAGTATCAAGCTCGGATCGTTAAGCGGCTCATGATGTGATGAGCGGAATGATCTGAGGAGGAAACCCATTTGTTCAAAATGGGATCCTTGAGCTTTAGTTCCAGTTCGCTTCGAGGTGACCTGTTTATCTGATGAAGCAAAGTACGTATTTGGAATATCGCTTTTGAACTTGGACACGTCTCTCTCCGGCGACTCAGGGATTTCGCGATTGACTCGTACCTCAACTTGACGCTTATCCGTACGCGCTCTGCATTCAAGTCCGTGTGGTTTCATCCCGGTCGGACTACCAATCGTGGCGGGCCCATGGAGCTCATCAATGCTTCCATCATCATCTTCATGTGTTGTGGTATCTTGATCTACGCTTTTGACCTCTGCACTTTGCAGCATCGAGCCTGTTTGCAGTCGCCGGAGCTTTCCCGCATTGCGATGCAAATCCTCGTTTTGCTGTCGTGAATCAGTAGCAGTACGCTTAGCATCGACCAATTCAACAGCTTCATGAAGACTTGTGATCGATCTGTCAGAGCTTTCACGTCTGCTGCGGTCGTGAGGCCGATAATCCTGACGTCCAAGATCATCAGGGTCAGCTTCAACGACTTCAACATCGCGATGAAGGTTTGGTTCGTGCTCGGTACCAGATTTGGGTCGTACCCTCTCAAAATAAGGAGAAACATTATCGGCATCCGGAGAATGATTTTGGCTCTTATCTTGGAGGGTTTCACTTCCGGATCCGGAGACGTTATCCAGCAATGAAGTGGATGTGCGTAGTTCGCCTGACACAACGGAATCGATGGGATTTTCATCGTCATCGACATTGATGACCTCCAAGTTCATGTTCTTTGTGAGCGAAGTCGGCTTATCGATATCAATAATAGGGTTTTGTTTGGATCCGCTTCGGTCTCCATCCGCAAAACCGTCATGGTAGAAAGCATTTGGACCAGGTTTCACACGTGCTCGTCTCATGCCATTATCCACGTTGCGAAACGTATCCGAACTGCTTACAAAAGGAGATCTCGAAGTCTTCGCTGAAGTTGATGAAGGGTGAACCGTCGTGGTAGAGTATCGTTCTGGAGACGCCTTTATTGGTGAAGTGACTCGAGATACCCTACGATCCTCATTCTCCATTTCAATGGAAGGAATCCAAGTGCCGTCTGAGACTCTTGTGTCTCCAACTCTTCTCCTCTTTCGAGCTCGGTTGTCATCACCTGAAGATTCATCCACACGAATGGCATCCTTTTCTCTTGTTGAATCCCGAGGTGTTTGACTCAAAGGTACATTGGTTCCACGAATAGTCTCGAGGGAAAGAGATTGTCGATGTTGAGGCTGCTTTTGAGATGGTGTCTTCGAGATCTGCTCTGTTTGTCCATTCCTTTCGGCAAAACGCTGATGATCCAGAGAGTTTCGTGGTGAGAATGGTCCGCTGTAGGGCTACAAAACAATTAATGGTTTGTACAAGGAAAAAGACATATTCACAAAACGTACCTTTGCCGGTTTTGACGGCATTCGTCCATCAGTGTATCTGGGGAAATTGATTTTGCTCGTCATCGGACGACTAGCTGCCAGTGAACTTGAATTTTGATTTCTATGAGCCTCAGGTCTCCGCTCATGATTGGGTATCTTCTGTCGAGAGGCATATGTATGGATGGGTTTGTTGCGAGATGGAAGGTTGTGATTAGCTACCTGAGGAGTTATGGGATGTTGACTTTGACGACGACCCGAGCGAGGTGAGGGAGTTGAGCGTTGGTTGGTAGGCTGGAGTTCGGGAGCCTGCGATATGACTCTGTGGGTAATAGGATCGCGAGTGGTTCCGAGCAAATCGTCCAAAGCTGCCTGGAAGCATGGGTCAGTATATGGTGCACGTTGAGTAGGTTGCGGAAACTGCACTGGTGATGCGTTCCAGTCTGGGGGTCGGCTCATACTGGCTCATGAACTTGATCAACTTCTGTTGATCTTCCTGATCCCTCACCCGGCTGGTCTCTTCGCGGGTCGTATACCTTTGATATCGAGAGAAAAAGATCTCCAAAATCCGAGAGTGGGCTGCTCATGAAGCTATCGCAAGTAGGTGCTTTTGATACCACAACGCCCTCGCGCGCCCGGCGGCGAGTAAAGGCGGCTCAATGTGAGATTTACTTGAAAACGTTAGTCGTGGAGAAGTTAAAGAAGAAAATCTTCAAGGCTTCCTACGTTTGCTGAGCTTTGGAGTTGGTTATCGGGTCGAGAACTTCCGGTGACGGAGGTGGTCGTGCGCGGTGGGTGTAGAGGTACGCGAAACTCAGGTTTGCGCGGGCGACTGAATTAACAATATATAGGTAATAACTGTTACCATCAGTATTCACACAAGCAACCCGTATGGAAGGAAAAAGCCAAAGCTTGCGAGAATGAGTTTGAATGTTGCGCGGGTTGAGACTTGGAGGTGAGCTGGAACGGCGCTTCGAATCGGCTCACACGACCGCCCTCACTTTAGGTACAGACCATAAGGTATGCACCACTCCAGCGGCCGAATGAGTGAATGAATGACTACTATTGTACATAAGACGTAGAGTTCTTGCAATAGAACCTTGCCCGTCCGTTAAAGGCCCCGATACCCCTAACCTAGAAATGCTACCAAATCCAATCCGCTTTTTCCCGGCTTTGAACATCTGAAATCCATATGCAAGCTCGCTAAAAGCAATGCAACAACACGCAAAGCCTCCATCAAGGGTTGCTGCCATCCTTGTCCTTGGGCGGTGTTCCGTCGTCGGTTGATAGGGTGGCGCGGCGTTTCTCACCAGAATGTTGACTCGCCTTTTCCTGTCGAGCTTGATCGATTGCGCTCCTTTGCGCGATACTGTCGTCGTGACTCTTCCAAACGATTGCAGTATCTTGTGGAAGCGCAAGTACGCGCTTGATTGTTTCCCTAAGGATAACATGTCAGCCAATTTTACTCAAGGCTTCACCCATCAAATTTGCAGTACCGTATCTTGATGTTCCTCCCTCCATCCATCTTCGTCCAGATGCTAAACACGTCTTCACTCGGCCGGACGCTGAGTACAGCGCCGCAGACTTCATCCGCGGCTTCAGCAAATTGGTCGCCGATCATTGCCAAGAGTAGCTCTTCCCAGTACCGGTCAGAGACACCCTTCTTCAGTCGCATGATCCACTTTCCACCTCTACGGTTCTCTTCATCTTCCCACACGGGTCGTATTCCATCTCTGAAGAAATGATAATCAGAAACGGTTGGCAAGGATGATGGTCGTTTGAGATGGATGTATACTCGCCAAAACTGTTGCGCCGTGCTCATCTTGCATATTGGCTTTGTCGATTTTTCATAGTCTGAGTTCTTTGACATTGGCGGCCTGTACCAAATCACCCACGTGTACCTCAGCGGCCATGGTGAGCCAAGATCCGTCGATGGACGCTCGGATGACACATCCTCTTCCTTGGCGGCTGCGGCCGGGCGTTTGGATGATGTCGACTCTGCCCTGGAGGCACTCTTCTCGCTCTTCTCGCTCTTCTCCAAAGGAGTTGGAGGGACCGAGCTACCTTTTGTGGCCTTGCTGAAATCGAATGCGGTACCAGGGGTTTTAGGAGTCTTGGATGACGACCCAAAGGAAGCGAACGCACCCGAACCCAGTCCAAACGCCGATGACGCCGATGCTCCAGACGTTGGTGACGATATACCGGAGGTGCTCAAAGGAGCTATCGCGTTGAAGGGGTTGCGCGCGCCTTCTGATCCGCCGAAGCGCTTTGAACCGGAGAAGAGGCGAGAGGAAGGATGATCGCTACGAGAGGCTTCGTTGCTATTGTGATCGGTATCAGAGGAGGAGAGGGAAGCTTTGCTATTAAGCCATTTCATCGTTAGTCTCGTGGTTCCAAGATGAAGGATGACATGGAATCGAATGTCGCCACCACCACCTCCTCCACCACATTCCGAGTTCAATCGACTCGAAATTAGTATTTTCGAGATTGGGATCTCGTGATGTGCATAGGAAAGTCTTGTGCGGGCGGAAGGCGAAGTCCGACGAAGCGGCTTACTTTGTGCGACGAGTCCACAAGCTGTCTCTGCCTCTATCCATTGAACTTGGAGCAGGATGCTCCGAGCGCACAGAAGAGACTATGAGCGCTTCAACGCTGCAACGAGGGCGACGAGAAAGCGTTTGCGCGGGGAGAAGTTGGAGGTGCGAAAGGTGGCGCCAGGGTTGGCGTCTGGCTTCGGGGAGTGTGGAGGAAGCGGCGAGGGAAATGGAGAGATCAAGGCGGTTTAGAAGAGAGGATAATACAGAATACAAAAGAGTCGGTGGGAATAAATGGAGGTATCGGGTGAATTCGTGCTGCAATGGGGTTGGAAGTTGTGCTTTGTAGTTCTTTTGCTCCCAAGGTCGCAAAGGATGAGCCGAAGAGCAAGCAGGAGTTGGTGCTTGGGCTTGGCATCCAACGTCGAAGCTCTTCCGGTTGGCCGCTGGAAATTTTGGTGCCCTTTCTACAACATACACGACAACCCTCACGATCACCGGTCTGATCACTTGCTTCCATTCAGTCGGCGATGCAAACACTGCGGTTTGTCAAGAGTGCGCTCAACCCTCTTTTAAAACCGTCATCACGAGGGTCCCTCGTGCGGCTTCCATGATATGGTGACGACCTGAAAGCTGGGACATTTATGTAAATACAGATATACTTTGACTAACTGGTAAGCACCGCCTCTGTTTTACCCTGCTTGAATGATGATTTTACAAGAGCTTCTGGTAAACCGAAAATTCAGCCTGGCAAGACTTGGCTATGCCCAGGACGATGAGGTTGAATGTGCGGACGAGAAGGCAAAGTCTGATTAGCACTGACTTTTCATGTAGCTCGTATGCTCCGTGGTTTGTAAAACGACTGACGATTCTCTTACAGGGCACGTGAAGCAATTCTCAACTCAGAAGCTTCATTCAAGCACGTCAGGATAAGCAATGCTACAGCTCTCATGTATTTCACCACATGTGGATGTCGACCGAAAAGCTTTGGCAATTATCTTCTTGTAATGCCGCAATGTCTTTATGCCAGCCTGGCCATATAAAGCGTCAAGTCTCGAATCCACTTTCCGCCCTTATCATCCAAGCACTTTGTGAATGCGCATTGATTTTAAAAGAATCCACCATTGCAGGTGATTCATGAGTAGTTGGTAAGATGACAAAGTGAAGTAAAATTGAATCTCGCAGCCGGAGACAGCTCCATACTGTTGCACTTTCAAGAAAGCTCGCATTTTACTACACTCGCCCTGGCAAGCTGACCAACAACTTGAAACAAGATCAGCTATTGCGTGGATACTCGCTGGATGGCTGGTTGGCTTGCATGAATGCTTCAGTTCAAGTTATTAGCTCCAGAGCTGTGTTGCCGAACTGGCTTTCAGCCAATAGGCCATGGATGCTGCACCTCAGCCTTGTCGTTCACTCATTGTTGAGCGCCTTTGTCGCCCCGGAAAGGTTATATATGACCATTTACACAGAGAATTTTCAATGCATTGATTAGACGGGATCCTTCCGATGCTTATCGTTGGGACGCGCCTTGTCAATTGGGTTTCCGAAATCCATCTTCAAACGAGGAGCTCAAATTTGGCGAGTTCGATCTCTTTATCGCAGCCTGTTGCATATTAACAAAACTATCCACAGCTTGAGGTAGCTGGATTTGAGGTTGAGCGATCATGATCGAAGTAGAGCCTGAGCGAACTTGAAGCAATTAGAGGATGAGCTGAGGTGGTGCCAGCGGGAGTGTAATCGAGTCGGTGTTGTTTTTGCTGGCCGTATCAATGAAACCAAGCTAGGATAAAGGTACCGTTCAGTCGCCCGGTGGCTTTGCGTGGAGAATTTGGCCGTTTATAATGAAGTAACAACCGAGTGCCGCAATCGTCAATTCCCACGTCCTACCTTTGATCCCACTCCATCCGGCTGCATCCTAACTGCATCATTACCCACTGGGCACACGACACGACTTTTGCTGCAGCAGAAAATTTCAGACGGCCCACAGTGGAAAGTAGGGCCCGCTCCGCCGGAATTTCACGTGGATCAGCCGTGACAGCCCAACCATAAGGTAACGACGTCAACACCACCACCACCAACCGCTGTACCAGACAAACACCATCCTCCACTGCCCACCGACAACTACCCTTACTTCTTCCATCTTCAACGACCATGACTCAAACTTCGTCGTTCCAGGCGCACGGCGAAAGCCCTCACAAGAAGCCAAAAGGTAAGTCAAGGCTGTCACTGCGGCGGATCACAGAGAATGACGGCTCTCCATCCTTGCGGTGATAGTCTGGGCACTTTTTGCGGCAATAAAATTCGCTGACATGTTCATAGGCATCCTTAAGAATTCAAGCTCCTACCATTCGGACTCGCCAACCTCGCCCGACCCACAGCTTCTTCCCTCTGGTGACCGACCCGGACCTAGCAGGAAAATGTCCGAAAAGGAGATTGTTCTGCAAAACACGCTTCACAATGCCGGACCCATACATCGCCGAACCTCATCAACCCATCACGGCCTGTCATCGCGCCGCTCTTCCGGAGCGCTACAAGATGGCGAGTATGACGAAAATAGCCCGCGTCTCAAATGGGACGAAGCAAACCTCTACCTCACCGAACAACAACGTGACAGCACAATGAAGATTACGGAACCAAAGACTCCGTATGCCGGTACCTACGATCCAACCGAGGATGAGGATGAGATTAGCGCTCTCAACGCCCAAGATCTTATCGTTGATGAACTGGATGCGGTCAAAGGCAAAAGGCCACCAAAGGACGATGAAATTCCAGGTCTCGATATTGGTGAGCCAGAGGCAACCTTGGAACACATCCAAACACCGGAAAGCGAAAAGCGCGTCATAGTGGATACCGACATGACTGATGAGGGTAGACATGGTGAAGAGGCGCCAGATATGTCAGAGGACGAGCGAAAGAAGCACCGCGAGTTTGAAGAGATGCGACGGAAGCACTATGAGATGAAGAATGTTCGAAATTTACTTGGGTATGCTCATTTTGTTGCACTTTGCCAATAACAAAAAGCCACTGACGTTCATAGACATCCTGAAGTGCTCGAAAATGACGATGATGACGAAGATCCACCTCCGATTCCGACGAGAAACGTAAATGGTCAGAGATTTTAACAAAAGGTCCGCAAGGTCAGAGTCTTCAGAAATTGAAGGAGAAACTCTCCGCCGAGTCAAAATTGATTCCCACAAAATGCTGTCAGTTTACGAACCAGACGAGCACCGAGCTGCTGCTCGTCCTTAACCATCACCAACTTGGCTTTGGACACTACACAATAAATCACATCAGAAAAGACGTCGCGCGAGCACAAGGTAAAATTTCGATGACATAGGCATCGATCCAGACTCACGACGCAAGCCTCGTAGGCTACACTCCATGTAATATCTGGTGCTTTGCACACTATACCCTGTTCGCATCTTTCCAGCTAGCATTGACGAAAGCCAAATGGATGGAGGCTGGCGTTAAAGAGCCTGGGCAACTCAAATAGCTTCTCACTAAATGAAACAATTAAATCTCGAATCTTCATTTCACCAGATTCACATTATCACAACTTTTCAAGTCTACCGTATCACAGTCGATAAAGGACAGCTGTACAAACGATTTGAACGGATTAAATGATGAACGACCATTCACTATGACTTTTTTTTATTCACTAAATAATCTAAGATAATTGGCAATCTAACCGATCCTAAACAAAGCGAAGCAAAGCAGCTCAAGGTCCATAACGATCAGCAAATAAAATGATCAAACCCAAGTTTGGCAGCGTACGTCGTGTTCTCCCCACAAGCGGTGATCCGTGTCTCCAACGCAGAGGCAATCACAAGCCAAAGCGCAAGTAGGAAAAGCAAATAGGTATAGATCCGGTACCAGGTTGAACTGATGCAAGGAATGATAGTTGTGTTGCTTTCACCTTTTGCCGTGTATACAGCGACGGTGACGAAGGTGACAAACAGAAAAATAGTGTAAAAAAGATTTATCGTGAGGGTTGAAGCGGTCCCCGAGGTTACGCGAGGATTAGGTTTGAAGTAATATATAGAAAGAGCGCATAAAACCGCAATGGTGCCCAAGAAGAAGGTCTTCACCGCAATGACCCGCCACTTCTTTTTGGAACAAAGTTTGTTTGTGAGTACCAAATCTCCGACTTCCGACTCTTCGAGTTCCAATCCTTTGAGTTCCAATTCCTCGAGTTCTAATGCTTCCTCAGGGCTCATGGTTCTATAACCATATTCTTCGGTGAGCCAGAGAGAAGCGGGTAACCTGTAAAGCCCGGCGAGGGCTAACGGAAGGAAGATATTGGGGAACGCTACCCTCAGCGCATAGCCACCCAAATTTAAGCCTCTTATGAGGCCATACATGGCTTGTACGCCTTGAAGAGTTACCAACAGGGTTTTTACGGCGGAGGCGGACATCAAAGGAACTCTGGTGCCTTCGGGTCTGCGTGTAATAAATTTCCTACTCTTTATCATCATATCTTCGGAACCATTCCATTTTTTGCCCGTCCAGAAGACGGCATTAGTGGCAGCCATATCATCTCGTTTCCAGACCTTGGTGCTGAATCCACGAATGGTGATAGTATAATATCTCCAGAATATTGATGTAGGGTTTAAGTGACAGATCCGGTCGTACCATGGAGGTTTAGAATCTTCCATAAGCAGAATGGGCGCAGGTGCCCCGGCGAAAATGTGGACTACGAGGGGAGTGAGACATAGTGTGATCCAAGACATCCATGTCTCAAAGTTGATGTGTTGCGACTGAACCGTAAAATCTATCGGTATGGGCGCCATGCCGCATTGCCGTGGAAAATAGAATATGATAAATTATCTTGAGAGGTTGAGAGGGTAGGGATGGGGTAGATATTGATCCGGTTAAAAATTGCCGATTCACTCGATGCAAGTATGAGTTCCGAATGATTGAAATTAAAGTTCTCGGAGTCACAAGGGAAACGGCCGGGCTTAAGTGTCCAAGTTTGCGTAGGAGAACATATTAGGCGGGAAATGTGACACATTGTGTGACGGTTCAAATGTATGAGAAAGGGAGCATGAGACAGGTCGTCCAACGGCATGCCGAACACTTCGTTTTCCAGCCGAATCAGAATCCAGCGTCGGCCACCACCAGAGCTATATGCTGTCTGCCTGCGGGAGATACCGCGTAAGTTCTAACTTGAAAATGGCGCGTTGAGAAAGCGTGGGAGAGCAAGTAAATGCAGGTGGACAGTTTCCATAGGTCTAGGTAATCTTCAGACGTTATATGGCAACCAATCCCAACCACCCCTATCGTAGTGCTCCCAGCTTGCCGCCGCTTTGATATCGTATGCCTTCAGTTCGTATTTTTGCGCACATTTCCTGGTAGGAACATTGCCAACCAGTGTGCCAGTTGCCGTCCACGTTGCCAACCTGTCACCTTTTGAGCCATCATACTCTACTTCTCACCGCTTGCTCGCAGACGACACGTCTTTTGGCTGCATGGCGAGACTGGTGGTTTTAGCCTCATCAAAGACTAACCTGCAAATGCTCTAGCGCCTATTTGTACTGGTCGAAAGGCCCATTGAGTTGAGAGGCCGCACCGCCGTAAATCAAAGGTAGCCAGCCAGTCCTATTCATGGCAATGACGAAGGTTTATCAGGGACGCTTGGAGCTTACACGCCTCCATCGCGCATCACTGGTATTCCTTTGAGGCGTCCTCAAGGTCGTTCAGATATCCGCTTACAAAGATACTCAACGTCGGTGTAAGTTAGGGTCGGCCTTGCTTGGAAGTCAAAGCACCTCGAAGAGTTCCGTCCCTAATACCGGGATGGAGGCAACACCAAGAGCACTTCAATTTACAGCCCATTCCGGAATTTCATGGGATATTTGATAACCACCGATCCGATTTGCTAGAAAGTGCATGTCGATCGCGAAGCCATGTTCGACATGCCAGGCTTAGAGGATCGACCAAGCCTTGTCACGTGAATTGCATCATTCGCTCAAGAGTTTATCAGGTTTATGATCTTCCTTGCCCAAGATGGCATTGGTGGACATTATTGACGTCGTGAGCGTCCAGGGCTTTTTAATCCATGCCTCTGTAGTTGTTGACGCCGTGGACTTGAGAGTTGACGTTGACCTCCAACCGCTTTTATATTCCGACAATTAACGAATTCTTACCCCTTCACGATTGCACAATGGCACCATCAAGCAATGAAAACCTCAAGGAAAAGAAGTCGAAATTCAGACTGTCAAACCCTTTCAAAGCTCCGAAAGACGCAAAATTAGCTACACCAGCTGAACAAAACGGGCCAACTGATGGAAGGGTAAGCAACCTCAATGTTCCCGCCGTTGACTCTACGTATGGGAGTGCCGAAGCTACTCCAGGATCCAGTACCGGCCAAGTTCCCACCATGACTGAAGCACAAGCTGCTGCTCAAAATGCCCCGATGAAGACTCACACGGACGGTGCAACCGGGCGAACCATTACCACCACGACTACAACCACTAGTAAGAGACGTAGATCTCAAACAAGATTTGACCGGCTGCTAAATGGCGTACACAGCTACAACCGTCACTACAACCGACGGCGAACACATTCAGGTTCCACCAGGTCAAGAAGTAGTGGTACAGGAAGACGGTGCAGAAGCCGAAAACGGTCTCATTCCGACCGCCGTCGCACCGAACGTCGACGAACCTTCTGAGCTGAGTGCTCGTCCAATATCGCGAACCAACTCACAACCTCCTAAAGCCGAACAAGGTCCTCCGATCCCGCCGAAAGACAACCGCCGAAACGCCAGTCCCGCGGCACAGCCAGGTCCATATGCAGCAGGAGCTCTGTCCCAAGGCTACAACGGACCGCCCTACGACACCGCAACATCGCCAGTCAGCCCAGAAGACAGCCGCGCAGCACGCCAAAACTTCAGCTACCCGGCGCGGACTCCGCCAGCGACGTCCGCGCACGCGGGCGGCGGCGCCCGCCAATACGCGGCGTACCCGCCGCCGGCGGGTGCAGCGCCGCCATCGCGCTTCGGAACGGGCGCCGAGCCGCTGCGGCCGCCCGACTCCGCCGGCGTGCTGCTGCCGCCGCCGTCGACGGGCCAGACCTGGGGGTACGGGCGCGAGCCGGCGGCGCTGCGGGCCGACGGGCGGCCGTCGACCTTCGCGAACCTCAAGACCGCGGCCGCGGGCATCCACGTAAGTGTGCGGGCGCCGCGACTCTGCCGGGCGCCGGAGCGCGGCGCGACGTGGGCGAAGTTGATGGAGTGGCTGCTGACTTCGTGCAGGGGGCGTCGGAGGCGCTGCGCGGCGCGCTCAACGCGTCGCTCGAGCGGCACACCGGCGGCGACGAGGCGCGCATTGCGGCGCACGACGACGTCGCGGCGAGGGGCAGGCGCGAGGTCGAGACGGGGCGGTTCGTGCGGCCGCAGCACGGCGTCGAAGCCAACGGCGCTTACGCTGGCAATTCTGGCAATGCAGACATGGCTGGCGTGGGCGGTTCGGCCTTGTCCGCCGACCAGACTGGGCCTGTCGGAGGGTATTCTGATCCTGCGGCCGACGGCGTTGGCGTTGGCAATGGTAACGCCAACGGCAACGGAGACTTCCAGGTCAAGAGGAAGGGGTTAAGAAAGAAGCTGTGGAAAGGAAAGGAGGACGTACCTTGAATGAGAAGAAGATTCGGAGTTGCGTTCTGAATTTACCGTACATGGGATATGCTTTCTATATAGCAAATTTGCCTGCTGGCAAAAGAAACTAGCACAAAATGAGTTTTAAGGTCAGTTTTTTTCCTGGAACGTACATCATGGCGATGAATATTTGCATCAAATTTGTTTGTTATACTCTCAATTCCAGCTGGTGAGCGTTGAATCGGCCAATGTACTCTGTACAGTAGATGTGGTGGCATTGCTTTGAACCGTGCTGGCCACATTTCGCCAACGCAAGCTGGTGAGCATCAAAGCACGATCAATTCTAAGCTTCCGTCACCTTGGTCGGGATAGAATCTCACAGGTCTTTCTACAGCCGACCAGTTTTCTGGCATTCTGGCGATAACGAGATCGTCCGAGTAGTGTTCCCATGCTATGCCAAAAGCGAATCGTAGTTGCGAGTAAGCAGAAGTTGTTTTCGGAAGATATTATGGACGAATGGAGCTTCTGATTCAAAGTTGTTATTCCCAGAATATTCATGCTTCCGCCTTGTCGTTGACTTTGTTGTGTGGACGGGTTTCCTCACGGCAGGTATCTCGCCACGCAGGGATAGACGTTACCTTGATATGTATGCGGTGACGGAATACTTTGCATTGGGTGGTCGATTGGTTCAGTCTTGCAATGACCCAGCACGTATGTACCAATTGAACGCGCAACTAGAGCTCTCATCCATGTATTGCCGAGCATTAGTTGAATGTCAGGCTTCGTATCATGTAGAATGTAAGCTAAACGTCATATGTCTTCGGTTACTTCAGCTCCTGCTCAATTATGAAATATGATCATGAGTGATATGCGTCCAAAATCCTTCTATTTCATGACTAAAAGTCCGGCTAAGGGGAATTCAAACCTCTCATTTGATGGTAATAGATTATCACATAACAATAGAAGATAATGACGGATCGTCACAATAGGAAGGGCTTGAAAGTCAAGTTAAGTAAGGGGAAAAGGGATGGATATCAATTAAGTGGTATCGGATGTCGTCGAGACTGGACAATACAATGCTGAATCCCCAACTCCCGCCATCCCGTCACACCCATTCAATCCTCCTTCAGAAGAAAACCGAATCCATGTTTGCTTGAATGTGGCAGAATCACCGATTAACGTCGAGAGTGATGTTAGCCGGGTCGGTGGGAGTAGTGGTCATGGCGTCGCGTCGGATCGATTGATTGATTTACATGATGACGCAGCCGCAGGACTCCTGGATGCCGCAGCAGTCGCAAGATTCACCGCATTGAGGCTTGGGAACGGGCTTGACCACAGAGGTGATGCTGGAGGTGGTGGAGTTCATGTTGACTGCAGAGTGACGGTGAGTGGGATGCGCAGCGATGAAAAACTGCCAACCAATTACCTGATTGATGGATCTTGAGAGAATTTCTCGAAGAATTGCTTGGAATTGAGCTTTGATTTGGGACTTGGTAGGTTTGCGTAGATGTTGTGTGGGGTGTAGAAAGAAAAAAGGAGGAAAGGCGGTGGGTGGAAGGCGGGTTTAAATAGCACTCAGGCGTACGATAATTGGGACATAAGAGAGAAGGATTCAAGGAGGCTAGCCGGCTCTCACTGACTATCGCTACCCGGCTCTCTTTCTGACAATCGCTACCGGGAAACGCAGGCACTGACAACCAGCATTTGGCACGACAAATGGCCTTGCAGACTTTGATCTTTGGGCATGTCAGCTGGGAAACGCATGAGAGGGGCTGCAAGGGATCGTCATCGCGCTGCATCTGAGTACGGGGGGGGCCGTGGTGGCGCCAAACCAAATGCCTCCGTTGTTTGTTCACGCCGTCTTCGCACCACACATCGCTGATTCAATTCACGTAGGTACATGGCAATTCGATGTACGGACGTGTTTCAATGTGGCCACATCGAAAATGTGCCGTCGTTTCTTGCATCTGCGAACAAATACATGATTCTACACCACCACCACCATCCCGTTCCTCGGCCAACCCCATTCCTCGACACTGATAACTCAAACCAAACTCCCGCACCATCAGTCCATCACCAAGCCAGGCCTGCTCAACGTGGGTTGGCTGGCTGGGAAATTGGCGTTGCATGCGTCTCTTTCTGGCCACACTCGCCAGGCCCGGCATCCCATGAAACGAGCTCCCACTACATCATGCGACGGCCCATTTCATGTAGCTTACACCGTACACGTCGCTACATGAACAGGTCGCTATCTTAGCTCCACGTCCCGTCGCCAGTCATTGATCGAGGCCAATCTGCCGCTCCGTGTCGCTTATTTAGTCGACTTTGCGCGCCGTGGCACCCTTTCGTTCCAACGAAGCAGCAACCCATCTCCCCCAGTCGATTATGACGCCGGTAATCGGGTATAATGCGTGCCGCGATGGGGCCCGTGGTGGGTGATTTGGTGATTTTGGTGGTGGTGGCCCTTGACAACGGGAAAAAGCAAGCTCGGAGCCTGCGCCACACGTCAGCGTCATTGACGCCCTCGATAAGACTTGTAGGCCGCTCTCCATTACCTATGTACCTACTTTGTCAATCGTTGCGGGTTATGATTTGCGCTTCCGGCGGGAGACGAGTCCCACCAAGTTGGTTGTTTTGCCTCAGCCATAGCAAATACGCAAAAGGATTCGGTGCGCACAGCCGCTGCTGCCTCTCCTCCCCTGTCCTTTTCTGGCGACCGTGCTGAATCGGCTGATATCGTGAAGTTCCACACGTCTTCGCTTCTTTGACCAGACAAAGGTCTAAGTAGCGAGGACGCTCTGTCTCTGTTTTGTTTACCGTGCGCACTTCTCAGCTCAGCTATCTTGCTGTGCTTTCCATGGCGAGGTCATAGGACGTCTTGTTGAAGCTTCTTAGCAGTAGACTTGGCTTCGTCGCCAAGCGTGTCGTCGTCTTGGACCCATCCTTCGTCATCCAACAACCGCGAGTACAAATGTGGAGAATTGCGTGGGAGCTGTCGTGGACGATTGACGACTTGGCCTGGGCTACATCGCCTCAAATACATTGTGGATTCGAAGCATAGAACCGCGAAAAGTGTGACTCCGCTGTTGAGCTTTGCGAAAATTCGACTGTCTGTTCAATTATATGATTTTGTCCTTGAGTGGTTTGACTTCTAGGAGAGTTTTACTTCGATTCCAGGAAGAATAAAAGATTTCGATCAAATTCCACTTTCCCATGGGCATTGGACACCATTTATCCTTCCCGGCGCTTGGATCGCGTCAAATTTCATCATATTCCGTGCTTCTATCTCGACCTTTATTTTTACTAGCATATGCTACTTGTTATTTCTAAAGCAAGCTGTGCAAGGTATGTGGTATGAACTATTCATGTCTGCATATCCATACATTTCGTTCTTGATTCTCCGTATTCTTGAATGCTGTTCTTGAATATTGAGAAGTAAAAAGTCACTACTATCCTCTCGAATATAAACCACCGTACACATGACTGAGTGTGGAGTTCCGTATTTCGGTCTAGCGGTAATCAACTGAACCTTCCCAGCGTGGCTCACAAGAACCCAAACCCCAGCTCAGCAACGGCATTAACATAGCCCTCGTCGCCCGCCAGCCGGGCCCTCGCAAACGCCGCAGTCAACAGGCCCGCATAACTCCACGTCAGGTCCGGCGCGCCCTGCTCGGCGCCATCGTCGCGGTTGAACTCCTCCGCGAGGTGGCCGGCGTCGGACGACGAGTGGAACTGGACGCGGCGCACGAAGGCGTCGGCCCAGCCCTGGAGCGCTGCAACGGCCTCCGCGAACGGCGGCTCCCACGCTGTGTACGTGCGGCCGGCGGTCAGGCCCGCACCGGCGGCGAAGTACGCCCAGAAGGGCGCGCTGGCGCTGCTGACGCTGAGGGTGCCGCGGCTCTGGAGCTCGGCGGCCGCGCGGTACAACAGCTCTGCCAGCGCAGCCGTGCACAGAAACCATGGGTTGCCACCGCTCGGCTGCGTGCCCGTGCCGTTGTACACGTCCTCGGGGTAGCGGCCGACCGGGATGCCGAGAGGGAGGCCGTGGGCGTTGGTCGTGACCTTGGCGACGGGGTAGATGGATAGGAATGACGTGGTGAGTTCGTACGCCGTTGCTAGCACTTGGTCGTTGCTGTAGCTGTAGAGATTGTCTCCCGCGTAGCCGTGCAGCACGCCGAGAATCACGGCAGCGTCCTTGTAGCTTGCTTTACCATTGAGCACCGGCCCGTACTCATATAGAATGAGGTTACGATTCGGGTCCCAGAACTCGGAGAGCGTAGCTGCGACTGCAGTTGCGGCCGAGGAGAGCGTCGCGGAAGTGTTTTTGTCGTCAAATAGGTTGGCGAATTGCGCACCCATTAACAATGCTTTGTGGTACACCAACCGATTGTAGAAATGGTAGCTACTTTCCTCCTCCCAAATATCAAAACACGGCGCAGACCACTGTGATGCCACATAGAGCAGATCCCTCTGAACCGGAGCCTGAGTTGGATACTCAGCCGAGTCATAGATGAGCTGCTTGATCTCCGAGAGTGATGCTTTGTTGTTGGCCAAGTAGGCATTCGCAAAGTTGATGAGTGTAATGGCCGATGTCGCTGGACCGTCGTTTTGAGGCCTACCCCAAGGACCGGTGTAGACGGTGTTGTCAAGATTGAATTTGGGCTCACCGAGACCAGTCTGCAGATCTGGATCATTTTGTTCCGTCACTCGGGCCTGTGCATATTGAAAGAGGATGTTCGCATAAAAGTTGCGCGCGGGCGAAGTTGACGCTGCCGCATAAAGTTGCTGAACGACGTCCATGGTCAAAGAAGAATCGCGGACCCAGTTGTAGGCGTAATTTGGTGAAACATATGATTGAGCGGCAATGATAGTGCCGTTTGCCGCTCCTGGTACGTCAATGTTGTTGAACAAGAGGACTTTTGCCAAGCTAGCCTCGGAATTATTGCTCGGTGCCAGGTATTCAGTAATGTCAACTGCCAATCCCTTTGGAGTAGCATACGGAGTTGGTGGAGTGGCAGGAGGAGGGATGGGATTTCCCGTGGCCACGACTGGAATATCTAGGATCTCATAGTAGAATTGGTTTATATCGGTGGCGGCGTACGTGATGTTGATCAGTTCCGTGATGCCATCGATGTATACAGAAGTGCTAGAGCTCCAAAACTGCCAGTAGTCATTGCTAGGAACAAATTCAACGAAACCTAGGCCTATCACAGAGAGCGGCGTGGATTCATTTTGTGCGTTGGTGAAATAGACTTGAACTATCTTGTCGTAGTCGATATTCGCCACATAAGCCGTCAGGTTCAAGATGCCACCGCAATAGGAATATGAATAGAGAGCCACGCCAGCCGAGTCGTCAGGAATGGAATTGGCTTCAATGAAAGTTTGACAATTGCTGCCCTGAGCATTGACCGCACCGAAAATACTGAAAATGGCGAGCAAGCCCAAACAGCAACTACGAAGAAACATTATGAAAACGAGAGAGATCAACGTGGTACCGTCTACCGAGCGTCCATGGCGGAAGATATATACAAAGTTGGACGAGAAAACTCATGCCCGCATGATGTCTACCCGGTGCAACTGTGCTCCCTGTTTTGGCCCAGCATTGGAGCGGGAGAACCTGCAAACCAGCTTGCAGCTTCCAGTGCGGGCAAGGTGTTGATTGCCCAGCGGTTCGTGCGGAGATGGTGAGTGTGGAGGTGGTTGCATCGCAGTTGATCCCCGGTAGATTCAACATCCTTGAAAAGGGATCTAGAGCCGCGCTCTCCACCAATCGGGCTTTGCAGTGGTCAACCACTATATTCGTACAATGTGAAAGTCGGGGCGTTGGATTGCTAAAGCAAGGGATGGAGAGATCGACAGAAGAGTCGAAGTTCTAGCTGCTGCATGCACCTAAATCCCTAGAAATCGCCCAGTTTATATTTCGTATGCAGGTCCAAGATGCAGCGTTGTGGCAATCCATGCCAAAGCTCGTAAACTAATAATCTAATACAGCAATGTGCTTCAATATAGGTAGACCATATGTCTTTCAAACTAGTTGAATGAATTTATAAAGTAAACGAGTCTCAGTGTGTTAAATCCATGCTCTGAGTCGCATGTGGTTCTCAAACTTGGCACTATTGAAATGTAGTCCATATCGAACTTGCCTTGAATCTTTCCAGTGCCTTCAGAGTGATTTCTTACGATCGGCGGAGCCTTAGATTCGTGGTAGCCGATCAAAAGGCAGAACTACCAAAGAAGTACTGCCTCGAGACCGAGGTCTCAGACCTGATGGCTATCCGTCAGGATTCAAAAACGTCATTTGTTGTTGAAATATCAAGTGGCAGTGTGATTGCTCTCTAAACCACTCTCGAGCATCCAGAGCTTGCGGAGAAAATGCGCAGTGTGGGAGCCGATCATCATCGTTGACAAAAGTGTTGATACAAAGTTTTTTCGCCAGGTACAACCAGGAAATCCAAGACATTAAGCCGAAGCCGCGCTCGTAACTGCAATGCTAGGCACTCAGCTCAGCCCGCCGATCTTTCGGCTCTTCCCTCGTACGCTCTTGGAGTAGTTAACAGGCAAGGCCGTGGCAGTACAAGAGCAGATTCAAAAAGAAGAGATGGCTATGCCGGAATTGGCATCGAGAATCGGTTATGGTTTCAAAGTGATGGGAGAAGTAGGAGACGACATAGATAGATTTAGAGAGATTAGTAGTCAAGTCCTCCTAGCAGGAGGCTCAACGAGTCCACAATACATAAAGAACCCGATCATTGTCGCTAAAGAACTAAAAGCGTTGAAGATGATACGTGAAGCGCAACTGAGGATGTTGTACTTCCGCAGTACGATATGAGGCTTGTTGGACAAGATTGTTATCATAATGATGAATAAAGTCGAAATCACTCAGAGCCTCAGTCAGCTTCGCGACTTTTTGTAAGCGCATGGTAGAGTAGCCTTACTCTACAGTACGATTGCGGAGTTCACGGAAGAACTTTTTTGATCACAGGTCGCGCCCTTCAGGTATTCGGTGAAGACGCAAGCACACCAAGGCAGACTTTTGCATATGGGAAAGATATACGATTGGGCGCTGCTTGAGCTTCAGGCCATCATGGTACGCAAGCTGGTCGTTTTCATGTTGGTGTTGTTCAAGCATAAATTCCAACACTTTCCACCGCATATGCGGCTCATTTGCCGGCCAAGACTATCGTACATTACGCCAATCCAGCCCAACCCGTACAAGCCCAAAATAATCCTGACGCTGCATTTTCGTCCTGCATCTAACAAACCCCGCGGGGTCGAGATTCTCTGTACATAGCCCAATTGTCCGGTTTTTCACTCTCCGCGTCTCTACCCGGTCATTCGCGATCGCCTTTGTTAGGCATCTCTGAATATTGTTGTGCGCCGATTGGATCTGGAATGGGTTCATGTCAATTCACCTTTTGAATTCTTCCTCGCCCAGAAATGTTCTTCGATCCTCGAACATCTTTGCCAGGATCCGGACCTACAGTGTTTCCCAGCCAAACTTCTTCACTCGCCAGATAGCATCATTACGAGCTCCTCCGAAGTCGCAGCCGCTTTTATCTTCCACCAAACCTACCACCCGACCTCCCGCCCATATCTCACTCTCGCACCGTTCGTACTCGGTTCCTGCTACACCCGATCTCAGTGCTGTTGTCAATATGGAGGAACCACTTAACCGGAGAACCGCTCCTCTGGCAGAGCGGATTACAGACAATATGGAGCGACCGGCGTTGGATGACCGGTCATACCGAGTCATAAAGCTGCCGAATCAACTCGAGGCGCTTTTGATACATGATCCGGAAACAGACAAAGCAAGCGGAGCTCTTGACGTGAACGTTGGGAGCTTCAGTGACTCCGATGACATGCCGGGTCTCGCTCACGCGGTGGAGCATATGCTCTTCATGGGGACCAAAAAGGTAAGAAGCTTCCAAGCGCACAAGCCATCCTTTGCTAACTTGTATGTACGTAGTATCCGAAAGAGAATGCCTACAATCAGTACTTGACCGCACATTCCGGACACTCCAACGCTTACACGGCCTCAATCTCGACCAACTACTACTTTGAGGTTTCCGCTTCAAACTCACCCTCAAACAGTAAAGTTACCTCTCCTGCCAGCAGCCAGTTGGATCTTGCCATCGGAAAATCGGATTCTCCTCTCTACGGAGCACTTGATCGTTTCGCCCAGTTCTTTATTGAACCTCTCTTTCTCGAGGATACGGTAGAACGGGAACTTCGTGCGGTTGACTCTGAAAACAAGAAGAATCTACAAAGCGATAATTGGCGATTACATCAACTCAATAAATCTCTCTCGAATCCGAAGCATCCCTTTTGCCACTTTTCAACTGGAAGCTATGTCACCTTGTACGACGAACCCGTTTCAAGAGGTGTCAAAATTCGAGAGGAGTTTATCAAATTCTATCAGACTCATTACTCTGCAAATCGTATGAAGCTGGTCGTGCTCGGTCGCGAGAACTTGGATGAACAACAGGACTGGGTCGAAGAACTCTTCTCACCCGTGGCAAACAAGAACCTTCCTCGTTATCGGTGGGATGGTATCTCACCATTCACCGAAAACGAGCTCAACACAATCATCTTTGCAAAACCCGTCTTTGACATGCGCGTACTTGACATGTACTTCCTTTATCCTGACGAAGAGGAATTGTTTGAGTCTCAACCAGGGCGCTACCTTAGCCATTTGATAGGCCATGAAGGACCAGGCAGTATTCTCGCATACCTGAAGAACAAGGGTTGGGCAAACGGCTTGAGTGCTGGACCTTCACCACTGTGTCCTGGATCGGCATTCTTCAGCATATCAATTCGTTTGACCGAAGAGGGCCTGAAGAGCTACCAAGCCATCGTCAAATCAGTTTTCCAATACCTGTCCATGGTGAACGACACTCCACCACAACAATGGATTTTTGATGAGCTAAAGCGAATGAGTGAAGTCGACTTTCGATTCAGACAAAAGGCACCCGCAAGCAAAACAGCTAGCGGATTGAGTTCAGTCATGCAACGACCGTATCCACGAGATTGGTTGTTAAGTGGCCCGAGTCTAATGCGCTCTTTCAATCCTGAAGCTATCAAGAAAGGCCTCGCACACTTGCGACCAGACAACTTCCGCTTGACCATCGTTAGCCAGGAGTATCCCGGCAAGTGGGAAAAGAAAGAACGATGGTACGGCACGGAATACACTGTTGAACGCATTCCTACGGAGTTCTTGTCCGACATCAAGACGGCATGGAGTGCTGGGCCCGACCAACGACCTAGTGAACTGCATCTTCCACATAAGAATGAGTTCATCCCGACCAGACTCGAAGTGGAGAAGAAGGAAGTTACGGAACCTTTGACATACCCTAAACTTATCAGAAATGATGAGCGTGTTCGCACCTGGTACAAGAAAGACGACCGATTCTGGGTGCCAAAGGCGAATTTGCATATCACACTACGCTCCCCCCTTGCGTCCATGACACCTCACACTGCCGTCATGGCGCAGCTCTACCAAGGACTCGTTCAAGACGCTCTCGTAGAGTACTCTTACGCGGCAGAAATAGCAGGACTTGAGTACTCCTTGCTCAGTCACTCTCTCGGTCTCGATGTCATAGTTTCTGGCTACAACGACAAGATGGCAGTCCTGCTCGAGAAAGTCTTGCTCATCATGCGTGATTTGGACGTCCGAGAAGATCGTTTCAATATAGTCAAAGAACGCTTGATGCGAGGTTATAAGAATTGGGAATTCCAACAACCATATCATCAAGTGGGAACCTACTCACGATGGCTAAGTAGTGATAGAGGTTGGATCAACGAGCAGTACCTTGCCGAACTTCCACACGTTGAGGCGGAAAACATTCGAGTCTTTTTCCCACAATTACTCCATCAACTTCACATCGAACTCCTTGCTCACGGAAATCTCGCCAAAGAAGACGCTCTCAAATTCACAGATCTGGTGCGAGACGTTTTGAGGCCCAGAAAACTACCACCGAGTCAATGGCCGATCAGAAGGTCTTTGATATTCCCACCTGGGTCCAATTTCGTGTATGAGAGATCTTTGAAAGATCCGGCAAACATAAATCACTGCATTGAGTACATGCTCTATGTTGGCAGCAATCAAGATCGTGATCTTCGGGCTAGGCTTTTACTTCTCGCGCAGATTGCGGACGAGCCATGTTTTGACCAATTACGGACCAAGGAACAGCTGGGATACGTCGTGTTCTCTGGCGCGTCGATACACAATACATGGATTGGTTATCGGGTCCTTGTTCAAAGCGAGAACAGTCCGGATTACCTTGAAAACCGTATTGAAAGCTTTTTGATCGACCTTGGTAAAGAGATTGAAGACATGGAAGACCGTCGGTTCGAGAAACACAAAATCAGCATCATCAACAAGCGCCTCGAGAGTTTGAAGAATCTCAATTCTGAAACGGGTCGATTCTGGAACCACATTTTATCAGAGTGCTACGACTTTAATCAAGGTATGTCACTTTTTCACTGCTGTTGCTTCACAAAGGCTGACAATACGTTTAGTTGACCACGACGTTGCACACCTCCAAGCAATCACCAAAGACGACATGATCACCTTCTTCAACACCTTCATTACTCCAAACTCACTCGCACGCGCAAAGCTATCTGTACACATGCTCGCACAGCAGAAGCAGCTGGCCACAACTTTGGCGGCGGCCGAGCAACGTACCAAGCTCTTCCAGATGCTGGAGCAATTCCTTTACACCCAAGATGTCACCGTCGACTCCGACGCGCTGCGAAAGAGACTGGAGAATATTGATATTGGCAGCGGCGAGGTGGACCCGTTCGTCCAAGCGCTGGAAGCCTACTTGATCCAGGACGCCTCGGTGGCGCGTAACAATGCGCAAGCCATCGTCGACCAAGCATCTCTCCTCGTGCCGACCGCGCTCGCCGGCGTCGGCGTCCGCGCCAATACACAGCATGACGCCATGACTAATGGCGTGGGCGGCCACGACGGTTTCACCAACGGCAACGCGCAGAAGAAGGCCGCGCTCAAGATCGAGGATGTGCACGGTTGGAAAGCGGGCCTGCAGGTGTCGGCGGGCCCGAGGCCGGTCAGAGGCTTGGAGGAGTTTGAGGATCTGGAGGCGAAGCTATGAGGTACTTGAATGCGGTTGAAATGCACGGTGAAACGGTCGCACACCTAGAGGGGCGCAAGAGGAATGTCGGCGTGGAATTTCGGGGCATACTGGGCTTTCTTTTCGGGTCGATAATTTGCTCATATCAAGAAATCATTCAGCATGGCGCTTGGTGCCCAAGATTAGTGAAGAGAAGAAATTTCTTAAGCCCGAAACTTTTGATTCCGTGTACTTATAACTACTTAGCTTTTGAATACCTCAATCTAGCCGGTCAGCGCTTTCTAGAGGTTGTCCTCGAATGATTTCAACTTCTAGATAACGCGATACCGGAAGAGAGTAGAAATGCCCATCCATGATGACAAACACAGTATCAGATATCGAAGTGAGATGAAGAAAAAGCCATCACATTGCCGAATAACGCCGTCCACGAATGCTTTCGACCATACGGAAGAGGGTAGAAATACCCACATGTGATGACAAACAGAAGTCAGATATCGAAGTAACATGAAGAAAAGGTCACCAGATTCCCGAGCAAGGCCGTCCACGAATGCTTTCCGCCATACGGGAAAGAAAGTAGAAATGCCCACCCTTGGTGACAACAGAAATCAGATATCGAAGTGACATGAAAAGTTGCCAAATTGCCGAACAAGGCCGTCCACGAATGCTTCCGACCATTGAAGGCAACAGAGGTGAAACCGAATAGCTCCACCATGGCCAACTCCGTCACACGCTCTACCAGTCACCGGTCCAGTTCGTCTTCCAGCCCTCAATGTCATCGCCACCCGGCGGAGGCGGTGGGACTTGATTCCAGCTCTGAGAATGATCCTGTTCATCTTCGTCAGCATCACGATCAAAATTGTTAGAATAAGAGTAAAGACTTACATCGTCGTCGCCAACACTCTCTTCAGCGTGACGCCGAGCAAGGCCGCTCTTGCCGCTTGGCCAGTTCCCACCGAGCTTGAATCCCGAGCTGCCGAAGCCACCGGTCTTGTCCTTGTTAGCATCTTGCTCGCCGTCCTTGGCCTTGGCGGCCTCATCGTTGTCGTCGGCGCCGAAGGCATCGCGGCTGAAGCTGACTTTCTTGCCGACCATGGAGCCTTTGTTCGATTCTGTGGGATCAACATCGTCAGTTGGCTGGTTGGGTTCGACTTGATCAACGGACTGCTCACTCTTGAATGAAGGCTCTCCAAGATGCTTTGCGAATGGAGACTTGTTGGCGGAGTCGTGCTTGTCATCATTGCCGGTGTTCGCAGTACCCCATCTAAGCCCTGAAAGGAAGTTGAGCATCGTCGGAGACCTCTCTTCTTTATCTTTGTCAGTGGTAGACTCACCCTTCTTGATCTCAAACTCCTTTGCCGCTTGCTTTGAAGACTGATGATGACCGGCATTGCCGAAGCCTTGGAACTTGGATGCGCTGGTGGCAGAGCCGGCATCACTACCCAAACTGTCGGACTTGCGATTGAGTCGGCTCATCTTGTCGAGCATCTTGCTGAAGAGTTCAGTCGTCTCTTTACGAGCCTCGCGACGCTCCTCGAGATCCTTCTCGCGCTCTCGATCCAGCGTCTCTCGAAAGTTCTTCCACTCTTCTTGTCGCTCTTTGCGGTCTTCATCGCGCTCCCGACGTCGATCAATCCTGTCCTCTTCGCGTTCCCGACGTCGCTGAATTCGATCTTCCTCACGCTCTCGACGCCAGTCATCTCGGTCTTGGTCTCGCAATTTGGTGCTCTCTTTCAACAACTCCTCGACAGCGTATCCATAGTTTCCAACCGAACGCTTCTTGTTTCCTACCTGCTTGGCCTCATCGGAGTCCGAATCAATGTTGAAGGCGGCGGAAGCCCGACCTTGAGCCTTGGTGGAGGTAGCATGCCCCTTTCCGGTGCGGGCAGTGTTCTCGAGTTTGGTCTTTTTCGGGACAATCTTCCAGAGTGCCTTAGTTTGAGCCCGAAAGCTAGCGGAGCTTCGGCGGCGAAGAGCGGCGGGACTCAGAGGCGTATCAGTCGTATCGTCGTCATCTTCACTTTCGACGGTCGCCCGCATATCTTTGGCAGCTTGGGTCTCTGCATCCCATTTGGCCCTAATATCCGAATTCGGCAGCTTGCGTCCTGGAAGGCGCTCGATGTTCCACGGGATGAAGATAGGCGGTTTAACAGGATCATTCATGATGGAACCGGCGACGCTCTCCACCTCTCCAGTCTCCGGGTTTCGAATGTGCCAACGATGACCACTTGGAATGCCTGGGAGATTCATGTACTTGACTTTGCTCCAGTCCTTCTCACCTGGAGGAACCTCCTGAGCCGGACGCTGAACTCCTGGAGCCGGCCTCATATACATGGCATCCGCGAGACGGAATCGTTGCGGATAAGGAGACTTGGGAACACGACGGCCCCATCGATTGATCTCGTACTCTCGAGGTCGACCGGTACGAGGATCGATGTCGACAGCAGAGTTATCGGACTCGTTCGCCGCGGTACGGTCATCAACGAAGCTCGAACTGCATCCGCCTTCTCCGTCGGACGCCATGTTGCCAAAGATCTCGTCGTTGAACCGAACTCGACGATCAGAAATGAATTCACCACAGAGGTACGGGTTTCTGTGTGAATTTGAAAGATGGGGTGGAGGTTTCAAGATGGATGTAGAGGTGGAGGTCGATTTCTGAAGTGGAAGGACGGTGGTTGGGTGAGATAGTGAGATCAAAGACGAATGAACAGTGGGGCGCGTCTTTGATCTACACTCTTGTTCGCCACTAGATAGGCCTCCACGAGATCGAAAGTGAGGTCGGCTGTCGTCGGCTTGGGAAAGCTTGCTGAGCTGTGAGAGATTCGAGTAATTCGAGCGACCGAGGCCTTGTCGGTGAGAAGTTGCATCGACAATGTCCACAGGGAGATCCCAATCTATAGAACGGTTAAGTCTTTGACCAAGAAAATCCGATCTTTTCGCCGAGTACAAACTCAGACTGAGATACTAGAAATCAACGGGCTTCGTACTGTGAATGAAATGATAAAGACGATCATCCACAAAGGACTGGTCGGAGGAAGGCATGCCACCAATCCTTTAGCCTGGAGAAAGTCAATATTTCTGATAGCACATTTAGGTTGACCGTGTTTTGGTAAACAAGGCGTTACGCGTTCGAGTGAAAGTTGAAGATGGAACATCTCACATCGTGAACGCCTGAGGCTTCATCGTCACCTAACTTCATTGAATAAGTGGTATAATTTCATGTTAGAAGCGAAAAAGGCTCTCGCTGTCTATTGCAATAAGTGATCAGCATTGGATACCTACTACTTTGCCTTGTCGCTCAACTGTTCCCGGTTCCAAGCCTTTTGCAGTTGCCAATTTCTCCATATCGTCCATGCAGCAGCAGCGGCTCCGATAGGAGGACACAACAAACACAAGTAGGACCACCAAAACGGAGTTTGCCGCTGAATATCGGCCATGATCTTGGCCATATCTCTCTTCAGATCCTCCTTGTCACCGTCGTTCCACACCACAACGCCTCTTGTCGGTCCCCGAGCCAGTGCTCTCTTTGCCTTGACACGCACATCGCCTTGACTGAGCACTCGATTCTTCGCATCTTCAACAGACAGATGCGGATCCCTATCTCGAAGACGCTGCATCTGAACTTTTGGATCTGAGACAGCCACGACTAGAACGGTACCACAGTATCGTTCCCAGCCGCTTTCGAACAAAAGTGGGATGTCAAGCACGAGTATTCGATGACCGGTTAGATAGTAGTACAGCTTCTACAAGTCAGCGTATGCTTTGTCGTTCTTCATCAGCGATCATACCATAGCTTTATACATTTCCTTGCCTACGGCAGGATGAATGATAGAATTCAGGACCTTTCTCTCCTTCTTTCTCTCTTCGGAGTCGCCAAACACTCTTCTTCCCAACACAGGCCTGTCCAACGGCCTTCCCTTACCATCCTTTCCGTTTTCTTTCCCTCCGCACAGTGGGTGATCAGGCGGCAGTAGCAGATCTGGGGTTGTGGGACCAAAGTACTTCACAATGGCCTTGTATCCTGGTGTTCCTGGCTCTACGACTTTACGTGCGAGGGTGTCAGCGTCTATGATGGGGAGCGAGTAGGGTGATTGAGAAAGGATGGAGGAAACGGTGGATTTGCCGGTCGCAATCGATCCAGTGAGCCCCAGGAGGAGCATTTTGAAGAAACAAGGTACTCCGCTGCGTATTCACACCATCCACGGAGGTGAATTCAAGCAGCGGTTTTACATTGCGGGCCGTTGCTTAAGCTTAAAGAACCGAGGTGATGTCGTCGAAGCTCGTTTAGTGCCGTGGCCTGACCACCAATCAAACACCAATTTGTGCTTCCTTCAGTGTTCTTACTCCGTGGCCTCTCTTTCATCACCCTATCTATGTACGCCATTGACCCTATCAGCATCTTTTGTTTAGCCAATGTTGTTGCAATCTCGAAAATGACCTGAGGTAGGCACTATTGGCTTGAGTAGAGCTTGGAATTCTCCACTATCGCCTTTGATACCTCCGTACATACTGCGGCCTATTGGAATACCGCAAAGTTGCGTAGCCTCAATCGCCGAGCCACCGCCTGAAAAGGTAATTAACTGTTTAAAACATGCATTTACTGTCAATGTTGTCCCTTTTTTCTTCAACCTCGATGCTGTTTTAGCATTCTGGAACCGGTCTCACAGGCTTCCACTCCGGACTTCCAATTCCATCTTTTGTGTGTTTCTGTGTGTTACCGCTCACTAGCTGTTTTGATATCTCATTCCCTAGACTTTCGAAATGCTCACCACAGTGAATTTTAAACCCTATCAGTATAAGCCATTGGATCGCGACCGGCGGGAGATTCGACTAATACAATTCACCGCAGATGATGGGGTGGCGTCCTCGGACGACAATCCTATCAGATGCACAACTACGATTGCTAGTTTGGATAACCTTCCAAAGTACTTTGCCCTGTTGTATGTCTGGGGAGACAATAAGAAGGATCATGCGATACTATTGGATGATCAAGTGTTGAATATCACTCGGAATCTTACCACCGTGCTCCAAAATCTATCCTTCCGTGGCGAGTATATATGGATTGATACCATTTGCATAAATCAAGATGATGATGTCGAGAAATCATGGCAAGTCCAGGCCATGAAACAAATCTTTCAAGATGCATTCAAAGTCTTAGTGTGGCTGGGAGCGGAGGACGAAGACATTCACAACGCTCTTGGGGCGCTGGATAAGATCGCGGACGATGAGACGCTGTTTGATGCGGAGAAACTCAAAAATGAAGGCATACTGTGCTTCAAACCTGACCAACTACTGGACTGCATAGCGAATTTCCCACCAACAGGTTGGCTACTGCGGGCTTTAAAGAAAATCTTTGAACACGCCTTATTCCATTGAATTTGGATTCACCAAGAGCTTGTTGTAGCGAAAGATGCAGTCCTTCTGGCTGGAAATCCCGAAAAGCTCGGGCAGGTGTCGATATGCGACTACGAGATGCTCCACACAGTTATCCACGCCTTGGATTCTTCTTCCAGACAGCTCGCAATTTTGAGAGACAACGGAACGATTACAGTCAACGAGTGGGCCGGGCGGAAGCATAGTCTACTCCCAGACTGCACTATTCCTAACTTCTTTACTTGGCAATTTCACTATCGAAAAGGTGAAAACTCAATTCCTCTGTGGCGCGTGTTGATGGGCGCTAAATATAATGGCAGCGAGGCCTCTGACGGACGAGATGTTGTCTTTGCGTTGCTTGGCCTGACACCGGCTCACGACAAGTTGCTTCCCAACTACAGTCTCAGCATTCCAGAAGTTTATATCTCTGTAACAGAGGTACTCCTAAGTCAGGGCTTCCTACGAATCTTATGGTCTTGTGCTCAAACAAGAAAAATTGTGGGATTGCCAACCTGGGTGCCGGATTACGCCTCGAAATGGCAATTGTTGTACCGAGCTCACTTCGGCTCGGAATCAGTCATGGCCGCAAACATCAAAGCAGACACCTTGTTCAACGCGGCGACCTCTCTTCCGCCAACACTCTCGTTCAAGTCTGAAGCAGACGCCGGTTTGTTTACCGCAACAGGCACCCAGTACGCTACAGTTTCAGAAGTCATCTCGGAGCTATGCCAGTCTCCGACAACGGAGATGGATTGGGACCCAGAGAGATTTCTTTCGACATTCATCGACCATATCAGCTTGCTTATCTCAGTCGCGCAAAAATTCCTCGGCGACTACAAGGCTGGCCTCGGCGACGACGAATCACTCGCCGTTATCACGCGCCTCTTATTCATGGACAGAGATGTATCGCAGCAACGCGGTCGAAGATTAAGCCAGATCCCAAGAGCAATGAACGCTTATATCTCGTTCATGTACAGGAAGCTCGCACGTGAATCCATGTCCATGGATGAGATCATGACGTGCGTTGGAATTCATGAAATGTTGCTCGGTAGGACGCTTTTCACCACCAAAGATGGCAAGGCCGGTAACTGCCCGATGGAAACCAAACCGGATGATATTGTGGTGGTCATTTATGGAGCTGAATTGCCAGTCATATTGCGGCCTGTTGAGAGTGGGCGTTATGAATTGGTTGGGACGACATACGTCGAAGGTATCATGGATGGCGAGGCTTTGGAAGGCGCAGAATCTCGAACTTTCGATATCCGCTAGATACTAAGAGTGTACGGAGCGAGTTATAGAAATGGTCTTTTAGTTCGCCTGCACATCTTCACCTATATGATGGAATTCATGATCACAGTCACCCGTGAACCAACCTCATCGATGCATCAATATCCATTCCACGCTATTTCTAAGTGTTTCTCGTTAGATGGACTCCAGCAAATGCTATGCAAATTCCTCCCCGGGCCTTGACAGCACATGCCCATTCTTTCTCTATTTCCACTTCTGCACCACCACGCCGCCTCTCTTGAACTCTTCCATGTCGGCCAGCTTCAAGCCATGATCGAGCAGTTCCTTGGAAGGAAAGGTGGTCTGCAGGACATATGGTCGCTGACGACTCTCGGTGCTCGCGGCGTTGACGAAGCCGTAGACATCGCCGATGGTGTGCGATGTGTTGAAACGCGACGTGAGTCTTGTGCCATCACCGAGGCGGATCTGCAGAGTCACGGTGGGCTCGCTGTCATTGACCGAAGGACCGCTCGCTGGAGCAGACGCAGAGGTCGTAGACGATGAAGCTGCCGCAGACGATGAAGCTGCTGCAGACGATGAAGCTGCTGCAGATGGCGAGCCGCTTAGGCCAGGCGTAGGACTGCCTAGGCGCTGGCCTGAACCGGAGAAGGGCTTGTATGTTGGCTTTGGCTTGACATAATCTTGATCTTGTTTCAGATCCATCTCTACGTTGACTTCCTGATTATGCTCGACGTTAAGGATGTGCAGCGGAGCGCGTCCTTGGAGAAACTCGCGCATGATTTCCTGGTTCTCCGGGTCGTCATTGTGATGTAGTGGGCCATCATCAACTGAGAAACCATTGCGCCAGATATGCAGCGTACGGTTGACTCGAGGTGGAGGTCTAGGGACGTTGGCGCGAGGATCTTCAACGACATGCGATTCGGTGCCTTCTCCGCCGAGTGTGAATCCGCGTCCTGAGAAATGCGAACGCGAATCCGTCGGGTCTGGTTCATCTCCACCAGGGCGAGGAACATTTTGGCGTGCACGTTGAAGCAACTGGTTCATGAGATCTTGCGGAGTTCCTGGGTTGTGGACGGCAAGGCCTGATTTCTCTCCACCCGCAAAAAGATCCTGTGGATCATGCTCGTCATCTTCGTCATCATGATCATGCCCTGATGCATTCTGAAGATCTTGTAGGGTACGCATGCCGCCTTGCTGTCTTCGGTTTGTCTTTGTGGGTTGTGAGGAGGATGCAGAGGAAGCTTGCGGCGCAGCAGAATCGCCTCCTAAAGTACGCGGGCCAGACGTTGAGCCTAGAGTGTTGGTAGGTGCTTGAGAGGAAGATGGATTGTTGTCCAAGGCTTCGTGTTCCTGTTCCTGATACCAGTATGCCAGGCAGGCGTCAAGATCCCAGTCACCGGAGGCTAGGAGATTCAAAGCCTAGTCGAATCTTGTTAGCCTTAGACGTCAAGCTTATTCACTCGGTTGAAGTTCCACGAGGAAGGTTCTTCACTGAATAGCAGAGCGAGAGTTACCTCGTTGGGAGAAACGGCTGTGACGCTGCAGAACTGTTGGATCATAGAATCGCGCTCGGCGTCGCTCAGTTCACCTGCCATGGTGAGTGAACCGAGTTTGCGAAGGTGGGGAGAATGAGGTTAAGAACTGGTCTTTCAACGGCCTGACTTAGATATGAGCACAGCGATGAGGAGTAGAAAGAGGAAGCAAAAGCGCAAATGGGTATTTTGGAAGGCTGTGAAAGAGCTGTGCAACTCGAAGAAAATGGAAGCTTGAAGGCAAAGAAGCTCCGACGTCAGCCAGTCAGCCTGGCTTCGGGCTCGGCGCCTACAATTCCCGATCTTTCTTTTTTGCGTGTACATCCGAATCCTCCAGGCCCATCCTTCATGGGTCCTACAATTCCCAAGTAGCATCTATCTTGTACTCAATTCACCCCTCTGTTACGGAGATACATTCTTCCCTTCTCGTGTGAGGCACAATCCGTGCCTCCGCGACTCTTGTACCATCATTCAGTCATGGCTTCGGCTACCTCTCAAGCTCAAGACCTCAGTGAATCCGGCGTCACCATGCCTTCCGACAGTGAGAACTACGAAGCGAACAATGAGCTATCCATTTCTCCTCCTTCATCATCCAGCTCGCCCCTTATCCTATACAAACCGCCTACATTTTGGTCTTTGGTCCGTGGTGCCGCCATCAACCTCATCTTACCCTTTGTGAACGGACTCATGCTTGGTTTTGGAGAGCTGTTCGCTCATGAGATTGCCTTCAGACTTGGCTGGTCAAATACAAGAGTACGTTTGGTCCTCAAATATGCCCATCATTACCACAGCTCTGCGAGATCGTGTCCTCTTGCCCATGCCTGAGGTCATAGCTATAGCCTGTTGACACCGCTAAGGTTTTTCCCTCTCATCGTGGCCAACCTGGTGGCTTCTCTCGTCCAGCAGGTCCAGGTGTGGAAATACACGAATCTCCTGTCCTTAGAAGAAGACGGAGCGGCGAAGAGATGGACATGTACACGAGTTTGGAATGAATTGGCGTCCGAAATAACAACGACACTTCTTTCATCCTCTGGGAATCGCCTCCGCAGGATCTCTACATAGTTCGCTGTACAAATTTCGACCGGTTTTGTCATCTGATTGCATCAGCATAGCGTTCCAACGGCGTTGGAAGGGTCCAAAATATCAAAGGCCGCTATCGAATTCTTCGACCGATGCCGAAATCAAGCTACCACTGGCCGCAATCGCGCACTTTCAGCCATCATGAAGGATGACTGTAGTTACTCGCCTGAAGTGGATGTTCCTCCCAGGGTAGTCTTATTGGCCGTATAGAACCTACAAGGCGCGTATGCAGATGGGCTGTTGAATATTTGGTGCAGGCCAAGCTTGGGTATCTACGGCAAATACAGAGCCTGTATACTGCTCTCAAATAAGCATCCAAGATCATTTCAGTGTACTTTTTGGGTCCAAATTGCTCATCATGCCGAAAAGAAATGGGAAAGGTTCTCTCAAAGTTCTCAGTAAATGGCCACGTGACGCTTGATTTCTGTCTACCAAAGGCCCCAGCGATGTCCAAAACGCTTCTTGAAGTGGAAGGCAGCCGGAGATGTGAACTACACCCTCTGGGAATGCGCAGTTTTTTACTTCATCGCCGCGGAAGCTGAAACATGGACCTATGTCATCCAATCTATGATTCCGAACCCTCTTTCAACCGATGATGTTCAATACCGACAGCACAGTGCTCGGCCGATGAGCCAAAAGTACGATAGCATGTATAACGAGAATCGTCCGGTCAACTTTAGGGCCTGGAGCTGGTACTACCGTGCTCAAATGCCGCAGTCGTTGTATCAAAGGTGCAAAGGAGTGGAATCGAGGCGATGGCATTAAAAGTCCGGTGAGAGGGTGTCTACTACCGATGTTATTGAACCAGGTAAAGAACGAAGATACATGAGTATGAGACTTCACTACAGTGGTAGGCGTTTGGATGTAAGTAGGTTTTGGATAAACAATTCTAGAGACGTTTAGATAATAGTACATGTGGAGCAACAAGATGCCTTCCAACGTCCATTACTACACCTTGAAGAATTTATACCCGGAAACCAATTTTTTACTGCCTTGCATCCCTTAATGCTGATAATATATGCTTGGACCCTACATCAGAAGAATTGGAGGACAAGCCTGCCGTCGATAGTGCTGCCTCAAGTTCCTCTTCTCTTTTCTTCAGTGTGTCGAGTTGGTCAAGCCTTTCTAAATGCTTTCGTTGTTCTCGAATGATAGCCAGTTCTCGATACAAATACCACAGCTCAGAGTCATCAACGACGGGCGATTCTGTCTGTCCCTGAATCGGAATGGTGAAAACACTGGATGAAGGGGACTGGGCAGATTCCCCAAAGCGTATGCTATGCTCTTCGATAATTTGAGTGATATCAGACCTCGCTCTCCCGCTCGGGTTTCTTGAGAGTGTCGGTAGTGGCTTCTCAAGTTCGACTCCATGAAATGAGGTCTTTTCATCTTTCAAAGTTTGTTGTTCGGCGTCGTCCGCCAGGAATGTGACGCGTAGTGGAGTTTGTCGCCCACAAGTATCCGCCACCCCTTCAGATGATGTGCTGCCTTCCAATTCAATGGGCTTCCGGTCCTTCTTCTGGACAAGTTCTTCTCTTGCCTGTTGTTGCTTCTTCCCCCGAAACCCCAAAATGGCAAACCATAGTATTATTCCTAGAAATACTCCTCCGAGAATAAGACCTAGTACGAGGCCCGTGTTCGGGCTTAACGATGCTCCTGTTGACGATGCTCCACTTTGTCCAGTACCGGTCGCGTACGAGGTGTCGGTTTGCGTAGCCACTGCGGCACTCTGTGGTGCCGCAACGGATTGTTGAATAAAAAAGAGAGAACAGACGAGCACCCCAAAGAGTCTTGATACTCGGCAGCAACCGCTCATTCTTGTCTGATGGATAGGAAATCTACTTCATGACAGGAGTCAAAAGTGAGAGTGGAAAGTTCGGGCTTCCCTAGGTAAGTAGCGAAGGCACCTTGGGAAAGAGGTATCGACATGCACAGTCGTCCAAAGTCTGGCTCATCAAGTCAAGATAACGGTGAAAGAAGATGCAGCGAAGCATAATTGGAAATTCAGGTGGGCCAATTATTTACGTTCTGCAAGCCAGCGGTTGCACAGTGCATCGTGCATATTTGCATTGGATTGCGAATACTTCTGCACATGAAGACAGTGAAGCCGAGCTACAAACGCTTCACCTTGGATGGGTTGTGTCACGGATAGATAGATGTGAAGAGATGGCAATGGGAACATCCGGGACGTTCCCGAATGCGATACATGGGCCGATGCGTCGGGCAGCATTAGGGCATGGCGTAAAGTCTGGTGGAACCCCTTGAATTCCACACTGCAGCTTTGAAGGAACGAAGGAAGGGAAGGAAGGAGAGCCGGTTCAAGGGGGTGGTCAAGGCCTTTGAAACTGAAACATCCACCTGCATGAAGTCATGACACGGTAAGAGCCGCCGACATGGGAAATGCAAGGCGTCCACGCACGACATCAGAGTTGCCGGAACGCGTCTCGGAAAAGTTGCCAAACACATAAAGACGTAAGTACTGTATCTTTAGCATCTGCCCGTTTGAAGGGCTGCCCATGTAGCGTGCGGTATGGCCACCACGGTCTTTGTTCTTCTTCATCGGTCGCGTGCTACGCTGCACCTCCGCCATCGCTTCGGAATTCACGGCTCGCCGATCCTACAAACCATACACGCATGGATCACAAGCAGCAGCTTGCCAAAGTCGGCATTAGGTAAAAACTGCGCTTGGCTAGAATGCAGAGACGTTGCGATGGGTTTCTGCTTTGCAAAACGTGTGTCCGGATATTTGCTCGTGTATAGTAGGATTCTTTTTCCCCTGGTCTGGCAAAGAGCTTCCTGCTCTTACCGACCCACTATGCTTGGGATTAGATGTCGTCTACGGAGCGCCTACAGAGTAACTAACCACTGGCAGTTAGAGCGTGATCATCCGGCTTTGCTTGATATTTGGAAGCGGGTACTGAGTTATACTTCGACAACAGATAGAGTACCCTCGGTTCGAATGTGGAAAGACTTGGCTACGTAGTGAGAAGTTGAGTAATAGATTCTTTATTGACAAGGTAACGTATTTGACCTATCGTAGCACATGTTACGCAATCTCAATAAGATTGAATAAATCCTTGCCAGCCAGCTGCTCGAGCCACTCGCCATGCATGATTCCATGAACATACGCTTGTCCGACATACTTGAAGCGCCCATCACCGCACGGTCTAAGCACAAACAGGACCGGCCCTCCCTTCAACAACCACACCTGGTCTTCTTTCTTGAGCGATTCCGGTCCCAGACCGAGGAGACGGTGCTGCCATGTCCGGAAGACACAACGTCTTGCGCCATATTGCATCACTGAGCCATCCGTTATGAATTTATTTGCGTCCATGTTAATTTTCCGGGTAGCGTCAGTTGAGTCTGGTGAATCAGTAGGCACCCACATACGAGCGAGGCCAATGATCTCAGCTCTTGTAGGGAATCTTACTGAACACGAACCAAACGCTGGAGCTCTAGCCTCGATGCCGTCCAGTAACTTCTGCCTTCTCTGCTCCGCTGAATCTGCTCCGTCCATGCGTTTATATTGGATAGCTAGGTATCGTAAGATGCAACACCTGAAATATTCCGCTACCTTACTCTGAGCCGGATAGTGTTGAAGTCCGAAGGTCTCTTCTTTACTTTGGTCGATGACCATCGTCCGCCAAAGCACTTCAAGCCGATCCTGCTTTGTTAATGGGTATGGGGAAGATATTTCGGCGCAAACATCGAAGAGTTCGTCGAGGCCGATCATGTCCTTATCGATGCGGAGAAGCTCGCACAAAATAGCACTTCCACACTCAATAGTGTCCACCATCATACCATTCACAGTTAGCACACCGTCTTGTATGCTGGGAATACTAATTCGACTGTCACTTGGACCGGATGCGGAAAACGCTGGGCCTTGTTGTTTTTGTGCCCCAGGCCAGAACAGACGAGAGTGCCAACCTATTCGGTAATCTGGACACCAAGAAGGGAGCTTGTTGGATTGTTTGCGTCTGCCGTCTTCGGCTACAGATAGAACCTCCAGCGCAGGAAGCTCCCTTAACATCAAAGTGGCATATTCAACGAAGACCTCCTCCTCCGATTTTTTGTAATCTGGCGCGATCAGCGGGTATTCAGGCTTGAAATACCGGGCCATGCCAAGGGCGGCGTAGATCTTGTCGCGCATATCTGTCGCGCGAAAGTGTCTAAGGTGGTTGACCACATGGTCCAGGTAAGCGTAAATTGCTGCGGAGACGCTTTCACACCAGAGCATGCAATTTTGTGGCCCACCAGCTCATGACCCATCGGACCGCCATCATCGTGAAGTTTACGAATCTGTTCCAAGTGGACTACGTTGAAGGCTGAACTAAGGTTGACGCGAAGCTTACAGTTCGCCCAGAGCAAAGGGATGGCCAGTTTTCTCCAACACAGTGTGACATCGCCAGCTTTCATCACCACTTCCTTGCCAAGTGTGCATTCTTGGACCACCCAAGTGCGGCGAAACCACCTGCGCCGGCGAATAAAACGGTCCACCGATTGCCATTTGTTTTCCCATGTTTCATGAGACATTCCAAGTCCTTGGGTAAAGTATTCAGTGCGTCCTCCATTAGCTACGCTGGCGTCCATCAGGATTTTATAGAAGCTGCTTTCTACCCAAAGCATAGCGTCTACGTCCGACGTATCTTTACCTAGCCAAACGATGACTTTTTGGGCCATGGGGTAAATTTTGTGCATTAGCATGATCTGCGCTGCCTTTTCAAGATCGTCTTTCTGGTTGATACAAATCATATCAATCCAAAGGTAGCCCGTCTCATTTTTCTGACGAAAGTGCTGCAGCACATCATGAAGGTTTTCTTTCACCTTGAAGCTTCTGCCGTTGACTGTGATGTCGTGATCAGAGCTCTGGTCGTTCCTGTCCTCGGTATCTGGATCCTCACACGTCGCTTTGCCCCAGGTATACGATAGCGCCTGAAATTCGGGCAGCTTGTCCAGTGGGAAGTTTTGGAGATTGAGAGAGAGCGGGTATTTGTCTTCTGGATTGATTGTAAGAAGTCGGATGCCGCCCGCCGGTAGGAGTTTCTCATATGGAGACATTTGTGTGACGCTGAATAGACTGCTGAGTGCCTGTCCAGATCGATTGAACCAACTCCGAAGCTAAGTACGGAGATACACTCTGCCTAATCGCCTTCGTTAACTAGCATACGCGCAAAGGGATAACATGTTCTATACTAAAGAACCGAGCCTGAAAGTTAGACAGTTCAAGAAAAAGGAAAGGTGGAATAAGTTTCGCTGCGGCTGCGTCGGGCTAATCGGTCAGCGTGTGACGCGGTGGGGCAGATGTAGGCAAAACAGTTCCTTAATACGACAAGGGTGGCAGAGCCCGCTCTAGCTATGGCATTGCAGCAACTGTCCGATGGAAGTGTAAGGTAAGTGTCTGCTGGGTTCCGCGTAGGTATCATTCTGATTCCAAACACTTATTTTGCGCAGGGCAGTAGACGAAGGAGGTGTTTCCTATTCGGGACAGCCGAGCTCCGGTTTTCAACAAGCGCGGTTGGAATCTACTTTGACGCCACGGCGAAAACAGCTACAAAAGACACCACCATCTCATCCCGGTAAGATCCGCGCTTACTCTACTTTACGCAATGGAAAAGTAGTGTGGTTTTACCACGTGGGTACTCTACGTGCTAAGTTAGGGGCCGTATCTTTGAGGATGATGGCATATAACCCAATGTACAAGACATTGATGGCGATGTCAACTCTAGCCCTATCGCATCTCCTCTTCCAGCAATGTCTGTCGCCGCGAGCGTAATCGAGGGTCCGCCTCTAGG
>Ga0335072_10000279_pt1 | contig 109499 bp, 107 predicted proteins | sample Lox_Sample_21_FD_206725 | JGI IMG/M metagenome (GOLD analysis project Ga0335072, IMG submission 206725) | Soil microbial communities from Loxahatchee National Wildlife Refuge, Florida, United States - Lox_Sample_2.1 | ecosystem: Environmental > Terrestrial > Soil > Wetlands | place: USA...
GCGGTTCCCTATCGGTAATCACTTCCCTAACCCCTAACCATAGCGGTTACCCTAGCGGTTCTCCTAGCGGTTATCCTAACGGTTCTCCTAGGTTCCATACCGCTTCCATAGGTTCCCTAACCGTTCCATAGCTTCCATAACCGTTCCATAGCTTCCCTAGCCGTTCCATACCGCTTCCATAGCCGTCCCACACCGGTCCCATACCGCTTCCATAGCACCTCCATAGGTCCCATAGCGCTTTCGTAGGTTCCATACCGCTTCCATCGGTTCCCTAACGCTTCCATAGCCGTTCCAGTAGCTCAGCCTTTTGACTGTGCCCCGTCAAAAGGCACGGTTTTTTTATTGTAGGCCAGGCTTCTAGTATTAAAATTAGGGTTGCGCATAGTGTTGGGGTTAGGGTTAGGGCAATACTTTTGGCCCGTATCTCCGTAATGTGACTTACGGCTTAATGTACGCGAGAATATCAGCTCAAACGCGCTCTGTAATTTGACTTGCGGCTTAATTCACGCGAGAATAGTAGCTCAGAATAGTAGCTCAGTAGCTCAGCATGTTTACGTGTTCTTTTGTTAGTTTGACTCCATGGAGTCGACTTGCTTCGTAAATCAGCTCTGTATGGCGAGTTTCAGCTCGAAATGCTCCATGATCCATGGGTTTACGCCGTCTCAGTTTTCTTACCGATGAAAGTAAGTACGTCATCCAGGCTATCGAATTGGGCATCGATAAGCAATTCGCCATTCTCGTCCTGGAGCGACTCCGCTGGGATGTCGTCTTTGCTGCAGAGCGTGCCGCCTTTAAGAAGGACATAGTTGGCAAAAGCATTGCTGTCGAGTGGTTCTTCCGTGTCGCCTTTGGCTTGAGACGATGGACGAGGGGCCGCTTTGATGTTGGAGAATGACATGGTAGAGGAAAGCGCCTACGCGACAAGACGGCGCGCCTGTATGTCATCAAACGTGTGATACTGTTGGTATTCAATGACTTGGACGGGTCTACGCTGACCAATCCTATAGATGCGGCCAATGGCCTGGTCTCGAGCGGACTGGGTTTGTGGGTTCGTTAATAGGTGAACAGAGGCGCAATCGTGGTGCAGATTCAGTCCAACCCCACTGGCCAGATGCGAACATATTAGCACCTCCACGCTGGTTCTGGAGGTGGCATCACCAGTCTGCTTGTTGAATCGGTCGAGGAGGTCGGCCCTGCGCTTCGGGTCCATGTCGCTGATTAACATTTGGCTGTTGAAGCCTTGAACTGTTAACAAAGCGTTGACGAGCATCTGTTCAAACGGGTAATTAACCCATACAAGCGATCGGCGGCCTCGGACAAATGCGTCGGCGGCAAGATTGCGTACCAGGGCGCGTAACTTTGGTGACCAGGCGTACACCCAGTCAAGGTATTCCAGAAGAGTTGTCAGTGGCTTCGGAACGCACAAAATCCCATTGGGGCCGGGGATCTCGGAGGCTCCGGCCTTGCCTTCATCCTCATCTTCGAGGTCGTCCTGTTTCTTGGCCGCCCGTGGCACGGCGTCGCGGATACTGTCGGTCATGGAACGGAGAAACTCGTGTCCGGCTTTCCAGACCCGCTGTGTCTTGCCATCACCGTTGTCGATCACAAAGACGCCGTCGGTCATTGCGTCTCTGTAGGTGACATGGAATGTGTATTTGAGAGAGTTGTAATTGTTGTTGTTCAATCTAAGCTACGGTGTGACACTAAGTACGGAGATTCGCGTCAAAAGTCTTGCCCAGGCATCAATTTCATGCCTGAATTGATGCCTTATCAACGCCCACTAAAAATTGGAGGGTGGAGCCACTAATATTTAGGGGCTAGACCCACTAACTACGGAGTATTTTTGTCTCTAAGGCATCAAAAACTCGACGCCTTACTCCTCCAGGCAGTCAGACCACATATCGCTCTCAGATGATATCTCCTTCTCAATTGCAGCCAGTTTTCGAGCTTTTCTTGCCTTTTCTTGAGTTCTAAGTCCTTCCTGGTACTCATTACCTCCATTACACTCAATTATCTTTTCTACATGCCACCGAATTCGATCTACATAGCCCTGAAGGCGTTCTAATGGAAACTCATCCCACCACGTCTTCCACGCTTTTTCAGCCTCCTTTTTTTGATTAAGAGCCGATTTCTTTGTGGTTTGGCGCTTTCCTTGCATCCAAGCAGGCTCTATTGCACTTAGATCTGGAGAATTACCGCACCATTCCAGCCTTTTGACGTTCATAAGCTTGTATTCTCGTTGAATGAAGTGGTGAGAGTGGCACGGCGCTCCGTCTTCAACTACTACTCCATTTATCCTTCTTGCAAATGGAAAGAGCTTGGGAATGAGTACTTCGGACCAGTAACGGTCTGCTTCGGAATCCAGCCTCTATTGCACGCTTTCTCGAAGATTCGCCTGCAAGTAGATCGTTCAACTGCAAGTCCGGTATGTTGTTGAATCGCCTCATTTGTCAACCCCATGCTCTTCAATGTTGCAATTTGAGCCCTTGTGACGATATCGTACAGTTGCTGCACCATGCTGGTTGATTTTGAAGTTGATCTCCCCATTGTGCGTTGAAATATTTGCTCTTGAATACGAGAGGATGTGACGAATCTGCAAGCCGTGCGGGAGTATGTACGTTACCGACCATATCCGTAACACCGACGACCCATTTCGTCAAAGTCGGCAAGACCTTGCGAATTGTATTTGATTCGTTCGTCGGCAAATGAGAATTGTAGGTACGCCTTATCAAAATATGCTTCCAGATCTGTTTCAGGCGGGCACCTTTCTCAGCATTGGTGAGATCCCTGCGCATGACGACATGTCGGTTGTACGTGGCAAACGTGACAATGAGTGGGTGAGCTGGATGGTCATCGTCGAGGAGGAAGAGGTCGGCATGTTTCTCAAGTCCGAGTCTCTTGAAACCATCTGCGCTTATGTCCTCACAGTTGTGATGGGGAGTGTAGTCGGGAGTACCCGATCCCAGGGTCCAACCGCGATCCCAAGTGAGATCCAAGGGTCCAACCTCGTCGTAAAGAAGCCAGGTAATAGCTCATTAAGCTAGGTGAGATGATCATCGTATTTTGTAGAGAAGCTAGGATACAAGCTTTTATTTTTTCCTGGATCACGTACTCTAGGATTGACCATAACGTATTTCACAAGCGATCGAGCCACACAAGCGAGCGAGCCACCCCACTAAGGCCTCTATCAGAGTCGCTAATTTTAGGCGCTAGCCCCCTTACATTTACTGAGTGCCACGGTTTTTAGCGACTCGAGCATACTTTTCCCATTATTTCGAGATCTACCTCAGATTCTCTTCCGAAATTCACGACCATACACCTCAGCTGACCCCGCGATTTATCTAAATCTATCACTCATACGTAAATCTACCACTTCCAAATTAGGCGTGAAATAGGGGGAGCCTAAGTTTAGCGACCCCCTACTAATATTCGCTGTATACCCCACTAATTCTAGGTGGTTCTCCACTAATTTCAAGTGGTTATCCGCGAATTTCAAGTCATTTTCCACGAATCTCAAGTGGCTCTTCACCAACGTTACTTTCAACGAATTTTAGGTGAGTTTCCGCGTATTTCAGGTGGTTATTCACTAATTCCAGGCGATTATTCGCGAATTCCAGGTGAGTATTCACGAATTCCAGGTGTATTATCCATTAATTCCAGGTGATTATCCATTAATTTCAGCTGGTTAGGTGGTTTTCCACGAATTTCAAGTGGTTTTTCACGTATTTGAGTTGGGTTTCCACGTATTTCAGGTGGTTTTCCCTCGAAGTGAAGACGCCTTAATATATTTCGAATACATTCAAAGTTTAGTGGGTAGCTGCGTAAAATTAGTGAGTTACCACCTAAAATTAGTGAGTGTCCAGTAAATATTAGTGGGTGCCACTAATTTAAATCTACCGGTCTTGGCAAGCCACGCTGATAGATTTGCGCGTGAGTGATAGATTTAAATAAATCGCGTAGTCAGATGAGCTGTACACTCGAAATTCACTCCAGATATGTCAGTTGTATGTTTGAACCTATATCCACAGCTTCAAAATCATTAATTAATCTTTGGTGGAGATATTGCGGTTTCAATTCTCCGATTTTTGGTGAAAAGATGGGTGGCTCGCTCGCTTGTGAAATACGTTAAAAGCCAGGTTGCTTCCACATGCAGCCCATATTTCATGGAGCAATTACTCAACAACAACAAATCGAATGACGGAAATTAATAAGACGGCTAATAGATAATTGTACTAGTTTGAATCTCAGCCAAGAAGACATTGTGGTTCAGCCGTGAGAGAGATAATCCGGTGCGCTGTTGTAGAGTCCCAGTGCCTTCACCAATTCTACTTATTTTACTCGAAAATGTACTTTTTGAGCATCGCAAAGAACTTTTCGAGGCAATGTTCCTCATTTGAAAGGCATCTATACTATCTTTCATCCTCATTTCAGCCTCAATGTACTCTGGTAATGATGTGCAATACGATTTGCTAATGAGTTTATTCAGAGTACCGTGAAGTTCGCATGGTGTGGGTAGAAATACGCGACCAATTTAGGGAGGACCCCCTAAACCTAAGCCACGGGGGTGCGAATAGTCAAACCACAAATTAGCGCATCGTTGAAACTTTTCCCTTTTACAACTTCAAATTCCAACCTTACGTCCATTGATTACTAACTTAATATCTTCCTTCCTGCATCTTTTCGATAAACCTTCGTTTTCACCAAATAAAGATGCCTGCCATTCCTTCTCCCGATCAACATCAAGCTCCTTCTAACTCCGACGCACTGAACTCAGACTCTCATAACATCTCAAATGGTGAAGGTTCTAGCCACGATTCATCAAGCTCATTCCCTACACCTCTACAACTCCTAGAGATCCGTGATCTTTCATCAACAGGTGCCAAACGATTCCTACAGTCAATCGACCCTTCTACCATCCTCTCGACCGCCGTAAAAACCGTTCATGAAATCCTTGTCCCAAATCAAGAAGGTACTCCAAATGTACGATCTATCTCCCTCATCCTTCGCGACTTCTCCGGCGTGGCATATACCACTGGCAAAGATATCGACTTCGAGCACAAAGAGATCCATTTCAGCACAAGTTACATCGAAAACATAAAACCTGAGCTGCTGAGCAAGGAAATCACTGGTGTCATAGTGCACGAGATGGTTCATGTTTGGCAATGGAATGGTAAAGGAGAATGTAATGGTGGTCTCATTGAAGGTGTAGCGGATTGGGTTAGACTGAAAGCGGGTCTTGGACCTCCACACTGGAAGAAAAGAGCAAAAGACTGTGAATGGGATGACGGTTACGATGTTACCGGGTATTTCCTGGAGTGGTTAGAGGAAAAGTTTGGAAAGGACATAGTCGTGAAGATGAACCAGAGGTTAAGAGAGAAGTACGTGGAGGAAGAGTTCTGGCGGAACATGTGCGAAGGTGTTGATGTCCACAAACTATGGCATAAATATGCGGCTTCACTTAACGAAGCTAAAGAAGATGATCACCAAGAAGACAAGTCAAAGTTACCAGAGTAAACAGCGGAACTGGAGTCTCAAAAGTCTGAGAAAACTTCGTCCAACTCTGTTACTACCTCTTAGATGATTCTAGTGTTGGCGTCGAAGTCATCTACACTGTATGACCTATGGTGCGAGGTTATAATCTCAATAGATGTTCATCGAGATAAATCCTTTCTCGCCAAATGTAGTTACATGGTCTCTGTCCGTCCTTGAAGAAACTGGTGATAATCAGGCTCTTTACCACTGCAAATAGCCGAAGCCTTCTTTAGGAAACCCATGCGACACCTAGGGTGTTTCAGACGGATGGATTCATGAGTATCCTTAATTAGAACGCCACATTGGCGTAACAGACTCATGCTTTTGAGCGAGAATCGTCACAGTAGCAAAGAAACCGCTACTAGGTACTTTACGAGATACCATGGAATGATAATGCATCAAGCCAAGTGGTTTTCTATCTTTCGCATATGGAATCTACATATCTTTTGTAGACTTTCGGCTGTAACTAGCTTGTTTTAATTAATATTTCGTATATGCAAGAGATGTTGGGCGGGCATTCTTGGCGCTTACTTTGAACCCTAAGTAGGTAGTACGTGAAACATAAGAGCAAGCCGGTTCGATCCGTCTAGACGCTAAAGAGAACTCTTCACCTCTATCCTCGTTATTTGACATAGATATGTGGGTATTGGAGACCTTTGGGTTCTATATATGCTGATCTAAGCCCCGAGCGACAATATTTGACCAAAGTCTTACATATTACCGTACTATCAAAGTGGTGAACACTCATACCAACGTCCTTGAAGCTTCAATCGACACAACTCACACGAGGTGGTGTGTGTGAGCAAAAATGACCCAACAGGATGACTTTCACGGTTTATGGGCTGATGCTGTTGCCGAGTATGAGAAGCAGACAGATAGGAAGATCGACAAAGATGCAAAATTTCGACAATTTCGAAACCTTGAAGAGTTTGAAAAAGCTATTGAGGTTGACAATACACATTTCATGACGTTCCGAAATGAACATCGAAAACTCTATTCGACATTGGCAAAAACCATTCAACCATTGATTCCAATCATTGAAATCATTCAAAAAGGAATGGGAAATACACCATATTCACCATGTTGTGCAGTTTTTGGTGCAGCTACATATCTTTTGCAAGCCTGTTCCACAGTTAGCAAAGCATACGATGGAATAGAAGAGTTGTTTCAACAAGTGGGTGATATTACGGCAAGACTGAAAGAATACGAATACAAAAACATCGAGACATCATTGAAAGTCAAAATGACCAATATTCTTGCCTTCATTCTTGAGATTATTGGCAAAGCTGAAGCATGTATCAAGAGAGGAAGATTCAAACAATGGGCTCGATCTGTCTTCCTTCAAGAAGATGACATTAGTTCATCAGTCACAAAGCTCCAGAAATACATCGAAACTGAACTTGGTCTTGTCATTGCACTCACCTATGGTCGAGTAAAAGATGTTCAATCTACCACAACAGATATTCAAGCCGACGTTAAGATCGTCAAAGCTACAGTCGAAGATGTACTCGTAAATCAACGAAATGAACGACAGAAAACATTCAGTGATGCAGATGAGATGAAACTTTCCAACGCACTCCAAACTTCATCATACGATGAAATTGTTCGACAACATGCTTCAAATGTTGAAAAGTTGACCAAAGGTACTGGTCTTTGGATCAAAGATGATGTTATGTTTCAAGCTTGGGAACAAGAAACAGCACCTATCCTTTGGGTTTTTGGTAAACCTGGTGTTGGTAAAACAATGCTTGCTGCCAGAACCATTGAAACGTTGCATAACAAATATCCACAACATTCTGATATTCCATCTTTGACTTCTGTGAGCTACATCTACTTCAAAGATGGAAATCCAGCTCTACGAGATTGTGCTCAGTTATGGAAAGCAACGGCTCTTCAAACTTCAAGAGCAAATGATCGTTTCAAGAAGCATGTTCTAACAATCATTGAAAAGAAACAAGAAACATTTGCTTCTGCTCGAAGAATTTGGGAACAAATCTTTCTTGACTTCTTTACGGAGAATTCTTCTTCACAATCTTTGACTAGTCTTGCTTTCATCATTGTTGATGGACTTGATGAAGCTCCAGAAGCAGAACGTGTCAAATTTTTGGCTTGTCTAGCAGATCTAGTAAGCCGTACAACAACAGATCGTAAATGTCGAATTCAAGTTGCAGTATTTGCAAGACCAGATATTCGTGGAGATCCAGGTTTTGAAAAAGTTGGAGTTCGTAGACAAGAACGTATCATTGAGGTTACTCCTGAAAGGAATACCGTTGATATTGAAGCATTCATTCGACATAGACTTGGTGATGTAAAAGTCTTGCAAGTTTTGAAAAAAAGAAAAGCCACAAAAGAATATCAATCACTTGCGAAACAAATCTACAACAGTGTTCAATCAAGATCTCAGGGTATGTTTCTCTGGGCTAGTCTTGTATTTGATCAAATCTGGAATTCTCCATCCTCGGAAGCTATTACACAAGCTCTTGGAAATGCACCGGAAGGTCTCGATGAAATGTTACATCACGTTTTCAAAAGACTTGAAGTTGAAGAAACAATGCATCAATCATACCTTAGTGATTTGTTGTCTTGGATCTTTTGCGCATATCGACCATTGTATGTTTCTGAGTTGTTTGTATTACTTCTCATCACAGCAAAACAACATTGTTACATACTTGAAGAAGATCTAAGGACTCGTTATGCAAGTCTTTTCAATGTTTCGGGTCCATCATTTGAAGAAGATTCGGATGAAGATACTGAAGACGAGGGAGATGAAGGAGGCGAGAAAGAATACAATGAGCAGTCCAGGGATACACAATCGGATGTAGATGATTTTGACTTCTTGAATCATCCCGATAGTCCCGAAACAGAAGACCATGATGAGGAAGAAAATTCAAATGAGGATGATATTGACGAAACCGAACAAGATACAGTTTCTGTCTCAAAGCAGAAAGACCAGAAAGAAGAGGAAAAGGATTTCGTGATGCCTAGTCGTTGGTTCAAAACTACTATATCATTCAGTCATGCTCGAATTCGTGACTATTTGACAACTGAAGGAAATGCTACAACAAGACGATGGCATGATTGTGCAATTGTACCCAACAATATGAACATCAAAAATTTGTTCATTTTAATTGCATGTATTCAAATCCTTTGTACCGATATTGCAGCTAAATATTCGGTCGATTCCTTAAAGGATTACGCAAAGAAAAATTGGATGAGACATCTATTGGAAGTTGATTTTACAACAATCGACAAAAATCTTGGAATCAGAGCAGCTCAAATGCTTTCATCATTGTTCTATGATGGAAAAAGTTTACTCGAAACTTCATTTGATATACGAAACTCCTTTATCTTGACATGGTTTTGTTCCAACAAATATTCCGGTATTGTTCGAAGTATCATCACAGAACATATTTCTGATATAAATGAAACACAACGAGAATGGGCATCACAACTAAAAAACTCTGCTAGAGTACTTTTTCAACCTTTGATTACTGCATGTGCTAGTAGATGGTTGACAAAGAAAGGTTGGGATGATGCTGCATATCTGAATAAATCTGAATCAGAAGTATGGATCATGTACGCTTTCAAAACTTTGGTAAGTTAAGTTTGCAATCTATCATATGTTAAATAACTGACTCGTATAGGATGATGAAGGAAATAATTCAATTGATTCATTCAATGTTAACTCCGGAATGTGGAATATTCCACTTGAATCAATTGAGACTCTTGCAAATCTTGAATCCATACCAAAAACAGAACATTGGTATGCTGGTGTTGCATGGGTTTTGATGGAAGCCGATGAAGATCCATACACTGGAAGAGCCATTGAATATTTCAACAAAGCATTGGAATTAAAACCAGGTGGTTGGATGGCAATGGAAGGACTTGCAAGATGTTATGGTGATAATCTTCATCAATATCAAACTGCAATTGATTGGATGAAACTTGGTATCGACAATCTACCAAAGACTGATGATCTAGAAGGTATTGACTTTTACCTTGAAACTAGAATCTCGGATTGGAAACTACAACTTGGTCAAGATGAAGAAGCTGTTGAAAGTGCTAGAACGGCATATGAAGCAAGTCAAGGATTTTGGTATGGAAATGGAACAGCAAGTGATGTCAGCATTCTACGAACCATCAAGCATTACGTTGTGGCACTCTACAGAACCAAAGATTATACAACCTTGACGAAGTTGTTATACGAAATTGATTCGAGATTGACATGGGAACCCAATCTATCATTATGGATTGTTTTCCTACGGGAACAATACGACAAATACTACAATTGTGGTATCTTTGATAAAGTTGGATCTATTCTTCAAGCAACAAAAGACGATACTCTGGCAAACTTCATGGAAGCATCAATCAAGAAAGCCGTCAATTTGAATCTTGATAACATCGCAGACGACAAACCTGTTTGGTTAGCATATCAATGTGCAGACTGGCAGTACCATTACTCTCGCAAATCTGAACAATCTATCGATTTGTATGAAACAATTGTCAAATTGATCGATCAAAGCAATGATGTTGTTCAACATTCAAGATCGAAATACAGAAGTTGGTCAGCTGGGCAATTAAGTTATATGTATTTCAACGAAGCGAAAATTGCCTTCAAAAGTGGTACCGACTATTCTATTCCAATATTCAAAATGGAGGATTTGGCAAAACACAAACAAGGAAGCAAACGATATTATCGTGCTTCATATCCGGCACTCCTTTTAGGTCTTTGGCTTCGTGACTATGCAAAGGCCGATGAAGAGACTTGGAAAGCTGCCATTAGACCATCAATGAAGCAGGCACTTTATCTGCTAAGCGATGATGATCCATGGAATGACCAGCAAGCATACGCTCAATTAGGTCGAGCATTGCTTTCTGCTGGTGATAATTTCAATGCTGCAATTGCACTAGGTATCACCACAAGGCCTATTGACGATGCAAAACAAGATGCAACCGTGAATGCAAATGAAGACGTATCACAAGATGGTTCGTCTGTGGAATTGGTCGAGAGTGCGGTAGAGATTCAACAGAGTATTGATTCTTCTCAAGCTGAAACAACCACTGATTCTACCGCCCAAAACAAGAACGCAGGCAATAATGACATCAAAGATTCAGCCATCGAAGAGGATAGTGGTGAAAAGAAAGAATATATCGCTGAACAGGAAGGCGGTACTGCAAAGGAGAAGGACAATGCTGAAGACGAGAATGATTGGAAGGATGAGGAAGATGATGAGGAAGACGAGGAGGATGGAGATGAAGATGGAGATGATGACGAAGAATCCGAAAATTTGGAAGAAGATGAAGATGTCAATCCGAAATACGCCGGATTCGAACCAATTTGGATTTGTGATGGACCATGCTCCACAAAATCCAGCTCTTATAGCGAACTACACTTCTGTTGTATCTGTGATGATACTTGCTTTTGCGAAGCCTGTATCAACTTGGTCAAGAGCGATCAAATGCCATTCCGGAAGTGTGCAGCAGATCACGAACATCTTCAAGTCTATCCAATGACTAAAGACGCCAAAAGAATCACAGACGCGCTTATGGATAGGAAGTTTGAACTACAACAAGAATGGTTGGACGGTATAATGAAGGTATGGAAAGATAAAGACTGAATGAGGTGGAAGTTCTGTAGTTACGGTGTACTTTCACATCTCAATATGACATATCTCAACTCAAATTCTCGTCAGAGCTATCTCACTTTCAAATCAGCTCGCCGTTGACGCTAATCGGAAGAAGTGGCACAAACTGAAGTCAGATTTAAAGATCTCACTCAGTTTGCGCATCATTGCTTCTGGTATCCAAGTAAATTCTCTTCACTCAAAGCGAAATCAATTCCTCTCCTGCTTTTACTCTTCGAAGACCTTCAACTATCCCGGGATATGTCCAGTTGTACTTCCGATAGCGCTCAGTATCTTCAGCTGTTCTACTATGTTGTGCATTCATGGTATGGATCTGAATTTGACTTGCACGCTTCCTTCGTACACTTTCATAGTCTTTCAAAATGGAAGGAACTTGATCGGTTGTAACGTTTGGTTGAAGAAAGAGTCTAAACCCTTCTCCGTCCTCAACAGATTGTGTTCCACCTTGTCCTTGATGAGGAGTCATTGCATGAGCCGCATCACCTATGAGAACCGTCCTACCGAGAGTATATGTTGGAAGTGGATCTTGATCACGAAGCTGCCATAGCTTGATATTTTCCGCTATTCTATAGCTGTCCATCAGCTACGGCTCCCGAACGTTATTATTACTTACCGCAAAAATTGCAACGTCCATTTCGGAAAATCTTGGAAATTCTCCAGAAGTTCTTCTCTGCTTCCAGGTGCAGACCAGGACTCCGTAGTTTTAGTTTTCAGTCTTTCATCAGGTACAATACATACGAAATTTAGAACTTCGAAGTTACGACATGGATAGATAACTATTCGACGGCTTGTAACATCCGTGGCAAATACTTGCGCGAGACAAGGAGGTTTGTCAGGCTGTAATAGCTCTGGAATCTCACCTAGAGCGGTTTGAATGACCTCTTTGGAAAGCGTGAAACGAAATGCTGACAGGCCAGACGGTCTAGCTGTAGAGAACGCAGCATCTCCGACTACAGCATATCGTGCTACTGACTTGATACCATCGGCAGCTAGCCAAATAATCAGCCTATCGTCGTATTTCTTGTGCCTATGACTAGTCACCTATGACCAGATCCGCTTGGATTTGTTTTCCAGTCGAAAGAGTGATTTGACCCTTTTCTGCGTCTACTTTCACAACCTCTGAATCCCAACTAATGCGAGCTGGTTCTCCTGTGATTCCAAGCTCTTTGGATTCGATGGTAGCTAGACGGAGAAACTCTTCTCGAAGGTCTACTCGATGCACAAATAACCAATCTGCACCAAACTCCTCCAAGATATTAGGATAACCTTCGTACAGGAGTTTGTCATGACTATTGTAGACTTTCAATGCTCCAGCCGACACACAGCCAGCGCGTTTTCTATCAAATCCAACTTCTTCCAGAAATTTCACTACAGTCGGACCAATGCTAATGGCCGCTCCAACTTCTGAGATATTTTGAGATCGTTCGTAAATCGTAACCCGATGAGATTCTCGAAGAACTCGTGCAGATATTGAGCCAGCAATACCAGCTCCAATGATAGCTACGTTCAAGCCTTTTTCGGGCATGACTTCAAAAGGTGGAAAAGATTTTGTTAATGACAGTACTCTGAAATGACTCTTCGTTGAAAATCTATGATATGGGGATGAGTTTTGAGATTCATGAGGAAGATCTTCTATCCTCGTGAGGAATGACAAGGGACGACATCCGCTAGAACCTCCACTTCCCGAGTAAGAGTAATTATTCCGAGGTAGTTCAATGTCATAGACTAAACAAAAAAATCCTCTCTAAACAAATGTTCTTACTATGATACGGTTGTCTCCTTTTGATCAATTCCTTCTTTCACCAATGCCAAACCAGCAGCTCGTCCACTAAATATACAACTCGTCAAGAATGTTCCTTCAAGAGCATTGTAACCATGTACTCCTCCACCACCAAATCCAGCTACTTCACCAGCTGCGTATAATCCTGGGAATACTGTACCATCTGGTCGCATTACCTGACTGTCAAGATTGGTTTGTATCCCACCAAGTGTTTTCCTTGAGAGTACATTCATCCTGACAGCGATGAGAGGTCCATATTTTGGATCGAGAATACGATGTAAAGGTGCTACTCTAGCAATTCGATCTCCTCTGAATTTGAGTGCATTGTGAATGACCATAAGTTGTGCATCTTTCGTGAAAGGGTTTTCGATTTGATCATCTCGATCTTTGATGATGTCGTAAACCTTTTGATGCTCTAGAAGAGGAGCTTCATCTCTTCGAAGTTTATTCATCCCATCAACTAGATCTTTCAGATCATTTGCTACCACAAAATCTTCTCCATGTTCTTTGAACATTCGAACTGGTTCTTGTCCACTTGTCAATCGTTTCAAAAGTCCCAAAATTGACTTTCCAGTGAGATCCGGATTCTGTTCTGAACCAGATAAAGTGAACTCTTTGGATAGAATCTTCTGATCTAGGATGAACCAGCTGTAATCGTATCCTGTAGACAAAATTTGTTTCAATGTTGACAATGTGTCGCATCCAGGAAAACATGGTGATGGCATTCGAACACCTGTAGCATCAAGCCATAATGATGATGGACCAGGAATAACTCTGATACCATGATTCGGCCATATTGGATTCCAGTTCGTCATTCCTTCCGTATAATGCCACATTCGATCTTTGTTGACAAGTCTTGCACCAACAGCTTCAGAGATTCCAAGCATTCTTCCATCCACATGAGCCGGTACACCTGTGACGAAATAATCTGGTACTTTGCCTCCGAATCTTTCAACTGGCCACATTTCCTTAATCAGAGGAATATTACCTCCAATACCTCCGGAAGAGACCAATACAGCTCTACCATACAACTCAAATGATCCGATTGCCTCGCGTGTAGAAGCAACACCTCTTTCGGTACTTGACTCTTTGAGGACTGTTCCTTTCACTCCAACAGCTCTTTCATTTTCTTTCAAAATTTCATCAACTTGATGTCGAAATTTGAATTCAACCAATCCTTTTTTTGCTGCTTCTCGAACAGGAGTCTCAAAAATTTGTACTACTGCTGGACCAGTTCCCCAAGCGATATGAAACCTAGGTACAGAGTTTCCATGCCCACTTGAACACGAAGCACCTCGTTCTGCCCATCCTACTGTTGGCATAAATCCAAGTCCAAGACCACTCAGGTAATCCTGCATTCCCTTGTGTGCGAATTCTATGTATGCATCAGCCCACTTCCTAGCCCAAAAGTCTTGATCTTCGAGTCTGTCGAATTGAGCGCTATTCAACCAGTCACGACGAGCCAATTCAAGAGTATCTTTGGCACCCATCCAATATTGTTGATTTGTATTGACGAGAAAGATTCCACCAAGAGACCAGAAGGCTTGACCTCCAAGGTTTGCTTCGTTTTCTTGGTCGACAATGATACATTTCTGTCCAGCTTTTGTGATCTCATAAGCAGCTGTTAACCCAGCCAATCCTCCACCAACTATGATGACGGCATCATTGTCAATGTTGATTGAATTAATGCTTGGATTTTGAGACATTGTCGATAACACAGAAGTACTTAGAACTAAGGGAATGAAGATGAGATTTCCGTTGCTGATACGAAGAATCCGCGTAGAACCGGTGTAGAAAGTATAAACGTCGACAAAGAACGCCACATGGCGTGAGCTAGAGTACTTAAATTCCCCTGAGAGTTCCCGTGGTGGCAAATTCGGCAACGACTTTCGGCCGTAGTCTATTCTACATCTTTCACTGTTATGGATATATTAATATTCGGTCAAGGTTCTTTCTTAATGAAATTGACCAGCAATAGGAAACTCTTGATGGTTCTAGGTACCATGACATATTCAAGACTTTGAATGCGGATCCTGTTGTCTGATCGACAGAGTATGGCACATGGATACCGCTCATAGACCGGGTCGTATCCGAGAACATAAAACTCAAGAAATTGGAGATTCTTTGAGTTTCACTCCAGATGAAAGGTCGAATGTTGAGACCACATAGTCCGCAAACAATTTTGAATTAAAGGAGACGTAAGAAATTGCTATCATTAACCTGTAGAACTTAATATTCCGTACTTCGGTCCGATCCATCGCTTAATTCATCGACAATTACAAAGCCGGCAACCCAATTATCCCGACTCAAAGTCTTTGAATGATTCAAAAGCTTTCAAGGGCAATTCAATACCATGGTCACAAATCCACTCTCAATCGCAGCTGACTGAAGTATCTTTATGTGAAATGATGGCCTCATCCTCCATAGCTCTTTTGCCAGGAATCGGTATGGCTACCTTTACTACGATAGCCAGTAGTCTCTTCCTCTTTACTCCTTCCTCAGCCGCAGGTATCTTTGGCTTACCTCGGCACACTTCACCCGGTGCGATTCCATGGATACGAGTTTTAGGCGGCCGATCCTTCATCATTGCGTTATCCCTTTGGACTTTCCTATACCAAGGAAACGTCAAGGCCATTGGAGTCATCGTGATGAGCGCAACAACGAGTGCAGTGATTGATGCTATCATTTGCATTAGAGAAGGAGACGTTGGCAAAGGCTGGGGACATGGAATTGCCGGTATTGGAATGGCACTGTCAGGCTTGTGGTTGTCCAATTTGAAATGAAGACTAAGGTACCGTACGTAGTATGGTTGATGAGGTAGGTAAGAACGTCACAATTAAGAACGAGATCAGCAAAGCAATATGATTCTAAATTAAGGGATACTGAGGCTTACGAACTTATCCAGAGTACAATAACATTGTCTAACAAAATGCTATCTCTCGAAATCAATGCTTATGTCAACATTCTTGTACTCCTCCAACTCTCTTCGCGGCTCATTGATGTGTACCTATGTCCTTTCTTGTATGCCACTCCCAAATGATGTCTTAAAATTCTCTTTGGTCTTCAAATTCTTTACCATTGGTGTTCCATCTATACTCATTGGTTGTAGAGAAAATCACGTCGAAAGGGAAAGCTATACCATAACACTTGAGCATCTCCTAATGGACGTTGGCGAGATATACGTTTACGTCGCCTAGCGGTATCCGAAGAATCGTCTTTGAGGGTCATGAAGGCTCTATCGGATCTAGAACACGAGTTAGCCATCGCTTGGTTGAGAATACGTAGGGTATATGTACTCGTGATATTTGGTACAGAAGCAGTAAGAAATAGAAAAGCTGGGAAGTTGGAGAAAGTTGAATCGAAAGAGATGAACTGGAAGCGGTGATTGAAGTGTTCTACGTGCGACTGGCATATGACGATGCTATGCCGTGAATAGCCATATACCGCACCACAAATACTCTCAACTTTCTTTCTTTCAATTCTCTCATCAATTAACCTCAAAATAGTCGTAGCAATCGCTGATTCGATAGAAATCAATTACGAAGAAGCTCTACCTACCTCAAGATTAGAATTCCCCTTGATTCCAATATTTGAGCATTATTTGGCTTCAGAAGCAGTATGTTCACGACTCTCAAGTTCCATCCACTCTTGTTTCACTTGCCATATTGCCATTACGACTAAACCGATGAGAAACCAAAGACCAGCAGCTGTCTTCCATATACCGGTCGGATGAATAAAACCTACATTTCCTTCCAATACACTGACAGAGAATGCCACGAAATCAAATACTCCATGATACAATATCGATGGTCCAACAACTTCCAACCACCAAAGTTGATCACCGTAGTAATCTCTTCGTATCGCTCGTAGTGCCGTTAAGCAACCAGCCTCAAGATGACCTAGTTGACCAAGGCCTATCCTTTCAACCAGTATAAGTACCAATTTCGACCAGCTCCTCGTGGCTTTCTTTGCAGGAAACATAAAGGAAAGCGATGGTTTCTACTACAAAGAAACCCAGCGAACTGGCGAGAACGTAGTCAATATAAGCCCTATTGCGTCTTTGCCGTTCTTCAGCCATAACTCGACGACGGGCGTAGGCTATAGGTGAGTGCTTTAGCGTTTCCTCGACTAAACCAACCGCGATGAACGATAATAAGCCGATGAAGACCCAGTTTTGCCAAGGGGCTGCCAACTCAACTCGACGATTGAGCTCGTCTATTGACAGGTCGTTGATGGTGCTGCGTTGAAATTCAATCCAAAATCTTTTCTCATACTGGTGGATCGAAATAGAAACGAACCGACAACTCTGCAAACAAGAACTTGTGCCATCAGTACGACTGAGAAGCCTATGGTAGCAGACGCAACGAAGATCCAGATGATTGATTCAAGTTCTCCATGACATGAAGGATTGATATTGTTTGATTCTAGCCATATTTGGTAAAACCAGTCCGCAGGAAGGAAGGGCAGAGTACAGATCATTGTTGTTCGTAGAGAAGCCTCCCAGGCGAGTAAGATTATGGATAGAGGCAATATGTAGAAAGCAAGTCGAGCAGGCAGCGATAAAGATGTGTTCGGCGCTGGATGTGACATTATTCGATAGTTTTGTAAACTATTCTCAATTGGTCTAAAGAAGTTGGAGTAAGACGAGTAGGGCACCTAATATTCTATCAATTCATAGTTATTTGAAGTCTGTGAATGTAAACTACCGTGTCATAGAGGCTTCGAAACCTCGCAAAGCACGTTTGGGACATTCAATGCCATCAAAAGGTCGGGAACGAAATTTGAAGCGGGATTCTATACAAACCTATTCATAAATCCGTAACTGTACATTCACCCTAAGATTTAAGCAACTCAAACAACAGAGATCAACTGCTTTTGAAGAATATGCTATACATTGAGATAAAGAATTCCGTTGAAAGCTATTTAAGACACACTATCCCATTGAAGTCCAGTGTAATTCTGCTGATACAACCTAAACGCGTTAATGTACTCAAAGAAACTCTGCTTGTAATATCGTTCCTGAGTAGTGAAGTTCACATATTGCATTCCAAACTTCACGGTAAAACCTTCACCCCATTCAAGGTTATCCAATATCGACCATGCCAATGAACCAATCACGTTGACTCCTTCTGAAATAGCAATCAAAATAGCTTCCATATATTGTCGGTAGTATGTTGAACGTGCTAGATCAGTACGCACATCACCCAAAACAGTTTTTAGTTCTTCGAATGGTTCCGAGAAACCAAATTCGCTAACAACAATGCCTTGCGGTGGATTCCAAGTATCTTGGATATAATGTAGAAAGACTGGAACCCAGTCAGTTGCCTTGTGTAACCATGGTGATCCAGGATCTGCGGCATATGCGATATTCCAACCACCATCCGTATCCGCATATGTGTAAGTTGTGTTCACGCAGCTCGGATACAATGAATTGGAGGAATTACTAAGACAAGAATCGAATCCATCATCAGGTGCCATGTAGAATTGACTAGTATAGGCATCATGCATGAAGTAATCGCAACTTCCGTTGATCTGAGTCTTTTCCGTGGTCGTAAAGTTACGTAAGAATGTTGAGACGTATACTTTGAGATATGAAGGATAATCACCATCGATGAAGATTGGATTTGCGAACCAGCCTTCATTAAAATCCCAAGCGCGTTGTACCGCTTGTGCATCGTCAGAACTGTTGGTGAGAGGAATTTTGTAACCACCATTGGTTTTGAATGATACCGTGCCATTATAACCCAGAGATTTGTAGAGTCGATACGCCTGACTATGAGCCAAAATTACGGACTGTCCACAGAAGAACGGTTGTTGTTTAGGAGGAATGGTGGTAGGTGGAAAATAACCCTCAGCCAAAGGGTAGACGTTACAAAAAACAATCGGTTCGTTGACAGTTACCCATTTGGTTACACGATCTCCATATCTTTGAAAAGTTATGTTGGCATAGTTGACAAAGTCCGGTACTATGTCTTCGGATAACCAACCACCATAGAGGAATTGAAGGTACAATGGTAAGTCCCAATGGTATAGCGTTACAATTGGTTCGACGTTATATTGGAGACAGGTGTTGATTACATCGTCATAATGAGCCAGAGCTTGTTCATTGACAGGGCCACGGCCAAAAGGTAGGATTCGGGACCAAGAAATTGAGAAGGAGTAGGCTTTGATACCCATTGCAGCAATACGTGCTATATCTTTAACAAAGTTAGTGTTGATGGGTGATATTGATAGAAAATGTATCACATTCGTTTCAAAATGAAAGAAACACACCTTGTTTGTATAGGTAGTAATGATTATCTGCAATATCTCCGGTTTGGTTGGCAACTGAAGACCCAACTACTCGATGAAAGAAGTAATCATAAAGACAAGGTCCACGTCCTTCATCTTTGACGGCTCCTTCCACTTGATATGCAGCTGAAGCGACACCGTACCAGAAATCTTTTGAAAAACTCCAGCTATTGTTTAAGCTATAAGCTGGGTTTTGAACACCATTTGGAAATGATGGATAGTGCAACGGTGGTGGTGGAATCAACTCGGTTGAAGCAACTGGAGTAGGAGCAACTGTAGTATTTGTTGCTGCAACTTCAACAGGACCGATAAAAAGATCCCACATGTCTAATGGATCGTCAGTTGCTGGTCCAAAAACGAGTTGATCAAATATACTTTCTACGGAGAGACCTATGCTGGTTGCAAAGGTACTAGCGTTCCCAGTAATTGTTGCAGTATTCACCGTTGCATTAGGAGAAGCTCCAGTAGCTAGACTTGAAGCCGTGGAAACATAAGATGAATCTGCAGATGTGACAATACTCTGGCAGTAAGTGGACGCTATCAAAGCGCTCACGAATAATGTGTAGGACCACATATTTGACAGCGAAGATTGAGGAATAACGACTTGAATGAGGAAGAATCTTTCAAGATAAATTGACTCAAGATAAATTGACTTAGATAAATACTTCACTGTGTAAAGCTTTTACGCCATTCCATCATTGTCCGCAACCTCCGTTGAACAATTTGGTAAACATGGTAGATCATTGCGGGGTGCCCAGGAACGCGATCTGTTGGACGAGTAGTAACTGGGCCATAACGGTGACAAGCATTGTACAATGTGGAGATGGTTGAATGCAACTTGAGAGTATTAGGAAGCTCTAAGGAAGTGATCTACGAGTGGAGTCATGGTCAAGTGAGCTATGTTCGTGGTGATGGATGGAGTTAACGACTTTGCGGAGAAAAATGGACGTCTACTGTGGCAAATCCTGATTCAAGCTGACTCGGCATGCTAGTTTTTTCTGATTTGCTTCAAGCTACAAAGTTTTGACGTCGGTGCTAGGCGATTGAGGTGACGTAGAGTGAAGCAGTAGGTAGTGAAGGCGACACTAATGCTCGTTGGACGGTCAGTGACAATAGAATAGGGTATTGCTATCGAAACAAATTTCGACCCCTGTTTTGAAGCAGCGTTCGAGTAACGAGGATCATCCACATAACGAGGTACAATCGCACACGAAATCGCTGCTCAACCTCCAGCGGCTTTGGAAATGTCGCCGGCATTCGCCCCTGTCCCCCAATCCTCTTACTAAATTTAGGGGGTGCCCTTCAAATAAGTGCGTGGTTTTGGTCACGCTAGTTGTATTCCTGAGCACACATATTCTGAAATGAGATAATAAGTGACTTCATCACACACATTTCAGAGAGCGATTTCTCAGCAACAGCATTATCAATGAAGATAATTCAAAAAACCGGTGATAAATAGTTGTATTCTTTACCACGTATATGAATCTCAACTAATGAAAATTCGTGGTTAAGCCATGAGAGAGGTCATTCAGTCCGTAGCAGTAGAACCCCATTTTTTTCGCTCAATTCGTTTCAAAATGAACTCTTTGAGCCTCGCAAAGAATTCTTCGAGGCGCTATTCCTCGTTTGGAAGGTGCTCCAGCTCTATTTTAACCTCATCTCCCTTCTGGTGCGATCTGACTGCAGAAAGGGCCTCCATCGATTCATGCTTGAGACGTATTTATGCCTGAAACTAAAGTAAATTTGTGCTGAGAATTTGTATGTTGTGACTTAAAATACGCCACCAGTTTGGGAGATACCCCCTAAATTTAGCAGATACTGTTGGTGCGAATACCGGGGGACTGATGAAGTTATCACAACCATCAGTGATGATCTTCGATATCGTGGTTGTGATTGAGGAGTTGTGAAAATTATAGGATCATCGTAGAGCACCTTGGCATCTGCCATTGTGATGAATTGTTCTATTTACCGTGTGTAGTCGTCGTAGTCGTCGTCTCAAGTCTAGCGACGCGTTATCACCTATTAGCATGGCTTCAAAATCATTGCGCTTCTTATTGCGCCTTTGAAGATCTTTCTCTTTTGAGATAATGATAGCTAAAATGATAATTACAGAAGTTAGTATCTTTCTTCACTAACCAACGGTTTTATCTTCGACTTCAAGCCGTTATAATATCAATTGAAGACAAAGTAACTTGAGATGAACTACGATAGCAAACTAACACCTCTTCATGAACTCTAATAGACATGCAATAGAGACATGTATTTGTTACCTAAGATGCGACATGAAAAAGCACGATACTTGTGTTCTGCTGAAGAAATGAACCGTTTCGCCAAAAGAAAAATCAACTCATAGACTTCCCTGGCCACCTTCCCTTACAGCAACATTATAAATCCTTGCACCATCCCTTGCGAAGACAACGGCAGTCTTACGCTGAGCTTCCCACCCATTGAAGCCAAAATAATCATTATCGGCTTTGAATGACCTGTAACTAGCAATTTCCTGAATGCATTGGCCCGGTACTGGTTCAAATCTATTCTCCATGATACCCCAAACCACAGCAATGACCGGACCGCATTCGGTGATGAAAGCTCTTCTCTGAGGTCGAACATGATCACGATGATCGATTCGGAGACCACCACCACCTTGAGCTACAACAGCCAGCTCGATAGGCCGACCTTGCCATTGATAAAGAATAGCGAGGGATTTGGTCTGGCCACCCCAATGGTCACCGAATTTATCGTCAAAGACACATTTATTACCTTCGTCGTTGATGTTCAAACACTGATCTGGCGTGATAAGTTGACGTGCTTTGTCGGTTACATCGCCACCTCCGTAATTGGCTGAGAGGATGTGTAGCTTCGGACCTCCAATTGCCATACCTCCACCCATCCATCCACCAGTAGTTGTGCTGGTGTTAGTGTTTGTGTTCGTAACTGGATTGTTCCCACGGCCTCTTCCCATCAATCCAGCCACGCCACCAAGAGCACCACCTGCCAGACCACCACCAGCAAGAGCTCCGAGCATGCCACCACCTTGATGATGGTGATGTTGTTGTTGGTGGTGATGTGGAAGCGGAGGACCATAATTTGGTATCTGGGGCATCTGTGGCATTTGTGGCAAGTTCATTTGAAAGTCACCATCATCGATGGCATGTTCAACTGCACCACCGACCAACAATCCGGCACCGACACCCAAGGCCACTTTGGTCGCGGTATTCATTTGCGGAATATGTGGCATATTGGCGGTCATCTTCCCAAAAAATCCTTTCTTCTTTGGCTGTTCTTTGGGCGGTTGTTGACCGTATGTTGGAGCTCCTGGAGCTGCTTGAGGAGCACCACCATACGCTCGAGTGTCTGGAGGTGGACTGGCATAACCCGGAGCTGCTAGAGGTGGAACACCGTATGCTGGAGTCGTTGGAGGAGGACTACCATATGCTGGGGCCGCTGGAGAACTACCGTAACCAGGAGCTGCCGGAGGTGGAACACCGTATGCCGGAACTCCTGGAGGTGGAGTACCATACATTGGTGCTGTTGGTGGTACATTCCCGTAGGTTGGATTTGGACCAGGTTGAGCTCCATACATAGGAGCAGGAGGCGCTGAACCATATGCTGCTAGTGGATAGCCATCTCCATAGCTTTGAGTAGGTTGAAGACCACGAGTACCTTCCTCTGGTGCACCAGATGTTGGATAACTAGGTGCGGCTGTAGGCGCCGTAGTGGACGAAATCGTTGGAGTCAAGTTCAAAGCACGCATCGAATTTTCAATATCTGTTGGTGTAGAGCTGGTTTGAGATGCTCCGGTCTCTGTTTGAGTCAAAGCCGGAGATACAACAGTAGATCTATCAGCTTCAACTCTTGGTTCAGGTGCAGATGCCACGAGCTCATTAACAGGAGCTGTAGCATATTGAGGCTCGGTTTTATTGTCAACAGGAGGAGTGAGTGGATATTGTCCTTGAGCATTATACGTCGGTGCTGCATATTTTGGATCCGTCGGATATGTAGGAACACCAGACGTCTCCGGAGGTGTCAGAACAGATGCTGTTGATTGATAAGCATTTCCAGGAAGCTCCCATACGGATTCCTGGGTGGTTGTGTTAAGGTAGTACCTGCCAAGGGGATTAGTTACGAAGATTCAAGCTTTTGAGTGTCTTGGGAGGAAATACCAAGCATTGTGCTCTCCACTCCATTTAGCTTCCCATCCTGGAGGTGTATTCGGTGCGTACGTTTGGCTCATTTTTTCAACCGTACTTGAAAACTGAAGAGAAAAGTCAAAGAATTCTATTGTATGATTTCAGGGAGATCAAGACCTATGTATAGATATGCTTCGAAAAAGCTGTTAGGCCTCTAAAAGCAGGGATGCAATGAACTGTCAAGGTAGTGTACGGCTTGGCATTTTCCAATCTTCAGCTGTACAAACATTTTACCAATGATACGGATCCGTCGGCAGTAGGATGGAGGCTGTCCTTGTTGTGATGGACGCCATTCATGGCACATAGGGCTGGGGCTGAACGGCTATGGCATCGTACGACTGCATGGCGTTCGATGGTATGGTGGCTTTGGCGAATGGAAGTCACACATGCTCCTGCGGCCACAAAGTCGTATCGTACCAACAGGGAATCATCAAACTCCCTTGCGTTTGCTAAACGATATAAAGCTTGACTACAGGGAGGTCTGAAGGTCTGGAGTGGTGCAGATCACTGGTTTTCCTTTGTCCAGCCCCTATTAGGCCCTCAAACGCATACTCGGTACTGTGCTTTCCGGTTAACCAGTCACACGATGTTGAGCTGTATGCAAATTAGAGCGGAGCTACTTATAGAATTTGCGAAGCGAATTTAGACAGCTTCAGTACGGAGTACTCGGAAGTCTGAGATTGTCAGGGATTTTGAGTGCGAAAATGATTATCTCGGTGATGCTTCCCAATCTGGATTTAGTGAACTTGACACACTAAACAAGCTTTCTGATGGACAGAACTATTAGATTATTATTTTGTTCGTGCTGAGGCTTTGAATTCCATATCGTTGCTTCATACAAATTTCCGAAGAATCCGACCACCCTTAAAAATGGTGAAGTAGTACTCATCGCCACCACTCATGATATTTGATGTTCGACGGACACTGTTCCTGCAATCCTCTGCTTCAGAGCTGCTCTGTCTCCATATCTGCAATACTTCAGTTTGTTGTCCTCGCTGGTGCTCCTAAAACTTCTTCGATAAATGAATTCCTGTGCATCCAACTGTCTTTCGGTAATGCGGATGGTTGGTGAGAGATTGGTCTTGATCGCTCCTTTAAATGATCTGGAAAAGAAGGAAGTCGACCTGAAATCGAAGGTTTTGCCACAATAGGAATGGTTGACGGCTCCAATTTGAAGTTTCCAAGTATCTCTGGTCTCTGCGAAGATTGAGATGGATCAGATACGTTCATTGGAAATTTGAGAACGCCTAGGCTTTGTGTAGACTTATGAATACGATTGAGCTGCCTTTTCGTTTTTCCACATTGTATGAACTCCTTCGTAGCGCTTTTTGGAAGACCCGGACAAGTGTGAGTGCTTGTTTGATGCCTGGGTGTTGAATCACTGAAGTGGTCGAGCTCACACTTCATACCACGAGCACTACATGAATTGCAGCTCATAACGTCCCATGACTCTTCTTCTGCTAGGTGTTGACTCGGTAACGTCGGCGGTGGAAGTAGATCTTCACCAGGGCCAAATTGTGGAGATGGTTGCGTTAACCATGGATCAAGTGGTAGGCCTTGCCAGCCACCCATAGGAGGAGGTATGGGAGGAAGAGGCATACCCGGTGGATGGTGTAAGCCTACCATAAAAGGCATAGGAGGAGGTACGCCTGGAGGAGGAGGTATGCCCGGAGGAGGAGGAGGTAGGCCTGGTGGAGGAGGTATACCTTGTGGAAGAGGTACGCCTTGTGGAGGAGGTACGCCTGGTGGAAGAGGTACGCCTGGTGGAAGAGTAATACCTTGTGGAAGAGGTATACCTGGTGGAGGAGGTATACCAGGCGGAGGAGGTATACCAAGCGGAGGAGGTATACCAGGTGGAGGAGGTATACCTGGTGGAGGAGGTACACCTGTCGTCGAATTAGGAAGAGGAGGACCAGGATGTAGACTCGGTAGTGGTGGAGGAGGAGGTATGATTTGCGGAAGTGGAATATATTGTTGACCTGGAACCATTGTAAATGGATGTCCATAGTGGTATGGCGGATTCAGATGTAGAGGCATTGGACGAAACCTCGAGAAGTAATCTTTCAGTAAATATTCGTCGGCAGAGGTACATTCGAAATTCTTCAGTGAGCAATTGTGACACTTTGAGTCATCTGCGAAGGATACCGTACACCAACGTCTTTCACTCACACAACGATTACAAGGTCCATGAGGATGAGGATGCCATGGTGAGACACAAACAGATCGAGTGTCTTCACAATTCTTACACTTCTCTCCAGGTTTGTAACCGTTGCAAATGAGTCCACTGATTGTACATTTCGTACATGACACTTTGGTTCGCATTGGTAGACTTGTTTGTCGGACTGGAACTGTACGCTTTGCTTGAGATTCAACTCTTTGAAAGTCTTTCCATGAGCTGGATCCTAGTGTTGCGCTCTTTGGTTGATGTTCGGCTCTTTCGGGGTCCTTCCACGAACTCGATCCGAGTATTGCACTCTCCGCCTCACACAGTGAATGCGACGGTATATGTGGTGGTATCGATACGAGTGGAGGAGCCATCTGAGGATCGTATGGAAGTTTCGGAAAGAGTACAGTTTCAGTACGGTTAACAGCGCTTTGCTGCGGAATCGTCGTCTTCGATATAGCGGAACCTGTCTGTGCCTCGTTTGTTACATTGGCGTTACCAATTGAATCATTTACGATCGATCCGGTATAACCAGGATTTTTCCAAATGGTTGAATTTGGTTTCTGTAGATTCAAGTTACGACTTGAACTGCCATTCATACCACGATCAACGTTGTTGGAAGCTGGCGTGACATCGCTAGGAGTACCATTGACTCCAAACAGTGAGTTCTGCCACAATGTCATCGGTGTCGTCGTCGTAAAGTCAGAATTGGGTTGCTGGCCGCTTGAATTAGACTTGAAACCTTCAAAGAGGGTTCTACCTCTTTTCACCTCTTTCGTTCTTATCGGCAATGAAGTATCCGCGGCACGCTTGATGCCCAGTAGTGACATGATCTTATCTTCTGGAATCGTGTTGTCGGTAGACTGTAACTTCTTGAGTTTTGTGTCTAGCAGATCGTAAAGCACTTTCAGTTCCTCTTGAACAACAGCATAGATACTCTTGGACGTTGCTTTATCCGAACGCCATTCACGAGCAACTTTGGCGCCCAGTGAGGAGAAAACTTCATGAAAGTCGTCGATACACATCCAATCTGTATTCTCAGGTGGTCGAGGCAAAGAATTGAGCTTCATTCTCAGTTCATCAAAGGCCGCCGCGAGCCGATGGTATCCACAATTGGGAGATTCAGAACTTGAATTCGAACATGACGTCGGATCTTTCGATAGATTCTCATCTTGCGTTGTCACATCAGTACGACTGCCCTTTCCAACGTTCGACTTCGGCAGGTTATCCCTTTCGACGTCGGGCTTCGGCGGTTCAGTAGGCACATCGTCGCCGCGTCGGAAGGATGATTCAACGGCAGCGCAAGAATATTCCTCCGATCCGACGAAAGGAACTGAAATACTTCGGACGCGATTTTTCTTGCCATGGCAAAGATCCTGGAAATATTGAAGGTGATCAACTGCTTTGGGAGCCAAAGTCAAATTCTCATACCCGTTGCGCGTAATGAGAATGTCGTCCTCAATTCGTACACCACCAACGTGTAAATAGCGCCGTAGTACGTTCTTGTTGATGTACTTAGAGTGAATTGGACTTCGTAAGTAATCCATCTCGAGTGCATAGGCGTTGAAATAGATTCCTGGCTCCACCGTAATGACCATACCTTCCTGTAGGCCTTGAACCGAAGTAGGTAGATCGACTATCCATGTCATGGATTCTTCGGCGACGAAATGAGTGGTTGTACTTTTGGAGAGGTATGAAAAGCTAGCGTCAGAAAACAAAGCTCTTGAAGTCTCCTCTCTTTCAGCAATAGAATCCACCGTCGCTGAATTATGTTCCAACCAAATGGGAACACCAAGAACATCATGAACCTCTAGACCCACGTGATGTCCTAATCCATGAGGTAAAAAGGCAACTGAGGTACCTTGTTTCATGATCTCTTCCTCGGAACCAACAAATATTCCCAATTTGATGAAGCCACGGACGAGGATAGCGTGAGCAAGCAAATGTAAATCTCGAAACTGAACACCCGGCTTTAGCCGTCGGATACACTCTGTTTGCATTTTGAAAACAAGAGAGTATATCTCAGCCGACATGATAGTAGGCCAACCACCTGACCATTCAGGACCTGGAAGACCTAACGGAATGGTGCGGGTAACATCGGAGGCATAGCAAGAATACTCGGCACCGGCATCAAGGACCATAAGTTCTCGACCGGCCAGAGGCTCATTGTTCTTGCTGTAATGAAGTACTGCGGCATTGATTCCAGAAGCTGCAATGATAGCGTATGATTGATGCCTGGCGCCATGTGATATGGAAAGTTGTTTGAAGATTGCTTCGACTTCAGCTTCATTCTTGAAGGTTTGAATCGAGTCCATGACGGCTGAATGAGCTTTCGCAGATATCTCGTTGGCCTTACGGATAAGGCGAATTTCATGGGCATCCTTGATAACTCGACACCGATTCATTGCTTCTTCAAGCGAGCCGAAGTTAACCCTTTGGTCGTCAGGTTGTATACCCGCGGGTGCTTGAGAAGGGTGCAAGATGTACAATTTTCCTTTGCTCGTTTGTAGTTCTTCCTCAAGTATGTTTGATAGATTGGTCACCCATCTCACTCTGTCAACATCGTACTTGTAGAGAGCTTCGGCCATGTTTGATCCGCGACCAAACCAAACAACCTGGCGTGTATCGAAGGTTGGAATGAAAAGTGTCAACACATCTCGATCAACGTTGTAGATGATATGACAGTTAGGCTCATCGACACCGGACAGATAATAGAAGTATCTGCGTTGTCTGAAAGGGCGAGATTGGTCACTGTCCTCGAATGATAACGTAGGAGCTCCCGGTAGATAAATGATGCCTTCGGTGATATTGAGGCTTTCGGCTACATTTCGTGCATGTTGTTTAGCTAAAGACAAAGTTAGTTACCTTAGCTACAGCAATAGATGAAGTGCATACCTGGATATTTGTCGAGTGGAGAGTCGGATTCAATGTGTATCCACAAATCGCGCAGCTCATCAACCAACCTATGGGCCAACTCATGGGCGTCGACGTTGGCCATGGTTAGACAAGGCCTGAAGATGGTCAAAAGGGCATGAAGAAGAGAGTAAATTGTGGAGTGGTATAAAGAGAAGCAGAACAGCCTGACTCTCCGCTTCCAGCTCTTCGTTCTCCCGTGACGTGAAAGGTGTGGGGAAAGCTGGACAGGCACACGCAATCAGACACAACCATTGGGATCACTCCAAATTGAAGGCTTGGAAGCATCCAGCGGGTATAACCGGCACTAACTCCGCCCATTTCATCAATTCGAGGTCACAATTCCACCATATCTGCGTACTTCAGGCCATATTGACAGTTACATTGCAATTGTACCAGGTAGGTAGCCATCAGACCTTCAAATAGCGTTGCAATTGGAACTGTAAATCGTATCTTTCACCACCATATCTCTCTGTCCGCACTCTTTCAGCTGTCTGCTTTTGGCATCCTGACTCGCGTCAAACATGAACCACAGAACGTCCTATCAGTCGATGTTCGTATCGGTATGGTTACTGCAGACGTCACACACTAATCAACCATCAAAGCACAAGGTAGCTGGAAATCCGCTTCACCGAGTTCCGCTATCAACCTAAATCTTCCGAGGTCGGATTTAGTCGGAGTGGTTGATTGTTGATGCATAATGGCTCAAGACTACCACAAAAGCACGCCAACAAGTTCTTCTATCGCGCGATACTTCTGATAAGGCCATAGACGTATCTCTAATCGTAATTGCTTGTTCTTCTTGCTTCGGAGTTGGTACCGTGCGTGCATCAAGCTCTACTAGTAAGCTCTCCAAGTTCCATAGCTTCCTTCCCAATTTGCCCTACGAGCTGCCAACTTCCAACTTCTTGCAAACTCTTCACGGACCTATTAATTCCCACTAAACTCAGTCCTACACTCGCTGGACGTTCTATCCTCATATTCACTGTCGCTACTGCTGTCATTTACTTCCTATGCGGATACACTGGGCTGGCCCATCAATTACTGGGAATCAACATCTACGACTGTAATTGACCTCACGTTCTCATCTACCTACACATACCTTTTTCCTAGCCGCTATTTGTTATCCCGACATTGTGGCTTCGAAACAGTATCTCATAATCTTAATTCGAGCACATCTTCACCTTATCACTTAAACCGATGCCTACATCTCCCGTCTACAAGACCCACTTCCATCATTCTAATCGACGACCTCACTCCTCCTACCTCTCGATTATATCCATAATCCTCATATTCACCTCCTTCACCGTAGTTTCCTCCGATCTTCACCATATGGAGCGCGTCAATGTTCGTTCTTCACTACCGACAATTGAGACGAGACAAGAGCAAAATGAAATACCACTCATGATAACCAACAATTGCGCCGACGATATCTATCCTGGTATCACAACACAAAGTGGTACTGGACCTTCACAAACTGGTTTCCAACTTTCTTCGGGTTCAACCAACAATCTTACCGTGAGCGCGGATTGGCAAGGCAGAATATGGGGTAGGACCAATTGCAGTTTCAATAGCGATGGAACAGGACCAAGTAACAATTCTCCTGGTAAAGCTTGTGGTACCGGCGATTGCAATGGCGTACTCAATTGTCAAGTCACTGTAAGCACCGAAGAGAGTGACCAAGCTTCTATCAGCAGAACGAAGACTACATTTGCTCTGCTCGTTGCTGTACTCAGTTTGATGCTTATTACTCGCTGAGTTGATTGAGCTGACTGAGCATCTACTGGACAGGGTGATACACCTGTAACGCTTGCTGAATTTGCACTCAATGGTGGTGACGGCAAAACATACTACGACATTAGCCTTGTTGATGGCTACAATATTCCCATGGCAATTGTACTGAATTCACTAGGCAACGAAAATCTTGCCTCTATTTCTCCCAATTTAACGAATCCGTCTTGCGTGGCAACTGCTGGACTCCTAGCACCACAGGATTTCAATCCGTACTCAAATGGCCAGATGTTCCTTGGAACAAGCAGCTGGGATCCTCTTCCTTTTGATACTAGCACTTCCGACTCGGACGTTGCAAATTGGTGTCCATGGGATTTACAGGTCAATCAACCGATGGGTCCATCCAACGGTGTATACCAATATCCAGACACCAATGTTCAACGACCACAATTCGATCCATGCTATTCGGCTTGCGCAAAATATAACGACGACGCCGATTGTTGTTTAGGCCAGTATGACACTCCTCAGACTTGTATGCCTAGCCAGTACAGTCAAGCGGCGAAGAAAGTTTGTCCAGATGCCTACAGCTATGGTAATACCCTTACCAATTTCAACTCAAGAACATACATCAACCACCATCGTGATTCATCTTTGCTTAGCCGCGGATGATTCTTTTGCAATTGTGCTGACAGTTACATACTTCAGCATTCGATGATCAAACTTCAACTTTCATCGTTCCAGCAGGTGCTGGCTTTCAGATTATTTTCTGCCCAGGAGGTCGCTCAACAAACATACTCTCGGTGGAATCACCACAAGTTTCTCAGCTCGCAAATACAGTCTCAATGGCCGTCCGTGACTCTAGTGAGAAAATTTCAATCTCATCTACTGTCACATCAATAAATACGTACCACTCCACGACTCTTTCTGTCATCGACATCAGCATCGGTACGGCTCTGTCTTCTACCTCCACAGCTACAGCACAAAATGGAACTTGCACATGTGCTGCAGGAGGCATATGTGCAGAGAACATCGGCACTCTATCTTGGAACGGTGGTAATGGTGGCCGACCAGGCCAAAACAACAATCTAGGAGGTGGATCCACCTTAGGCGAGGACTTCAATCTGGCAGATTCAAGCGGTATTGAAGTCGGCAATATGAATGGCGCTCCAAAACGAGAACCCCAGTCGATAGACACGCAGAGCTCCGAGAGAATTATTGGCTCGAGAACAATCCTCAGCACCATGTCTACAATCGCCGAAGTCCAGTCATCTTCGAACGGTCGTAGTGGACAATCACCTTCCAGTGGTGCCGATCCAGTTATGAGCATGAGGTGCGTCGTTGCTACAATGAGCATGGTACAAGGATCGATAAGTGGCTCGATTGCTCTCTTTTGTGGACTTACCGTCATTGCCGGACTTTTCGCACTGCTGTGAGTATGTCGTTGGAGCATTGAACCTGGAAGTCGTGGTTTAGAATCCTATAGCCAGAGATGATGGATTATAATACCATGTCACCGTGTGAGTGGTAATGAAAACCAGGACAAGACATCCATGACGAAGCTTAAACTTACGGATGATTTCCATTAAGCTTCATGTACTAGACAACAATTAGACCTGTATAGTGTCCAAAAACGTAGATTGCATAAAATTCGTCGAAAGTACCTAATATCTGGAATAAGAATGCCATGTTTCGAATACGCTCATTGTTCGTGGAGTTCGGTGGAATGCCAAGTGCATTCCTTTCCCTTTCACCGAACCACGCGAATTGATAATCGTTGTGAGACCAGTTAAGGAGAACGTTATAAGACCACGAGTTTGGTCCTGAGTAAATCGGCAATAGGATATGTGAGAGAAGGAATTTGTACCAAGATTAACGTAACGAAATACATTATTCAAATGGTGCATAAGAAGAGTTGAACCATGTTTGCTGCTTATACCTAATGTTCCGCGGTTGTATAGCCGCATGTAAGCGTACCACAAACATTGTGGAATATTTCAAACACACTTTCGTACTCTAAACACGCAAAATACAGCATACTCTAACTCAAGTCAGCATCCTTCAAAAGTAGAACCAAAAATCCAAACCTACGAGAACTTCAGAAGCACAGAAACGAGAAAGGAGTCTTCAGCAATGCTGTCACTCATTGAAAAGGATTCCATGGATCGGATTTTATGGCTGCTTTTCTTTGCTCTCATATGGTAAACAACAGAAAGATTCGATGAACATACATTATCTCTAGCTGGCTTAGCTGACTTCCTAACTAAGGGCTTTTCGATACTTGCGACTTCTTGTAAACACAACCGTTTACTGGCGAATGTCACCAATCCCGATTCCGCAAAACGCTTCACTCTTCCCAACAGATGTAACTGTTGTCGTCCCGACGAACGCCGCAAATCTTCTCGAACTAGTGGCCTCCCTTCGATCGATCTTAGCTTGTAGACCGGCTAAAGTCATCTTAGTTACAGCTGATGGCCTTGTGGACAAGGTGAAAAGGGTATTCAAAGAACACGGTGTAGATACTAACCACGTCCAGGTCATTTCAGTTAATAAACTGAACAAACGTTCGCAGATGGTTGCCGCTTTGAAGCTAATCACAACAACCATCACAGTTTTCGCCGATGATGATGTAATCTGGCCAGGCCAGTATCTAACATACTTGCTCGCTCCTTTCGAAGACTCAAAGGTTGGTGCCGCTGGAACTAGACAACGAGTTCGACGACAAGAAATCAGTACTCTCATCCATTTCCTTGGAACATCGTATCTTGAACGACGAAGCTTCATGACCTGCGCATTCAATGCCATTGATGGTAGCGTGTCAACATTGTCCGGACGTACTGCAGCATATCGTACTAACATTCTCAAGAATGAACCGTTCTACCACGCTTTCGTGAATTCAAATTGGTGTGGACGTCTTCTTAACACAGACGACGACAAATTCCTGACTCGATGGGTCTTTTCTCATGACTGGAAAATTCGAATTCAATCAGATGAACGCGCGATCCTCCTCACATCACTTGAAGAGACATACACTGGATACGGACACCAATGTCTTCGTTGGGCTCGTGCACACTGGAGAGGAAACCTTGTTGTCATGACAAAGGAATCATACTGGTTTAAGAAACATTGGTGGTCGTTCTACGCCGTGTACATGGCGTCATTCCAAACTCCAGCATTGGTTGTCGATGGTTTCCTCTTCTGGTTGCTGTACCATGCTCTTGAAGGACACAATAACTTACAAGTCACCGGACTGATGTACCTGGCTCTTTGGATTGCTTTCACGAAGCTTGTGAAGCTCTTCCCTCACTTCATGCGCCACCCAGAAGACCTACGATTCATCCCTGCTTCCATTCTCTTCAGTTACTTTCACGGTGTTATCAACTTGTGGGCTCTTTTCACGTTGCAAGTCACAAAATGGGGTTCGAGGAATGTGGAGAGTCCGGTGATTGAGATGGAGCTTGAATGAGGTGTGGAAGAAGAGTGCTACTTTGGTCATTCCCTTCGGTGAATTTGAATGATCGGAAAGGCGAAGAGAGTTATGAAACTGGCTCGGGCAGTCATACCAAAAGTCATTTCAAGGATGATGGCGTAAAAGTACGGAGTAATACGAAAGGGAATGGTTGGTGGAAAAAGTGAAGTCAGAAACTACTAGTAACTAGGTAATTAGAGCGAATTGTAGGATTTATTTCGAGATTGCTATACCTTACTGTATTTCAAAGTCTCGGTCTGGATGAGAGATTCTCTCTACAAGCTTTGATGGCTATAGTTGTGATGGATGAGTTTTTCCTTGAGGTTGAAACGATGAACTTGATCGAAAATCTATTCATGCAGCTCAGCCATCGTACCGATTCCCCCGCTAATGCAACCTTCATACGGCACCGCCAAGCCGAACGCTCTGCAATCATGCGAGATAGACCGCATATCTGATCTGCAGTTACGGCAGATTGGTAAGGTAGTCGTAGATTCGGGATTTTGATTCCGATTCATCCACATATCAACAAAGGCATGGCAGTAACTGCTCATAGAAATGCGTACCGTAGAAGACTTGCATTCCATTTTTTTCACGCTTCCTCTTCTTCAAAGAGCTAACTTTGATACTTTTAAGATGCCTGGAGCCTCACAGTTACAAAAATCTCCATCATCTGGAATTCGAGTGCTGATAGTTGGCGCTGGTTTTGCAGGATTAACTGCCGCGATAGAATGTAGCCGTAAAGGTCATACTGTTACTGTGCTTGAGAACTTTCCAGAACTCAAGTCGTTAGGAGACATAATATCATTTGGTCAGAATGCTGGACGAATATTTCAGAGATGGCCTGGCATTGAAGAACAATTTGACATCATTTGTCACAACAGCGATCGATTGCAATTCTTTACATGGAAGGGTGAACACATAATCGACCAAATATGGGCCGAAGATGAAGATTTTGGAAAGAGATTCAATGGCCATCGAGGAGAGATGCATAAGATCTTGTTCAACTACGCTCTCGAATTGGGAATTGATATTAGGCTCGACCATAAAGTTGAAGAGTATTTTGAAACCGATGATGAGGCTAGTGTTGTATGTAATGGAGAGCATATAACGGCAGATGTCATTCTTGCAGCAGACGGTGTCCGTTCCATGGCTAGGACAATTGTGTTGGGCTATGAAGACAAAGCAAAGAGTTCTGGATACGCAATATACAGAGCTTGGATGTCATCCGATGCACTGGCAAAGAATCCGCTAACGCGTGATTTGATTGTTCATGGAGATTCCCATATTGGATATCTAGGACCAGATATTCACTGGTTGGGTGCTGCGGTAACTGCAACGAACTCCTACAGTTGGGTGTGTACACATTGCGATGATAGGGAAGTCAATGAGGGTTGGCAGGAGCCTGGAGATGTCGAAGATGCATGCAAAGTTCTCGAAGGTTGGGCTCCCGTTGTACATGCGATTGTACGAGCTACACCTCCGGAAAAACTCGTAGACTGGAAACTTGTCTATCGAGATCCTCTACCAACATGGATATCTCCAAAGTCTCGAATTGCATTGATAGGAGACGCAGCACATCCTTTCCTTCCCACATCTATCCAAGGGGCTAGTCAAGCGATGGAGGATGGTGTTACAGTTGCTGTGTGCTTGGAGTTGAGTGGGAATCAACAGGTGCAAACTGCATTGAGAGCCTTTGAAAAGATACGGTATGAACGAGTTAGAGCCGTGCAAAAGACAGGAGAAACCACTCGGGACACTTGGCACAAGGCCAATTTTGACCATGTATTAAAGAATCCGACAATGGTGAAGCTGAAACGAGAAGCTTGGATTCTGGACCACGACGCCGAAAAACACGCGTATGATGTATACAGCGAAACGGTCAAGAAGATGGAGAAGACTAAGTACTGGTAGCATTTAAAGTCAAGCATCGGGATGAGTTCAATGAGGAGACAATGTCGAACATCTAGGAACGAAGCAACTTTAAAATTTATGACTTCACTATCGCTAGAAGTTCGTCGATCATGCTATCTCTGAAACTAAGATAGATGGATATATGACCTTCGCCCTGCACAAGATGCTTTACCACCTTGTCTGGTGGTAAGTGCTTTGCAAGCCATTCTCCATGAGCGTACGGACTCATCTTGTCTTCGCTACCATGGTACAGAAACACAGGTACCTTCACCTCACTGAGTTCAAATCCCCAAGATGGAGCTACAAAGGCTAAGTCATCGTCGACCCAACCATCCGAATTGAGTCTCAAGGCTTCATGGATCGATTCAAGAGTGTACTGGCCCATGCCTTTATTCTGAAGTAGTGCTTTGCGATCTACCTCCGGAAGAACAGTGGAGATGGCCTCTACCAAGCCAGCAGCATCAGTACTTAGCATCATTGGCCTACCTGCAGCGCAAAATTTTTGCAACTCTTCTTCTCCCTCAATGGCGGCACCTAACTCTTTGACATCTAGAAGGCGTTAGAGGCTCTCACAAGATGGACGTTGCGAATGAAAGCCATCACTCACTATCTTCCCCTTGACCAGCTAACCAATCCAAGCCTTCAGCGTAGAAAGGTGCAACACCTGCAATACAAAGCACGCCGATGCAACCAGGTAGCCTTGCCGCGCAGGCGAGTGCATGAGGGCCTATGCAGTTTGTAAGATAACTCTAATCGTTCTGTGAAATTGAAACGTATGTAACCTCACCTCCACCACTCCATCCTCCAACAAAACAGTGCACCACATTCAAATGTTGAAGAAGTGTCTGAATATCGGCGACGACATCGACGATTAGCCTGCCCTTCTTTCTTGTTGATCCACCATATCCAGCTCTCGAAGTGCTTATGAGTTTGAGTCCTTTCTTTTCACAGAGATCGGCGAGACTTGGTTCAACAAGGTAAGAGCCCGGAGTCCCGTGGATGAAGACGAACGGAAAGCCATTCTTCGCACCAGTTACCACATAGTCAACATTGCGGCCATCCGGAAGGGTGAAATGCTGAGCCATTGAGGATAAGACAGACTAGAGTAACTGTTCTGGTAGACGATAAAGCTATTTCCGGGTGATCCCCTTAATATATTCGCAAGGGTCGACTGCCGCTAGGCTACGGTTGAATACGCGGATGTCCTTCCACGCAAACCTGTGCCGCCAACAAATACGAGATTATACGGAGATGGTTACTCCGACAATATGGAAGTCCAACTCTGCGTCATGCCACCAACTGTTCTCCTTTCATCAAAGTATCAACGAGTGACAACATAATGAGCAGTCTCAAAGATCTAGCTAAAGGTGGCTGGCATCCGAAGGGTTAGTATGCCAATCATTTCTTGCTCGTTCATCCCATTTCGATGATAGAACGCCAGCTTCGAAAAGCGGAGCGTTCTTCGACTGTTTTACAACCACCACCTGAAATGACAACTTACATTCTTATTCTTCCTTAACTAGACTTTGTTGATTATCATGTACTCTGAGTCAGAGACTTCTTTATCGGTACTAATATTCGTTAGGCAAGGATGGTGGTAGAGAGTCTTGGAGAGGCGACTTTAAGGGTATCAATCAAGTAGCCGGATGGATGGGTAAAGGCAAGGACACAAGCACAATGTCTACTGCACTTGAACATCACTCTACTCCGCTTTCCGCACTTCGTGATCCATCCGAATTTGGTCCGCCACCGAAGCGAGTACCTGGAGTCCCTGGATCTCCACCGACAACTCCCTCTGGAGCATTGGGTTCAGCTTTGTCAGCACCAGAATTGCCTTTGCGACAAGAACGGACCCAAGCTGCGCAGACATCTCTAGAGAAACCTGATGAGGAGACAGCTCTGTCCGGCCCTTACAAAGCTGATACAACCGGATTAAGCACTGCAAATCTTCCTCCTCCACCCAAGTTTCGAGGGAATAGTGCAGAACAAGCTGAACAGCCACCAAAAGTGAAACCGCAGCTACCACCTAGATTGCCACCACGAGATTCAGGCTCGACGGTACCTGCTACTCCACCTCCACCATATGAGCCAATCCGTCAAGCATCTGGCCTGTCATTCAATCAAGGCGCGATCGATCGTCTCGGCAAAGCAGGCATTTCAATTCCTGGATTGGGTATCGGACATCAGACCTCTCCAAATCTACCTCCACGAACTGGAAATGTATCTGCAGCTCAACCTGAAAGCTCCGCTTCACCTCCGCGAAGCCAGTTATCTGCGCTACAGGACCGCTTCGCTAACATGCGAACGGCATCATCAGACTCAGCCAGCAGTGGCACGACGTGGGCACAGAAGCGTGCAGCTCTGGAAACAGCAAGTAATTTCAAGAAGGACCCGTCGTCAGTTTCAGCTTCGGATCTTAGAGACGCGGTGTCGACGGCCAACAACTTCCATCAGCGTCATGGCGAACAGATGGCATCTGGATGGAAGGTAGCAAGCAACCTAAATCAAAAGTATGGCTTGGTCGACAAAGTCACTGGCCCGCCTTCACGGGACAACCAGGACGCCGAACCTCCAAAATCACTGTCGCCGGTGGCAGCGACAGCGACAGCGGCAACAGCACACAAGAAACCACCTCCTCCGCGACCGCCCAAGAAACTAGAGTTAAGCGGAAATGCCACCGCACCACCACCAATTCCAACCGGTAGCAAGCCTAAACCGACATGACGACCGACCGTCGACGGGGAAGGCGAGGGGTACCTACTCCCGGTCGGTGTGAATGGATGTATGAAAAATGTTGTGTGCGTGCGGCTGAACAGGGATTTGGTAAGGCTGCAGCTAAAACTGTTGTACCGAGGAACTTGGCACGGTCATATGTGTTGGGCAGTGGGAAGTAAATGAAAGTGGAGAACAGTGATATCACATTTTATCGTCATCAATGCTTCGAGGACTGTAGTAAGCATGAAAGGAAGGTGTTACGATGTATCATGTGGTAGACGAGATCGTAATATGCGCCTCGGATCTACGGCTACTTTGGTCTTGGGACAATCCCAACAATTATCACACGTTGAGAAGAATCGGCCGAGTGTAAAATAAGTAGATAGACATATATATATGAGAATGGATTTGGAGATAATGACAAGAATTGGTGCTCTTGAATACTTTTGATCTCGAAGTCACGTTCTTTCCACTCAGCTACGTATCCCGCTCCTTATGAGACTTGGGTGAAGACAACCGGGGAGCTCCTGATTGTTTCCGTGTTCTCGACGTCACAATCGATTCAGTACAAATTCCCCACAAAATTATACCGTCATCTCCATTTTTCACCTTTCTCTGCTCGCTGGCTTTAGTTTTCTATCAATTGAATCGATCAACAACTCCAGAAACCGCAATGAAGACCTACAGCTCATCGCCGTAAAGCGAAACCAGGGAAAAACGCGTGAACGCACGAGTCAACGTTTAATTCCTGAGGCGTTATCGTACTGTATTCGTTAAAATCCCAGCCTCCTCCTTCTCTTTCTACCAAAGCTTCCTCAACATCCGTTTTGCGCCGCAGTCGCAACAACGAGATTTTCGGTACTGAAACATCCTCCACCACCTCTTCTTCTTTCTTGAATCTCCTCCCGTGACGAAGCTACCCTTCGTCTCTCTCTCCTGACCACACCATGTCAGGTCTTTCAGTTCGTATCCGACTGCCTCCCACTTGGCTTTTCGGCATTCCTCCAGATCCCAATCCTCTCACTCTACCACCTCCGGAGGACCAACGAACCTTCGCCGCTCCCTTCGGCATCGATTCAGCTTTCTACAATGGCTCTTTGCAGTGGAAAGTTCCCGTCACAATCGCCTCCATTTATGCAGTCACCGTCATGCTACTGAACAAATGGAATCGCTCGCGCGGTAATAAGCCTTGGTGGATCAGCAAGACTCGAGTCTTCTTCGTCTTTGTGATTCTACACAATGTCCTGTTGGCTATTTTCTCGGCATTGGTGTGTTGGGGTATGCTCAGAGCTCTCGCTCACATCTGGCCCGGTAGTCACGAATACTACCTCTTCGGCAAACCATGGCCGGGAATACGCACGAAGAATGGCCTGGCGGGTGCTGCCGACGCCTTATGCAAGATACATGGCCCGAGAGGATTCGGAGACGGTGTTTATTACAATCCTGAAGCACAGATGTGGGAGAAGACAAATCCGGCCATACTACTCAGCGCAAACGGCACTCCTGATCCCACCGATGTCGGTAGATTATGGAATGAAGGTCTTGCTTTCTGGGGCTTCTGGTTTTACCTCTCCAAGTTTTACGAGGTCCTCGACACCTTCATCATCATTGCAAAGGGCAAACGAAGCTCTACCTTGCAAACCTACCATCACACCGGTGCCATGCTCTGTATGTGGGCTGGTATACGATTCATGAGTCCTCCAATCTGGATGTTTGCTTTTATCAACTCTCTCATTCACACTTTGATGGTTTGTCTCTGTTCAAATGTAGCTGTTACTCCCAACGCTGACTCTCATTCACAGTACACATACTACACTCTCACCTCACTTAGCCTCAAGGTCCCTCATCGCATCAAGAGAACCCTTACAACGATGCAAATCATGCAATTCCTCATCGGTTTTACCTTTGCTGCCGCACACCTGTTCATCGAATACACCGTGCCAGTGAGCACTCCATACACCATAACATCTACATTGACATCTATTGTATCTGCTGCTTCTTCTGTGGCTTCTCAGGCAGCTACTGAAGTTTCCAGTGTCGCTGTGGCCTCCACTCCTGTTGCGGCTTGGCTGAAGAAGCTGGCCTTCCGTGCAGCTGGAGAGGAAGGACTGGCCGAGAATGTGCTGAACGATCAAGGCTCTGTCTTCGGACCTGAAGTGATAAATCAACAGCATATCATTGAAACCGTTCAACAAAGTGTCAAGTACCGTATCCAATACCAAACGGTATCTTGCATTGACACACAGGGCGAAGCTTTCGCAATCTACCTAAACCTTTTGTATCTTGCACCCTTAACCTTCCTCTTTGTACGATTTTTCGTACGGTCCTACCTTCGACGCATCGATCCCAAAACGAAAGGCAGCACGCGTGGCCGGAGACTTTCACAAGCGGCACAAGACGCCGCTATGGGCGTGGACAGAGAATTCGACTCTCTTGGTAAGAGTGCAGAGGATGGTGTAGGTGATCTCGTTGAAGGATTGAGGCGTACCGCATCGGGTAGCATGCGACCTGCAACACCGTCATCCTCCCAACCCGGTACCGTCACACCTAGTAATGGAGACCGTCGCCGTGTATCAGCCGCTATTGAGAGACTAGGAAAGAAGTTTGAAGATTCCAGCGAAGTTGCAGTGGAAGAAACGAACGATTCCTTGAACAAAGTTAAGAGTAATGGAAGCGCGAAAGCCATTAGGAAAAAGGCCAGTGAAGATCATGAGCGCCTACGGAACATGTGGGAAGAAGGCATGGAAGGCCGATCACCTACTGAGGGTGCTCCCGATGCAGTTGGTAATGTTAAAGACTCCATCGCAAGCGCCGCAGAAACCGCGAAAGCGACTGCACAGGAACCTGCCAGCGAAGTTGTCAGTAAACTCGAAGATGTCGCCGAGGCTGCCGCTTCCAAAGCGAAGCAAGTAGTCAATGGCGCAGACGAGCCTAAGAGCGTTGTGGATGATCTTACTGAGAGCGCACGCAACGGTGCTAACCCATCACCAAACCTCGAAAGCCGCGAAAGCAAAGGCACTGACGCGAGCTGGGAGAACATCCAATCATCACATCCATCTCTCAAGCGTGAAGACTCAACGCTGAGCTCGACCAGCAGCCAGAAGGGCGGCGAGAGCGGCTCCACTGTAGCGCGCGCCGAATCACCGGTAATGATGCGCGTGCAATCCTCCGACCGCAACAACAGCTCACCAGCTCGCTCGTCGCGCATTCCTCGGCCCAAGGACTCGGGCAGTAGTAGCCGTAGTCGCAGTCCCGTCAAAAAGAGCACCGTCAATGGCGCCGGCCGTAGTACTACGCCGCGTACGAATGGCGCTGCATTCGGTGGCCCTATCAAAGAGGATGACGCTGATGCTGATGTTGGAGCGCATACAGAGCACGATGCTACACATCTGCTTGGAGTTGCCGAAGACGAACCTACGTTTGCGGAGGTTGTGAAGGACGACAAGAATGGCAAGGAGAATGGCGAGTCATGAGTTTTCTTTGCTCGTCTCTTTTCGTCAGTTCCTTAATTTCTTATCATTCGGTGGAAGTGGCCATGGTGTTGGCATTTCGGATTAGAGGATCACTTTGTCCTGTTCTGATGGTTTTGGAAGAACAGACCGAGATTGAGCGACTGCTGACGTGTGGCCCGCAGTTGCCATACCATTTAATTCTGCATGTGAAGGCGAAGATTGCACCGGCTTTGATATACAAAACTATTGCGGGCGCAACGGATTTGCTTGTACGAGCACCAATGGTGCAGACGGCGGCAATGAACTTCTTGTATATGCTTCGATGGCGACGACGACGAAACGCGCCATGCAGACTGCTTCTGATGTATGTTGTGACGGCAACAATGCCAATAACAATACCTTCTCAAATAACTCTGGTTCTACCATCCGCGGCTCTGATCTATTTCGTTTTCGTGTAAAGGCGGATTATTCCGAGTCTCCTGACTATCCCATGGTCGCCGACTCCATATTCACTGCTGGAAGCGAAACCCTCGAAGCACTACTAGACGACGATGAGTTGGACGCGTTGTTTGCAGAGGCTTTCGCTTCGAACTTACTAAATCCTCAGAGAGGTGGAGTCGCGGCTTGGGCTAGGTTGGCAGATGATGTGCCGGAATGCTGCGACAATATACGAGGAAGACCGTTAGAAAGTGGTAATAGAGACAGGTGAAATTCACTAAGGAGGATAGTAGGAACATTGGATTTGTAACCGTTTAACTTTTTTTATTACTCAGAAGCAGTGGTACAGAAGCAGTGGTACGAAAGTATGCTCGAGGCAAGAAACATCATATTGTACATACAGATGACCACCCGTAGACTAGCAGGCTAGATGAAACGTAGTAATTAATGGCATGGACCCATAAAGTTACATGCCAGCAGATAGCGGCGGCAATACTTAGTCAAAACTTTTCAATCCAAACCCAAAAACAAACTTTTGCGCAAATGAGTAACCAAAGAACCGGAGTAAAGAGTATGAATGAAGACTAAAAGAAATCTATGTACTGTATATGACATGTCTCTCCCATAAAGTCATGTAAATGGCCTCGTAACTAACTCAATCATGGTAACATAAAAGACTGTGGGTATCATGAAACATAAATGAAAGATAGAAAGGCAAAAGCATAAAACCACCGACCAGAGGAATGAAAGTTGTGGCAAAGTGCCTGGATCCTTTCGAAGCGGACCAACGATGAAGCTCAACAAAGCCGAAAATGCATTCATAATGCTTTGCTTTTCATCACAAATAACAAAACGCCTCAAGTAAGTGAACGCCTTCCAACGCCGTGCTAATCTATACGAGGATGAGGAAGACTGGACGTAGGTGAACGTTGTGAAGCTGAAGAAGGGCCAACACTGATACCACTGTCGGTGTTGCTGTTTGCAGGTGAAGTGGTCAGCTCGCCGTGACCCGGAAGGTCGAGGTGATTGTTGTTTGCGCCTTGGTCCATGTTACCATTGTTGACAGACTCCAATTGTTGTACTGTCGGCGCCGATTCGGGAAGACCAACGTTTTCTACCATGTCATCGGGTATTACTGCGTCGTTTGCAGCATTTTCAGATTCAACTGCACTGTCTGCAAACGCTTGTCGTTGATCCTGGGAGTTTTCACTCGCCGATGATATCTCGCCGAGAGTCTCAAGTCCTGGTGGCTGTAAGCTCTGCATCGAAAGTTGTGATAGATGCGGAGCTCGAGATCTCAATGGTGGCAATTGACGGATATTAGTGTTGATCGGTGGTATTGGCCCCGGCGGAGGAGAAAGTAGCTCCACCTCCTCACTGACAGCAGTAGTTCCGGAGCACTCAGTAGGAACCCCGCTAAAGCGGCGAAGTGGAGACTGGTCCGTTACTTGCTCGAATCGTGACGGTTCCAATGTACGAATTCCGGTTACATAGTTCGGCGGTCGTGTAGTCATCCCTGGAGCATCAACACCCTCAATCCATTCTCCGACCCCTGCGAGTGTAGCAGCAGGGTTACTCTGCGGTTCAGTTTCGGTTGACCGAGTACTAGGGGTGCCATTACTGTGTTGAGGGATTGAAACTTTGATGCTTTCGGAGGGACAGTTCCCATTCTGTGTGCAGTCACACCTCTTACAATCACATTCAATCGTTGGCCTTTCAGCCTTCCGGCGAAGCGTTATTTTACGTCTCCTGGCTTTGATACACTGAGGTACTCGATTATCGTTTTGTGGACTGATAGTGCTTGGTCCGGCATACGGGATATCATCATCATTATAGTCGTCGCCGTCGTCATCATCACCATACTCATCACTACTCACTAGACTGACTGGTTGGCGAAAAGGCCTCTCGGAAGGTGAATCTTCGCTTGTATCTTCACTGTTGTGTTGTTCTGCGTCGTCAATTTCCACTTCTCGTATGACTTCAGGGTTTGGTTCCGAGTAGCTAGAATCATCAGAATCATCAGAATCATCTTGTACAACTGGATCTCTCGCTAGTGGATCGACGGAAGGACGCTCTGCCGTTCCTATAGCAGACGTTTTGGTCTTCTTGCGGAAAATTCTCTGTAATCTATGACCGACCTGCTTGATCTTTTTCCGAATGGTTTGAAACCGATTTCTCGGCCCAGGCGGTTCAGAGCTGTTTGAATGAGGAACATTCGCCGATGTAATAGGAGTCGTCAAGTCGTTCATTGGTCCTGTAGTCTCAGGTGGTCCTGAAACCCGATCCTCAAGAGTTTGAGAACCTTCAAGGTCATTCGAGTTATGAATCGAAACATGTTCTTCGCTGTCCGAATTTGAAGCAAAGTCTAGCCGGTTTGACCTTCGGCGATGACTTAAATCTAGCCTCGAAGTAGGAAGATCCGGAGGGCGTTCGCTACACGTCCACCTATAACGAGCTCTACCTGTTCTTTTTTCCTCGTCATCTAGAACAATAGTCTCTTGGGAAACAAGGTGTTTGTGCCAATATATGCCGCCGATACTGAACCAAGGAAGATTGCACAAATCGCACAGAAAATTCTCCTCGCGTAGTGTTCGACGACGAGAAATACGAAGTTTGATGCTCCGTGCATGATGATAGTGATGACATTGCCGGCAAGTTCCATGAATTGTCGTCTCAATGTCGAAAGAGCGATGTGTGCTCGCCATGGAAATCATTGTCGTTGCTCGTCTTGGTCGGCCAGGGTGCGTAAAGTCTAAAGACATTTTCGAAATAATGCAAGCGCAAATAACGATTTAAATGTATGATTTGAGAAAAGTTGGGCGGTTAAAAATGCGTCAAATAAGCGTTCAGAAAATGTAGAGCAGAGCGAATAGCTTTGTACTCATGCTGCGAAGCTGGTCGAAAATGGATTTCAGGCGGCCAGAACGAAACGATACGATACTGAAAAAGAAGAGCGAGCTGCGAACAGGTGGGAGACCTGAGAATGGATGCAGAAACCCGGACGCCGCTAGAAATAGAAGCCTTGAAGAATGTAGGCCTGAAAGAAAGGGTTTTTGGCAGGTCGAGGTGTGCCGTAAGGTATGTGCGAATGGGGATTTGTACGAATTATGCCGTTGATAAATATTTAATGGTTCGGATGTGCATGTCGGTTTGAGTGAGGCGGAGTCTAAACAACCTGGTGGACTCTACCCGTGTCCGGGCGTTCTGAGGCAGCAACAGTGCATCATCGCACCTGTCGGAAGAAACAGCATGGAGGAGTGGCTGAAGGCGGGCGTGATGGAATGGTAGTGCTTTCAGCGCCCCCGGTAGACTCCGGACGATACAACTCTCAATACGAGATAAGGCGGTCGCGGTGCGCGCCCAGCACGCCTAGACGCTCCTGCATTTTGCACCGGGCAACAGAGGCGGAAACGCAGGCGATCAGTGAGAAATTTAGAGGAAAGACGAGCGAGTTAGTGATGTCGCAGCTGATCAGGACATGTGAACAAGCCAACGGTAACGGACAAAGTAGGAGAAGATGGAAAAACACCAGGAGACGGCGGCTTGCAAGAGTTCGGTCGACAACTCCATTGGAGAAAGCAAACTCACAGAGACGTGAGACTGAGAGCTGAGAGATCAGCAGCGCAGCCACGGCCCACGAACAGAGGAAGGCATGCTGAGTGAAGGTGTGGTGCCCTCTGCAGTGGTCGGGCCTCGAAACCCCCGCGTATACACCGCGGCGCCTAGAGAAGCGAGGGAGGCTGTGCGAAATCCTTCATGTCGCACAGCACAAGCTTCGTTGGATTAATTGGCGTGCTGTGCGTGAGCCAACACTGGCGTTTGGCATTGCCACAACGAGTTGATGGCAGAGTCAAAAGATGGCCGATACAAAAGCAAATTGAGAGCGGCCTCAATGGATTGGTATTCAAGACGATTAAGGCTGGAAGGTGATGATTGCAGATTTGGTACTCCGTAGTGATACTTTGACGTTGCAGTTGATGTCTTGGGTGTAGTTGAAAGGTCAACTGACGTTGAAGTTGATGTATCGTAGCGTTGCAGTTGATTAATTGGGAGTTTAGAGGTAGAGTAAGGAGATCAACAAAACGATGATACTCTACCGCCGAAGCAAGGCAGACTGCTACTCCAGCGTGTACCGCAGTCAATATCGTACCACGAAGTCTCCGCTTACGCCATTAGCCGTGGCTTTGCTCCTCTGATTTCTCTGCTGCTCCTGATACGCTCTACTTGCCCTGCTACTCCTAGTTAGTTATTACGTTACTACGCTGCTTACTACGGAGTACTCTGCTTGCTGCTGCTCTGCTGCTTTGGTGCAAGCCTGCACTGTTGTAGAGTAACCCCTCCGATTTCGCTTCTGGCCAATCTCCATCGCGTTACCGATCATCGGAGTCAATTTTCAAGGTCGAAGACATTGCTGCGCCCATACAACACCATCCTCTCCCATATTCATCATGAGAGAGCACAATATCGTAGTGTTTGCAGGTGAGTCGAACCATTGAATCAACTGTCCATGTTCAATTCCTATTGACACAGTCCTCTAGGCGATCACTGCGGGCCGGAGGTAGGCTCTCGGACCTACTTGCCGCGTGCACTGCATGGAGTATGTTTACTGACGAGTCTCGGGCGTAGGTCATCGCAGAAGCAATCAAGGTTTGTAACATCATCACAGCCTCCACCAAAGAATTGCACTGACCCAGAGCCATCTAGATCCTCAAAGTCATCGAGAAAGAAAAGTCTAACGTCAAATTCAAGCTGCAGGAGCAACTACTTGGAGGTGTTTGTAGCCCGCCTCACTTTTTCCACGGAAACCACTTCCGACACCCTAACGCAATTCACAGAGCTCGATAGACACTCATGGCATTCCAATCACAGACGAAGCTCTCAAAGCTGCGAAAAATGCCGATGCCATCTTGTTAGGCGCAATTGGTGGCCCTGTAAGAAGATCTTTTCCTTGATCATAAGCTACATCCGAGCCCGCAACATATTGACCGAGCCTTGAATTTGTTTGAGGCTGTGAAAGATTACTTGCAGCGATTCTCCACTCTCCGACATGACTTGAGAAGCTAACACAACCTCTGCTCGCAGAAATGGGGCACTGCTGCCGTTCGTCCGGAGCAAGGTCTACTCAAATTGCGCAAAGAACTGCAAACGTACGGTAACCTACGCCCTTGCTTCTTCGCCTCTCCAAGCCTCGTTGCCAATTCACCACTCAAAGAGTCTGTTTGCCGCGGCACCAACTTTACCATTGTCCGCGAGTTGACTGGAGGCATCTACTTTGGTGATCGCATCGAAGATGATGGATCCGGCAAAGCCCTAGACACGGAACCATACACAAAGGCTGAAATTGAGAGAATCACACGGTTGGCTGGGTATCTTGCATTGCAGCGTACTCCCGAAGAGGGTCGTAAAGTGTGGAGCCTTGACAAAGCAAATGTGCTCGCGACGTCTCGGCTTTGGCGCAAGACCGTCACCGAAGTCATGACCAAAGAATTCCCGCAGCTTGAATTCGAGCATCATCTCATCGATTCGGCCGCCATGATCATGATCCAAAATCCGCGGAAACTAAACGGAATCATCGTCACCAGCAATCTCTTCGGTGATATCATCAGTGACGAAGCGTCGGTAATTCCAGGCTCTCTCGGCCTGTTACCGTCTGCAAGTTTGGGCGCATTGCCAGATGGAAAGAGCAAGGTCAACGGCATTTACGAACCTATTCATGGTTCTGCGCCTGACATTAGTGGCAAAGGCATTGTTAATCCCGTGGCTATGATCTTGAGTGTTAGCATGATGTTGAAGTATTCACTCTGTGAGCCACAGCTGGCGACGGCTGTTGATACTGCCGTCAAGAATGCGATTGATAATGGCAAGAGTACCAAAGACATTGGCGGCTCTTTGTCTACCAAAGAAGTTGGTGATGCCATTGCTGAGGAACTGGCATCGATTTTGAAAAGCTGGTGAGGCCCCGCTTACGATACTACCTAGCGGTAATTCACAAAAAGCATTTACACTATCACATGAAAGGCCGTTATCAGCCTCCATTGATGTGATTACGGAGTAACTGGCGCAGATCTTTTCTCTCACGCTGTTTCAAACAATCGCATGGCAAAGCATTGATACATGCCCGTCTACACGAGCTACGCGTTGTAAAAGCCACGGCGCATGACATAATGCTGGGACCTGTTAGCTCAAGGCTGATGGCAGGCGCAGCAACGCAAAGTCACGCCCTTAAGCCGATTCTTTCCTTTTCCCCTCTCCCCGCCTCTGGGAGAATGATCTTTGCACCGTTTGCATCTCCGAGCCTACTCACATCCTTCCACACCGGTTGGGCTTCCATGAAGTAAGCATTGCTGCCTTCAACCTAGTGAATGAAGGCGATGTAGGCAAATTAGGCATAAGGCCTCTATCTTACCCTCCAACTAGCCAATTAGTAGTGAGGGCGCGATCACACGATTCGTATGGCGAGGGTTACGCCCTTCATGGACGCGGCCTCTGAAAGGTTGGGCAACAATTATTCACTGTCATGCCGCCATTCGTTCTTCCGCGCGTCAATTCCATCTGAATTCAAACGCCTTCCTTTGCTTTACACCCTTGACTTTTTCTTCAGGAAATTTTCGTCATGGACGTAGTCGCTACTATTGGGCATTTTATGTCGACCATCTTCAGAACCCTTCTCGACGGGTTTCGAAACATCACAAAACTGACCAAGAAACGCATTCGAGATGGCGATATTGCCTCATTGGCAACCCTATGGCTTTACCCTCAACTATTCTCCCAAATGGATGAAATAACCAATCTCGTACGGGCAGACAGGGACGATCTATTGCTAGAATACAGAGACACGTACCTCGCCGATGCCAACATCACTGATCTGAAAGTATGTACATGCAGAAACACCTGTCCAGTTACTAACAGATGCCATGCAGGGCGTTATGCTTGCGCAAGTCGCCTTGACTGGATTCATACTTCCCCATGTTGAGAATGCAAACTGTCTGGCGTTGTCATTGTTTGCTCTAAGCGTGGCTGCAGCATTGATGGCCGTCCATTTGTCAAAAGTCTCTCGAAAACGCTTGAGTGCCTGCAATCAGCCTGCCGATTTTCACTTGCTATTCAGCACATCCTTACCAATTGAAATATCGACGCCTTCTGCACAAGCTCCTCCTGGTGATGGTGGTCTAGGACACACTCGGTCACATAGCCATGGTCAAAGGCACAGAGTTCCTCCCCCACTTCAGCCTCCTATCATCACACATTCATCGGTGTTGAATACGCAGCCATCCGCGTCGAAATGCGCTGTGCTTATTCTCGCATTGCCATCTACGCTTCTCCAGTTGTCCTTGTCCTGCATCACACTGGCATTTGGCATCTATCTGCTTAGCGTCTGGCTCAGAGGGTTGAACACCACCAACGGCCCTTCCTATTATTGGAAAGTCTTTGTCACATATGCCATCACCACGTTCTCTATCATTGGGCTCTACTACATCCCGAACACTCTCAAGGAAATGGAACGTGAGCTTGCAATGGACCGAGAGATTGCCTTGGATTTCGTTGACGAGGAAATTGTAGCAACTGCAGCTACAGTTGGCCAGAGAAATGGCAACACTACACGCAGCCAAGGTTCAACACGTCGTCACGGTGGTCGCGAAAAAGTAGTTTGGATTCGGCATGCCAATGGTTCACGAAAGGACAAAGAGTATCGAAAATAAGATAAAGTTTCAAGGAACACAGGGGGTTAATTTGCTTATCATATATACATTTAGATTATTAAGAGATATAGAACAATTGGCGACGATATATCTATCCATCAGGCATATGTTCGGTTCGGAATGAACGTGATGTGGGTATCATCTTGAGAAGACACCCTCACAACCCACAAAAGTGGGAAGTTTTCCTTACCCATCCTGTCTTACCGTCGGAAACGCCATTACCACCCAACCATCAAGCCGAAACGCCGTCGCCGTTATCAATGCAAGAAGCAAATGGTTCGACGTCGAACCGTATTGGTAACCTTCACCGCATATTGCGCATCTCGTTGTGTGTTGCGGGCCGCGGTGGCTGCTCCTCGACGTCAATGTCCAGCCAGCTTCCTCTCCAGTCGTGCAGAGCCTCAGAACTGGCGATGGGTCGAATGACTGGCACCTTACCGGCGGATCTGTGGAGCACTGGTGCAGGCTTCTGCACGAGCTCGCGCTGCGATGACGGCGAACTTGAGAAGGACTTCTCGTCGGTAGATTTCTCATCCGACGAGACGAAACTCTCTCGCGAGCTGTCGACTTGACGCATCACCTCAACCTCTACGTCGACTACCTTCTGAATTTCTCCCGGTCCCGGACCTACTCCGTTGCCTTTGTATCCCCAACCTTCGCCCTTCTCCGGATCGGAACTCCACATATGGTTGACGCTTTGACGATGGTCTCGCATCACGTGTATCAGATGAACTTTCTTCTCCTGCCTGTACACGGGTTCCTCCTTCATCTCCTCTGGTCCGTAACACGATGCGAGATGAGACGCCATGGCCGATTTGGTTGGATTTTCCCATGGAGTTGGGCTACTATGGGAGGTGAATGAGTCGGTATGTGAAGCCATCGTTCCGCGGCGGGTCGACGAGTGACGTTGCACAATGGCCTGGCTGACCCGTTTGGCGTTGGAGGTTGCGTGGGTCCAGCCGTGACGTGCAGAATAGAACATACGCTTGAAGAGTGGTCGTAGAGTCGCAAGGCTACCCGCGACGATACCTGCGCCTAATTCAATCGTTGACCAGATGGAAATGTTTGCTGCGTTCCAGAAGAACTCGGGCGAGATTCCCAAACCATCGAGGTACTTGAAGCGGACACAAGAGCAGATGGAACCGAATGCTCCCAGAGACAGAACAAATATACAAACCGACTTTGTACGGCGATCCATATTGGCATTCCAAAGGATTGTGATCGGGAGCAATGCATAGATGAAGTCGGTCGAGGTGGTGACGGCACCTTGCTGGTAAGCAACGCCGACGAGCACTTTGTTCGGCAAACACTTTCCCTCAAGGCCAGCAAGGAGAAAGTTTCCTGGCTTTCCGCACATGAATGTGAGGAAGAAGGCGTCGAAAATGTTGATGAAGGTGTTGAAGAACATGACACCGTAGATGAGGTACTTCTGCCATTTCTTGACACAGATGCGCAGGAAGAAGACGCCGAGAGATAGCTTGAGAAAGATGATGGTGACAAGATAGAAGATTTCATCGGCAACCACCCAGTTGGCAGCCACCTTCATCTGCTCAAGTCCATCGGCATGAGTGCCACCACCGAATTTGAAGACGATAACGAGGCATCCCATGCAGTAGATGATGAATGCAACCTGGAAAATTGTCAGTTTGTTTCTCAAGAAAGAAGTCAGTCACTCATACGAGAGCAATGCCAATGAAGATATCATCTAGACCCAAGCACCGAATCATATGGGTTCGAACCCAAAAGCGCAGTCCCACAGTGATAATTGCCAATGGCAAGAATGTCAACGTTGCAGCCAGAATCTCCGGCACACGAGTCTGGGTGTCATCCAGCGACGCCATGTTGAACTAAGCTGTTGAGTGTCAGTATGATTTTGGGATTTCACATTTTGCTACTGGAGACTACACACATTGGATGCTCTTGTATGCACGAGCTTGTGAGCGAATGTTAGCTACGGCAAAGGGCTAGAGCGAGATGAAGAGGTTTAAGGAAGCGTAAGCTCGGAGTTGGGAGTGAGGTACCTTTAACATATTTATGCATGTGTTCGAAGAGCTTGAAATTAGTAAAGACTGACCATTTCTGAAAATCCGTAAACCGATCTTGTGATGGTAGCCGGGAGCATCTGCGGATACGGAGCTTTGCCATTTGGTACCAACAGGGATCAGAAAACGTGGGGAGAGGTGCATCCCAGTTCCCATGCGCTTTGCAATAGAACTCAATTATAGTTCTAGAGAAAGAGAGGAAGATGGGGCGAAGTGATTGTGGATATGGTTTCCGAAGCGCTTGATCGCATACCTGAAGCCATCTTGTCCAGTATATTCATACTCATTGTCTGGGGCGCATCAGGTCAAAGGCATCTTCACCACATGAAGGTGGACGATGATACAACGTCGCAACTCACGAGAAGCCGGTGCATGGGCGCTACAATCGCTATCCGAGGGCTCAAAGGGCTGATCTCTTATGCAATGGCTGGCAATCTTTGCGCTAAACGTAGGTGTGGTCGAGATGGCATGTGCTGGATGAGGGGCTGCCGGGTTCTGTGTTCAGTGACGATTGTGGGGGTTTTGTGCCTCTGCTCTTTTCTCATGCTCAGTCCGCTGCCGTAAATATTTGACACGCGCCCATGGGAACAGCTGGATACTAGCGACTAGTACGGAAAGCTTTTGATCTTTGAGGACGAAAGAAATTAAACATGCGCTGAAATTTTGGAGCTGGTGGATTGGATACCTCTACCATGAGAATACTGGCTGAAGTCTGCGTATACCAAATTCGCTCGTCGGTTCAATGGACAGTGCAGTCTGAGGTCGATAAGCCGCTACCGTATCCTTGGGATGGCTTTCACAGGCCAAAGTGAACAGGTGTTGGAAGATGTTGCAGTCAACAACATGTGCTTTGACGCGAACCCGCAAACTTGCAGACGAACGACGCTCGCTAGGCCCAATCTGAATCCTTCCAAGAAACATCTCCGCCAATTCCAGTCTTCGCTTTGCGTTTCATTGCTACATATTCCAATAACTGCCGATTACTTTTTGAAACCCTTTTTCGCTGTGCCTCTGAGCGCACGTGGGAACGGTACTCTATGCCACATTCCGCGCAGGCACACGTTGTCGACACAGATGAGTTGCTTGATCCATCAACAGAGCCAGACGATGCGAATGAACAGGATGAATCGGGTGCTTTGCAAGAAGCACTTCTAGATGGAGATGAAGAAGACGAAGGAGATATAGGTATGTGCTTAAAGCTTTCTATATTCTACCACTTTCCACCATCTACGATTCTCTTTTCTCTCTTCCAGCCTGCATCGCGCTATCGTACGTCGATTCACTCGCGATTCTCACGTGTCTGCGTGCTTCTCTACATCTGCCCTATGTCTTTCTGAGTTCCATGCGCGCATATTGAAAGTACCCAATGGCACCCGAGACACTAGAGTACATATTGTGTCATCTCACGATAGCTTCTGACTTTAAGTTTGGTTCACTGGTGTGATACGTCGCAGGTAGCGATCTGGAGCTTCACATGAGAACTCAAACTCACTCCACAGCTTGAAGCTGCACACCTGCCGCATTAGTACCTGGTAATATCGACTTGAACTTGTAAAGCATTCTGACGCAACAGCACCAACGGGGAAATATCTGTAAAACGCAAGACGCGGCCATGCGAGTCATATAAGCCTGGAATTACGCTTGCCGACGCAGCTTTCTCTGCTGTGTGGGAATTTCCTCCCAACCTTTTGATTATGACCAGAGTCGATGATCCAATTCTTTTTACATCCATAAATATCGAGTCATTCTTTTATCTCCGTCCGTATATTATAAAATGGTTGCAAGCAGCCACTCAAATTTCGCTCCCTACCATCGTCATCCAAGACTACAGTATTAACAAACTAACCAAAGATGCTGCAGACCAACCTCAACCTCTCCCAACAACACCTCCTGCTCCTCCTCCAGGCTTGAAAGAGATATCCAGTCTCGCGTCATGGACCGTGTCGTCATCCAAGCCAGGCTGCGGCGTGCAAGCCCTCCGTGCACCAAACACGCAACTGTTCTGGCAGTCCGATGGACCACAGCCACATCACCTCAACATCCACTTCTTCAAAATGGTGGCTATCGTGGGCATGCGTATCTACCTTGACTTCGAGTTGGACGAGAGCTACACACCGACACTGATCCGTTTTGCCGCCGGGACAGGCTACGCAGACTTGCAGGAATTCAGCGTCATGAGGTTCGAAAAGCCACGCGGCTGGCTCGACGTCGATTTCGAGGGTGTGGCGAGCAGCCTGGCCGATGATGACAGCGATCAGAATGACGACGAGAGTGAGGATGGGACGGCAAGGTTACCCGTACTCCGGTGTATGCTTGTTCAAGTCCGCATTTCTGAGAATCACCAGAACGGCAAAGACACTCATTTGAGAGGGTTGCAGATCTTTGCAAGGGACGAGGAGATGGGTAGGAGGGAGAGGAGGGAGATTAGGAGCAGTATCAAACTGGATGCCATCGGAACAGGATTGACCATCAGAGCAAAGAAGAAGGTTTGGGACATGCCAGAGTGGGCAGAGGTGCCAAGTTTGAGATGAAGAAGCCGAAGATTACCTGTGATGAAATGGCTATGAATTCAATGTCACAGTTTAAACGTTTCTTTGTGGTCGCACCGATTAAGAGTTGGCCACCATCCACAATATTCTCAGAGAGCCGGTATATGGAGCTTCGGACTGAGAAGTATTTCTCTTGGTTTATTGCTACGAGCGAAGAATCGTATCCCGGTACGGATTCAGACAATTCTGACGCTGAAGATAGAATGTACAGGATCTGCAATTTCTCAATTCATTTTTTGAGGGAAGCAAAGACGTATTACACTCGACTTAATTCAGAAACTGCACTAGATGTGTCCGCTTTTGAAATTGTGTCTCTTTAGTTAACAGCTTTACAAAAGCGCTCCGGGAAGCGCACTCGCCTTCATCCGGTCGGCGCGGAACGCGATCCGCTCCCGAGCTTCTGCTGTTCCGTTCGTCAGCATCAATTGCTCAGCATCAATTTTTAGTTAACCAAAGGCGCTATCTAACTCTAATGTCTTTTTATATATCCCACGCAGGCCATTGTGCCTGCATATCATGTTTTTTCGACGATTCTGGCTGACATCTACTCTCCTAACTACCTCCACCATCCTCAAATTCACACACGCGGCTGAGCTCTTCCCAGCTCTGGACCTATTCCCTTCATCACCACTACAACAGCAAATCCGATTGTCAAGCAACATGACCAAGGGTGCGGTGATTTCCCTCTCTCATGGTGGCGGACCGATGCCTCTAATCGGCGACCCTATGCACAAGGACATCGTACGTAGTCTGAAAGAGCGTGTACCTAAGATCCTACGACTCGGCACTGCTGAATCTCCTCGCGCAATCATCGTCGTCACTGCGCACTGGAGTGAGAGACATCCTACCATCTCGAACGCGCGCAAGCATGATCTCTACTACGACTACTACGGCTTTCCGCCCGAGACCTACAACGTCAAGTATCCCGCAGTAGGGTCACCAGACGTAGCAAAAGAGGTGTTTGAAGCGCTGAAGAGCGAAGGATTCACTCCAGAAATGGACGAAGAGCGAGGCTGGGATCATGGCGTATTCGTACCGATGTTGTTGATCAATCCGGCAGCCGACGTGCCCATTGTACAGCTCTCCGTCCTAGACTCGGAGAACCCAACAAGCCACTTCAAGATGGGACAGGCGCTGGAGAAGCTTCGCAACAGCAACGTCGCCATCGTGGGCAGTGGCTTCGCAAGCTTTCATAATCTGCGACTCATGTTCAGCGGCATTGCGAAGGAAAAGTCGTTCCAGGAGCGCAACGCGGCGTGGAACAAGGCCATCACCGAGGCGGTCACGGATCCAGACGAAGAATCACGGCTCAACAAGCTGGCTAAGTGGAGAGAGTTCCCGGCCGCCTACGAAATGCACCCTCGCGGTGGAGCAGAACATTTCCTGCCGTTGATCGTCTGCGCCGGCGCGGGAGGCAATCAAGAAGCTTTCAAGTACACGGACGAGTTTATGGAGTTGGACATGTATTCTTATTACTGGACTGATTCCAACCCGCTATGAGACTATGTACGGGAGGTGGTGGAAAGATTCCTTGCTTGTACTATAGCTTGCTTCCTCCTCGAAAGTCGAAGCCTGCCACAGGTGTTACGAATGAGACCGCCAATGGTTTACCTAGCAGGTTTTCTTTCTTCAGAGTGCGGCCGAATGTTTTAAATGGCTCTGCTGACCCGTGTGCCTTCAGCGCATCTTGGTCCGTGTATGCCTCGATAATGATGAATTGCGGTTCACCTTTGGTGTTAACTTCTCGTGTGATGTTGTATCTGCGTGATGTTGATAAATCATGCGTAATCACAGACGTAGAAACTCGTACCTGAGAGTGTTTGGTTCGTTCTTCAACACATATTCGCCTTGAGCTTTAAGCAGCTCTTCGACTCTATCTGCTTTACCAGGTGCCGGTGTAAGAGTAGCCACGATATGTATTTTCGCGGACATATTGCTTTGATGGATTTAGGTTTGATCTTTTGCTGCTTTCAGAGTCGGTTTTGGCCCAAGATAGCAACGGAGGGTTTCGCTCTAGATTCTTTGCGGCGAGGTAGGTGATTACGAAAAAAGAAAGCCAAAACTAAGTCCTTATATGCGGTGCTAAATACTTTGCTTAAGAGATAAGGAAACAAAAGAGTGGAATTGGACTGTTATGTTCTGTCTTTGAAAGATCGAATCAACCCCACAGCTCGGATGTGGACTTGTCGGTCTTTGACCGAGGCTGATGACGGAACAGTAAGCGGAGGCGACTCCCGTAGCCACCGCTAAGGGAGGGTGCTTCACAGTATTCAAACTATGGGAGCCAGGTCTGAAAAGCGATGAAGCCACAGCTGTTGAATCCGATTACTTTGAAGCACATACTCCCTTTTTGGTAGACGTGAAGGAGCCATCCGATGCAACTCCACACCTGACAACATCAGCATACCAATCTGCTCTCTTATTCACCGTTTCTTATCAAGTACCTCGGAGGACTTCAAAAGAGAATCGGAAAAAATATGGTGGAAATGCTGGCATGCGTAATTCATTTCATACTGTCTTGCGGTGCTTTTCTAGGCTACGGAGTACTCCTATGCTTAAGATATGCACCGACATACCTCTACTTGAAGTCGAACCCTTCAAACTCAACATCCCGGAGTATAACAATTGAACATATCGGACTCTATTCCTGCTACAGTGCAGATATCTATATTTCAGTATGAGCCAAAAATGAGATCTTGAGAGCAAAGCCGTGCGAAGGAGTTGCACGCCCCAAGAGAGGATTGGACATGCTAAAGCCGATATTTGTAGACTCCAGACCTCTCAGGTAGATGCTTCTTTGTATGTTTTCTTCGGCAGTAAGTAATCTCCTCCTCGTATTGCTTTATAGATGCCGTAGTATCCTCTTATCACGTTGGTTCTCTTCACCCAACCCTTGAATCCAGGCTCTCGTGGTTCCTTGGCAAATAGGTTCACATGTACCTTGTGGTAGATGTTCGGCAGATGGCTCGCATGGTACTGTTCGCGAAGAGCGTCATACTTCGGTCTATCGTAAATGTTCCAAAACTCTTGTTCAGTGTAGTATGCGTGAGCATAGAGCCATTTCTTGCCTTGTAGCTCATTCACTTTCCATTCAAGAGCACGGTTAAGCGCAAGGAAACTCAGACGATCGCTAGGTCCTGGACCCCAAACTCCGAAGTTCATCAGATACTCTGGAAATTTAACGCTTGGGTTGACCTTGTGTGCAACTAGGCCATATGGTGAGTCGGCAAGTTTGCCTCGCATTAACAGAGGACATATCCAAAGCGGATAATGACCGAAGTGACGATCCAACCACTCGACGAATTCGATCGCACATTCGTACGGCACGGCAACGTCCTGGATGATGTTTTCTTTTGACAGACCAGCTTGGTGTAGTGCGTGATACAAGACGCGAGTATGCATGAACCAGTCCAGTAACCACCGGAAGAACCAGATGAATGGCGCGAAGAAGTACATGAACGCATATCGACCAACCCAGAAACCGCCTCGGTCATACCGGAAAACATAATCGACCACTGGTACCGCCTCCATGACCGGATGAAGGGAGTTTTTCGTGTTTTTCTTTGCTTGTAGATAGAACCAAGGATCTCTAGCTCTTGTGAAGCGTTGAACTTTGGCGTTTTTTGGAACTTCGTTTGAGAGACGACCTGCGCATACTGCGTACCAATCTTTCGCCAGAACAACTCCATCGAGGTAGTCAACTGTCTTATCATCTGTACATATCTGCATCTGCTTGATAGCTTCCTCCATACTATTACAACGATAGTACGTAAGCTCTACGTATTGCTTTGCATCCACTAACTGAATTTCCAAAAGTGTGACAACCGCTAGAGTTCCAAACGAACTTGCTGTACCCCAGAATAGATCTGGTTTATCTTTCCTGGAACATCTTGTTTTCTCTCCATTCGCAAGGACAAGCTCGATCCAATTTACAGTTCTATCGAAGAAGCCATATCGGAACGAACTACTCTCACCGGATGTCCCAGAGAAACCACCACCAGCCTGAGCGAAAGTTAAGGTTGATATCATCAAATCGTAGAGAAAAGTCTTACTGTAATGCCTGGAAACTCCATCACAACCGGTGGTATTAAGTTGTGCTTAAGTGTAGCGGCAACAAGAGCGTCCATGGGAACATTGGGTTCTGTAAGCACGGTTTTCTCTTTTATATTGACTTTGATAACATGATTGAGTTGACTGGTGTCTACGATATTGTCTCTCCGATATTGAGAAGGCCGGGTGCTGTTTGTACTGCCATGGTATATTCGGAATGGCTTTTTGCTTTCGTAGAATTCATGGACGCGGGACGAGACGGTAGCGACGGCAGCATCGTGAGCTTCCATTGTTCATCAATCGCGCAGGAATCAACGACACCTCAAGTTTGACAAGCCAAAAGTTAAAATGCAGGACGATAGAAGTAAGAGAGCAGGTGCATATATACGACGAAAAGGCAGGGAGCGCAGCAAATCGCAGTTGGTGAGGTTCGACGCCAGACTGTTTTGGAGCTTGTTTCCGAGGTTAGGGTTCTTTGACCACGAACGTCTCTCACATATGCTGATAGAACATGGATCCAGCAGAAAAGAATGTGATATCTAGATATCCCCAAATAGAACCACTTCTAGCGAAAAACTTTTATACTTGGATCGCGATCAGGTGAATCGGAGGCCTGGTATTGTCAGCCTGCGCAGTCGTGATTTCTATGGTCTCACTTTACGGAGGTACAGCACCCTTAAGTAATGAACGCATCAATTAAGAAAAGAGTGGCGACGCGGAGAATATGAGCGAGATTCTACATAGCCTTAAATGCTAGACCTTCTTATACCACGCTTAAACTTTGATTGACAACATTCCCGTTCGTCAAGGGCATGATTCTAGGCTTTGAAGTTTCTCAGACAAAGAAATTTTGGGTAACATTCTTAGAATATCTACCTCAAACCAAATCCGAGTCCAGAGCTAGATATAGAAAGATGGAAAGAAAGTTAAAGGAGAGGATTTAGGGCGCACCTATTTAAAACATTACTCCAAACTCCACACGAGAACCAAAGAGAGAGAGGAGCACGAAAAGACGAAACGGCCAGTTCCACATCCACCAACTGAACAATCAGGTGATGTACGTTAACCCTATATCACCTACCGGAATTCCATCAGGGCCGACAGACGGATTACATACTTCCACCTCAAAACTAGCACCGTTGCAAGTTCCCGACTTCTTTTGACAGTTCAAAATTGGGTTGAAATAGACATACTTCAAATGTCAGTTATGGCCATCACAGTTACAGAAAAGAAAACACTCACGGCACTGGTACCCGGAATTTGCTGGAGAGTTTGCGTTGTTATAACCTATTAGTCCAAGTTAGATTGAAGACTTCGGCGATGAGAAAAGAAACTCACTCCATTCGCAGTCGAATTTGCAGCCCAGGTAGCAGTTTCCATTGCGTGAGCCACTTCGAAGTTAAATTGCTGAGTGCTTGAGAAAATCTCAACTGTGCTCAATTAGCCCACATCTCTTTCCCAATTCTATGGAGTTAATCTTACGATCTTCCGTAAAGCTGACTGACGTTCCTCCACTAAGGGTAATTGTGGTCCCGTTTATAATGGTGAGAGTACTGGTCACCGTAATTGATTGCCAGTAGGCTTGTTGGCAATTGGTGTTGGAATCGCACTCCAGAACGTTAGAGATCTGTTGCTGCCCGGTGCTCTTGGTATATGAGTCGCCAACGTTAGTGGGTGCGTTGCAGGAAATCGAGGGTGATGGAGACGTCGTCTTAGTCCCTTCTCCTCCACCGGTTTCGCGTTCCCCGTCCCCTCCGCCGGTTCCGCGTTTGCTCACCCACCGACCAGTTCCGATGAAGGTGTTTGTATGTGCCGGGGACGGCTTGGTAGGAGTTGTTGAGATTGACGTTGCAGAAGTGATAAGTTTAGGGACGGGCTTCGAGGATAGGTTAAACGTGCCCAGGGGAGTGTGGTTTCCATGGTGCTTGGATGGCTTGGTAGGAGTTTTTGAGATTGACGTTATAAAAGTGGTAGGCTCGGAAACTGACTTGGAGGATAGGTTAAACGTGTTTAGGAGAGTGTGGTTTCCAAGGTACTTAGGTGGCATAAGTCGGTAGTATATTAGGTAGAGAGCTATGCACTCACAATTGGCCAAGCAACAGTGCCATCTAGAGTACGTTTGGTTGTTGCGATTCCTGCAGCGCTGCAGTCACCCGAACCGCAGCAGTACTGGACCATGAACGTGGATTGGATAATACTCGGGTAGCATCCGGCATTCTTTGCGGCCACAACAACATTGCCGCAATTACTGATGCTGATGTCCGCCGAGACTGGTGACATGACAACAATCTGGCATGTTGGGTTCGGCTGCCCAATATTCCACCACACCTCATCTATGACCGTTAGCAATTTTGTTGAACATTGAGCGTACATTAAGATTGATGTTGAACTTACAGCCTTCTCCGGCAACTAATTCGGCCCCTTGAAATGAAGCTCCATTATAAATTATACAATCTGGGTATCCTTCCTGGATATTCCATTCACTGGGGCCCGGTGGATCTGGGCCGTCTCCAACATCGCAGTCCTGGCACTGTCCATCTTTGCACGACTGAATTTGTTGCCCATGGGCAAGACCAACGATACAGAGCACGGCTAAAAAGAAAGCGGACTTGGACCATGCGAATGAAAGCGACGCCCTAGAGGTGGTCGTTGGATTCGTTTGGAAACTACCCGTGGTGGTGGTTGCACCGCTGGCGTTTTGACATGCTGCTCTTGGGTCATCACGCACACATTGGAACCATTCGGATGCCTTTGAAAAGTTGTATGCACAGAATTTTCGGCAGTAATCGGGAGTGTACTGAACTGGAGCAGACCCACAACAATTTGATAAGTTTGCGAAGGCGGGTACGTTCGGGACCGAACACAAGGAGTAAGTCTCATCGCTTTGATGAGTCAGTGCGAGGTCAACGGAAATAGATGATAGATAAGATACATTGTTATAATGGCAGAGCTTCCGTTGCAATTAGAGTTGAAAGTCATCTTGTCAATTTGGATGATCGAGGAGTGCTTGCTACGGAAACTTTGAAAATGTTTAGAACAGAGGAGTTTGGAAGATCTTTGTAACTCTTGATAGGTAGTAGTAACTCTTGATAGTAGATTGAAGTTCGAATGAAGAGTTTAAGTTTAGATCCTACCTGTATTTATATTTACCTAATTTCCTCCGACAAAGAACGTAGCACAAGAGATATGTTGACTACGCCGCAAGTCCACGATGCGCTGAATAACTCGGTGTTCTATGGGTTTTGGCTGATTGTGTTGTTCATGTTAACTTGGCCCTATCAACGTCGTGAGCGTGAAAGATGGTTCGCCGCTAAGTTTTGATTCTTCGTTGCATTGGCTTCTTTATCCCTCATGATAAGGAAGGCTTTGGTGGTTGTGGTCAAATTTGAATGCCATTATTCGTAATAATTCCAAGGTAGGACATCCACGTAGGAGAGAATTTCAAATCTAGGTGCATGTTCAACCGTTCTTCGGATTATTGATGGAGAACCATCATCCGTCATGCGGCGTATTTCAAGAAGAACCTTTTATGATGTTGCTGCCATCAAGATGTAAGCACAGCATCTCATGCGGCGTAGAGAGGGCTCACAGTGATTATCCCCAATCATCAGCTTGGCTTAGGAACCAACACGAACATACTGTGCCACATATGTGAGACTGTTCTCCATATGGATTAGTAGTATGGATCGGAGCTGCTTCAATCAAGGATATCTATTTGTATGGGGGTTTACTCACTTCGAATCCCGTATGTTGGGTGATTTGGAATATTCACCCGCATTGAATCGATACCTGAGGTGGGAGAAACCACAGCGTAGACCCGTGGAGGACGTGCCACCGCTGGATACGTAGACTTTAAGCAAAACCCGCTCCTACCTACTCTTTTGTTTCCTCATAGGGAAAATGTAAGAAGATGGTCAAACGCTTCGGAGAAAAGATTTGGTTAGGTCAATTATCACACTTCAACCAGCCGTCCTGTACCATATGCAATGGCTTCGAGAAGCCCACCTTCAAATCCCAATCCCGCGAAAGGTCACCTATCGCTGCGCCGATGCAATACGAAGACATACTACGAGGATGTAATCAAAAATGTCCTGGTTGCTGTTTGTTAAAAGACATTATCGCGTACTATCATCCAGTGGGCGACAAAAGGCGGTTATGGGTTTCACTTGTGCCACCATCAGTCTTCAGTTCTCAGTATCAGATCCTGATCAATAGCGTCGGATCTTTCGAAATCTTCACAATTCACAGTACGCTTGAGTCTTTTATGTCATCATGTTCGAGATCTAAGGTGGATAGCAGAGCAGGAGATCTTGCAGTCGATACCGGTTCTTTCACATATATCTGGAAATACAGCATCGGAAGAGTGTTTCGACCGAGCACGCAAATGGCTTGGATTTTGTGTAAAAAGTCATACTAGCTGTAAACAACGAAATTCGACCATTGGTCCTAGACGGCTTCTAGATTTACGTGCTGTCGATGCGCCACTAGAGACAGGATTTGTACGATTAATCGAAGCAGATCAGTCATCTCCAGAGCCCACATTCATACTGCTCAAATATGCTTGTCTCAGCCATTGTTGGGGAAGTGGTTCGATGATGACCACAAAATCCACAAACATATCAAACTACAAGCAAGGTATACAATTCAACGCTTTGCCCAAAACTTTCCAGGAGGCTATCATCGCAGTAAAAAGATTGGATGTGTCATATATTTGGATCGATTCCTTGTGCATTATCCAGGACTCACTAGAAGACTGGGCGAAAGAGGCAAATCGCATGGCCGGCATCTATAGCAATGCCTATCTCACATTAGCCGCATCCAAAGCGACTGGACCAGAAGATGGTTGCTTTTCAGTAACACCTCGGCAATACCTTTCTAAAGAGTTTGAAGTTATAGGCCTTGAAAATAAGAGAGTCTCGACAGTGTATGTGCGCAAACCGATTAATCACACTGTCTGGCCACTGCTCAAGCGCGGCTGGGTTTTCCAAGAGCGATTTCTATCGAAGCGTGTTCTACATTTCACAGGAGAAGAAATAGTCTGGGAGTGTAGAGAGCAAACTCTTTGTGAGTGTAGTCATGCTCTGACAGCATGGTCTCCAAGCGATTCTTTGGACAGCAAATCCGCACTTGATCGGCATTTTTCATCGGTATTAGTAACTCAGCCCGGTGACATATGGAGGGATATTATCGCAAGGTACACAAAGCTGAACCTAACTTTCCAAAAAGATATCCTTCCCGCTTTATCTGGATTGGCAGAAAATTTCGTACTCTATGCCAGCAATATCACCATCGGAAGTTTCATGAAGCTGTCTGCGAGGGATTATTGTGCTGGGCTTTGGAGACAAAATCTCAGGATCGATCTGCTCTGGTGCGTGTACATTAATACATCCAATTCACGTCCGCAACACTGGCGGGCACCATCATGGTCTTGGGCATCGACGCTATCTTCCATTCGATACCAAACGCTGGCCGGTCGTCGAATCAGCTCTACCTCCATCGCTAAAACGTACATTCATGTTCAAAGTGTGCATTGTACACCAATGGTTCATCCATACGGCGAATTGTCTAGCGGAAATCTTACTTTACGGGGTTTGATCACTGCTGCCAGACCTTACTATGACTCTGGTCGACTTGATGGGCCGTATCTCGAAGTTCAAGGGCAGAAAGGAGTATCGCCTCAATGGGATGATCCAGTTGTAGATCGCAAACTATCCGTTGACCTAGGGCCAACGGTATTTCTTCTCAAGATGGCTACTACGAATGAACATGAGAAGGGCGAAGTTGATGAATATGAACCTGAAATGATATGCCTTGTTCTAAAGTGTCTGGACGAGAAAGGGATGACTTTTGAGCGAGCTGGATTTTTGTCCACATACTGGCCAAAAGAGAAAGCGAAATAGTTCTGTGACCCAGAAGTAACATTGACAATGTTGTAGTTAGTCAATGGCCGAACTTCCATCACGGTTGATTTGTAGAAAGGTTGGCACTAGGAACGCCGACACAAAAATAAACAAAATAATGAGAATGAGAATGCACTACTCTAGTAATGACAGTAAGCATGTGCAGAGTACATATAGTTATGTAGAGCGTCTTTCTAATATTCCATTTTTTGAAGCTCAATTCGAATTCATTCCTATTCGCTGTGCTGTGCATCATCAATCATCGCGAAGGTAATCCAAGAAGAGTAGTTGGTATTGGAAATCAGTGCAATCTAATAGTCAAATCTCTACCAGCGGCTCGTGTCATGAACATGGACCACTACTAACCAATATTCATTACTGCTGTGCCCCTGAGAAAATCTAAGGGATAAGCTGGTTGCGAGCGCTTCATCGTTCGCGTCTCAACCTCGATACCTCGGCTTCATATGAGCACTTCCGTAACGAATAACCAACGTACATTTCCTGAGTGCAGTCGCAGAATTGCGTAACAAGTCTGAGATACCCTCCAACAAATATACAGATATCCACACCTTCTCCTACAAGAGACAACACGACCTTCCGCTAAAACTCGCACTCAAGCTCCACACACAGTCGTCTGGAGCACGCTTGAGAAGTCCGCACATTCAGCATCCTAAAAACCAACCTCAAACCATTCCCATGCCACTCAGCGTCAACACCATCTCAAAACCACCAACTCCCACCAACGGCGCAAATCTCAAACGTGCAACCCAGTGCCTTCTTGTCCTTGGCGAGGCGAGCCTCATGCTGCCGAAGATCGGTCAGTATGGTGTCGCCGACGAGCGGGCCGTCAGTCAGCGTATCCTTGACGTGGATGATGACGACGCTGATGCCGCGGAGGGGCCCTTCAGCGTCGGCGTCATGCGCGGCATGGTCGGGCAGTAAGAGCGCGTCGGTGTGGTTGGGCAGCAACGGGTCGGTGGCGGCGGTGGTATCGCGGATTGTGGATGAGTCCATAGTCGCGGCTTTGCGGAGCGTCGCGGCTTTGGCTTTGGCGCTGCCACTGCTGTCTCTATCCATGGCTAGCACCGGCCCGTCGAAGAGGTTGGCGAGCGAGTGCGGAGGTAGCTCCTCGCCAGTGGCGTCGCGCATGGTTTCGTCTGTGCTGCCGGCGTTGAACGTGTGTCGGTGTTTTCGGCTAGCTATGCCGAATGCCGCGTCACTACCGTGCTGTTGACTCCATCGTTTGCGCTTGCGACCGGACCGCACAGCTGCCTCTTCTTTGCGCTTCTCCGCTACCATCTCAGCCAGTCCTTCCAGTTCCTTGATCAAGTGCCTCGGCGCGAGATGCCCAAATAAGCTCTCATCTTTGGCGCTATCGTCATAGCTACATTCAATGAAAATGCCAGACAAGATCCCTTGCGCGATCTTGGGTGCAGCCTCTGCCCATACGGCGTGGTTGCGAGGAAACGATGACACAGAGTCTGGCTCGACGTCACCAAAGATCAAAATCTCCCGGCCGGTATTGGAGCAACGGACGAAGTAAGCGGTGCTATCTACCACACATTGCTGGTAGTCCTGCTGCCCACCACCATAGAAGGTAGGCGTTCCGGGTTGAGAAGGAACACTGAAGATACTGGCACGTCTTCCACTCGGATCGGGTGTTTTGGCTGTAGATGGATTTGCATTTGGAGCTCCATTGTGCTGTTGTTGGTGCGCGTGGCCGTGGCCATGTGACGGGCCACCAGAGTGACTGTGTTGGCCAGCTCCAGGATCGACGAATTGTGCGCCTGAACCTCGTCGTCCATAGTCGTAGACTCTAGGTATGGCGGCGCAACGACCGTGCGAGACTTTGAAGCCTTTGGCGGCAAGACCGTCACATACTTCAATGAATCCTCTCGAGTTCCCTTCGCCGAGTGCGAGATTTCCACCTTCAGTAAGACGTTGGAATGTCACGAATCCGACACCATTATCTTCGTCAGTGAGATTGGGCCAGATGAGATCGTTGAAGATATGCTGCTTGATGGCGTTGACACAAAATGGAAGCGCGGCGAGTCGTTTCGGGCGCGAGGTATTGTGAAATGCCGCAGTATTGATGGCAAAACCAGAAAGGTGGTCGAGATGCGGATGAGTTATTAGATAGGTCGAAACATGTTCGCGGACTACGTGGACTGCATTTGCACGCGCAGATGCATATGGAAATGAAAGGCCAGCGAAAGGTCCATCTTCTAAAATGGTAGCAGGTAGCCCTAGTGGAGGTTCAGGTGTTTCGGAGTCGCCACTACTTTCACTGGAAAGATCTGGAGATGACGCATCGGTCTCCGCTGCTGGAACATGATTAGAGCTAGGGCGAAGGGGAAGAGAGTTTGTTGTTCGTAGTGGAGCCACAGCAGGGAAATGCGATAGCAAGATCCGTTGGATAGCAGCGAGATGAGATCCTGCATCCACAGCGAGAAGAGAGCCCTTAGACCAATTCGAAGATGTACTGCGGATGAGAAAGCCAGTGACGTTGTCCTCGCTCGGCCCACCTCCGGCGCCCTGGTGACGAGATTAGCCTTCGTATCAATGTGATCGGGCTAACGCTACGGTTGAAGCAGTATTGTTGAAGCAGTGTCATGAGAACGAAGTCAATATTTAGATATCCCAAGCATCACTGCACCGATTTAAAAGCAATAGGTATTCGTGAAGCTTAGTATCAGGCGCGGTTTGACAAACGCAGAACGGAACACAAAGCAACGTACCAAACAAATGACCTGAATAGCCGGATTCTCGCCGGCGAAGCGTCTCGCTACCGGCCCATGGCTGTCTTTCATGAAGGGCGTGTGCAGCCGCAAGTGCCGTCGGGAACGCCAAGATGGTACGAAAAGCGGATCGAATGTCTCAGTGATGATGACGATTTGAGATCGAAAGTGGCTAAACTTGAGTAACTCACGCAAACCTTAACGCCGGGGCGAGAAGATGATCCAAATAGATGTCTATGAATTTCGCCGAGTTCTGCCAAGGATGAATTCGGTAATTATGGCTTTGACCAGGCTGTTCGGCAAAATGAGAGTGGTCGCAGGCTGAAGTTCGATGGAGACTGGCTACCAAGATATCGTTTCCGGACAGGCTGTTAGCGGATGGCAAACGGCAACAGAAAGGCGCTGAATATCGGTTTCATTAAGCTCGAGATTGCCTCTTTTCTATTCGTAACGTCCAGACCGATGCCTTTAGGCTTGCTTTTTGTCGCCGCAGACCGATCGGTCTCGAGAGCACGTGAGGAGCTGAAACGGGGTGTTCGCACGACTTCCAAACAAAGCGTACCGCGGATTTGGATGGGCTTGGAGAAGGAATAACAACGGCGGGATTAGGACAAGAGCCGTCGGTGGATGGAGTACAGGCTGGGCTTCTTATGGAGGTTGAGGCTGGTGGGCGAGAACTGGAGATTCGCTGGTTTTCGGATTTGTATGGCGCTATGCGATGGCACGGTCCAATCAGTTGGGCGGTAGTTGAACGCTGCTCATGTGGCCTCGAACCCTCAAAGCCCGTCTGCACTGACAACGACTCAATATTTCATTCGTCCTACATGGCACATCATGTTGGCCGCACGTGTCATGTTAATTGAGCGCCGAGCTGCAGCTTGCGTGCGCAAAGCTGAGCTTTGCTGTGCTACCAATGGCATCACACTCTGGCTGAGACGGCGCATCACGGATGAGTAGCGAGATCCTTCGATTCATACATCTGCAAGCTTCTTTCTAGAACAATTCTAGCGCATCTCCCGTTTGGAATTTTATTTTCTCCCAACAGTAGCACAAAAAAAAGCCCGTGTACTGAGACACGCAGCGGGCAAGTTGGAGAAGAAAGCACTAGCAGACTACCAAGGCAATACCATCGAATCTGTGTCGTGGAGCCACAGCGCACGAGTTTTATTATCATCTCCTCCTAGTCATCCATAGATCCGCTAACAATGTCATTTCATTCCATCATCAACTCATCCATGACTATTTGCTAATCTAGGCTGCAGCCGGTGAACACATCTCGGTGACTCTACTTGAAAACCTTGCCGTCAGCCCACTCATAGGTCTTACCGCCGACGACAATTGGCTTATCCCAGGCCCACATGTCATCGACAAATTCCTTGTCTTTGGCGTCCTTGGGACTGAGCTTGGTGAATTCGTAGCTTTCGTAGTCGGGCGCAACGTCAAAAGCCGGAAGAGCTTCCTGGCCTCTGATGAAGAAGGCACCGCTGACGACACTGTCATTGGCCTTGCCGTAGACGCTGGCCGCACCGAAGATGTACTTTCGGCTTGCCTCAAGACGGTTGAAGAAACCACCTATTAAATACCTGTTAGCAGAAAATCTCATCACAATTCGCTTGGAGGGGTTCGGAAAGTCCGCCTTACCAATGAGATTGGATGTCATGAACACTTGCGTCAACTCATCGTTGTATTTGTAGTCCACGCGCCACAAGCTGTATTCCTCGAAGTTAGCATTCTCCCAGAACCATGGCAAAGCAACTGAGCGTGTGTCTTCGTTGCTGTATTTGCGCTTCCAATCGTCAAGCACAAAGTTCGAACGACCAAGTGCCTCGAGCGGATGCTTAGCCTTGGGAGCTGCCGGTGCCTCATCTTCCTCGTCATCATCTACCTCCTTGGCCTTCGGCTTAGGCTCCTCTTTCTTCTTTGGTGTCTCCTTCTTCGGTGCAGGTTCCTTCTTTGGCGGATGGTTTGGAATAGCAGTCTCAATGTACGCGAGCTTCTCAGCGACCGCCGAGTAAATGGGTTGGTTGACGATAGTCTCGTACCAACGGGTAATGTTGGGGTGCTCTTCACGCCATTTCTTGTCGAACAAGTACTGGAATCCACGGTAGAATGTGCCAGCTACAAAAAGGTCTGCCAGAGTCAGACGCTCGCCGACAAGGTAGGTATTAAGCAATAGATGCTCTTCAAAGACTTTTAGAACCTTGAGAGTAGTGTGCATGCTCTCCTCGACGTGTTTCTTGTTGTATGGATCGCGACCGACAAGAGGACGGAACCAGCCAGCGAGTGCGGGCAAGAATTCGGTGTTCGCGAACGACGTCCAGCGAAGGATGGAGGCATAGTCCTTCTTGGTTTTGCCGAGGAGGGTAGTTTTTTCATTCTGCGAGGTAACTGAGCGCAATTTTAGCGACTATTTCAATAAAGACATCTATTCATATTAGGAGGGAGGGAAAGAATCAGAGTGTGAATACGTATCAACAAGATTGTTTGCCATTCAGACAGGGATAAACTGGTAATAAATAGCCTCATCTTTGAGAAAAAGACATAATGGCAAAAGTGTACGTACGGTAGATGGCAATGGCGATGCATTCTGTCAACACATAGCCATCGGCCCCTTGGAAACTGGGGACCTTGCCCAGCTTGTTGAGCTTCAGGTACTCCTCTGAGAGACCTTTGGCAGGTTCAGTATGAACAAGCTCAATGTCGAGATTGTTTGCCTTTCCAACAGCGAGGATTGCGGTAGTGCGCGGATTGGTCTACGGAAAGTTAGAAGGCTAGAGTAGTGAAAACAGTGAATCAAAGATATGCTCACAGGATATGAGTAGAGCTTGCCGAACGACATGACTACTGTATCTAGTTCTTAGGCAATATGAAGACGATATAATAAGTGCTCAAGCCTGAGCGGTCGAGAGTAGTAGAGTTCTGGTTAATTTTGTTCTTTGAAGTATCATCGTCGTGTCAAAAGTGGAAAATTTAGGCCGAGCCGCTGACTCAGCACAGCTTCCCTCGAAGCTTTTGAACTTTTACTCCGTACAACGTGCATCAATCACAAATTATCAACTACACCGATTTCTCACATCCTTTCACACCATCAATGCCCAGTCCCGAAGCTCTACGGAGCCTCAGAAGGGCCATCAATCTCTTCAATGGCACACGGCCACGGCCACGACCACGACTAAAACATCAGCAACCGAAGACGGCATTAAGAATATTCACAACCACAAGCCGCAACCACGAAGATCTCCATGAAACTCAAGCCCAAACCTCCAGACCTGACTTCGTAGCTGCACCGCCAATACAACTCGGAGACGACTCTCTCCCTCTCCTCAAACGTGTGCGCATCGTACCCGAATCACCGTCGTACTTCACAGGCAAACCGACGTTCACGGACGACCTCCTCTCGCTATCAGCGCTGCTCCGCAAGCACGCGACGCTGCCACTCCAACCGGCGGGCCAGACGCGGCGAGTGGCGTGGAAGACGCTGGCGGAGTACAACACGACGGCGGAGCACGTGCGCAGCGGCAGCTACGCGAAGCTGGTGCGGGTGCTGAAGCGGCTGAATGCGATCGCGGCGGCGGTCATGCCGGCCGAGGTGCGGACCGCGATGGACCGCTTCAAGCGCGCCGTGCAGCCGGCGGCGGTGGCGGCGCGCCCCATCGAGGTGGATGAGTTTGGGCGCGCGCGCGCTGTCGGTCGCCGCAAGACCTCCAGCGCCCAGGTGTGGCTTGTTGAGGGTGATGGTGAGGTGCGCATCAATGGGCGTAGTCTGGCGAACTTCTTCGAGCGATTGCATCACCGCGAGAGTGCGATTTGGGCGCTCAAGAGCACTGATCGTGTCGACAAGTACAATGTGTTTGCGGTGGTCAAGGGAGGAGGTGTGACAGGACAAGCTGAAGCGCTCACGCTGGCGGTTGCGAAGGCTTTGCTGGTTCACGAGCCAGCGTTGAAGCCGGTTTTGAGAAGAGGTACGTTCATTTCTTTTGCCATGCTACTACTCTTGACTATAGGCCATGAATTGTGGCTAAGAATTATGGCCATACTACAATCAATGCATGCTCTTTTGATCTGATCAATCTATGCGTTATGGCTTTCTTGATCATCATCAGTCGTGGTAGTCCGATCACATTGAGTGATCGTTCCATGGCGATGATGGATCACACGCAAAACTCCAGAATGTCTCAAAGCTTCACCTACACATTGGCTAAGATTCCAATCCTTCTACTAAATTTCTCGTATTGTCGCTGTTCCGAAGCCATGCACTATCCCGTGTGAAGGTTTCATGACAAGGCATTGCGACCTTATGGTTCATGCATTTAGTCTATATGAAGCTGGCCTTACTTTTTGGTTGGTTGAGAAGAAAGCTGACGACAGCAATAGCCGGTTGTATCACTCGAGATCCCCGTGGTGTAGAACGAAAGAAGGCTGGACATCTTAAGGCCAGGAAGAAACCAGCATGGGTCAAGCGTTAAAATGTCGTGTATAATGTTGCATCACGTACATAGATCACTACATCGTATTTCCCCTTGTTTCTGACGGAGTTGATTTCCCTTTTGAGTTCACATGCGGCCGAAAGGCATTGACAATGGCCGGCCTAACGATCGATTATGCTCCTGCCCGTTACTCGCTCGAGAAGGAGAAAATGGAAGAATGGATCCAGCCGACGCAAGCCGAAGCTCTGTTGTAAGCTGAATAGAAGATGTTGTGAGCGTTTTTGACTATTGAAAAAGCTAATGTAGCACTCTGGACCGGAAAGGGAAGGTCGAAGGGTCGAAGGATCAAAAGCGAGAGTATCAAACATCATGCGATGTTCTGTGAACCGCGAATGAAAACAACGGATCTGTATGATTCACACGATTTTGCACTTCATTTCGCAAGCTTAACCTTCCCTGTTGGAATATTTTTGGACGATGAAACAGTGCGGCTTACGATTGCGTGGGATGTTAAAGCGTTCATCCAGCGCAATGGCCCATGGGAGAGCACGACGTCGGTGTCAAGAGATTGAGACAGTGTACCATCAATTTGCGTTCGTGCGAGCCTGGCCAAGTTTCATGGATGTTCTTAGGGCAAAGTGAAAGATCCAACCGGAGCATTCTTTGGGGCGCATGAAGTACGAAGGTGCGGTTGATGGCGTTGCGCAATCCAGCCAACTACACAACAACGGGAGAACGACTCCCATTTCTCGAAAAAGGCGCAACAGTTCTTCCGTTGCTTTAGCATATCTAGCCGTGGGGGAGATCGATCCAGTCAGCACTTCCAAAAGTAAGGGAGAGCTGGCCATCTGAAACAGACTAGCAATCCTGGAGATTACGATGGGTTAAAGGTCTAGATGCCAAAGGAGTTTGTCAGCGTGGAGAAGATGTACGGCAAATCTCATTGCTTGCATGGAATTGTTCATCATGTTGGTTGAACGGGCCGTCTCTGCTCGACTCATGCTGTGTCTATGAGTATCCTGGTTCCATCGCGTGGACGGTGCATTGTACACGAACTAGGGTTTCGGGAGTTGCTTGCCTGCGGGTAGATTGTATGTAGATTGTTGCGGAGGTCATGAAACGCGAACCACACGAGGTACACGTAGCGTGCATTGGGGCCATGAAACAGGCCGCATGCGGAAATCTAAGGGAATGGGAAACGAAATGGGAAGAGAACCGAAGTAGAGAGTGGTACGAAGACAGCATTCTGGAAAGACATGAAACCTTCTGGAACTTCTCTCAATTTCCGCATATCCGAAGCACAAGCCTTCACTCCTGCGCTAGAGGGGGGTTCGCAGTAGCGCGATGGGGAGGATACCTGCTGTCGGACGACCAAGACGGGGTTTCATACCTTGGCTTTGGCCGCATGACTTTCTTGTGAGCTGCCATGAGCAAGGCCGAAGGTCTGGTCAGCGGGCAAGGATGGAAAAAACGGAAAGAGAGTTCCTGACGCTTTCCGCACGCTCATTCGCACAGTCAAGCGAAGGCGCCACGCATGGGTGGAGGGAGCGGGAGCGAGATGAAGGTTCAAGGTTGTCTCCAGTTTAATCTTCCCTGAGGTGGCTTGCATGATGTGCTGAGACACGTGTACGATGCGTTTTAGCATCACTTTTTCCCGCTCTGCAACGGTCGCTAAGGCTGAAGGTGGCCCAATCGCAGGCACACCCATCAGCATGATGGATCCAAAGCCATGAATTACCGCCCAAGCGTTGGATGTAATGAAGGGCCGTTTACGCGAGCAAGCACGTTGAGTCGAGCATGGCGTTGATGAATCATGTCCTTGAACGGCGCCATTGCCGAACGAGCCGAGTGGACGTTGACTTTCGATCAGCACTTTCGATCAATATTACCAAACTGACCACCAAAATGCAATGTGGACATACATATCCCCGAGGCGAATAGGGCAATGGCAGAGTGGGTATCGGGACGCTGGTCGCCCGACGCATCCGTGAGCGGTCGCAATTAGCACTGCCTCGTAAACTTAGCACAAGGGACTCCACAGCACTACAGCATCACGTCGATCGTTCTGCGGATCATTGAATGCAAGTGAGGCGAAGAGTGTGGTAGAGACTCGATTTGCCGCCCTATCCACTTGGTCCCAGTCAGGAAAGTGATGGACCACGCTGCAAATCTTGATGATGAGGAGGCGGCATAATCAAACGGTTGGCACTTTTCGGCACCCGGCCGCCGTTATTCAGGCGGCGCCTCCTCTCCGGCGACGATGCAGAGTAAAGGGTAACAGACAAGGGGCCTTGCCGGCTGTCCATCATCACCACGAAAATGCTCATGCGGTAACGCAGGTACGATACGATACGGGGCCCGCACAGCCACCACGTTTTTGTCCCGTCGAGGAAGCGTGTGAATCCTTCGCTAATCAGCAGACCAAAACCGGGCGGGAGCTGGTCCACGCTTGAAACCGCGGTCGAGCTCTCTCACAGCCAAAGGTCGACGCCAGACTAACTTACAGAGGCGTCCGAGCAACCCGAGCAACGCCGTGCCGGCAGAATTGATCAACCAAGGGCCCAACGGCGATGCCACTGCTCGTGGACATTGACGCAGGCACCGACGACGGGAAGATGGGCTCGAAACACACTAGTTGAACACGACCAGAACAAGGCCCAACCGGCAATCAAGGCAATTGAGCGAAGCGACAGCGCCGTATTCGGCCTACCGCTCTGTTGGTTTCGCAGTACCGATGCCGGACGCGTTAATTACCTGAGCGACTAGAACATATAGTGACGAAAACGTGTACCGCCGACACGCCGACGCGCCGACGTCCACTCAGTAGCGTGTGCAGGTTTCTGAATTGAGCGAGCGAGTCGGCCGGCAGGATCGAAGGCTAATTAGCAACGGATGAAATTGGATCTCGCGGCGGAACGGTGATGGGTGAATGTGTGTGATGTGAGGGGCGATGGCGCCGTAGCGCATCGCACACCAGAGCCAGCGGCCGCCAAAAAAGCAGGGCTGCTCTTAGACGAACGGCTCCGGATTTGCGGCAGTGGAAGTGGAAGTGGCAGGGGAAGCGCGATTTCACCAGGGGGAGTGGCCGGCCATGTTCATTTTTTTGCCACGAGATGGGCCACACTCGATCGATAGCCGCGGCCGTAGCACGGACAAGATTGGTTCAGCGCTGAATTTCTGGCCTGGCCTGGCATGAGACTGTCACCGCAACCAACTCTGTTCTGAGCGAGATGACGATGACGCCGGGCTCAAGGGACGCTCTGGTCCGACTCCATCTCGGCGCTCCGCCTGTTTCAGAGCGCCGGTGGCAGCCAGCCTTTCTACGGAACGGGCTGCGCCCTACCACCGAGCCATCTGCCCGGTTGATAGTGGTAAGGGAGGCTTCCGGGGAGGTACAGTACGCCGTTCGCCAGCGCCCATCGCCTGCCGGAGGTGGGGGGGGGTGCGCCCGCCCAGCGAAGGCAGTCAGCAGCTACGGCGATCTGCAACAGGGCTTTTTGGCTCCATCTCAACGCCTCGCAGCGTACATGTAGTCGTCGCCTCTGGTGGCTTGCGAAGAAAACAGGAGCCCGAGCGTCGTAGGCAAAACCACCTCCGTCACAATTCCTTTCCCGTTCAGCTCATGCGCCTCTCAGCAGGTCGTCCTATGCTAGCGTTGGTGTCAGTCAGAGGGTGCGCAGTGTGCGTCGAAGCTCAGGAAATTTCGCCTCCTGGACCAGAAAACAGCCCGAGACCTCGACCAAATCCAGCTGCTCGGATCCCGACGCGCACCACGGCGGTCGGTGGTGCCTTTGGTGTTTGTGCGTGCTCGTCCAGCTCCAGCCTACGTCTCTCCAACATTGACGAAGCTCACCTGCTTGCTTCTCCCGATCTGGCTGTCTTTCGCGCTCCTGGCAACAGCCCAAGCAAGCCCAAATGGTGGCGTCGGTTGTGTCATACTCATCGCGAGCTGTAACACCTACGACTTTTTTTGCTGCTTCTACAAATATAGCGACGCCCTGGAGTGTATCCCGCGACCCTTTTCCACCTCTCTCTTTTCTCTCGTCTCCCGCTTCACCCAATCCCGAGGAACTTGCCTTTGCTCGCCTCTCAAAACCCATTCCTCCAATTGACCTGTCTCTGGTCCCGTCTCACTTCTGCGCTGCCTCGCCGGCCAATCGTACTCTCCTACGCTTTCTCAACCTGCACTCTCGACGCTCGTCTCTACTCTTGACCCGACCGGCATTGGCGCCAGCTGAGGAAAGCCAGGCCGTACTGAAGCGCAATTCGCCGATGGGCCATACTTCAGTTTTGCATTAAACACTCGGATCATTCGGCCTCAAAGCAAGCCAGACGGTGGGTGTCCGGGGTAAGAACTCGCTGGGATAGCTCCGGCTGTTTATCAATTATAAAAAGTCAAGCTCGGCCGGAAGCAGCCGTCCAAGATCGGATCCCTGGAGCTTTTTTGGCTTGAAGCGCTCATCTCATCCGCCTTTCGCTTTTCGGCTCTTTTCTTGCGCCTCACTGCCGATCCACCTTGACCAGGTCATCCTTTCTCCCGTCCGTTTCGCAGCCCTGTCTTCCAACGACGCGGCTGTTGGCGTATGAAAAAAAGCTGCTCCCCGCGATTTATTTTCGACCGTTCCGCAGTCAGCGGGCAGCTTATCCCCCCAACCCATCTTCCCATCTCGTGCGCTGCGCTTGGTGGCGCCGTGTCTGACGACCATCAATCCATCCCGATCATCACCAACTCAAAAAAGCTGCATCCTAGAGTAACACCCTTGCCGCACCAGCTTAGTTTGCAGTAAGGCTTCAAGCCAATCACCACTGCTGCCCAACTGCTGAATCGTAGCTTGGTGGTTGGTTTTTCTATCCCCTTTGTCATGAAGCTACCTCCTTATATCTATTCCATCTTCTCTTAACAAACCGTGAGTCTTATTATCTGCCTATGCTTCCGTTCCTATTCTAATGTTGCCTTCCGATGCGTCAGATAATCTTTTCTTGATTCCAACCTCGGTCGACAAGGTTGCCCACGTGGGAATTCTCAACTCCATCTCCACCCATTTCTTAGAAAAGAACTCTCACCAATCCGAAAAGCTGGCAATCGTCTATGCGACCCCACCTCTTTCGCCATCGGCGCAACGAACGGCCCCTGAACAGTCGATAGCGACTTTGAAGGGCCCGCCGACGGGCATGGACAACAATGACCACCGTCGACAACGGCAGAGCAATCCTTCAGGCTACACCGGTCAACAAAGCCTACTTCAATCATCACCACAATACTCATCCGCGGAGCGCTTTCGGCAACAGTCCCATCTGTCGGCTCAGTCTCCAACGTCTGCCACCGCCGTTCAGACAAGAAGCGGAAGTATCCAAGGCTACAGCTATCCATACGGTGAGAACACTTCTTTCGCCGAGTCACCGATGCAAGCCGCACCCATACAAGCCTATCCGACTCAATACGCCCAAGACACGGCGGCGACGTCGCAAAGACTCCAACAGCCTTACCAGCAGTATGGTCCCAACATTATGTACAACGTGCCTGCGCAATCGCAACAGCAGCCGCAATCTCCCTACGATTCCGTTCAGTCATACTCGCAACAACGGGCGCAAGCGTCGGCCGTCGATACCCTTCAAAACATGGGTGTCGCTCAGCAATACTACGTTGCGGGCCAGGAAGTCCCGACGAGCACGCCTATGGCCACATCTAACGTCCAAGGACATTACGCACCCATGCAGTCCTCGTATACGGCTCAAAGTTCCGTCACCGGACGTGAGTCGCTGTCGTCGGGCTATGCCGCCGGTTTGGCCGACACGGCGCAGGGAGCAGCCTCATCCGCCGGATATGGAAGCGGACAAACCGCCTACGCGGCTGCCACGGCCGCAGAAATGGATACGGCGTACGCGCAATACGAAACCGAGCTGCGACGTACCTTCGAGGCGGTTCGCGAAGGACGCATCGCCGAAGCAGGCAGACAGGTGGTCAACATCTCCGACTGGTTGCTCACCAACGCCGAGCAATTAGGTAGGCAAGCTCAAATTCATAATTTGGCGTCGGAGAAAACACGAGGAGACCATGGAGGCTGAGATTGACAATAGGTCTAGTTCGCGACGACGAATCGATGCACGCGCAGCGCTTGAAGATGTGGAACGAGTTTAACACCTGCTGGCTCTCGGTTCTGCAGAAACAAAAGGATATGACACAAGAGATGCTAGACACAGGCCAGAGGCCGCCACTACCGCAGAGTTTAATGGACTCGGAGTTCATGGAGGATATGGGCAAGGAACTCGTGCGCCTGTGCGATATCATGGAAAAGCATGGTCTAGTTGATTACCAGATGGGCGTATGGGAGGAAGAAATCATATCTCGTGAGTTATTGTCTTATTCCTATGGACAAAAAACATGGCTAACGTTAAGACTGCAGTTTTGACGGCCTGTCTTGACATGCTCGAAACCCACAGTGGAAACCAAGACAGCAACACAAATCCACCCGCAACCGCATCCTCATCCTCGCAACGTCGACGATGAAACAGATACTTCATTACCACCTAGCAAAAATTTCAAAGCAAAGGCAACAAGTTTAAATGCTTCCGCCTTTTTCGATCGTGTATACGGTATTCACCGTGGGTCGCATAAACCGGTACCATCTCCCGAAATATATTTTCTTCTTCTCCATATAGGGCAGCCAAGAAGAAAGGCGTACCTTGTTTTCTTTTTTTTTTTTTCGACAGCTCGGGCGCGCGATGGCTTGGGAATCTTGCATCCGCTGTCGTCAATTGGCGGCATTGGCGGGATTATCATATGTACGGAAACGCCATGATCACTTTTTATGTCTACTTGGTCTCTTTACCAATCTCTCGGGATGATTAGAATCGGATGGCATGGGCATAGGCATGGGGCATGATACGGGCTCGCTTCAACTTGCACCAACAGTGGTACCAGGAGTTGTTGGAGGGCTTTTGGCTCGGTCGGAACGGATGGGGTGTAGGCTTGAAGCTGCATTGTCTCACTGGCGTTTATTCCCGTGCGCTAAAGGAACGGATTCCTTGCTTGCTCGATTCGAGTTTGCCATATTTTCTTTTTCTTTTCATTCGTTCAGCTCGTTTGGATGGGGTTGGTGGACCGGTCCAGCTCTTAGCTGGCTACAGACAGATACCGGATGACGGGGTTGGCAGCCAGCCTTGCACAAGACGATACCCGAAGGGGTAGCAATCTCGATTACAATGCTCGATCAAACATGGGGCGGATTTGCTCGGGTCTTCACCGCTTTTGGATTTGGAGGATGGGGATGATGCGAAAGAGCAGGACGGTAACAGCCACAAATGTACGCTAGCTCGCCGTATGTCCGTGGTTGGGCAGCGAGAACAGAAAAAACAAAGCAACAGCAGCAAAGAAAACAAGATGGAAAGTCCGAACCAATCTATGCCTGATCCTGTACATGCATAACTGCCAGTGAGCTGCACCGCTCGGTTCGGGCGCTTTGAAGTGGTACGAAAAAGAGACCTGAAGTTGCATTCACCGTCATTTGACCGCTCACCAAAGTCGCAGCGAGTCACGTAGATTTCTTCCTGTTCCAACTCGCGCCTTTGACACACCATTTGCTCAAAACAAAACAGCGTGAGCCTTTCTGACTGGCTACTGAACGCCGCACGCGCTGTTCCAGTGAAAGAAAAATGCCGGGGATTCCTCCGCCCCAGTTGTATGGAATGCTCGGCAATCTAATCGGCGTCAGTCCCAGCTGAACCGCCAATCAGTCCCACTTTAGGTGAGGTTGCTTTTTTGCTCGTATGCCTTGGTACGAGGTGATTTGCAATCGTAATTCGTTCCGACGTAAAGGCGTCCGGTCTTGGCCAGCAACAGCTACCCTTGCGATAGCGATGGTGACATCGCCCGCCTGAAATCCTTCACCTCGGGTCATGTAATTGGAGGCGCAACAGAAGGAATTCTTCATTGCCCAGTCATGCGTCAAACCACGATCGAGTCCGGCGCCATGGTCTTGGGTCCACCGACTGGGATGAAGGTGACGGATCAGAGCTTGGTCCTGCAGCGAAGGCTTGCGCAACTACTCCTGTACAGAGTACCGCCACGAGCGTACAGACCACCAGACCAGGGGAGGTATCGGGTACCATGACCAGAACGACCTGCTCAGGAGCGTGGGTTTTGTTGTAGGGCAAAGGGATGGGAATTCCTTTTCGTGGCTGTCAGAATGAACCCAAGCGACTCGCAAACCCATATCAAAACTCCTCTCTCCTTTCATCAAGCATTTCGTTGACCATCATCAAGTCCTGGACCGCCTGTACATATTATTCTGTATCCGTCTACTCGGGTTTTGTCAGCTCCGCTCCTTGCTCGATCATCGATCCAAAGTGCCAATGGAAACCCTACAATGGCAGAACAAACCCATGTCGATAGCTTCACGAACCCCTGACATGCCAAAGCTCATCATGACAGATCTGCACAAAGAGGCACTCGCCTCAAACCCCAATTGCAAAAAGGAGAATGACCACCAAACATCGCAAGACCGCTGGCCATTGTCTCAAAATTCGCGGATACCATGCTACGATCCACTTACCAAGACCTTTTCACCACCATGGCTGCTTCATGGCGTCAATATTTCCTCTCTTTCGCTTCACCTGGTCGAAATTTACGCCGTGACATGCTCTCCTCGTTCTTTTCCCCATGAATCAGACTATCGATTCCGCTACTCATCATTTCTTATCCATCCCCGGCTATCAAGGACTACACTATGGTTTCCCGAACCTTTTTCTTTTGCCTTGTACCGCGCTTAGAGGATCTATCCGTCCTATCGGAATCTGGATGCAGCTTCCGTTGCCCAAAAGCAAACATAATCCGTGTGATGCGCGGTAATCCCGGCTACGCGGAATTAAGCTCACACCCTTGTGCACCATTCGCTACAGGGAGCTTGGGTGCTGTTACATTCGGAAGATCGAACGAACACATCGAACAGATTGGGTAGGCGCAATGGAGAAGCACCTCTCCGTCGGGAATGTCTGGTATCAATCTACCGCTTCTTCTAACCTCTCTAACTGCTCTTACATGTTCGTATCTTACGTTAATAAGAACCTGAGGACAATCTTTGCTAATGGATTCAGATTACTGTTTCAGAGACGATTAGAGGTCGAGATCCATGTCACCTGTAGGGAGAAAATCTCGGTCGTATCCTGATTTCCCACTAGAAGAAGAATGAAATTGAGGTGTTTCGTCTCAAAGCGCAACCGCACAAAGCTAGTAAGCGTGTGAAATTACTATGACAAGGTTCCAAGCTTTTTAAATAATCTCCCTGTTGATCCACGGTATTCTTGCATAAATGAAAAGGCGTTGTGCGCTTGACACAAGTGCTGTAGTTTACTTGTATTCAGTCAATCGTCTCACAATTATTCTAGCTTGTCACTCCATCACTAGAGAGTTTTGATTCTGCAGATACGACTTGCTTGGAAGTAGTCTCCACCGATCATTCTCGTAAGCCTCAACTTATAGGAAATAGCTTCTATGTTCTTCGAATCTATACCTGAGCCGACCTTTCACCCCATTATTCATCTTTAGCCATGTTCAAGACGAGACAGTGTCTAGCTCAGGGTGACGACTATGGTTCCAGACATGGAAAATTCACCTCTTTGGTCTCTCGGCAGACCTGAAGCGTAGGGTAGCTAAGCGGTGAATGCGCTCAAATTAAACCTATATTGTTAACCTAACAAATCCGGACGACGTGAAATGTAATGTCACAGCAGTGCTGAGACAAGCGTCTCTGGAAGTAATTATGAATATGCCGCCGCTGACAATAGCCGCGAAGTCGACACTCTCTGCCAACTGGTTTTTGATCGCGCAATTGTCTTTGTGAGGAAGATTCTCCAGTTGGAGCCAGTCTTTGAGTTAGAGTGTGACGAGCCAAATGTAGCACGAGTAATGAATTGGAGTCGTAATTTCATGAGAGAGAAGGGATCATTATTGCCAAGGAGTCACCCTCCTAAATTCTACACCCCTTAACGTGAGACCACCGCTGGCATCGCGACCGAAGCACCCGAATGCTGCTGATTATAGATTCGGCATGCCGTGTCGCCCGAGGCAGATTTCACTGCAGGTTTTCTCGGTGGTATGCAGACATCAAGCGCGGCGGCAATGTTAAGTTCAGTTCCGAAACTTCAATGGAAGCAAAGTATTGGCCACGACCCAGATCCAGGATTACGTTTATTACTGGGAACGAGTTGAAGGTTGTGGTGGCGGAGTTGTGTTGCACTGCCAGGAATATTGGTTCTCGGCGCGATGATTGGCTCGGAGCGGCCTACTGCTAGCGGCACCTCCTCTCAAACTCTCATGATATTCAGCTCTTCGTTGTCAACTTGTCGCCACAGGCACTCCTGCATCGTGCTATCGTACTATCGTGCTGTACCAAAAGTTGGCATTCAAAGGCACGTAGTGTCGCTTGCGTTAACATCTGTATGTCTCGGTCAGAGTTTCGAGACGGAGGAGAAGAGCCAGGAAATGCCGTTTTGACTTCGAAGTCTCATCACTGCCTACCACCTCTCTCGCCATGCATGCCAGTGCCGTATCGACTGCAAAATGAATGTGATAAGATGAAGATAAAAAGAATCATAGCAAAAGACTCTACCTACAGACTTACGATTCTCATGAAAATTCAAATCTTTGGGTCGTACAAAGGCCCTAGTACCCGCAGTTAAGGATGCATGAGGATAACTGATACGTTCAGCTAGCGCTTGTCCCCAGCCTTTGCCATGGCTAGCAGCACCAATGAAGGCATATCCTGAAACCAGCCTCCCAGAGGCTTTTCAGAACGCTAAGATCAGCCCTAAATTTGGGTTGTCATGACCGTTTTATGACTATGAAAGTTTTCACTGCCTAGCGGAGGCAACTCTTCGCTGATGCCTATAACTCTATCACAACTTTTGAGACCGAGATCAAACATCCACTCCCCAAATTCATGGGTGCGGCTTCAGCACTTAGGAAACTCTCGTTACAGCCATGATTTTTTTTCAACTTATATTCTTGTCATTCGTTGGGTCATTCGTTTTGGGAGATCAAGCAGGTGGGTTCCATCACCAAACCGCCATCTTCTCTCATGATGAGCTTTCAGTTTCATCAACCTAAACGATACTCTTGTTGATGACTAACCATTCGTAGTCTCGTCATCATCAACAAGTTTGACATCGCAAGTTGGAGTACCACAATGCCCGGGCTGTACTCTTGCGGCGTTAAATCCAGAAACTCTCACTTTGCCAATAACATATAGTTCGCCATCTAATTTGAGCTCAGTAACTCAAACTGTATACTTGCAAATCACATACTCCAATGGTGTATCAATTGGCGAAAGCAACAGCACAGTTGAAGTGACGCTGTCATCCGACACTCAATTCTACAGCGTGCCAAGTTGGACTACTTTTGGAACCTGGCTGTGAGTGAAATCTTGAAACTCTCATCGGATTGAAACAATGCTAAACTTCACAGAACATGGCCAACGACTTACCTCGCATACACTGCATTCGATGTGGTGGCTCAATGTTCAACAGAGTCTTTCAGTGTCCAGAGCGATACGCCGCAGCTCGTGTATCCGCAAGGTTCGATACCGGGTGCCGAACTCCAGTCTTACTTGGATAGTATTGGTGCTAATCCGAGCGGAATTGATTTGGCTTCATGTTCTTGGAGTAGTGTCCAGCTCAATATGGTCAGGCGTACCGCAATACCTAGAGACGGCTTGCTCTATCCTAGAGCTACAAGCACTTCATCTTCCGGTCTCTTTACCAACACGACACGATCGACCTCTAGCTCCACTGTCTCAGTTGTTCAGAATACTCTATCTACAGTTTCACCAACTTTCATCACATCCAGTAGCTCATCAGCTTTTCGATCCAGTAGCTCATCAGCATCTCTATCCAGCAGTTCATCAAGTTTTCTATCTAGCAGCTCATCAGCTCCCCTATCTAGCAGCTCATCAGCTCCCCTATCTAGCAGCTCGAGCTCGCAAACCGGCCCTGGAGTTGGAGATTTTATTGCGAATGGAATAGGCATGATTACAAGTACCTCGATGAGCAGCAATACCATACCGACAAATTCGCCTTCACTCTCCGCAGGTGGCAATCTAGCGAACGACAGTACTACTTCAACACAGTCGTCAAACTCGGCACACGCCGTTCCTGCAGCAACGAACTTGGTGTCTACGGGAGAAAACTCTCTAGGAGCGGGCAATCCCAGAACGTCTACTGGTAGCTTATCACTGACAACTTCATCATCGGCAACGTGTCAGTTAATATTATCAACAACTACTATCAGAAATATTCAAGTCTCAACATTCGTATGCGCTCCTAGCTCTACGTCAACTTCATCCAGTTCCAGTTCGCTAGCTCTGCCATCGGGGTGTAATACTACTGTGCTCAATCGTGGAACCCCCGATGAAATCACCAAAACTGTGTGTTCCTCAACTTCAAGCACCTCGCAAAGTTGTTTGAGCTACATTACGTCAGAAGTTACCCTAGCCAACGGCGAAATGCTGCTAGGCAAGATCTGCGTTACAGGCACACCAACGTCTACGCTTCCATCAAGATGTCATACAACGGTTATTGCGGCGGATTCACCTAACCCTGCGGTTACCAAAACAGTTTGCCCTACTTCCACCTTGTCGACATCAAGTTCACCTCTGCCATCGGATTGTACCGAACTTGTGATTTATAGAAGCGGCCCTTTGGGTCCACTCACCGAGACATTTTGTCCTTCGACAAGTTCCTCGTCAACCCCATCATCCTCGGCTTCGCAATCATCGGGAACATCTGTGTGCCCTGGGAGAACTCTTACAACATCAAATGGGGAATTGGTCACTTTCTGTCCTTCAATCTCGCATCAAGCAGCAGTCGTCTCCTCTTCCAGTGGTAGTGTAAGCACGACTTCAATATCTCTTTGCTCAGGATGCGAGGTGGTGAACATCACGACCAGTACTATCGCATACTTCACAACAATATATTCCGAAACGATCTATCGCACCATCGCTAGCAACAATACTGAAGGTGTGAACCCGGGCAGCAGCCTCGGGCCAGAAATCATTGTGGTCACGCAAACTTCATCAGCCGTCGAGCCAACCGTAGTACAGGCAACAGTCGCAAATGGCGGCGCAGTTGCCAGTTCTAAGGTATCTGTAGTTGGCCTCACGCAAGTTACTCTCACGACAGCCATTAGCCTTCGAAACGAAGGTCAATTAACCAGCGCTTCAAACGGTGTGTTACCCGTACGAGAGTCCGACACAGGTGGAGGAGTAGTTGTCACTGCGCCAGCTTCCAATCCAGCCAATACCGCGACCATTGGAGGACAACAAAGCGTAAGTCCATTTGCGCCTCCGCAAGTTCCCCCAGTAAATACTGCGACTGTTGGAGGACAACCAAGTGCTAGCCCATTTTTGGCTCCGCAAATACCCCCAGTAAAGACTGCGACCGTTGGAGGACAACCAAGTGCTCCGCAAGCTCCCCCAATAAATACTGAGACTGCTGGAGGACAACCAAGCGTTGGCCAATCCCCGGCTCCACAAGGCTCGCCAGCCATTCCACACGTCATAAACATTGGCGGATCTTCGGCTACCGTTGGTCTTGCACCGCCTGCAAACACCGGTAGCGGTGCTGTTGTGATTAATACCGGCTCAAACGGAGCTGGCGTGACTCTTGGATCAGGTCAAGCAACATCGATCAACGGAGTAGGCGTCTCTATCGTTCCTGGCGGCCACAGCCTTGTAGTGGGCGGAACTGAGACTGTTCCTGTTGGTGGCAATCCTGGTGGTTCTGCAACGCAGGTCGTCAATCTTGGAGGAAGTCAAATAACCGTTGGACCGGCTGCACCTGGGCAACAAAGCAATGGAGGAGCTGTAGTCGTCGGAGGACAGACGCTGACTCCTGGTCAGGTCGCTACGATCAACGGCGTACCGGTCTCAGCGGTTGCTGGAGGCGGTAGCATTGTCGTTGGAGGCAGCACTGTCGCTGTGAACCCAGTAAACACCGGAAATGGTTCGCCTCAAGTTGTGAACATTGGCGGTTCCGCGGTTACGTTCGCATCTGCCTCAGGAGGTGCGGTTGCTGTCGGTGGCACAACGCTGGAGCCAGGTCAAATCGCGACAATCAACGGCGTTCCTGTCGGAGTTCCCAGCAATGGAGGAGGAATCGTCATCGACGGAACAACCCTCGTTTCGGTGGGTTCCTCTGGAGCCGCGGTTCTGACGGTTGGTGGATCGACTATCACTGCAAACCCATCGGGCGCTTTCGTGGTCGCTCCCGGCGTCACCCTTAGCCCTGGTGGACCAGCCGTCACCGCCAGCGGTACAACTCTCAGTCTTGGTGCTGGTGGTAGCATCGCTGTTATCAACGGTGCTACTCAGACGATTGGTGGAGGTACTCCTACTGGTGCACCCGTACTCACTGTTAATGGTCAGCCAGTCACAGCAGTAGTCTCGGGCTCATCAACAGCCTTCATACTCGGACCAAGCGCTACCCTTACCCCAGGCGGAACGGCTGTGGTATCAGGAACAACATTTAGTCTCCCAGCAACTGGCTCAGTCGTTGTGGTCAATGGCCAAACTTCTGTACTTGGAAACTCGAATCCATCTATCACCGCACCTGCAGTTATCACCGTCAACGGCCAGCCAATAACCGCTAGTGTATCTGGAGGGTCAACAGGGTTCGTTATTGGACCAGGAACGACCCTCACACCAGGTGGACAAGTGGTCGTCTCAGGTACCACCTTCTCGCTTCCGGCCTCAGCTTCAGGAGTTGTTGTCGTAAATGGGCAAACCTCTATCTTGGGAATAGGCGGCCCGCCGGCTCTTACACTAAATGGCCAGACTTTCTCCGCGACCGTCTCCAATGGAGTAACCGAGTACGTTCTCGGTCCTGGCACGACTCTCACACCTGGAGGCGTGGTCACAGTCTCAGGAACGAAGATCAGCCTGGACTCATCCGGCACTGCGCTGATAGTCGGCTCGAGCACAAGCACAATTGGGTCAACACCAGCGAGCACATCTGCTAGCACGACGAGCAGCTCGACGATCACTTCGACCACCAGTTCAACGGCAACAACGACGAGTACGTCCGCGAGCAGCACGCATACTACCAAGCATGGAAGCGCTGGACGCGCCAGCGGTAGTGTTTGCATTTCCCTAGTCATGTTTTGCGTATTCATTTTGGGCGCTGGTGAAGTTCTTCTCTGAGAGATGCGACTGCATCACCGCATAATTGGGATTAGCAAGGCGTTGGAAGATTTATGGTTCTGCTATTGCAATTTGGAATGGGTAATACCGGGAGCAGTCATGGAAGTTACGGCATACTGAAGGAGTATATGCATTCGGTCCTTCTAACAAGATACCCAATGAGTAGTCATTTTTAGGATACAAGTCCAGAGAGAGTCCAGAGATAGTGTTCGCTGAAGCTACGTTTTTGCAGTCTTTTGCTGATTCGTTGGCTATGGCAAATATATTCGGTTTCTCAGAATACAATTGAACAGTCCCAAACAGCCAGACATGCACCGCGTTTGATTTCTATTCCTGCGCATCTTCTGACAACGCTTTGCAATTGGGTATAAGACGTTGACTGGCAAGGCTGTCGACAGATCTCTGGGGACTGTATCATGCCAGATCTCGTTAACAGACTATCCTCCGCTCATGACAGTCCAATTGAGATCTTACGTGCACTATTCATGCGGTCCACTCCTCTCGAAAGATACCGCAGGTTGGATTCCTACACTAGTCACGACGTTGCTGATGGAGACTGACTCGAGCAAGTTATGGCTCGATCTCAATGCCGGAACCTCGGATCGTTCACTTCTTCTTTTTGTCCTTCTTCTCCTTCTTACCCGATCCACTTTTCTCTCCACCCGCAGCGCTCGCAGACGGCGGTAGACCTTGCATCTCAGCCATCATATCCTTCAAGAAGTTCTCGCTGACGCCTCCACCGGTAACGGCAGGCGAGTGCAACGGCAAAATCGCGTTGACCTTCCAGCCGCGGGGCACCGCAGGCGGCGGCAGCGGCTCCGTCTGCTCCGGCATACCTCTGATCTGCAGCCGCAGCGTATCCTCGGGCTTTGTGGGCCGCGCCTTCAGGAACTCCGCGACCAGCCGGTACAGGTGATGTTTGTTGTTGACGCCGCGGGCGGCTGCCGTCCACCGGCCATCCGGCGACTTGGTTTCGACGCTGACCCGGCCCGGGTTTGCCCAGTCGCGCGGGTGGATCTTGCCCGGATTGAAGACGCACTTCAGACCCAGCGATGTGACCGCGTCGGCGATGGTGCGCGCCAGAGGATTGGCCACGGCGAGGTCGTGAGGCACGCGCCGTCCTTCCGATTTGCTACGCGACGAATCGAAGTAGATCGGATAAAGACATTGCCATTTCTTTGAGGCGCTATGCTCTGCTGTGAATTGCACTCTTGGCTGTTGCGAGGCTTGAGGAATTGCGGAGGGATCGATGAGAGAAGGATTTTTTGTAGAAGTAGGAGCTGCGAGAGAGGAGATATCGGTGATTTCAGGGTCAGAGTCGCTATCGCTGAGTTCTTCTATACGAGCGGACTGCGACATGTCGTAGTCCCGTATGAAATCAGAGGTCGGAAGTCGAAAAATGGATGAATTTGGTGGGATTTTCGAACTCTAATCGTGTGAATGAAGGAAGTGGTTTTACAGGAGATATTTGGAGAGAGGAGGAAGAGAGTCAAAGCTCATGAGCTTCGACATCAAAATGCTAGAGTTGAATCTTTATTGCGGTTGAAATTCGAGTTTGTGGACGCAGAAGACCTGTGGTGTGGACCTGTGGACGACATCATCAGGCTTCAAGGCTACAAATTTATAGAGATGAAGACACTCGTCGTTTTAGAACAACTTAGAATTAATACTAAGCGAAGTCTTTTCGGTGTTTTCTGAGCTAGAGACAGAATCTAAAGTCTATGCATCACCCCGTTTACTTCCCAGCAACTTCAACATCATCACTATGTTGGAGAGACTCTCGGCTCCGCTTCTGGGCGAGCTTCTTTTGTTGTCGCTTGCTCATCGACTTCTGCTCACTATTGCCTTTCCCATTTGTGTGGTCAAGTATAGCATCCATTGCAGAAGTCTTCTGTTCCTCCTCATCGAACAATGCCATGATTGCCGGCCTTAGCGCTGCGACCTTGGGAATGTCGCCGATCTTGACACGCATGTAGTCAAACGCCACGCATACCTTCATGTCTCTTGCCTTTGCCACTTTCTCTTCACTCTCTCCTGGTTCTGTGAACATTGGATTCCACTCAACATTGCCTTGCATGTTCGAATCAACACCTGGTGGAGCGGTTTCCAGAGAAGTCTCCATCACATTTTCAGATGCAACCTCCAGACCACCAACGGAAGAATTCCCAAAAGGAGCGGGCTCATCCTCCGCTATTTGAATGTTCTGCTCTTGATCGAGTCCATTCACCAAATTCACAGTCTGTACTCTCGCCTTTATCTCCAACTCGGATTCGATTTCAGACTCAGGAACATCTCGAATTTCATCTTCCACGTCGATTCCCGCATTGACTCCTGCGTTCGCTTCATCGACAACATCCTCAATGCCTTCTAAGCCTGTCCCAAAGTTCTTGACGTCGAGAACTGGAATCTTCTGATATCGCTGGCTGAAGTGAGTGAGGATCACGCTTCTAGCCCTCATCTCAGCTCCGACTCGTAGAGCCTCACTCGTGGTACTGTGCTTCTTCGCCATGGCTTCTTTTTGTAGTTCATCATCGAATGTGGCCTCATGGATAAGAACTGTAGAATTGCGGCCTATCACTGAGAATCTCTTTGACGGTCGGCAGTCGCCTGAGTATGCCAGTTTGAAAGGCTCTTTGCCGTCTGGTGGCGTCGGAAATGTTAAGGCTACTGCTTGAGCACCGCGGCAGTGATCGACGTACACGGACTGTATATCTTGGAGGCCTAGATACGTTGGAATAAGTCCAGGATCCATCAAGGTGGCAAAACATTTGTTGTGAGTCAATTTAAGTTTGGTTGTAAGTTGGTCGGGATCAGTACTGTAAGGATCGGCAGGGTTTACAGCAAGCGGAAGGATATGCGAGTAGCCGAAATCTTCGACATAGGAGTACTCGGAAAGATAGTATAGCATTGTGTTTTGCGAGAGCACTGCCAGATATGGCAATGTCGGCGAAGTATCTTCCTGTGACAGATGCTTCGTCAAAGTTGAATTGAGAAGGTCCTTTGCAAAGTCGGAAGATATAGGAGGTACCGTTGAGTTCGCACCATGTACAACTGAATACCATGCCTTAATAAGTGATACGATGCCCAGGTGATGGTCCGCGTGAAGATGGCTGATCCATATTAGTCTGAGGTCCTTCAAGATGTTTCGCAATTCGTCTGGATCAAAGACTCTTTGCAGTTGTCCCAGGGTATTCTCGCCGCAATCCAGCATATAGTTTCCATATCCAGGCACTCGCACAAGCGTGGCGGATACATTTCGATATTTGCTTGGTAAAGCTGAGCCTGTACCTAGCGTCACAATCTCTACATCCGGGCCTGGCTTGGGCAGACTGTCCTTCCAAAGTTGGAGTTCGGAAGCTTCTTTGCCTTCATTCAACGATGAGAGCTCCGAACGTGCGAGTGAGACGTGTTCTTCATCTGAATCTGCAAGGAGACCGAGAGTGTCTAGCCGTGTGTGTATGGTATCCTTCTGAATCATAAATTGCGGCTCAATATGAAACTGAAGGCCTCGTTCTGCAGAAAGGATTGATGGCGGCATGGAGGCGAGCTTCTCCTTGTGAGGACGGTAACTTATTTGTGGCACCGTGACATTATCAAAGTGAGGGATTGTGAAGTTTTCGGCATCCATCTGCGCAAGACGTATAGCTGATGTAGCCGATGACTCAAATGCCAGTTCGTTCGGACAAACATCCGGGCTTGAAATGATGTGTTTCAGGTTGGAATGAGTTTCGATGAATTTTCGCAGCTGATCATTGTTGGTTACATCGGGACCCAAGATCCAGATGATTGCGGAAAGGTGATCCATCAACTCTTCACTTCTCCACTCTGCTCTTTCTACGAAGGGACCAACGTAATCGTCAGAAGGCAAATCTACAATAGCGATGCCATTTCCACGTCGTTCGTCTCCTAATACCATATTCGGAGTAATGACTTTGCCATTGTCCAGTGTAATGCTCTCTCCAGTTGCTAGCTTCCCTCGCAACTGGCCTTTGGGAACACCTAGTGCATTAGCTTTTTCAACGACAAACTTTCCTCTTCGTGGCTGAGGATGAATGATGTAACTAACAGCATCTTCCTTAGGGGTTGTGGGTGGTAATACCGAAACCAGGGCACCAGGCCAAGGGGATCGTACTAGAACCTTGAGTTTCGGGTCCGGGAGCAGTTCATCACTGCCAGGCAATGGTCCCATGTATTCTTGAATTCCCTTTGTTGAGCTATCACGAATCCAAATTTTGGCTGGAAGTTGCACTTCATTAAGAGGCGTTTCTACCAAGCAGTCGAGGCTCCATTTGCTTCCGAACATGTCATGAACGACGGCTTGTCTGAGTGTATGATATCGTGCTTCTCTTTCAGCTTCGCTTTGAGGTATAGCTTCACCTTCTTTTACGTTTGTCATTGGCTCGACTCCGTTGAGTTGATCAAACGTTCGCTTGCGTGTGTTGAAAGTTGGACTCTCGATATGTGAGGTAGTGTCTGGTTTAATGACTATCGGCCAAAGACGAATATTTTCGTCCTCATATGTTGGCTTCCACTCGTCATTGTCATCAGGGTTGGACACATCTTTGAGCTCCTTGACGTTGAGTGGCATGCCTTTCCTGAAGATGAACCTTCTTGCGGTTGCGACGGTATGTAGCAGGTTCGAGGTCCCATATATATTCAGAGCTCGATTCTCTTCGATATTGTTCGAATCCGTAGCTTCCATACCGTTCGCATACTTCCGTTGATTTCTTGATTTCAAAGATATGGCGTCTTTTGCTTCTTTCAATATGTCTGCCAACGTCAAAACCATACCCAGAATGCCGCCAACATTCTCTGAGCTGGTTTTGCCAGTCAGAAAGATGTGCTCAATCTTGCGCATTGATATACCCCGTTCAACCCATCCTCTTTGTGTTCCTTCTCCAACACGTCCTATCATGTATCGCTGACTGTCATAGTGCAAAAGGAGGGTTGTGCCCGGGGTGTCGGCGGTTGGCACCGTCACAAATTCGAGATATGACTTCATGGGTTGAGTTTCCCGTCGAAAGAGCCGATCGTTTGTAATAAAAGGTCTCTCTAGCTCAGGAACTGAGCATGGCGAATAATCTAGCCAACGTACACGACGCAGAGCTTCCCTGTCTCTTTCAAGATCATATCGTCCTAACCATGAAAATAGGTAAGGAGAGAGGAAGAATCTTGACCCGTCGCGCACAGAGTGTAAGTCTTCGGTATCGTATTTATTGAATTCAAAGAGTTTGGTTCTGATGGCGTGCTCGCGTACTAGCTTTCTTGAGGATTTCTTGACTGTTGTCTGAAATTTCGGTCTCGGAGCTGGTGAGTCAGCCTTTGACGGCGGTTGTCGTGCGAGCCCAAAGATCTGCTTTATTGTATCTGATATGCTCTGAGGCTTCGGTTGGAAGGTACTGAAGCAGGCAGAGCTATGTAAAGTTGTCTGTGAGAGGAATTGTTCGGCTTTGCAGGTGGTTCTTGCTTTGCAGCTAACGGTGGTAGCCAGCGCAACGTATCCGCGTCGCGAGGCTCTCAGAGCGGAATCCAATGCGGCTACCAAAGGCTAAGCGTGGCTGGTGGTGGCATGGAACTGAGTTAATGCAGCGTACTTGGAGTGGGTGTTAATATTGCTGTTTGCGTAAAGTATTTTGGAGCTTGACGCGATGATTAAGCGATTCTCACATTCGAGCCAACAGGGTCCAGCCGCGATGTCACGTATTCTTTGTAGCTCGGCTTGATCACTTATTAAAGCGCCAATGCAAGCCCACCTTACAAATATCCTCAAATGACTTAAAAGAAATTCTATTCCGCTGCTTCCTAAGATTGAAGGCTATGCTTCGAAGTCTCAAAACTTTCTCCTTTAACGCAACTTCTAGCATACAACAAGTGTTGGCCTTATCCGACGCATCTGGTCTGTCGTTGTCATCGCGTACTACAATCAGCAGCGCTTCAATTCCACCAATTCGCATTTTAACTATATTCTGAAAGCTTTTCTGGCTCAATATGTACCTTCGGGAAGTCTACGCCGAATTTCATATCCCCTCACTGCGACAATTCATCCGGGACAATCCACTCGGGCTCTTAATCACCGCATTGCCGTCTCCTAATTTTCCCACCATCCAATGCACCCACATTCCCATCTTACTAGATGTTATTGATGAGAACAGCAAGACCGAACTTGGGAAATTGCGTTTCCACCTGGCTAAGCAGAACCCGCATTCCAAAGCTCTGGTGGAGGCAGTTCAGCAACGGCACCCATCGAATGGCTTTCTTGAACAAGAAGTCTCCGTAATCTTCAATGGCCCTGCTCAATCGTACATCACGCCGCAGTTTTATGTCGAGACGAAACCAACTACCGGCAAGGTTGTACCTACGTGGAATTACTCTGCGGTTCAAGTATACGGCAAGGCGAAGGTCATGTTCGATACTCGTAACGAAGAGACTGGCGCTTTTCTTCAAAATCAGATCAGTGACTTAACGAGGCACTCTGAGGAACACATCATGCACTACACCGGTGGGCAGAACGGTTCAGCTTGGCAGGTCAGTGATGCTCCAAGTAATTACGTCGAGCTTCTAAAGAAGAGCATCATCGGAATCGAGATCGAAATTGAACGTCTTGAGGGAAAGTACAAGATGTCCCAGGAGAGACCAATAAGAGATAGAGAAGGAATCGTGAAAGGATTTCAGGACTTGGGCACAGACAGTGCTCTCATGATGGCAAAAACAGTGGAGGAAAGAGGCGCAATGAAGGACGCAAAAGCTTGATTCAGCATGATTGTTGTGACCGAATTAGACTATCTTCAAGTATCAGCTAGGATAGAATGTCGATACATCTTCATCTAATGCACAAACTTCGGGGTCATGAATCATCACCCAAAACAGCAGATTGTAGTTCCTTCAAGATAACGTCGTACAATACTCTTGTGTCTTGCGCAAGGTTATTCATATCGGTCATCATCTTCTCAACGATACGCTGTTCTCCTCGTCGAAAACGTTCCGATCTTGCAACCTCATTCCAAAACCACCGGGCTTCAGTATCAGTGTACAAAGTCCACGCCATGCCCTTGTTCCCTGCTCTCGCTGTCCTGCCCACTCTATGAACATAGCTGGTGATGTTGGCAGGAACATCATAATTGATAACATGTGCGATACCCTGGACGTCGAGACCCCTTGAGGCACGATCTGTGGTGATAAGAACCTGAATTTCACCACGTTGGAATGCTTTCAGGGTTTTGCGAGATGTTTTGGACGAAGTTGACATTTTGGTCAAAACTCCGATCGATCCTGCTTTTGTGCCTAGTAGCTTCGGAAGAATATAGGCAAGGCGAGAAGCATTTTCATTATTATGAGCGAAGACCAGCAATTTCTCGCCAAGTAGGGTGACGCTTGTGGGCGAGTAGCGATTTATCTCGGTATCTTTTCGTAGTAAATATCCTCGGAGAAGCTGTAGAAGATAAAGAGGCTTTTCGGTGCCATCGCCAACAGGTATGGCTTTCTCTTGAAGCGTACGAGGAAGCTCTAGAATCTGGGTAACCATGTCCGGTCGTTTGTTTTGATCGCGATGTAAACCTTCGGATTCATCTACGACGGTGACCAATGTCGGGCGCTTCAATCGTAGACTGGCCAATTTGCTCAGATCTCGGGTCATTGTAGCACTCAGAAGAATCTTTCGGACTCGTCGTGCTTCCAGTGAAACTCCTATGCGCTGAAATATCTTCTCACTTCTAGCCTTCCGCTCGTTCGCCTGTTTCGGATGTAGCGCTTCAAGTAGAGTAACTACCCACTCCTGAAAGCTGTCGTCTAGCAGTCGATCGGCTTCATCAATTATGAGCCAATCAATGTCGCCCAGTGAGAACCCTCGAGTTTTCTTGATATGATCCACAAGACGTCCAGGAGTCGAAATCAGTATGTCTACTCTTGAATTGTATTCTGGCACATGGTTCAGCAGTAAGGTGAGTAGATCGTGCTGGAGTTCCTCATCCCCTCCAAAGTCAATACCAACTCGTTCCAACGCGTCATTGTACATTGACTTGTACAATGTAGGATCATATTGCTGTCCTCGTTTTACGAGTCGTTCCTGTTCTTCAGCAAGTGGTACGTTGCCAACAGCGGTTGCAATCTGTAGGCCAGTGCCCGACACACACATTTCAGCGACTTCTCGCGCTTGAGCTACAAGCTCTCTGGTTGGAACCACAACAAGCCCGCGTAGTCTGGTCGTGATCTTTTGCTTCAAGTTTTCTACCATGGGTATCATGTATGCCAACGTCTTGCCTGACCCTGTAGCAGCCGAAACGCAGATATCTCCATTGTATGCTTTTGATCCGGGGATCAGCAATGGAATAACAGCAGATTGTACTGCTAATGTATGTTGAAGTCCTTTGCGTTGAAGATTATCTTGTAGCTTTGTACTCAGACCGAGATCCTTTATCGCGTCCGTGGCAGTGAATGGAACGATTATTGGCTTTGATAACCATGAAGGCAAGGCGACGAATATGGGCTTATCAGAACTTTCAGGAGGAGGATCAGGTTGAGGAAACGGAGTTAGACCTGTAACTTTATTAGCTTGAACGGAATCTTATATAAGGGCAAAGTACCATGTAGTTCTGTTGCTGCCGAAGCTGGTTTAGACTCTCCTTCGTTTTGATCTGATACCACAGGTGGCACCGCCGTCGCCTTTTTGGCTTGAGCTAGTTCAGCCGACTTTTGATATTTTGCAAAGATTGCTTCGAACTTCTTCATTCTCGCCTCCTCTTCTGGATCGAGAATTTGTTGCTGAGCCTCATCGTCATGTGGTATCTTTGCCTTCTTCTCTTTCTTTGGTTTTTTGGGCTCTCGAACCCCACCATCATGCTTCTCAATCTGCTTAGCTTCTCCACTGGGCGCGACGGGCGTAGTCTCTATTGAATCTAGGTACGCAGTCGCATCTCTCGTTTTGTCCTTCCGCTTCTTACTTTGATTCTCATGTTTCAGCTTCTTCGAGTCGGGTTTGTCAGAGACCTGTGCCGATACGAGGGAGTAGTCGCCATTTGTGTGGTCTTTAGGATCTAAGGCGGGCTCGAGGTGCTCTCGCTGGCGCTTCTTCGGAGTCTGCTCTTCAGTGTGTGGGGTGGTTGGAGCGATTGCAGTTCTGTGACGACCCATTTTGTGTCCTTTGCTGATCACTAAGTACCATGCACAGCTCCATCTGCATTCAAACTCGTTATGTTGAGAATTGATTGGAGAATATTACGATTTGCTAAGAAAAAGTTCGGCCATTGATGTCAGAGAAAGGCGGATGAAGAGGAAAGGCCGAGGTTTTGCCGCTGCGACTCTCAAAGCTCAAAGATGCGACAGTCTTTCCAACACCAAACATCCTCGACCGCATTTGCGGTAGGTAATTTCCTTTGGAAGGTTTTGAATGAACATCTGGTTCCTACGGACTCTGGCTTTCAAAGCCTCCTTAAATCTAACAATATGCCGTACAGAATTGCGTAAGTTCATGCCCCTATTAAATCGAATGGCACTGTCAGCTGATTGAATCAAGTATGGTCAGCGATTTCTTCTTCCCTCAACCTGGTAAATTCAATTCATCAAGCCCGGAAGGCATGCCAAGTCTAACGTGGATAGGTGGTGTCGAAAGTCACATCTACCAACTCTCTACCGTAAGCTTTACTTAAGATATCGTAGTATTTTACTGACAACTTACAGAAACTAATTGATCGTGGCCACAAAGTCGTAATCATCACACATGCTTATCAAGGCCGTGCTGGAGTGCGATATCTTACAAATGGCCTGAAAGTCTACCATGTTCCCTTCTTCGTCCTATACCGGGAGACAACATTTCCAACTGTCTTCTCTTTCTTTCCTATCTTTCGAAACATCATCATTCGAGAGCAGATCGAAATCGTTCACGGACATGGGAGTCTCAGCAATTTCTGTCATGAAGCAATCCTTCATGCTCGCACCATGGGCCTACGCACAGTATTTACTGACCATTCGCTCTTTGGATTTGCAGATGCTGCCAGTATCTTTGCAAATAAGCTTCTCAAGTTCTCGTTGAGTGATGTCGATCACGTAATTTGTGTTTCGCACACATGCAAAGAGAATACAGTTCTACGGGCGTCACTAGATCCGTTGATGGTGTCCGTTATACCGAACGCGGTAGTGTCGGAGAACTTTCGCCCATTGTCATACTCCCAACCTGATGGCGTGGAAGACCAGTCGCTCTCCTTGCCTCGAGTTCTCGGGCCCAACGATACCATCACTATTGTTGTCATTTCTCGGCTTTTCTACAACAAAGGCACCGACTTGTTGATTGCGGCTATTCCGCGCATCTGTGCCAATCATCCAAACGTCCGCTTTGTCATCGGCGGTAGTGGTCCCAAGGCGATCGACCTGGAACAGATGCTAGAAAGAAATGTGTTGCAGGATCGTGTCGAGCTACTCGGACCTATCCGACACGAGGAAGTTCGCGACGTAATGATTCGCGGCCACATTTACCTCCATCCTTCGCTTACTGAAGCCTTTGGCACGGTGATTGTAGAAGCCGCAAGCTGTGGGCTGTATGTTGTGTCCACGCGAGTGGGTGGCATTCCTGAAGTCTTACCAGCGCATATGACGACCTTTGCGAAACCGGAAGAGGATGATCTGGTTGCTGCAACCGACAAAGCCATCGCAATGTTACGACAAGGAAAAGTGCGAACCGAGAGATTTCACGAGCAGGTACGGATGATGTACAGCTGGACAGATGTTGCCGCCAGGACAGAACGAGTGTACGATGGAATATCTGGAGTGTTGAGTGAGGAAGAGTTTTATGGGTATCATGCGAACGACAGTTCATGGAGCGGCATTCGAGGTCGAGCGGGAGTACAAAGTTTCGCTCTAATCGATAGGCTGAAACGCTACTACGGCTGTGGTATCTGGGCCGGAAAGCTTTTCTGTCTAGTTGTAGTTGTCGACTACCTTCTTTGGGTCTTTCTCGAACTCTGGGCCCCCCGAGTAAATATCGACATTGTCAGAGACTGGCCGCGGAAGCACGTGACGGAAGCGCTTACGGTCGCGAATGGGAACACAGCAGTCATGCGCAAGCGGAGCAACAGACACCGAGAGAAGAACTGGGATAGCTGAGTTGGCATCAAAGCTGGTTTCATTACAACTCCACTACCTATCTCCCGCCCGAGGGCGAACGAGCGTATCGTCACAACGACCACTTTTGGAAGTTCAATAACCCTCCCTTCACATCGAAGCAAGTGGTATCTACGGTCAAGTGCACATAAGGCATGCGCAAAATATATGTAATACGCAAAAGTAACGCCACGTCGCCACTATCCACTCCCAGACCGAACGATCAACGCCGGCTATGCGAAAGAAACCAGGCACAGATAATTCAATTGTCTCGTCAGCTGGGCGCCGCCCAGAACCAGTACTCAGCTGCGTACGGCACGTTGATGGTAGCGTTCTGACCGTCACAGGTGGCCGGAGGCTGACCACCGACGGTATTGAGGCGGTACACTTCCTGTATGGTACAACCTTCGCTGGACTTAGCCACAAGCTTAAGCCAAGGAACATCGGTAGCGGCATTTGGTGCGGGGGACGAATTATTCTTCTTGCAAGCGGCAGTACCCCACTGATGCATCGATGTATCGAGGTCGAAGAATGGTGTCGTGGTGTCCACAAAGTAGTGGTATCCTGACAGGAACACGTTCGCAACCGAGGATGAGTCGGATGAAGTCGGCACCGGATACTTCACGGCGATGCCAGGTATCACGGTCAAGAGTTGCGGGTATGGTGCCGCCAGGCAGGTTGCGTTGAAGAGAGAGGCCATGGCACCGACCTGAACTGGTACTGCTTGCGCTGTCGAGTTTGCACAGGTGTAGTTTTGAGTCCCTCTGCCGATAGCAACCTGAGTGAGCGTCAGGTTCGCGGATGGTGGTGGCAGTGGTGTGGGAGCTATGCAATGATCAGTAGCTGTTTCGAAGACTATGTTGATAATTAGTTGCGGTACCTGTCGGCATCTGTGCTGAGGCGAGGTTGCACGAAGTCTGTGATGCGGCCGCTTGTCGCTCAAGCAACTGGTGGAAAGATGCTGGATCGGGATGACGCCTATCCAGCACAGCTGGAGTGGAGCTGACAAGGCTGAAGCCCACTGCGGCGAGGAGCAGTAATGACATTCGAAGATACATAGTGAGCGTTGCGAATGAAGATGTTGGGAGCAGATTCAGTTGAGAAAGGTGGAGATGGATGGTGATCCAACCTTAGAGAGCCAGCTTGGGTGAGAGGATGGCGGGAGCCGTTAGTCGGACGTTTCTTCTCAGCCAATATATTCTCTTCGGCCGTGAAATTCTGAAGTTCGCCGCGTAGTAGATTTTGCTCGAGGTTTGCGGCGAAGGAGTTTCTAATCAAGGAAATTCCGGTGGTGATTACGATCTTGTAATGCTCGATGGCACGCAATTAAGGTGAAAAGGTTTTGAGATAAGTCTAGTAAAAGGGCTGAGCTTCGTTCAAAGCCAACGCTGGGCCTGATAAAATCTAATATACCGCTTTTCCCAACCGTCGAATGCCCTTCCAAGCGCTCCGACTCTGAACTTCCAAGCTGGTACGCCGTACACAGCGCTTCAATACCCTTGCGTTCAATGGCGGCAGGGAGTATTATTAGACGCAAGGGTCGTACAGGTACATGATTGGGCCGACCATTGTATGCGGCTCTATACAACTTCAGGCATTTCCTTGTTGGCGTCAAGCCATGCAGGCGCTTACAGGCCAATCGAACTGACGATGTTGATATCGAAACATGCAAAGACTTCTGGACAGGTTAGTTCCCGTCCAACCCCAGCCATAGTCGTCTGCACTTGTTCCGCCTACGCAACGGCGCAGATGCGAAACCGTTCGTGCGATGCGGAAAGATGTTTTCGCTGAAGGCTGGAGTAGTACACGTGCGACCACAAAATTCAAAACGCAGAAAGGGGTGTGCTGGAGGTAATAGATATCCTGGCCAGAGTTGAGCCGTTTGGGAAGTTCGACTGGCCTGAAGAGCTCCGGGAAGGTTTACGGGCTTGAACCACTCATGCGGTGAGGCTCTCGCCCACCGTCGCCATCCCGTCCGCCGCCAGAGTTTCGTATTTCCGCTTCCAAGATTTTGGGAAATCGTGTCGGACGTGCGCCTAGAAGGATCGTCTGCTGGCCTACGAAGCGCGAAATGTAAGCTGATCGTTAAGCGCCGAACTGCAATTGGAGGGTGGGCATAACGCGGCCCCATTGGTCGGCGGCTCCGGGACCGTTGCAAGTTGCAAGGTTGGAGTACGAGGCATTGGCTTCGAGCTGCTGTGAGGAATGGAGAAGCGCCAACGTAATATCGAATTGTTAGACGTTGATAGAAATCGAGCTCAGGGAATAAGCATGGCGTTTCGATCCTTGAAATCTTTCGAGAAAGTCCGCGGAAGAATCCACGATCCACCACCCACCAATAGAGCAGGCCATGGCTAGGGTATCAGCGAAATTCCTCTCACAATCGAAGAACCGAGACATGTTGGCGTAAAGATTTATTGAAAAAGTAGCGAGTGAAGAATTTGGCGGATATGCATGCTGTTGAATTGCACGTTTATTATAAAATCATTGTTAGCGAGTAAGATATATATATTGTAGCAGCAGTTGCTCTCTATTCGCGTCACCAATAGGATACCTGATGGAGATGAACAACGTTCACCGACTCACACCACTTGCCAATATCCCGCACAGAAGGAAGACGCTAGAATATCTTGCGCAAGGCCCACACTCCAACAGACACTAACCGCCCATCCAATATCGAATGTGCAAACCACAAGAACACCTCCTTCGCTCTTCCATACGCTGTTGGTCAGTTGGCATGATTTGCAGACGTCATTCTTGATGGAAATTATCACATACGGGTTTAAACACTAAAATCCTGATTCACCAGACTGGAGAACCTCGACCTACCTATCCTTGGAGCGGACCCTACCCGAAGCTGAGTTTCTCAGATTGGAAATACAATAACTAGACACAATCCAACATGTGGAAATTGAGTTCGACGGGCGTAACAGGGATCTCAGGCCTAAATAGCGGTGGCAATAGTGAAATCTAAGACTAAATGTTGTCTAAGTCTAAGTCTGTATTGTAGTGCGGAGGTAGGTACTAAGCAGGGTAAAGCTAACGTAGTGACAAAGCAACGCGTGGACTCCATACTACTCCATTATCCAGATAGCTTTCGCCACTCCCAGTACTCTGAAGTAATGTAATCAGTTTTGCATTTTTCGTCTAGTTGCGATCCAAGCGAGAGTATCCGCGCTGTAGTTAATGAGATACCTCAGTCACATCACCCAGAGCTCTTTGTTTGCCTTTTTGCAGCCGCCTATGGACAATTCGCTCATGTTCATCACGCTTGTCCTTTCTATAGAACGGTTTTGTGGATAAATTTCGACCACTTTGGCTTCGACGACAGCCGGGGTAGCTGCACCAAAATACTTCAGCTTTCTTATGCGTTGTGGAGTGGTGTCTTTTGAGATCGGCTTTCCGGCTAAATGTTTGATAGCATGTTGACACATCGCATATATATCTATCGTCAAATAAGATTTTGCCGATAACTTCATGGTCTTCGGTTGGCCTACGGACCGACGGTTAGCTTTCAAATCACAAGATATCCTTTCGACTCCATTGAACATACAATGATGTCGCATCCATATTCGAATAGTCGTTGCCAATTGCTGCAGATGAGAGAATAGCACTGTAGACAGGATGTCAGACCGTGTTCGATTTCTCCGATCTGAGATGAAAGAACTGTGTATGCATATAACAAATGTGGATTGTGCCTTCGAAAAGTCTGCTTCATTCGGTGTAGTTCACGCAATGTTGCATCAATTGCTTCACGTAGCTGTCATTACAGTCATTCGGATATGTGGTAGTATCACTATTCTCGAAAACGAGATCTTCACGCTGCGGCTATCGAAATTCTACTGTGAGGATACCCCTAGAGGGTGTATGAACCCAATAGTAGCTGACGCCTAGATTAAACCAGCTTCCTGGGACTTCGCGTCAGTATTCTCCTTCTAAAAGGCGTCAGGCCTTACCTTCGATCCGCTGTAAGACATATTTTCGCACCTCCTTTCACATGGCCAAAGCGCGTAGTATGACGGGGTGAAAGGATCACGAAACTAATTTCGGGGGCGGAAGGATGCTGTTTACTGGGAATGGGTCATAGTCAATGCTAACTGCCCATGTGGAGCGAATTAACATGGGAAGGAGTATGGGTAGTGGCGCTAAGGCAAATGTTTGTGGGCTTTTGAGGAAGTTTCTAAGGATATGAATGAATGCCAAAGGAATTGCTTCGAGTTCCAAAGCGAAGCGTTTGATGAAGTCACGTCATGGGATAAGCGCCAGGTTCCTATGGCCAGACAGCAGCGTGACCAAAAAGAGAACTGGTGGAAAGGAGGTTGGCACAACACGGGAATGGAGATGTTGACAAGGTCGAGCTTTGGGTGGCTGAAGTTGCGGTTTTTGGAACCAGTCGATAGTCCGATCCAAGGCTTGTGTTCAAGACCAAATGAAAAGCCTTGCCTGGTATAGAGATTCTTTGGTCGGTGAAGAATAGCAAAAGAACTCCATGGCCAAATGAGCAATATGAACGTGGATGAAAGCGCTCTGGAAGGCTGATAGCGTTGGAGGTTATTTGCGAAATCCAGTCAAACGAAGCAGACTTTCGAACCTTGTGTCCTCAATGTCGTGAAGTTGATATGAAGGCAAGGAATGACTCGCTTGGGAAGGGTGAACTCGCAAACTACTCACTCGAGAACCTCCGGTGAACTTGTATCTGCCTGATCCGTCGACATTACCGCTTCTGGTGGGAACTGCATGCTCAGAATTTCTTCACCCAACGAAGACTGCGACACAATTGACGTTCCGTCCTCCTTCAACTCCAAACTAGCTTGGAAATCCGTAGGGGCCGGGCTCGTCTCTTCCCAAGGGTGGAGCACCGAATCGTCAAAGGAGAGTTCGGGGACAGAACTCAACACCGGTGATTCCTGGTAACCCGCGGCCATCCACATGTAGTCGTCGCGGCTCATTTCAAGGCCAGAATATCCAGCATCTCCAAGGCCCGATATAGCCGGGTAGATCCGAACCGGTACCCACATGATCGTGGGTCTGGAGCCATCTTTGTCTGGAACAAGAAGGGCAGAGTTGCCAATAGGCGGTAGGGGCATCCATCCAGTAGTAACATGATTCCTTGTATCAACGAAGTGACATGGTGTGGCGTAGGAATCACATGCCGGAACAGGAGAAGACGTGGGCAGCATACCAAAAACCTCGTAGGGTCCGATTTGAAACAATATAGTAGATTCCGATGGAAGTGATAATTATATCGCAATTGAGGTATATAAGCTACTGTACCAAGGCAATTGGCCGTGAGGGGACTGCCCAAGGCGTTCAGACTGTCGCACTGATGGTGTGAATCGCCGTAGATTCATGAAAGGGGGTTCTCGATAAATCTAGACTTCACCACAACAATGCGTCTCGCAAGAAGCCTGAGATTCAAGCAAAAAAAGGTCACCAATTGCAGAGCAGCTGAGATTCAATGGCAAATCGGCCCTTCCGAGCGGCAGCCTGAAGGACCTGCCTGAATTGGAACCTGGAACTTTTTTCGGACCGCGAACTAAACCTCGAGATGTTGTGTAGCAAAGATGAGAATAAGTGGGAAGAATGGCGGAAAACGGCGGAGGATGAAATTGGGAAGAACGAGCGTGGAGTCTTTAATGTAGACGAGAGAGAGACGAAGATTGTTCGCGCCCGACATCTGAGCCCTTCTGCGCCACGTTGCGCCCGGTTGTGCCCCGTTGCGCCCCGTTCCGTGGAATTAGCGTTGTATTGGTCAACACTGTGATGGAGAGTGCAGTGGAACAGCTTGATCAAGCGTGGGGGGTTCAGCGTGATCATGATAATGCCATTGGATTGGATATGTCGTGACGCAGTACCTCGTAGCTGTCGTACTCGAACAAATTGTCGGGCGCACAAATGATAAGACTAAGCGCCCCGAACTATAAAAATTTGGCTCGGCCATCACCCAACTCCTATACCACAGAGCCAAAGCCGTGCCTTTGCAGACAAAAATCTTTGAGAGAATCCAATCCACAGTACAAGAGATTGAAGAGATACCGAATCCGATGCTCACTTCCTCTCTTCACCTGATATTTCTATTATGAACCCTCCGCTCATGCTCGTTCCGCTTGTCCTTTCGGTTGAAATGCTTCACGATACCCGAACTTTCATATCGCTTACATGACTCGACCCGGCAGAAAAATTTCTGCGACCCGTGAATTGCGATGATGTGCCTTTTGAGGTCATACGGTCTCCCGATGGTCTGGTGGCAGAAGTCGCAGGTGAAGCGAGCTGGACCTTCGCCGTTGTCACAATCCATCCGATTCTCTTTGTCATTACATTCTTGTGCCACATCATTTTCAACTGTATTGCTGCTGAAATGTTCTCAGTCATCTTTTTTCGTCAAATTCGGTAGTCTAACAAGAAGATCAACGTACCTTAGAGCGCCATTCATATCCGGCGGCCGTATATTAGCTGTTGAGAAGCTATATGGACCCCTAAATATTGATGTCAGCACCTCGTCGGTTCGTGTCCGGTTTCCGCACGATGTATTTCGGAACAAAACGGTAGTATGCATCAATCAACAGAGAGCTGCTAGTCGTGAAGTCCACACCAGTTCCCATAGATACCATATGGATAGCCACGGATGGAGATTGCCTCGGCACTTCAGATACTGACAGCGTATTGGATCCAGTCCTAAAATGGAGAAACAATCCAGACCAGCGCATAATCTGCTTTATGTTTGTTGTTGTAGTGGTGGTGGTTGTATTGGTGATTCCATACTCGCATGTGCCTGGTAAAAGTTGAAGATTGATTTCAAGCAGCTTAGCTCGACTACAGCTAAAGGGACAGACAGGAGACTGATTCGATGGGAAGGAAACGTAAGGGTAGGTTAACTGAAGGGGATTTTGCTAACGGTGTAAAGTTCCAGGTGAATTGAAACCTTCAGGATCTTGTAACCAGTGGGTCCACTCCAACATATCCTAGAGTTTCTCGAAACGCAATGGTCCACATTTCCAACCAGAACTTTGAGGTAGATCTACATACGTCTCAAATTGTCGCGCGCTTATGGTGATGCGGTATACGACAAACCAACATCTCATCTCCGTTGAACCGATATCATGATTCAGAACGGAAGCTTCCGCGCGAAGAAGGTCCGCGGAGGAGATGCAGAACTTTCAAGACAATATGAGTCGTCTCCCATATCGAGCCATCGAGAGCAGTCGGTTTCTGATTTGTGAACGCGATGTAATAAGGCCACAGCCAGACGCGCTCAAGTCGCCATGTTCATGGTAGCTTCCGTTTATCCTGGCCAGAACGCATTAAGATGATCCCAATTTGGAAACGCGGATACAAGGTTAAATCTGGCCCTTCTCACTAAGAAACATGTTGCTTGCTAATAACTCTTGGGATGAGGACTTTGAAAAGGATCTCCAGGAACGTTGGGTTTAGAAACGGTTCGTATGAAGGAAAGTAAACCGCAATTGGTACCTTTAGCCAGTGTTCCCGGGCATCTCCCAACGGCAAAGAATTTCCAGGCGGTTGTGTAATCGGAATTTCGAAATGATTTCCCACAGAAAGGACGGAATAACAGAGCTTGGACTCCAGACCCATGTTGATGGAAATTTTGACGCGCATCCGTTGCGTAGAAGTGGACGACCTAACCGAGAACAACTCTGCTTCAAAAGTGGGGGAACGAAGAGAGACCAAAAATCCTATACTAACCTTCGGAGTTGTGGTGCGCCACCAGCGAAACCAATCCCTTGCGTCTGATTCTGCGTGTAGCTATAGCTGTAGAGAGGCATATTCCGTCCGTCAGTTCCGTTCCCCAGCGGTCCTGGAGGCAGGTATTGCATGCCTTCACTTCGTTTTGGCGGCTGGGGAGCATTTGTCGGTGACTGAAGGAAGGTAGTCCTGGCCCCGTTCAAACCGGAGAACTGATCTGAGAGGCCCATTTCCTGGCCATTATATCCGGCTGAAGTACTATTGACACCCGCTATATTTACCGCTGATGTCAAAGATAGTTCTAGTGCTGGTTGCGCTGCCTTGGAAAATGGCAATGACTCCAGCGACTGCGAAAAGTGGCCAGCGCCATTATTGAAAGGTAGAAATGGAGCTGGAGCTCCCTGTAAACTCTCCTGGGCCCGTTCTGGCTCTGAGGCGGGATATTCCATAGTGGAAACAAGGATGTATGAAGGGCCTCGACTGACGGGGAGGAAAGTCTGACTAGATGAAAACACCGCCTGTCTGGCAATGGCGAGGACCCGGCGTAATTCTGGGGCCGGAACGGAGAGCTTAGGCTCGAATATTTTGTTCGGTAGCCGGCTAAAATGAGAGAATAAAGACTCACGGAGCTCGACGATTGAATTCTGGTTGATGGACACCAATTTCCTTTCCAAGGCCCTGAACGGCAGTTAAGTCCTGGATGAGAATGTCGCCACGGCGTTCGCAAAATACTCCGTCCTTTGCTCTGGCATCCGCCGATGGAGGTTTCGATAGAGATAAGGTACGACGATGTGTGAGTGAGAGACCGCCGATAAGAAAATATCAAGGTAACAAATGGAAGGCCCGGTAGGAGATGAAAAGGGAAGTGGAAGTTTCGGTTGTAAGATAGGATTCCAGGCTGGTGCAAATTCGGGACCAACAGAGGGACCTTGAAGTCAACAACAGATGACGGGAATTAATTACCTATATGCGTTTGGGGGCATCGAGTTGGCAAAGGGCTTCAGACAAGGGCGTCAGGTTTCTTTGAAATGGGCCGCCATGCATGTCGGCGCCATTAGACCCGTTGCCTCGTCGTGGTATTCGCCTGAATCACCACTTCTGTCGCAGCGAAGCAACAAGGTTAGGCAGTAACAAGCTCAAATGGCTGAGCCATCGCCAGTCTGAGCCTTGCGGGTAGACATACTGATAACGGAGTGTGGTTGTTTGTGTTCGTTTGGCTGGATTGGACTGTTTATGCCTCATTGCCTGGCATGCGATACCACAAATACTGTGTACCACATACCACATACGAAGCTTCTCCCGTGTCGCAAAGTTCCACGCTCCGGCGCTTCCACACTTCCGTATCATTCGGTCTCTCATCCAAAGAGGGTGGGATGAGGCCGCATCCAATAGCCTTTTCGTATGCCATGGGCTTGCTGCACACTGCAGTCAAAATAAGCGTGCCAGGAACGCGGTAGGATGGCGGGAGCAAACGTTGTGTGAAACGTAAAGGTAATTGCGCTATCGTAGTCGTACAGCCTGACGCCCGCAGCGGGAGGATGCAGTGCATCTCCCGTCACTTTACTCTCCTTAGCCTTGTCAAATACACGATTTCTTATCACTCTCGGATGTGACTCGGGTATAGAAACGGAGCATCGTCCTTTGAAGTCATGCCACAGAATCATATAGATTGGATTTTACGGCCCTGTTTGATTTCCGGTCCAAGAACTCACTTCCCGATACATGGTCGTTGTTTCGCAGGTCAAATCGTATTGGACATGCACCGCTTTTGCCACCGGCAACTGCATCTTTACTCAATTTCCCCGATTCGCTGCTCCTTCACTTTATCGAAACGTGTTCTAATGTTTGATCTAGTCTTGGTGCGGAGCTGGGCCACGTCCACGTTCCAAATCAGCAGATTTGAACCTGTTCCAAAGAAGGTGACCGAGGTCGAAGATGGGCAGCGGGCAAGGTACACCGGTCGACGCACATGCCAGGATGATTGTTAGATACCTGTGTAACCGATTAGCCTGCCTCTCGCTTACCGAGCGATGGAAATGACCTACCATCCTGCAACTACCGTGACGAAACCACAGGCACCGCCAGCCTTCAGCAAAAGAAGGACATGAGCAACGTCTTCAGGCGTAGTCGCATGCCCGGTAGCGAACTCAGCAGCCGAGAGAAGAGAGAATAGAGGAACAAGGAAGAGAATCGCAAGGGCGAATGGAATATTGGTCCTCAACGAACCCAAAAACAAGCAGAAGCTGACAAGAGCCCTATGTTGCCGTTAGTCACAGATTAAAATGGTCGGTAGCTCGCAGGGTTCACGACTCACATGACGGCATTATACATTCCCTGTCCTGCTGTAAACGCAAGAGAGTCCTGTCCTGGAAGTGTAGGTGTTGTGTACGACGCAATTATGCCTTGCACCGGATCTTGAGTGTATGCAATGTTGCACCTGATACTGGAGTCAGTATGAAAGCAATACATTCTGTCGACCAAAGCTTGTCATACCAGTGTGATCCATAAATAATAAAGGCACAGAAAGGAAAAGCTTGGACAAAGTCAGTGATGGATTTGAGTAGGTATTTCCGAGTCCACTTACTGTTGCCCAGAATGAACTCGCAGATGCCAGCAATATTCATAGCAATTCCTCCAAGGAAGTACCAGGTACCGGAAATGGAGTTGAATGATTCAGGACTGGCACCACGCCATTGCAAAAGAGAAAGCATCGTGGTGGTGAATGGAACTAAGAAACCAATGATGCCGAGTAAAGTTGGATTACCCAACCGCTTCGACAAATCGCCACGAGCTGGCGCCGATGGTTGAAAGAAGAGTCTCTCATATTGCTCCGGGCTCAAAGTCAAGGTGACTTGCCTGTCGAGGGTGGCACCGTTTGCAGACACTTTATCGAATGCTTCGGTCATGTTGGAATTGGTTCCGTTTCTAGGCGAAGGAAAAGATAAAAGATTAGTTGGAGAAGTCAAAGAGTTAAGATATGTAGGTAGTTATGTAGTGGAAATTGAAACGACTTAAAAGCCCAATGCTTCTAGGCCCTGCCTGCTTCATATAAGTGATGATTCCGTTGTCATCCCCGTTGCCATGCGACTTTCGGGGCCGGTTCGGAAAAGGACCTCGGAAGGATCAGCCGGCGTTCAAAGACATTACTGGCGAAGCAGGAGATCTTCTTCAACCGTCGAAATGGCACCGCATGGACATGTGCGTTGACGTCTTGGTCACCAATACTGCCTATCTTCTTGTTACTCTAGTGGCCCTTTCGCCCGTCAGCCGCTCGCCGGTCCATCGCCAGTTGCCCGCCAGTCGTCCGTCCATCACCTCCGCACGGCCATTTCCCCGCATTCAGCCGTTCCAGCGGCAAGGAACGCCTTGAATTAGTTTTCATAACTTTTGCGGAACTACCAGGATGCAAAGGGTTGGGATACCACGAATTTCCACATGCGTGTGTGAGTGCATTTGGTGTGCGGCGGTATTTCGGCGATCTCTATACGAGCCGCCTTATCGTACCTTGTATGCTGCTTGGCTCACGCATAACAATGCTCGCGGCAAGGCTCAGGTCCATCGTTTTCGCGGTCAGACGGGAAAGAACATGAATCGGAACGCCATTTCACTGCTACATGTGCCATCTTTCCGATATCAGCGCCTTCTTCGCCTAATTTGGGATAGGCGTCAGGTTGGGTCACTTCCTTAGAGCACGAGGTGGCGTTTGGAGCTTGGAGCGAGCCAACGCCGCATCGATTGTGCAGAGTGCTGTTGTTGTTTCAGAGCCAAAGAGCTGGGCTGTTTATCAAAATTTCGGAATTGCAGCCAAAAGGAACACGAACTCATAAAAGCAGAAAATCGTATTCGAAGGCAGAAGGTAAGGTTGAACGAAAACACGGT
>Ga0335072_10000280_pt1 | contig 108916 bp, 85 predicted proteins | sample Lox_Sample_21_FD_206725 | JGI IMG/M metagenome (GOLD analysis project Ga0335072, IMG submission 206725) | Soil microbial communities from Loxahatchee National Wildlife Refuge, Florida, United States - Lox_Sample_2.1 | ecosystem: Environmental > Terrestrial > Soil > Wetlands | place: USA...
TACGCGCGCTACCGCAGCGCCTCCCGCTGGGACCGTATCAGCATGCAGCCTCAGCCGCGGGGATCGGGCTTTCAATTTCTCCTGACCGGCATTCCGGAGGACATCGACTACTACGTCGAGGTCGGCTCTCTCAAGAGTCCGCACTATCACCTGCGCGTGGCCGATGTGCCGGTGGTGAGCGCCATTCGTGTGCATTATCACTATCCGGCCTGGACGAGGCTGCCCGATGCGCTCGAGCCGCGCGGCGGGGATCTGCGTGCGGTGACCGGCACCCAGGCCGAGCTCGAAGTGCATACCGACCGGCCCATGCGCGATGGGTTCCTGGTGCTGGATGATGGCCGGCAGATTGCCCTGGCAGGCGCTGCGGGCGCGTACCGTGGACTCATCAACATCGAGCACGACGGCGCCTACCACGTGGCGGTGCGCAATCACGGCGAGACGCTGCGCATATCGGAGGACTATTTCATCGAGGCCGGTGAGGTCAAGCCGCCGGAGGTCGCCATCGTGAGGCCCGGGCGCGACTACCGGGCAAGTCCGATCGAGGAGGTGACCGTCGTCGCCGCGGCGGCCGATGCGTTCGGGCTCGACGACCTCGCGCTGCATTACTCGGTGAACGGCGGTCCGGAACGATCGATCAAGCTGCTCAAGCAGGACGGTGTGCACCAGGCCCGCGGGGCTGGCGTGATCAGCCTCGAGAACTTCAAGGTCGTGCCCGGCGATGTGGTGAGCTTCTACGCCTCGGCGAAGGATGCGCGCGCCGAATCGCACACGGACATGGCCTTCATCCAGGTGGAGCCCTTCGAGCGCGAGTTCTCCCAGTCGCAGGCAGCCGGCGGCGGAGGTGGTGGCTTCGGCAACGGTGAGGTGCAGATCACCGAGCGCGAGAAGGAGATCATCCAGGCGACCTGGCAGCAAACAGGATCCACGACCCCATCGCCCAAGCAAGCCGCAGAGCAGGCCAAGTTTCTCTCGGACGTTCAACGCACCTTGCGCACGCAATCCCTGTCGCTCGCCGGCCGCATCGAGCTGCGTGATCTATCCACGACCAACGAATCCATCGGCAGCTTCCAGCAGGAGATGAATGCGGCCGCGGAGGCGATGGGTCCGGCAGCCGACCAGCTCGCAGGAGGGCAGTGGAAGCAGGCGATTCCGCAGGAGCAGAAGGCGCTGCAGCACCTGCTGCGCGCCGAGGCCACGTTTCGCCAGATCGAGGTGGCCTTTGGCAGCCGGGGTGGTGCGGGGTCGGGTGCGGTGAACTCGGCCGGCCGAGATCTTGCGAGCCTGTTCGATCTGGAACTCGACATGCAGAAGAACCAGTACGAGACACGACCGGATGCCTCATCGAGCTCGGCAACTGGGCGTCCGGACCCGGTCGATGAGGCTTTGCGCAAGCTCGATGAGCTCGCACGCCGGCAGGACGAGCTGAGCGCCGCGAGCGATGCGCATCAGGCGCAAACAGCCGAGCAGCGCTGGCAGCAGGAGATGTTGCGACGCCAGGCCGATGAGTTGCGCCGCCAGCTCGAGCAGCTTGCTCGCAATGGGACGCCAGGAGCGAGCGGTCAGCAGGGAGGGAGCGATCAGCAGGCCGGCAACGATCAGCAGGGAGGCAGCGATCGGCGCGGCGATCGGACCGCGCGCGAGCGGATCGGGCAGGCGCTGGCTCAGCTGCGCCAGGCAGAAGATGCGATGCGACGCTCCGTCGACCAGCGTGACGATGCGGGCGCGCGGGCTGCCGCGCAACAGCTTCGTGAGGCCATGCGGGCTCTGGGCGGGGTGCAGCAGGAGCAGACCCAAGGCGAGCTCGCGGCGCTGCAGCGCGAAGCCGGGCGGCTGGCGAACGAGGAGCGCCGGCAGGCCGAGCGCATGGCCGAGCTTGCTCGCCGTGGTGCGCCGCGCAGTTTTGGGCCCAATGGCGCGAGGCCCGGCGGTGCCATTGGCATTGGGCCGTCCGACTTGCCACCTGTCCCGGGGCTGCGCGGTGGGCCCGGGGATGTTCAAACGATGATCGATGACCGCCAGCAACTCGCAGATGATCTCGCGCGGCTGCAAGCGCAGATGCGCGATGCCGAGCGCGAGACGCTCGCGCGCAGCCACGCGGCCGCCGAGAAGCTTCGCGATGCCTTGAGCGATCTGGACCAGGCGGACACCGAGACCCAGTTGCAGCGCAGCGCCGACATGCTGCGCCGGGGATACGGTGCGCGCGGTGATTCGACCGAGAGCGATATCGAAAGCTCGCTGCAGCATTTGAAAGACCAGCTCGGTCAGGCAGGTGAGGCGCTCGCAAAAGGGCAGCCTCCGTCGAACGATGCGCTCGATGCGCTGGACCAGTTGCGCAGTCGGCTCGCGGCACTCGATCCCTCGCTGCGCGGCTCTGCAGGTGATCAGGGCGCAGCGGCAGGCCAGGCCGCAACGCGCGGTAACGGTGGGATCGACGGACCCGTCACGGCCGGAGGAGGTGGTCGCGCCGACGGGGTGAACGGGGCCTGGAACACGGGCAACAACGGGCCGTATGGCGCCGGTCGAGCGGCACCGCCCACTGCGACGCCGGCCGGCGACCCCGAGCGGACCTTCCAGCAGGAGATGAGCGAGCTGGGGCGGCTGCGGCGTGCGGTGGGGAACGATGCGTCGGGGCGACGCGAGGTCGATGAGCTCATCCGTTCCATGCAGAGACTCGATCCGCGCCGCTTTCCGGGTAATCCCGCAATGGTCGAGGAGCTCTACGGGCGCGTGGTGACGCAGGTGGACAGACTCGAGCTTCAGCTCCGGAACGACGCGGGCGAGCCGCAAACCGCGGACGTTCGCAGCGACCGCGCGCCGGCGGTGCCGCCGGGTTACCAGGATGCGGTCGCGGAGTATTACCGGCGGTTGAGCAAGAGCCCCTGAATCCCGCTACGCTCGCGCCCCGTTGCGGCCTGCGCAGGCACGAATGCGCGGCTGACTTGCATCACGGGGCGCCGGCCGTCAGGCCCACGTCATCATCCATGTGCTCGAAGAGCGCGCCGTTCGGCTCGATATGTCCCACTGCACAGGCGGGGATGATGGCGAGGCCCAGGAAAGCGATGACGCACCGTTGATTGATCCAGAAGAGCAGCGGTCCCCCCGGCACGTGCTCGACTCGATGCGTGTGCTCATGCGACCAACCAAACTCGGGCCTTTTGCCGAACATGGGCTTCAGGGCGCGAACGAGCGGATGAGTTTCCGGATTGGCCCCGCGGGACAGCCACTTCGCGCCGCGCTTGCGATCGGCCTCCGATTCGAGCTGATCCTGCACCGCCTTCTCGGCTTCGCCGAGCCAGTCGATCGAAGGAGCAGCGCGGCTGGGTTGTGGAGCAATGTTCTTTGGGATCTCTTGCGGGGGGACCTTCGTGGCCCGCGCTCTTTCTGTCAGTGCTGCGCGGGGGACCCTCTGTGCGCCGTGTTGCCGCGGGTGCGCAGGAGAGGGTTTCCCCTGCGTTCGGAGGGGCACGAAGATCGATATGAACTCGCGCGTCTCACCGACCGAGCGCTCACGCAACAGCTCATCACGTAGGAGCACGAAGGCCGCGATGTGGGCCGCCATGACCAGGAGCGCGGCGGCGCCACCGCGTGCTGCGCCCCGAAGAGGGTGGCGGTTGAGGCTCCAGAGTGAATCTGCACAGGCTGTGAGTCGCAGAGGCCTTCCCCGGCGGCCGGAGTCCTTCGAGGAACTCGTTAGCAAAGCTCGACCGCCTGCCTGCGGGAAAGTTCGCAACTGAGGGCGGCAGCGCGTCCTTTGGGCTTGCGCATCGGTACATCGTGTGATACATCTTACGATATGTTTTACGATCACAACGACTTCCCTCATCGCCGTGCTCCGTGGGCCTTTTGGATGGCCTCCCACCGGGGCGGCCACGGCTTCGGGCACTTCGGGCGCGGATTCAGAGGCGGATTCGGCCGCGGGGGCATGGCCTTCCGCACGGGCCGCAAGCTCGGCGCCGCGGATCTGCAGCTCATGATCCTGGCGCTCCTCGCCGAAAGACCGAGCCACGGCTACGAGCTGATCAAGGCCGTGGAGGAGCGCTCCGGGGGCTTCTACGTTCCAAGCCCCGGGGTGATCTACCCGGCGCTCACCTACCTCGAGGAGATCGGCCACGTCACCGTCGAGCCCGAGGGCACCAAGAAGCTCTACCACATCACCGAGAGCGGTCGGCAGTACCTCGAGCAGAATCGCTCGAGCGTCGATGCGATGCTGAGCGAGCTTGCGCGCATCGGCCGCAAGATGGAGCACGTGCGGCGCGCCTTTGAGGGTGAGGAGCCCTCGGGGCAGCGCGATGAGGAGCGCCAGGGTGAGCACGCTGGCGAGGCTCCCGATGAGGCCACAGACTTCCAGGGCGGCCCCCGCGAGCTGCACGCTGCGCGTCGCGCGCTGAAGAAGGCCTTGTTTGCACGGTGGCCCTGCTCGCGCGAGGAAGCCAAGCGCATTGCAACGATCCTGCGGCGCGCGGCCGAAGAGATCGCAGGCAAGTAGGCCGTCATGTCGCAAGCAGCCGGTCCGCTGATCGACCCCCGCGTGAACGAGGTGATCGCCAGACTTCAGGGGGAGCGAAACTTTCCATCGGCGGGGGGACCGCGGCGCAATGTCGGCCGGCGCGACCCGCATCTGTACGCTGAGTTTGGTTTCTCCATCTATCCCGAGCAGGGCGACCTCATCTACCTGCTTTGCAGGGCGCTTCGGGCCACACGAGTGGCCGAGTTCGCCACCTCCCTCGGATTCTCGACGCTGTACTTCGCGGCGGCAGTGCGCGACAACGGCGGTGGCATCGTCATCGGCTCGGAGCTCGTTGCGCAGAAGGTCGAGGTCGCCCGGCGCAACCTTGCGGATGCGGGACTGGCAGGCTTCGTGGACATCCGCCAGGGCGATGCACGCCAGACTCTGCGCGATCTCGGCGGCCCCGTCGATTTCGTGCTGATCGATGGCTGGCCGGGTGACGAGCCGTCGCTATCGCTTCAGGTCATGCGGATCGTTGCACCGCAGGTACGCCTGGGCGGCCTGGTGATGAACGACAATGCCGAGCCCGACTACCTCGAGTATGTGCGAGATCCGGCGAGCGGCTTCCGTTCGCTGTCGCTTCCTCTGAAAGGGAGCACCGAGCTTTCAGTCAAGGTCGGTTGAGATTCGCTCAGTGGTGATGCCCGCCGGGGCCGTGCACGTGACCGTGCTGGAGCTCCTCGGCCGTCGCATCGCGCACGCCTGCGATCTCCACCTCGAAGTTGAGCTTCTTGCCGGCCAGGGGGTGATTGCCGTCGACCGTCACGATGTCGCCCGTGACGCGTGTGACCACGACGGTACGAGGTCCATGCTCCGTTTGGGTGCGCAGCTGCATCCCCGGCTTGACGCTCGAGACGCCCTTCAAAGCACGCCGCGGGATGCGCTGCACCAGCGCGTCGTCGTAGTCGCCATACCCATCGGCCGGCGCGATCGCGACATTGAGCTTGTCGCCGGCTTGCTTTCCCTGAAGCTCGCGCTCGAGTCCGGGGATGAGGTTCCCGCGGCCGTGCAGGTAAGTGAGGGGGTGATCCGGGGCGGATTCGTCGATGATCTCCCCGCTGTCGTCCTTGAGCGTGTAGTGAATGGTGACGACGGAGTCCTGCTTGATCGTCATGGGATTTCCTGCCACGGCCGGTCGAACGAGCCAGTGTGGTCGGCTCGCGGGCGCACGTCAACGCGAGAGGGAACTGGCCGGCCGTTTGGCGTATATTCACTCGCCCGAGCTGCCCACTTGCCGGGGCGCTTGCCAGGCACGATCCGAGGAGAATCCGGCCATGAGTATCGAAGATGCCAAAGCGCGGCGCAAGGCGCTGATTGCAAGTCCCACCGACCTCAGCTCGGAGGCCACGCGCGACATCAGCGGCGCTCTGAATACATTGCTTGCGGATGTGTTCGCGCTGTACGTCAAGACGAAGAACTTCCACTGGCACATGTCGGGCCCGAACTTCCGGGATTACCATCTGCTGCTCGATGAGCAGTCGGACCAGGTATTCGACATGACCGACGACATCGCCGAGCGCGTGCGCAAGATCGGCGGCACCACGATCCACTCGATCGGCCAGATCGACCGGCTGCGTCGCATTCGCGACAACGATGCCGACTATGTCACCCCGCTCGACATGCTTGCGGAGCTGTGCGAGGACAACAAGCAGCTCACCGCGTCCATGCGCTCGGTGCACGGCACATGCGACGAGCACGGGGACGTGGCGACTGCGAGCTTGCTCGAGAACTGGATCGACGAGTCGGAGCGGCGCACCTGGTTCCTTTACGAGACCTGCCGAACGGGTGACCGGCGCTAGCAGCGTCGATCGCAGCGCGAGCGGCCTCGCGCACGATTCGGTATTCTCGCTGGATGGATCCGCATTCCGACGGCGATTCCATCGAGGACTCGCATCATCCTCCGCACCCCCGCGCGGTGATTCAAAACGCGAGCCGCACGCTGCTGTCGGTTCGCCACTGGAAGGCTCGCATCCTCTTGTGGATCGCTGCCGCGGCGGTGGGTGGCGTTGCAGTGGGCTTCGCTCGTCTGGCGGATGTGGCTCAGGCGCTGTTCCGGCGCCTGCTCGGTGCGTATCCGTTTGCGCCCTGGGTGCTCGCCCCCGCCGGGTTTTTCGCGATTGCCTGGATCACGCGCCGGTACTTTCGCGGCGCCGAGGGCAGTGGCATTCCGCAGACGATCTTTGCGCTGCGCCCCCAGGCGGACGAGACGGCTGCCGGGCTTCTCAAGCCACACGTGGTGATCGGACGCATGGCGCTCGCCGGCGCGGGGCTGCTGTGCGGCGGGTCGATCGGACGCGAGGGCCCGACGGTCCACGTCGGCGCGGTGATCACGCACATCTTCGGGCGCTGGATGCCGCACGGCAACACGAGCGCGCAGCGCCGGGCACTCATTCTCGCCGGTGGAGCGGCGGGGGTCGCGGCGGCATTCAATACGCCTCTGGCGGGCATCGTGTTTGCAATCGAGGAGCTGTCGCGCTCGTTCGAGGAGCGCGCGAGCGGTGCGACGCTCACGGCCGTAGTCCTCGCGGGCGTCATGGCGATCGCGCTCATCGGGGAGTACACCTACTTCGGCCAGCCGACCGTGTCTGCGGCTGCGCAGAATGTCTCGCTCGGGACTTTCATCGTGGCGCTGGCCGGTGGGCTCGCAGGGGGCCTATTCAGCCGCTTGACGCTCGCAGGCGTGCGCGGCTTGCCGAGCGTTCTGGGAAAGCTGCAGAAGGGTCGGCCGGCGCTCTTCGCGGCGTCGTGTGGACTTGCGGTTGCAGCCATCGGTCTGGCATCCGGTGGGTTGACCTACGGCACGGGATACGACGAGGCGCGATCGATCCTTCAGGGGCAGGCCCACCTGCCCTGGTTCTACGCGCCGGCCAGGGCATTCGCATCTCTCGCAGCATTCCTGAGCGGCATTCCTGCAGGCTTGCTCGCGCCCTCTCTCTCGGTGGGCGCCGGCCTGGGTCAGATCGTCGCCGACCTCTCGGGCCATGCCACCGCCGTTCCCTTCGCCATTCTCGGCATGTGCGGCTACCTCGCGGGCGTCACTCAGGCGCCGCTCACATCGCTCGTCATCGTCATGGAGATGACCACGCGGCACGAGATGGTGTTGCCGCTCATGGTGACCGCCGCGGTGGCGACCGCCGTGGCGCGGCTGCTGTCCCCACCGCTCTACCGCGCACTTGCGCAGCGTTACGAGTTGCCTGCAGCCGCACGCGCTGCGCCGCCGGCAGCGAAGGTGGCCGGCCCCAACCGCTACGACGCGGGCGTCGACTAACCCCAGTCGCTCGTCTTGGCCTCGGCCACTTCGTGCGCCTGCGCGCGCCCGATCACCGGCGTATCGCCCGACAGCTGCCAGAAGATCCAGGCCGACACCGCGGTCATCGCTCCCACGCAGGCGAAGGTTGCGTGAAAGGCGGCGAGGCTCTGCGGGCGGTCCCGGCCAAAGAGCTCGACGAACGTCGTGAGCAACCCCGCGGCAGCCGCAACGCCGAGACTCATCGAGAGCATCTGGATCATGGAGAGCATGCTGTTGCCGCTGCTCGCCCCGGCCCCCGTCAGATCCTTCAGTGTCACGGTATTCATCGCCGTGAACTGCAACGAGTTCACGATACCGAAGAATCCCAGCTGCAGGACGAGGATGCCCAGCGGCTCGGTCGGGGAGATGAGGCCGAAGCTCGCCATGGCGGCGCCGACCGTGAGCGTGTTGACGATGAGGGTGCGGCGATAGCCGAAGCGCGTGATGAGCGGAGTCGCGAGCCGCTTGGAGAGAATCGCGCCCACGGAGGTCGGCAGCATCATGAGGCCGGAGTGCAGCGGGGTGTAGCCCATGCTCACCTGCAGGAGCAGTGGAATCAGGAAGGGCATGCTGCCGCTGCCCAGCCGCGCAAAGAGGTTGCCGAGCAGACCGATGCTGAATGTCGAGGTCCCGAAGAGGCTCGGGGGAAACAGCGGGTGCGGCACCTGAACTGCGCGCAGCCAGTACGCAACCAGCATCGCAAGACCCAGCACGAGCAGCATCAGCACGGTCGCATGGCGAAAGCTGAGCTCCGAGAGGCCATCGATCGCGAAGGAGATCGCCACCATGCCAGTGGACAGGAGCGCATACCCCGAGCCGTCGAAGGGCGCGACCTCCGGCTGACGATTCTCGGGCATGAATGCGAACGTCGCGATGCACCCCGCGACTCCAATCGGCACGTTGATCAGGAAGATCCAGTGCCAGGAGGCGACCTCCACCAGCCAGCCCCCGAGTGTCGGCCCGATGAGCGGCCCCAGAAGACCGGGAATCGCGATGAAGCTCATGGCCGGCAGAAGCTGCTCGTGCGGAAAGGCGCGCAGCACCGCCAGGCGCCCCACGGGCAGCAGCATCGCACCGCCGATCCCTTGCACGACGCGCGATGCGGTGAGCTCGAGCAGGGTACGCGAGCTCGCACAGAGCAGCGAGCCTGCGACGAACAGCACGATGGCGGCGAGGAAAGCGCGCCGAATCCCGAAGCGATCCGCGAGCCAGCCCGAGGCGGGAATCAACATGGCCATCGTGAGCGCGTAGGCGATCACGACCGACTGCATCCGCAGAGGCAGCTCGCCGAGGCTGCGCGCCATGGCCGGCAGCGCGGTATTGACGATGGTCGTGTCGAGGGTCTGCATGAAGAACCCGACTGCGACCAGCCACAGCAGAAGCGGAAGAGACCGGGGAGAGCTCAGGCGGTCCTCGGCGTGCGCGGCTTACCCACCCGAGCGCTTGGCGTCATAGCCCAGCTGGCATAGCTCCGCGACCAGGCGGTCACGGTGATCACCCTGAATCTCGATCACCCCGTCCTTCACGCACCCGCCGGCCCCGCAGAGCCGCTTGAGTCGCGTGGCGAGCTCCTCGAGCTGCGCCCCGCCCAGCGGCAATCCCTGGATCACCGAGACACCCTTGCCGGCGCGACCGGCCACCTCTCGGGCGACTCGCACGCGCGCAGGTCCGCTCGGGGCGACCGCCGGCTTGATGAGAGGCTGACGCCTCGCGGGGTCGGTGCGCATCACCACGCCGCGAAAGGTGTGCTTGGGTTTCATGGCGAGGCCCGCTCACGTTGCGAAGAGCTGCCGCGCGATATCGCGGAAGGACTTGAACTCCAGGGCGTTGCCCGACGGATCGAGCAGAAACAAGGTGGCCTGCTCGCCCGGTGCTCCGGCGAAGCGCACATGAGGCTCGATCACGAACGTCACGGCATTCTGCTGCAGCCGCTCGGCCAGCTGGCGCCAGTCGTCCATCTCCAGCACCACGCCGCAATGCGGAACCGGAACGCTGTCCCCATCGACCGGATTGAAATGGGACGTGATCCGGCCGTGCTTTCCGAGCTGCGGGTTCAGATGACAGACGAACTGGTGGCCGTACAGGTTGAAGTCCACCCAGTGGGTGTCGCTGCGGCCCTCGGAGCATCCGAGGACCTCCTTGTAGAACGCGCGTGCCTCGGGGATGTCTCGGACCTGGACTGCGATGTGGAAGGGGGTGAGCGACACGGGGCCTCCGCCTGCATTATACCCTCGGGGCAGGCCTCGTTTCCGGACTCGGTCGGGCCGACTATCTCAACGCCGCGGAGTCCCAGCCTCCACCGAGCGCCTCGATGAGCGCAACACTCGCGGTGAAGCGGTCCTCCTGCACGGTCAGCGCGGTTTCCTCCGCATTCAGCCGCGTGGTCTGCGCGGTGATGACGCTGCTGTAGGGTTGAGTGCCGGCCTTGTACTGATTGAGCGTGAGCACCTCGGATTCGCGGGCTGCCTTGACGAGCGCAGTCTCGATCACCGCCTGCTTCTCCAGTACCCGCAGCGTCACGAGCTGGTCCTCGACCTGTTGAAAATCGGTCAGCACGGTTTGGCGGTAGTTTGCGACGCTCGCCTGGTGCGCCGCACGCGCATACTGGACCTCCGCACGCCGCAATCCGGCATCGAACAGCGTCTGCGCAAGGGTCGGTCCGAAGGACCAGACGCGGTTGGATGCCTGGATGAGATTGCCGATCGTGGATCCCTGATAACCGTCGGACGCTGCCAGCGTGAGACTCGGAAAGAAAGCCGAGATGGCAACGCCGATCTGAGCGTTGGCGGAGGCGACCTGGCGCTCCGCCTCGGCGATGTCCGGTCGGCGCTCGAGGAGCGTCGAGGGAACCCCTGCAGGCACCGTCGGAATCACGGTGGCGAGCGATGCGACCGGCACCGCCAAGGTCGCCGGCTGCGCGCCGATCAGCACGGCAATCGCATGCTCGAGCGTGCCGCGGAGTATCGCCGCGTTGACTTGCTGCGCCTGGGCGGTCAGCAGTTCCGTCTGCGCGCTCAGCATGTCCGCCTTGTATGCCACGCCATCGCGATAGCGCGCCGCGGTGATCTTGTACGCCTTGTCGTCCGCGGCCACGATATCGGCGAGCAGGATCTCCAGCTGGTCCTGTGCGCGCAGCTCGAAGTAGTCCGTGGCCAGCTCCGCCTGCGCAGTCAACTCCGCCGCCGCCACCGCGGCGGCGCTCGCCTGCGCCGAGGCCTTCTCCCCCTCCACCGTGCGGCGGGTCTGCCCCCAGATGTCGATGTTCCAGGTGCCACTCACCGAGAGACTGTTCAGATTCTGCGTGAACGAGGTGCTGGCGAAGCCAGGCGACGCGCCAGTCGTCGCGCCCGAGGAGAGTGCGCCCAGCCCCTCGCTCGTGCGCTGATGCGAGGCGCTCAGGGAGATGGAGGGGAAGAAGCTCGCCTGTGCTTCGCGAACCATCGCCCGGGATTCCTCCAGCGCGGCTTCGGCGGACTTGACCGTCTGGTTGGAGATGTTGACCTGGGATTCGAGCTGATTCAGCAGCGAGTCGTTGAAGATCTCCCACCACGGCCCGTGCCTGAGAATGTCGGCAGGCTCGCTCGGCTTCCAGCCATCCTGCTCCTTGTAGGCGGCGGCCGTGACGACCAAGGGACGCTTGTAATCGGGTCCGACCGAGCATCCGGCAGCAAGCAGAGCCACGCAGCCGATGGCGAGGATGCGCCGGGTCATAGGTGCCCCCGAGCGCTGGAGCTGCCGGCTGCGAGCGGCGGGGCGAGCGGCCGCAGGTCGTGGCGATTGCCGAGGATCCTCTGCAGGAACCCCCGGACCACCCGCTGCAGGCGCTGCACGGCGAGGTAGACCACGGGGGTCGTGTAGAGCGTGAGGATCTGGCTCACGATGAGGCCGCCCACGATGGAGATGCCGAGCGGCCGGCGCATCTCGGTTCCCTCGCCCCACGCGAGCGCAAGCGGCAGGCCGCCGGCAATTGCCGCGAAGGTCGTCATCATGATCGGGCGAAAGCGCAGCGAGCACGCCCGGGTAATCGCGGCACGCGGATCGAGCCCGAGCGTGCGCTCTGCGTCCCGCGCAAAATCCACCATCATGATGCCGTTCTTCATCACGATCCCGGTCAGCATGATCATGCCGAGGACGGAGACGACGTTGACGTCCGTGCCGGTGAGCAGCAGGGCGAGCACCGCTCCGAGCCAGGCCGAGGGCAGCGTCGAGAGGATGATGAGCGGATGGCTGTAGCTTTCGTAGAGCATTCCGAGCACGACGTAGATGGCGAGCAACGCTCCGACGACCATCATCGGGAAGCGCCCCGTGGTTTGCTGAAACAGCAGCGCCTCGCCGTAGGTGCCACCGCGGATGCTCGTGGGAACGTGGATCTGATTCATCGTGCGCTCGATGGCCGCCAGCGCCCGATCTAGCGACACGCCCTCGGGCAGATTGAAGGCGATGGAGGTGGAGGCAGAGGTCCCGGTGTGATTGACGCTCACCGGAGTGCTGCCGGTCTCGAAATGACTGAATGCGGAGAAGGGCACGAGCGTCTCGGCGCTCACGCTGACCGCCGATCCGGTCGAGGTGTTTCCTCGCCCCGCATTCGCCAAGGAGTTGAGCGCCTGATTGCGCGCCAGGTCCTCGGCCACCGACGCGGCGCTCGTCGAGGCTGCATTCGAGCTCTTGAAGGCGGTTGTCCCGGCGACGGCCTGAGTGAGCTGCGTGCCGCTCACCGGACCGCCGGCGGTGCTCAGATACAGATCCTTCAACACCTCCGGGCTTTGCCAGAACTGCGGGGCGACTTCCATCACGACGCGATACTGCTGAGGGCTGAACGGATTGTAGATCGTCGAGACCTGGGACTGCGCGAAGGCATCGCCCAGCGCCCCGTCGATCTGCGCCTCGGTGAGCCCCAGACGGTAGGCGGTGTCGCGATCGACGACCAGATCCGCCTCGAGTCCTCCGGTTTGCAGATCGGTATCGACGTCGGTGAGCTCCGGCACTTTCTGCAGCGCGATGCGAAGCTTGTTGGACCACGAGCGCAGCTCGGTCAGGTTGTCGCCGAGCAGCGTGTACTGGTATTGCGCGTTGGCGGATCGGCCACCACCCCCGCCACCGATATCCTGCTGCGACTGCAGGAAGGTCTGCACCCCCGTGACCCGGGCGAGCTGCGGCCGCAACCGCTCCAGCACGTCCTGGGCGGAGGCGCTGCGCTCGCTACGCGGCTTGAGTGTAACGTTGACACTCGCGCTCACCCCGTTGCCGTTCCAGAACGATCCACCGCCCACGGAGCCCGTCACGCTCGCCACGGCAGGGTCGTCCTGGATGATCTTCGCCACCTGCTGCAGCTTGCTCTTTACGAGCGGGAACGATGCAAACGAGTCGGCGCGCAGGCCGCCCTGCAGCTGGCCGGTGTCCTGCTGGGGGAAGAACCCCTTGGGCGCAATGGCGATCAGGAAGATGCTGAGAAAGACCACCGCGAGGAGCAGCCCGATCACCGACCACGGATGGCGCAATGCCCAGGGAAGCGAGAGCTCATATTCGCGTCGCAGCGCGTTGAAGAACCGATCGAACCAGTGTCGCCGAGCCGGGCGCGCCGCCTCTTGCTTGCGGACCCACGCCAGAGCGGGCAGCAGCCGCGAGCACAGCATCGGAGTGGTGGTGAGAGAGAGCACGAGCGAGATGAGGATCGCAACCGTCAGCGTGATGAAGAATTCGCCGAACAGCTGCCCGATGATCCCGCCGATCAGCTCGAACGGAATGAAGACCGCACACAATGCGAGGCTCATGGCAACGACGGTGAAGCCCACCTCGCGCGCCCCGTGAAGCGCCGCGCGCATGCGCGGCATGCCTCCCTCGATGTGGCGCATGGCGTTCTCCATCACGACGATGGCATCGTCCACCACGAATCCGGTGGCGACCGTGACCGCCATGAGCGAGAAGTTATCGAGCGTGAAGTTCAGAAGATACATCGCCCCGAAGGTGCCGATCAGGGAGACGGGCACGACGACCGCCGGGATGATCGAGGCCCGGTAGCTGTGCAGGAACATGTAGACCACCAGGATCACCATGGCCACCGAGATGAGCAACGTCTGCTCGACCTGGTGGAGCGAGCCCCGAATGGTCACCGAGCGGTCCGAGGTGACCTGCAGATCGATGTTCGGATCGATCGAGGCCTTCAGCTCCGGAATGTAGGCCCTCACCCGATCGACCACATCGATCATGTTGGCCCCCGGTTGCATCAGCACTTGCACCGTGATGGCCGCCTTGCCGTTGTAGATGCCGTAGGTGCGGATGTTCTGGGTGGCCCCATCCTGCATGTCCGTGACCGTCGCGACATCACTCAGCCTCACCACCGCACCGTTGCGGCTCGCGATGATGAGACCGCGGTAAGCGGCTGCATCGCGCGCATTGTCGTTGGTGTAGATCTGGTACCGCTGCGGCTTCACGTCGATGAAGCCTTTCGGGGAGTTGGCATTGGCATTGGAGATGGCGGCCACGACATCCTGCAGGCCGATACCGTACTTCGAGAGCGACAGGGGATTGAGCTCGACGCGCACGGCGGGGAGCGCGCTGCCATTGACGTTCACCCCGCCCACACCCTTGATCTGCGCCAGGCGCTGCGAGATCACCGCGTCGGCGGCGTCGTAGATCTGCCCCTGCGTCAGCACGTCGGAGGTCAGCGTCAGCTGCATGATCGGGAACTGCGAGGTGTTGATCTGACGGTACTGGGGATTGCCCGGCAGGCTCGTCGGCAGATCCAGGCGTGCCGCCTCGATGGCCGCCTGCACGTCGCGCGCGGCGCCGTTGATGTCGCGGTCGATCCCGAAGGTGAGCTGGATGTTGGTCGAGCCGACGGTGCTGGTCGAGGTCATGTCGTTCACGTCGGCGATCGCGCCGAGATGCCGCTCGAGCGGGGTGGCGATGGTGCTCGCCATGACCTCGGGGCTCGCGCCCGGGAACGATGCGAAGACGAAGATCGCCGGCAGATCGATCCGCGGCAATGAGGCCACGGGCAGCAGCGCGAATGCCGCCGCGCCCGCCGCGGCAACCCCCAGTGTCAGCAGAATCGTCGCGACCGGCCGTGCGATGAAGGGCGCGGAGATGTTCATGTCGCGCTGCCGAGCGGGACGTGGTCCTCGTCGGATTCCCCACCGAGCGCCACGCGCTTGGCCAGGCGATCGAAGTAGAGGTAGATCACCGGGGTGGTGAACAGGGTGAGAACCTGGCTCACGAGCAACCCGCCGACGATGCTCACTCCGAGCGGATGCCGCAGCTCCGACCCGGTGCCGGTGCCGAACATCAGCGGCAGAGCCCCGAAGATCGCCGCGACGGTCGTCATCAGGATCGGCCGGAAGCGCAGCAGGCAGGCCTGATAGATCGCCTCGGGTGGAGGGAGATTCTGGGTGCGCTCCGCATCGATCGCAAAATCGATCATGAGGATCGCATTCTTCTTCACGATGCCGATCAGCAGGATGATGCCGATGAGCGCAATGATCGTGAGGTCCTCGCCGAAGAGCATGAGGGCGAGCAGCGCTCCGATGCCGGCCGAGGGTAGCGTCGAGAGGATCGTCACCGGGTGGATGAAGCTCTCGTAGAGCACGCCCAGCACGATGTACATCACACCGACGGCCGCAAGCAGCAGAAGCAGCTCGTTGGTGAGGTTGTTGCGGAAGGCGAGGGCAGCTCCCTGGAAGGTCGTGCGGATGCTTTCCGGCAGGTTGAGGCTCCCCTCCGTGCGCTCGATCGCATCGACCGCGGCCCCGAGCGAGGCGCCGGGAGCGAGGTTGAACGACACGGTGGTCGAGGGGAACTGCGCCAGGTGATTGATGACCAGGGGCCGCTGCTCCACATCGATCTTCGCGATGGCCGACAGAGGAACCTGACCCCCTCCGGCGGAGGGCACGTACAGCGATGCCAACGAGTCGACCGAGGGGAAGGAAGCTCGGTTGACCTGCATGATCACCCGGTACTGGTTCGATTGCGTGAAGATCGTCGAGACGATCCGCTGTCCAAACGCATCGTAGAGGGCGTTGTCGACCGTGCCGACGCTGATACCGAGCCGTGCCGCGCTGTCGCGGTCGACGGTGACATAGGCCGCCAGGCCGTTATCCGCCTGGTTGCTCGTCACGTCGGCGAGCTGCGGCAACTGGCGCAGAGCCGACACCAGACGCGGTGTCCAGGTCGTAAGCGCACTGCTGTCCGCGCTCTCGAGCATGAACTGGTATTCCGCGCGGCTGACGGTGTTGTCGAGCGTGAGATCCTGCGAAGGCTGCATGTAGAGCGTGATGCCCGTGACTTTGGCCGTCTCGCCCCGCAGCCGGCGGATGACCTCCGCCACCGTGGCGCTGCGCTGGTCGCGCGGCTTGAGATTGATGAGAAAGCGCCCGCTATTGAGCGTGACGTTGCTGCCATCCACCCCGATGAAGGAGGAGAGGCTCTCAACGTCCGGATCCGTGAGGATCGCGGCGGCCAGGGCGTTCTGACGCTCGGCCATGGCGCTGTAGGAGATCGCCTGCGTCGCCTCGGAGACCCCCTGAATCAGTCCGGTGTCCTGGTCCGGGAAGAACCCCTTGGGAATCAATACATACAGCAGCACCGTGATGCCGAGCGTCGCGACGAAGATTCCCAGGGTGAGTGGCTGGTGGTCCAGCACCCACCTCAGGCGCCGCCCGTACCACTCGACCACCGCCGTGAACCAGTGGCCCGACTCGTACGGGCCTTCCCCTGACTTGGGCTGCGACCTGAGCAGCTTGGCACACATCATCGGGACCAGCGTCAGGGAGACGACCGCAGAGAGCAGGATCGTCACGGCGAGCGTCACGGCGAACTCCCGGAAGAGCCGTCCGACCACATCCTGCATGAACAGCAGCGGGATCAGCACGGCGATCAGCGACACCGTGAGCGAGATGATGGTGAAGCCGATCTGTCCGGCGCCGTTCAGTGCCGCCTGAAGCGGTCGCTCGCCATGCTCGATGTGACGGGCGATGTTCTCGATCATGACGATGGCATCGTCCACGACGAATCCCGTGGCGATGGTGAGTGCCATCAGCGAGAGATTGTTGAGGCTGAAGCCGGCGAAATACATGGCCGCGAACGTGCCGATCAGGGAGAGCGGAACCGACAGGCTCGGGATGATGGTGGCCGGGATGTTGCGCAGGAATACGAAAATGACGAGCACGACCAGCGCGACGGACAGCATCATCTCGAACTGCACGTCCTTGACCGAGGCTCTGATCGTCGTGGTGCGGTCGGTGAGGACCGTCATGTCGACGCCGGCGGGCAGAGCCGCCTTGAGCGACGGCAGCAGGCTCTGAATGCGGTTGACGACATCCACGACGTTGGCGCCCGGCTGGCGCTGAACGTTGAGGATGAGCGCCGGGGTGGTGTTCATCCAGCCGCCGAGCTCGGTATTCTCGGCGCTCTCCACCAGGGTCGCCACGTCCTTCAGGCGCACGGGGGCGCCGTTGCGATAAGCGATGATGATCTCGCCGTAGTCGCTCGCGTTGCCGAGCTGGTCGTTGGTGTTGACGGTATACGTGCGCGCGGGCCCATCCAGAGTGCCTTTGGGCCCATTCTGGTTGGCGACGTTGATCGTCGTGCGCAGGTCGTCGAGGTTCAGCCCGTAGGCGGCCAGGGCGAGCGGATTGACGATCACGCGGACGGCGGGGCGCTGTCCGCCGCTCAACGAGACGACGCCCACACCCTTGACCTGCGAGATCTTCTGGGCGAGGCGCGTATCGGCCAGGTCCTCGACCTGGGTGAGGGGCATGACCTTCGATGTAACGCCCAGTGTGAGCACCGGCGCATCAGCCGGGTTGACCTTCGAGTAGATGGGAGGCGCGGGCAGATCCTGGGGCAGCAGCACTTGCGCGGCGCTGATGGCCGCCTGTACTTCCTGCTCGGCGACATCGAGCGCCAGAGACAGGTCGAACTGCAAGGTGATGACGGAAGCCCCGGCCGAGCTGGTCGAGGACATCTGATCGAGCCCCGGCATCTGACCGAGCTGTTTCTCGAGCGGCGCCGTGATCGCGGAAGTCATCACCTCCGGACTCGCGCCAGGGTAGAAGGTCTGCACCTGCATCGTCGGGTATTCCACGTCCGGCAGCGCCGAGAGGGGCAGCATCTCGTACGTGATCAAACCGATCGCCAGAATGGCGACCATGAACAGCGTCGTGGCGACCGGACGCAGGATGAAGAGACGCGATGGATTCATGGCTGGGCGCGCGCTGCGCGTCTTCAGGTGGACGGGCGGGAAGGCCGCTTCTTTCCGAACCACTTCCCGGTATGCGCCGGCAACGCTGCAGTGGGGTCGGGGGCGCCCGGAAGCAATACCGCCGCGCCGTCGCGCAGCCGGTCACCACCATCGGTCACGACGGTGTCACCGGCCGCGAGGCCCGAGGTCACCGCGACATTGTTGCCATCGACCTGGCCCAGGGTGATGGGTCGCACCGCGACCGTGCTGTCGGGCTTGACGACGTACACGAACGTGGAAAGCGCACCGTTGGGTGCGCCACGCCGAACCGCCGCGCCCGGAATGACGAGCTGCTGATGCAGCACATCCTCGAGCAGATGGACGTTGACGAACTGATTTGGAAAGAGCGCGTTGGTTTCGTTGTCGAAGATCGCCCGAAGCTTCACGGTGCCCGTGGTGGGATCGATCTCGTTGTCGAGCGTCAGAAGCTTGCCCACGGCGAGCTGTTGGGTGTTGCTGCGGTCGTAAGCCTCGACCTGCAGGGTCGCCCCCGACCTCAGACGCTGCTGCAGCGCGGGGACATAGTCCTCTGCGATCGGAAAGATGACCGTGATGGGCTGCAGCTGCGTGATCACCACGATGCCGTTGGCATCCCCGGGAGTGACGTAGTTGCCGGCGTCCACCTGCCGTAGACCCACCCGGCCCGAGATGGGCGACACGATATGGCAGTAGTCCAGGTTGACCTGCGCTGCCTCGAGTGCGGCCTTGTCGGATGCCACTGTGCCGATGAACTGATCCACCAGGAATCTCTGCTGGTCGAGCTGCTGCTGGGATACCGCGTCCTGCTTGATCAGGTCCTGATATCGCGTGAGATCCAGCCGGTCATCGGCGAGGGTCGCCTCGTCACGGGCCAGATTGCCCTTGTCCTGATCCACGACGGCCTGATAGGGGCGCGGATCGATCTGGGCGAGGAAGGCGCCGGCGCGCACGATCTGGCCTTCCGTGAAGCCGATCTTTTGCAGGTATCCGCTGATCTGAGTCTTGACGGTCACGGTCGCGAGCGGTGTGACCGTTCCGATTGCCGGCAGACGCACGGCGATGTCGCCGAGGGAGGCGCGGGCCACCCCCACCGCGACCGGGCCGTTGTCGCTGCCGGCCGCGCCGGGCCGGCCGAAGCGCTGATTGGGCGTGCTCTGGCGGTGGTGCATTCCCCGGAAGATCGCGATCAGCAGCAGGAGAACGACCGCCCCCACGATGAGCAGCCAGATCCTGCGCCGGCTGGTACTGGCCGGCGATGGAGACAGAGTCTGCGGTGAGTCCGCGGGCCCCCGCCCGGTCGGGGGCGCCTCGGCCGGAGAGTCGGACGTCGAGAGCGCGGACTCGCGTCTCGAGCGATTCGCCTGCTCCTGCTCCTGCTCAGTCACTGTGTCCACTACTTATTCCTTTTACAGATCCAGCTTGTAGCCCACCCCGTAGACCGATTCGACGAGCTCGCGTTCCGGGCTCGCCCGCTGCAGCTTGCGCCGCAAATTCTTCACGTGACTGTCAACGGTGCGGTCCGTCACGATGCGGTGGTCCGCGTAAAGGTTGTCGAGCAGCTGCGTGCGCGAGAACACCCGTCCGGGCGCATCGGCCAGCGTCTTGAGCAATCGAAACTCGACCGGTGTCAGATCGAGCGGTCTGCCATCGATTGCGGCCACATGCTGGCTCTCGTCGATGTTGAGCCCCAGGGCACTCACCGGTACGGGCCCGCGATTGACCCGGCGGAAGATCGCCTTGACGCGCGCGACCACTTCGCGCGGGCTGAAGGGCTTGCAGATGTAGTCGTCCGCTCCGAGCTCGAGACCCAGGAGCCGATCGATCTCCTCCACGCGCGCCGTCACCATGACGAGCGGCACGTGGGTGAACGTGCGCAGCTCGCGGCAGATGTCGAGCCCATCGCGGCCGGGCAGCATCAGGTCGAGGATGATCAGATCCGGAGGATCCGCCTTGACCGCCGGCACCACCTCGCGTCCATCCGCGATCGAGCGGGCCTGATAACCCGAGGCACGGAAGTAGTCCGCAAGCAGCGCGGCGAGCTTCGGCTCGTCCTCGACGATCAGGATCGTGGCGGGGCGGGTGTCGCTGGTCATGGCTCATCCGGCTGCCGGCAGCGTCACGGAGATCCAGAGGCCCCCGAGGGGGGAAGCCTGCGCAGTGATCGTGCCCCGATGCGCCTCGAGAATGCTCTTGCAGATTGCAAGCCCGAGACCGGCACCGCCGCTCTCGCGATTGCGCGATCCGTCCACGCGATAGAAGCGCTCGAACAGACGGCTGAGAAGCTCTGGGGGGACACCGGGCGCGGAGTCCTGCAGGTCGATCACGACCTGGCCGCGCTCGGCGCGGCAGGAGACCCGAACGCGTCCCCCGGCATTGGTGTAGCGAATGGAGTTCTCGAGCAGATTCGCGAACAGTTGCTGCAGGCGCGTCTCGTCGCCGCTCACGATCAGCTCGCGATAGGAGATGTCCGACTCGAGCGTGATGCGTCGCTCCCGCAATCGATCCTCGAAGCCCCGCAGCCTCAGGCGCAGCAGCTCCGCGACGTCCACTTCCTCCATGCGGTAGGTGAGCGCGCCGATGTCGGCCAGCGACAGCTCGTAGAGATCGTTCACCAGCTTGCCCAGGGTTGCGACCTCGGCCTGCAGGGATCTGAGCACCTCGGGCGTGAGCTCGCGCACTCCATCCTCGATGGCCTCCAGCTCTCCGCGCAGCACGGCGAGCGGCGTGCGCAGCTCATGTGAGACGTCCGCCATGAACGCACGCCGCATGCGCTCGGTCTTCTCGAGCGCAAGCGCCAGACGATTGAAATCATCCGACAGCCGCCCAATCTCGTCGCGCGTGCGCACCTCAAGGCGAGTCGCATAATCCCCGGTTGCCAGCCGATGGGTCGCATCGGTGATCAGCCTGATCGGTCCCAGCAGACGCGGGGTGAGCAGCACCGCCACGAGCGCCGCGAGCAGTACGGCTCCCGCGCCGATGATCCAGGTGGACACCAGCTGGCGATCCCTCAGGTGCGCGCCCGCTCCGGCCGTCACTCGCTGGAAGGGCAGCACCGCGAGCCATCCCACCACATCCCCGCGCACGATGATCGGGCGCATCGGTGCGTCCGCGCCCACATCCGGGTTCCCCACGACGAAGCGACGCTGTGCATCGAGCAGCGCCATTCGCAGGCTCACGCCCGTGAGGTCCGACTCGGGGATGCGGCCCGTGAATGGGGCGTTCGGGGAGCGGCCAGCCTCGTTCAGAGCGCGCGCCGGCGTCGTGGCGCTGGCGAGCAACGTGAACCACGCGCGTGCGTTGTGATGCAAGAAGTCCCAGCTACCATGCTGCTCATAAGCGAGGGCAAGCGTCGGCATCGCGCTTTCGATGCGCTCGATGCCCTGCTCGTTGAGATAGCCGATGAATCCGTGAACGAAGCTGATGTGGCCCGCGATGCTGGTCGCGACCACCGCAAGGAAGCTGTTCGCGAGCAGCGCGAGAAACAGCTTCCAGGTGATCCCGATGTTCGCGAACCTGCGCCGGGTGGACGAGCCGGCCTTCGCCGTCGGATCGAGCAGTGCCGCCGGGCTGAGTGTCGATGAGCTGAGTTTCATGGAGTCGAATGTGACCGAAGCCCCCGATGGCGGGCCTTCAGGCAGGATCCCCCGCGGGGGTGGCGCGACGAGGCCCATCAAAGCGTGTATGGGGCGTCCGATCAAGCCGCCGCGGCGGATTCCATGAATTCTCCAAGTTCTCTTCACATTCGGACCCCTCGAGGTGAGGGCTTTTCAAGTCGAGCTCAGCTGACGCTTTCGGCCGTGTAGCGCGCCAAAAGTCCGCTGCGCACGGCGTAGCGGTACACTCTCACGAAGAACCCCGCGGCGAGCACGATCAGAAGCACTGCCAGCGCAATCCCCACGAGCAGCGGCTGCAGGGTGAACGCTCGTCCCATCACGATGGCGCGCATGTCCTCGAACACGTACGAGGGTGGCAGAGCGCGCGCGATGACCCGCATCCACAGCGGCAGCGTCGCCAGCGGGTAGAACACCCCCACGAACGGCGAGATGAGCGCCGGCAGCGGCCACACCATCCACTCCGAGGCCGGTCCGAGCCGCAAGACGAGCGCGCTTGCGAGGATGCCGAGCGCGATGCCGAACAGAAAGAGCACCAGCAGAAAAGGCACCAGCGCAACGCCCATCGAGAAGAACGGCAGTCCGAAGACGGCCGTGGCGAGCACCAGCATCACGGCGAGCCCGATCAGGCTGGTCGCGATGCTGGTGAGGACCAGCCCCACGACGTATTCGGAGACCGCAAGGGGCGTCGCGAAGAAGTTGAGGAAGTTGCGCGACCATACATCCTCGAGGAAGGCCGTCGTGACGCCCTGCATCACGCGCGTGAAGAAGTCCCACATGAGGACGGCGCCGAGCAGGCTCGCCACGAAATTGATGCGCGATCCGGTGATGCTGTTGAGATAGCGCGTGATGAAGCCCCACAGCACGATATCGATGGCGACCCAGGCGAACATGGGCAGCACGCGCACCGGACTGCCACGCATGAGATAGAACTGGCGCAGCGCAACGCCGGCGACCGGCCGCAGCTTCATGGCGCGGCGCCGGCCTGCAGCGGCTCGCGCGCCAGACGAATGAACAGCTCCTCGAGCGAGCGCGCCCCATGCTCTCGGGGCAAGCCCTTCGGATCTCCCTCGAGCAGGATCTTCCCGTGCGAGAGAAACAGCACCCGGTCGCAGACCTCCTCGACCTCGTACATGTTGTGCGAGGTCCAGAGAATTCCGCAGCCTCCCTCCCGCGCGAGCCCGCGCACGTGGGCGCGTGATCGCTGTGCGGCGGACGGGTCGAGTGAGGCGGTCGGCTCATCGAGCAGCAGCAGCTCGGGGCGATTGAGCATCGCCTTGGCGAGTGCAACGCGCGTTTGCTCGCCGGAGGAGAGCAGCCCGCACTTGGTGTCCCGCAGGTGCTCCAGTTCGAACTCCGCGAGCAGCTCCGCGATGCGTCGCGTGAGATTGCGCACGCCGTAGATCAGCCCAAACACCCTGAGGTTCTGCCACACGGTGAGATTGCCGGGAAGCGCCGCATACACGGCCGCGAAGCTCGTTCGGGCCAGGGCGCGGGAGCGCTGCCGCGCCAGGTCGATCCCCGCGATGCGGATGGCACCCGAGGTGGGCGCAAGCACACCGAGGATCATGTTGATGGTCGTCGTCTTGCCTGCGCCATTGGGGCCCAAAAGGCCGACGATCTCCCCGTGGCGCAGCTCGAAGGAGACGTGATCGACGGCGCGGAGGCTGCCGTAGCTCTTGCACAGCTCGGTGACGCGCAGCACGGGCAAGGCAGCGAAGGAGACGGGCTGTTGATCCATCGGGAAGAGCGGGCCGAGCGCGGCTGGCGGGGGGAAGCGAACCTGGCTCGTATGTCATTATAGCGCGCGTGCGTAATGGGTTCCCAGGCAGGCGATCGGATGGCGAAATCGTATGACGTCGTAGTGGTCGGCTCGGGACATAACGGGCTCGTCGCAGCGGCTTATCTCGCCGCGGCCAACAAGAGTGTGCTGGTTCTGGAGCGCAACGCCTGGCTCGGCGGCGGAGTCATCACGCGCGAGCTGACCGTGCCCGGGTTCCGGCACGATCAACATTCAATGGCGCATATCTTCATTCAGGCCAATCCGCTCCTGAAGAACGATGAGCTGCAGCTCAAAGCCCGCTACGGTCTGCGCTACGTGTTTCCCGAGGTGCCGATGCTGGCCCTTTACGAGGACGGCGCCAGCCTGGCCCTGCATCGCGACCGCGAGCGCACCCGCGCCGAGATCGCACGCTTCTCCCAGCGCGATGCGGAGGCATACGTGCGCCTCGCGAGCGAGGCTGCGCAATGGCTGCCGATGATCGAGTCCACGCTCTACACCGCTCCGGCGCCCATGGGGGCTACGGCTGCGCTCATGGATCAGAGCCGCGAGGGCCGCGCACTCTGGCGCACGACCCAGATGAGCACGCACGACCTGCTCTGCAGCCGCTTCGAGCACGAGCGCGTGCGGATGCTGCTCGCGCGCGTGGCGGGTGAGAACCTGGTGTCGCCGGATGAGAAAGCCACGGCGCTCGGTGTGTTCGTCTTCATCGCATTTCTCGAGGCGTACGGATTCGGCGTCGCGCTGGGGGGCAGCGGCGCGCTCTCCGACGCGCTGGTCGCGTGCATCCGCGATCATGGCGGCGAGGTGCTGAGCGGCGTGGACGTGGAGCGCGTCGCGGTGCAAGGTGGCCGGGCTCGCGGCGTGCGCACCCGCGACGGCCGCGAGCTGCTCGCGAACGACGCCGTCATCGGTGCGATTCATCCGCATCACCTGGGGCGGATGGTCGAAGGCGTCGATGCGCGCATCGCCGCCGCGGCTGCGGCGACCGAGATCTCTCCGAACGCGTGCATCACCGTGCACGCGGCCCTGAGAGCACCGTTGCGCACGCGCAAGGGCGAGCCCTTGCGCGCCGTCATGACCGAGCTGCTGCCGAACGACTACGAGACCCTGCGCCGCTCCTTCGACGAGCTGCGCTACGGGAATCTTTCGCCCTATCCGCTCGTGGGGCTCGGCTCGCTCTCGGAGTTCGACCCCTCCCGCGTCCCACCGGGGGCGGCGACGCTGCACGCGTGGGACTACGTGCCCTACGTGCGCCGCGACGCTCGCACATGGGACGAGGCGAAGGGCGAGTATGCCGAGCGCATGCTGAGGCACGCGCGCGGGTTTCTGCCCGGCCTCACGCCGGAGAACATCATCGCGTACCACTGCGACAGTCCGCTCGACATGGAGCGCACATCCTCGAGCTTCGTGCACGGGGACCTGCATGGCATTGCGACCTCCACCTATCAATCGGGAGCGCATCGGCCGATTCCAGAGCTCGGGCAATTCACGGTGCCCGGCATCGAGCGGCTGTACCTCGTCGGTCCGTTTCAGCATCCCGGGGGCGGGGTGTTCGGCGCAGGCCGCGCCACTGCAGCGAAGATCTTCGAGGACCTGAAGCTCGACTTCGCGCGAGTGGCACGCCCGGCCTGACCCGCGCGACTCAGCTGCTCAGCACCTGGCAGAGCCAGGCGGAGATGTCCGCAATCTCCGGTTGAGACACCTCGTGCTGCATGGGGTAGGTCTTCCATTCCACGGCATGCCCTCGCGCAACGAGGAGCTGGCGCGAGAGCTCCGCGAGCTGCATCGGCACCACGGGGTCGTAAAGACCGTGGCACATCAGGATCGAGGTGCCCTGATTCGCGGGCGCGGACTCGCCGATCGTGCGGTGCAGCGGCAGCCACGCCGAGAGCGACAGGATGCCGGCCAGCCTCTGCGAGTGGCGCAGCCCCGTGTGCAGAGCGATCGCGCCGCCCTGCGAGAAACCAGCGATCACGATGCGCCGGGCAGGGATGCCCTCTTGCTCCTCACGACGCACGAGCTGCTCCACCAGTGCGAATGAGGCACGGATGCCGGCCTCGTCCTCGCGCTCCTCGGCCGAGAGGCCGTAGATGTCGTACCAGGCCCGCATGCGCATGCCGTTGTTGATGGTCACGGGCCGCACCGGCGCGTGAGGAAAGACGATGCGCGGCTCGCACCCTCGCGGGAAGCGCAGCTGCGGCACGATGGGCACGAAGTCGTGTCCATCCGCGCCCAGGCCGTGCAGCCAGATGACCCCGGCGTTCGGCACGACGCCGGACCCTGGATCCAGCACCACACGGTCCTCGAGCTCCCGTCGCAAGTACGTCATGCCATCACCCAGCTCAGTGGCTTCCGCGACCCTCATCTTACGGGAAGGCTCCGGCGCGCGCGCTCGCCCGCACGCGACCGGCGCCGCAGCTCGACGCCCTGAAAAGCACGCAAACAGCAGGTAATTGCGCCGGCATCGGCCTCGCCTGGATCGTGCGCACCTAGAATGGCGGTCGCGGTCAGCCTGCGTGCCCCTCCGGCGAGCGCATTCCCGTGGATGATCTTTTCGGCACCCTTCGGCGTCCCATCGCGCCCTTGCTGGAGCTCGGCGCGTACGAGGCCCTGTGGCTGCGCGAGCGCACGACATTCCGCTCGCTTGCGGGTCTTTTCCGCGCCCGCCCGGGCACGCTGCCATCGGATTTCATCCCGGAGCGCGTCGCCGCGGTGCACCGCGACAGGGCACTACAGGTGGCCTCGGATGCTGCCGGCGGTGCGTTCGGCATCAGCGTGTACGGCACGGCCGCCTATCCCCGGGCCCTGCGAAGCGCGTGCTTCCCCGTGCAGCTGCTCTATTTCCAGGGGCGCCTGGAGCTGCTGAGCGCGCGATGCCTTGCGATCGTCGGCACTCGAGAGCCCAGCCGCGCAGGCTCGCTGCGCGCAGCTCGGCTGGCGCGTCACTTTGCGCAGGCTGGATTCACCATCGTCTCGGGTCTTGCGCGCGGGGTGGATGCGGCCGCGCATATCGCAGCCATCCAGGCGGGCGGTGCGACGGCCGCGGTGCTCGGAACGCCAGTGACAGAATGCTTCCCCCGGCAACACGAGCGGCTGCAGCGGAAACTGGCGCGCGAGCATCTGGTCGTGAGCCCAGTGCCGATTCTGCGCCATGCGCGGCGGTCGAGGCAGGACATGCGTTACTTCTTCCGGGAGCGCAACGCCACGGTGACCGCGCTGGCCGAGGCCGTGGTTCTCGTCGAGGCCGACGACCGCTCCGGAGCTCTCATCGCTGCGCGTTACGCCCTGGAGCAGCGCCGCCCCGTCTTTATCCTGGACAGCTCGTGCCGCCGCCCGGAGCTCGCCTGGCCGGCACGACTTGCTGCGCGCGGGGCCATCCGGGTGCGCTGCATCGCCGACATCGAGAGCCACCTTGCTCCCTGAGCGCCTGACCTGGCTCGATGCCGCACAGCGCAGCGATCACCGGTTCGTTCGCCCGGCCGATCACTGCCTGTACTTCGGCGAGTTCCACGCCGGTGGCGGCTGGAGGGCGAGTCCGACGAACGACCTGATCATCGATTTCAAACGCTCACCGGGCGAGATCGCCGCGAGCGCCAGGTCCCACCTCGTGCAGCGCTTCAAGGAGCGCGCGGTCGCAACCGTCGCCGCGGCCCTGGCTCGTCAGTTCAGCCGCGCCGCAATCGAGACGCTCATCACGTTCGTTCCCATTCCGCCCTCGAAGATGCCGGGAGAGCCCGACCATTGCGACCGGCTGCAGCGCACCCTGCGGCTCGCCTTCGCCGGGCTCGCCGCCGACATTCGCCCGCTGATTCGCCAGCGAGTCAGCACCACCGCGGACCATCGCCGCGGGACTCATCGAATGGCGTTCGCCGAGCTGCTCGAGATCACGGAGCTCGATCCACAGCAGCTCGAGCGCCCGTTGCGCCCTCTCACGGTGCTGTTCGACGACGTGCTCACCTCCGGCAAGCATCTCGCCGTGGCCCGGAGGCGCATTCGCGAGGCCTTGCCCGAGCAAGCGGTCATCGCCGTGCTGATTGCGCGGCGCGCCCGAGCGCCGCTTCGGCCCGAGCTTGCTCGCGCCAGACTCGGCAGTAGGTGAGCTGGGTCTCTCCTGCTAGGATGGATCGGCCGGGCGGCACGGGGTCATCGGCTTGTCCAGAGCTCCCATCGATTACTCGAGCGCAGGGGTCGACTACCATCGGATCGATGCGCTGAAGATACGTGCGCAGCAGGCAGCGCTGTCCACGGCGCGTCATCTCGCAGCGCGCGGATACCGCGAGATCGAGCGCTCGCGCGGCGAGTCGGCGTACGTCATCGAGGCAGGCGGCGTCCTCATCGCCTCCGTGACCGAGTGCCTCGGCACCAAGTCGCTGGTCGCCGATGCGGTGCGACCCATCTCCGGCCGCACGCATTACGACACGCTTGCGCAGGATACGATCGCCATGGCGGTCAACGACCTGGTGACGGTGGGCGCGACGCCGCTTGCGGTGCAGGCCTACTGGGCGGCGGGCAGCAGCGATTGGTTCGCCGATCACGAGCGCATGGAGGATCTGGTGCGCGGCTGGCAGCGCGCCTGCGATGCGTGTCGAGTGTCCTGGGGCGGCGGGGAGACCCCCGCGCTGAATGGTGTGGTCGCCGCCGGTCGCGTGGATCTTGCCGCCTCGTCCTTCGGGATCGTCCCTTCGCGTGAGCGCTTGATGCTGGGAGAGCAGCTGCGAGCGGGCGATGCCATCGTGTTGCTTGCGGCGAGCGGCATTCACGCCAACGGCGTGAGCCTTGCACGCAAGCTCGCCGAGCGTCTGCCGGAGGGGTATGCGGCGCGCCTCGCAGATGGGCGCTCGCTCGGGGAGGCACTGCTCGATCCGACCGTGCTGTACGCGCCCGTCCTCGAGGCGGTGTGGGCGGCGGGGGTCATCCCGCATTATGCCGTCAATATCACCGGTCACGGCTGGCGCAAGCTCATGCGCCATCCGGCGAGCTTCACGTACCGCCTGGTGCAGGTGCCCCCCGTTCCGGGAGTGCTCGCGTTTCTCGCGCGTGAGCTGCCGCTCGAGCCCCGCGAGGCTTACTCCAGCCTCAACATGGGGGCGGGCTTTGCGCTGTTCGTCGCGCCCGAGCAGGCCGATGCCACCGTGCGCGCGGCTCGCAGCGCAGGCATCGGTGCGTGGCAGGCCGGTGCCGTGGAGCCGGGGCCGCGTCGAGTGGTGATCGATCCGCTGGGGATCGTGTACGAGACGGACGACTTGCAATTGAGAGCATAGGAGCCGAGCACGATTTCCGGGTCATGATGTACCGCGCTCTGAGACCGCTGCTCTTCAGGCTCGATCCGGAGCAAGCACACGCTTTGACGTTGAGGCTCCTGAGCGCCGCGCACGCACTCGGCGCCCTGCAGCGGTTGCTGCCGCGCGCAGTCTCCCAGCCGGTCGAGCTGCTGGGGCTTCGCTTCCCAAACCGTGTGGGTCTTGCTGCGGGCTTCGATAAGAATGGAGCCTGCATCGATGCTCTGGGCATGCTGGGCTTTGGATTCCTGGAGCTCGGAACCGTCACGCCCAAACCCCAACCCGGAAATCCGCGGCCGCGCATCTTCCGGCTCCCCGAGGCGCAGGCCCTCATCAACCGGATGGGCTTCCCGAACGAGGGCGTTGCGGCCTTGTGTGCGCGACTGCCCATGCGCCGCTACGCCGGCATCTGCGGCGTGAACATCGGCAAGAATGCGGCGACGCCGCTCGAGCGGGCCGAGGCCGACTACGCGGCGTGTCTCAGCGCCGTCTATCCCCATGCGGACTACGTCGCCGTGAATGTCTCCTCGCCCAACACCGCGGGACTGCGCGAGCTGCAGCGCGAGGGACAGCTGCGCGCACTGCTCGAGTCCTTGCTGCGGCTGCGCTCGCGGCTCGCGACCGAGCACGGTCGCCGGGTGCCCCTGCTCGTGAAGCTGGCGCCCGATCTGAGCGAGGCGGAGCTCGCCGCGGCTGCCGCCGCCATCAAGGAGCTGCACATCGATGGGGTCATCGCCACGAACACCACGCTCTCCCGGCCGGGGCTCGAGGGGCTGCCGGCTGCCCGTGAAGCCGGAGGGCTGAGCGGTGCGCCGCTCTTGAGTCTCTCGACTGCGGCGGTGCGCAGGCTGCGGGCCCAGCTGGGCGCGGGGGTCGCGATCATCGGCGTCGGCGGCATCCACTCGAGCGAGAGCGCGCGGGAGATGCTCGTCGCGGGCGCGGATCTGCTGCAGGTGTATACCGGGCTTGTGTATCGGGGCCCGCGACTCGTGCGCGAGCTCTCTCAAGCCTGACGCGCCTCACAACACGGCTGAGGGGTTCTGTCAAACTACGCTGAGTCATGAAGATCGCGGTGCTCTTCGGCGGCAGCAGCTCGGAGCGTGACGTATCGATCGCGAGCGCAGCGCAGATCATTCCGGCGCTGCGCAGCCTCGGACACGATGTCGTCGCGATCGACACCGCGACGGGACGGCTGGCTCCCGCCGCGGAGCAGAAGCTGCTCACGAGCCTGGTGGCTGTCGAGCCACCCCGGACCAGCGAGCTCGCCCGGCTGGGTGACACCGGGCTTGCACTCGCGACCGAGGCTGCAGACATCCGCGATGTCGATGTGGTGTTCCTGGCGCTGCACGGGGGCGCCGGCGAGGACGGACGCGTTCAGGCCGTGCTCGACCTTGCGGGACTTGCCTACACCGGCAGCAATCACATCGCAAGCGCAACGGCCATGGACAAGGACCTCTCCAAGCGCTTGTTTCGCGCTGCCGGAGTGCCGACGGCCGATTGGCTGATGACACCGGTGTCCGCGCAGGAGGTGGCGGCCGCCTTCGGCTGGCCGGCAGTCGTCAAGCCCAACAAACAGGGCTCCACCGTAGGACTGTCGATCGTGCGCGAGGCCTCGCAGCTCGCCGCGGCGATCGAGCTTGCGCAGCGCCACGACGACGAGGTGATGGTCGAGCGATTCGTGCCGGGGCGCGAGCTCACGGTGGGGATCCTCGAAGGGCAGGCACTGCCCGTCGGTGAGATCATTCCCAAGGGCGAGATCTTCGACTACGAAGCGAAGTACCAGAAAGGCGGCGCCCACGAGATCTTTCCCGCCGAGCTGCCGCCGAGCGCCACGGCAGAGATCCAGCGGCTCGCGCTCCTCGCTCACCATGCGCTGAAGCTCGGTGCCTACAGCCGCGTGGACTTCCGCATGGACCCCGAGGGGGGCTTCTGGTGCCTCGAGGCGAATTCGCTCCCCGGGATGACCTCGAGCAGCCTGCTGCCGCAGGCGGCCCGCGTGGCCGGGATTGGCTTTGCGCAGCTGTGCGAGCGCATCTGCCGCGCAGCCCAGCGCGAGCGGTCCCGCTGACCGCGGGGCCCGTCAGCCGCGCAGCACCGTCGCCAGGGTCCCGAAGATCTGGCCGATCTGCGCGGGCTCGATCACGAGCGGGGGCGACAGAGCGATGGTGTCGGCCGACTGTCTGGTGAGCATTCCGCGCTGATAGCACTTGAGGAAGGTGTCGTACCCGCGCGCGCCGGGCTTGCCCTTCATGGGCTCGAGCTCGATCGCGGCCACCAGACCGTAATTGCGCACGTCGATGACGTTGGGCAATCCCTTGAGCCCGTGCGCGGCCTCTTCCCAGGTCTTCGCGAGCGTGCGGGCCCGGGTGAGCAAGCCCTCCCGCTCATAGATGTCGAGCGCCGCGAGGGCGGCTGCGCACGCCACCGGGTGCGCCGAATAGGTGTAACCGTGGAACAGCTCGATTCCGTCCGGTCCCTGCATGAAGGCATCGTAGACGGGCTTTCTCACGAGCACCCCGCCCATCGGCACGCACCCGTTGGTGAGCCCCTTCGCGCAGGTGATGAGATCCGGGGTCACACCGAACTCCTGCGCGGCGAAGGGCGAGCCGGTGCGACCAAAGCCGGTGATCACCTCGTCGAAGATGAGCAGGATGCCGTGCCGGTCACAGATCTCGCGCAGCCGCTGCAGGTAGCCGCGGGGCGGAACCAGAACGCCGGTCGAGCCTGCGATCGGCTCCACGATGACCGCCGCGATGGTGGATGCATCGTGCAACGCAACGATCCGCTCGAGCTCGTCGGCGAGCTGCGCCCCATGCTCGGGTTGTCCGCGCGAGAAGGCGTTGCGCGCCAGATCGTGCGTATGCGGCAGATGATCCACGCCCGGGAGCAGCACTCCGGACCACATCTTGCGGTTGGATGAGATGCCACCGACGGAGATACCGCCGAAGCCGACCCCGTTGTAGCCGCGCTCGCGTCCGATCAAGCGCGTGCGCGACGCCTCGCCCCGCACGCGGTGATAGCCGATGGCGATCTTGAGCGCGGTGTCCACCGCCTCCGAGCCGGAATTCACGAAGAACACGTGGTCGATGCCGGCGGGCGCAATCTCCTTGAGCCGCGCGGCGAGCTCGAACGCGCCGGGATGGCCCATTTGAAACGGCGGCGCATAGTCGAGCTTCTCGAGCTGCCGGGCGACAGCCTGGGCGATCTCGGGGCGCCCGTGCCCTGCGTTGACGCACCACAGTCCCGCCACCGCGTCGAGAATCTGCCGCCCATCGTCGGTCCAGTAATACATGCCCGCGGCCTTGGCGAGCATCCGCGGACTGGACTTGAACTGCCGGTTGGCCGTGAAGGGCATCCAGAAGGCATCGAGGGCTGGTGCATTCATGAGGTGTTGCTCGCTCGCAGATCCCGCTCGGGCGCACGGGGGGCATTGAAGGGGCGGGGAATCATAAGGAACGGCAGGCGAGTTGGCTAGAATGGGCCCCGATGGGGATCCGGTTCATGGCGAGCTCCCCGCGCGGGCTGGCCGATCTGCTCGCGCAGGAGCTGCAGGCGATGGGTGCGAGCGAGGTGCGCGAGCGATCGACGGGAGTCGCGTTCCAGGGCCCGCTCGAGGTCGGCTACCGCGCCTGTCTCGAGTCGCGCATCGCCAACCGCGTGCTTCTCGAGCTCTCGCGCTTCGATGCTGCCGATGCGCAGCAGTTCTACGAGGGTGCGCGTACCATCGACTGGTCGCAGCATCTCGCCCCGGGGGCAACCCTGGCGTGCGACTTCACGGGTCACCACCCTGCGATCACGCACACGCATTTCGGGGCACTCAAGCTCAAGGATGCCATTTGCGATCAGCTGCGCGCGCAAGCGGGCTTCCGACCCGATGTGGCGCGCGAGCGGCCGAGCGTGCGTGTCCACGCGCATGCGCACGGCGCGCAGATCACCCTGTCGCTCGATCTGTCGGGCGAGAGCCTGCACCGGCGGGGGTATCGCCTGGAGGGGGGCGAGGCGCCGCTCAAAGAGAATGTTGCGGCGGGGGTGCTGCTGCGTGCCGGTTGGCGCGAGCTGGCGGGGCGGGGCTGCCAGTTCCTCGACCCACTGTGCGGCTCCGGGACGCTGGTCATCGAGGCAGCAATGATCGCGGCGGATCTCGCCCCGGGGCTCGGGCGCGATTACTTCGGCTTTCTCGGCTGGCGCGCGCACGATGCGGCGCTCTGGAGCGCGCTGCGCGCCGCGGCAGTTGCCCGCGCCCGGGGCGTGCCTGCAGCAGAGGGGGCCAGTCGCGGGCTGCGCGGTCAGGATCGCGACCCGCGTGCGATCGAGCGCGCGTGTCGTAATGCTGCGAACGCGGGTGTGGGCGCGCTCGTGAGCTTCGAGGTCGCACCCTTGCGAGAGGCGCGGCCGCTCACGGCGCCTGCGTCCGAGCCCCCGGGCCTCGTGTGCACCAACCCGCCCTACGGCGTGCGCCTTGCCGATCGCGACTCCGCGCGCGAGGTCTATCGCGAGCTCGGCGCCGTGCTCATCGAGCGGTTTCGGGGATGGCAGGCCGCCGTGCTCACGGGCGCCCCCGAGCTCGGTTTGGAGCTCGGCATTCATGCCCGCCGCACCCACACGATATGGAATGGCGCAATCGAGTGTCGGCTGTTGCGCCTGAGCGTGGACGAGGAGAGCCTGCGCGAGCGGGGCCGCCCGCGGAGCGATCCGAAGCTTGCCGAGACCCCCGGCGCCAAGATGTTCGCCAATCGCCTGGCGAAGAACCTCAAGCGGCTGGGGCGCTGGGCCGAGCGCGCGGGAGTGTCCTCATACCGGCTCTACGATGCGGACATGCCCGAGTATGCGTTCGCGATCGACGTGTACCACACCCTCGATGCAGCATCGACCCAAGCCGTATCGGCGACGGATGCTCCCGTGCGCGCGGGACTGGCCCCTGCCCGGGCCTGGCTCTACGTGCAGGAATACGCCCCGCCCGCCGACATCGAGGCCGAGGCCGCAAGCGCCCGGCGTCGCGAGGTGCTTGCGACGCTTCCCTTGGCCACCGGAGTCGCCCCGGAGCGGATTCGGATTCGAATGCGCCGCCGTGCGCGCGGGGGCGTGCAGTACGAGAAGCTCGCGGATCGAGCCCGATTCCACATCGTCGAGGAAGGCGGGCTGAAGTTCCGCGTGAACTTCGATGACTACCTCGACACGGGTTTGTTTCTCGATCACCGCCTGACACGCGCGCGATTGAAGGAGGCTGCCCGGGGCAAGCGCTTCTTGAACCTGTTCGCCTACACCGGAACGGCGACCGTCTACGCCGCCGCCGGTGCGGCCGCCTCGACGACCTCGGTCGATCTGTCACGGACCTATCTCGAGTGGGCCGAGCGCAATCTCGATCTGAACGATCTGGCAGGCCCGCAGCACGGCCTGGTGCGCGCGGAGTGCCGCGAGTGGTTGAGCGATGCCGCCCGCAAGCAGGAGCGCTACGATCTGATCTTTCTCGACCCGCCGACCTTCTCCAATTCCAAGCGGATGCAGGGCGTGCTCGATATCAACCGCGACCACGGCGCGCTGCTCGAGGAGTGCGCCCGGTTGCTCGCCCCCGAGGGCCTCATCGTGTTCTGCACGAACGCCCAACGGTTCCGGCTGGAGCCGAGCGTGGGGGAACGCTACGACGTGCGCGATGTGTCCGCGGCGACCATTCCCGTGGACTTCGAGCGCAACGCGCGCATTCATCGCTGCTTCGAGGTGCGTCCGCAGCGCTAGCCAAGCAGATCCTTCAGCCTGAAGTACAGCATCGCGAGCACGAGCGCCGGCCGGCGCAGCCACCGCCCGCCCGGAAAATCCGCGTGCGGAATGCGCGCAAACAGGTCGAAACGTTCGGCCTGTCCGGCGATCGCCTCCGAAAGGAGCTGGCCTGCGATGCTCGCAAGCGCGATGCCGTGACCGGAGAAGCCCTGCAGGAAGTACACCTCGCGGGCGAGCCGGCCGAAATTGGGGGCTCGGTTCACGGTGATGTCGATGTAGCCTCCCCAGGCGTACTCGACCGCAACGTCGGCGAGCTGCGGAAAGACCTGCAGCAACCGACGCCGCGTGGTGGCCGCGATGCGCGAGGGATCGAAGCCCGAATAGGTCACGCGACCGCCGAAGAGCACCCGGTGATCGGCGGTGAGGCGGAAGTAATCGAGCACCCAGTTCATGTCGGCGACCGCCGCATTGTTCGCAATCAGGCCCTGCGCCCGCTCGGCACCGAGCGGTGCGCTCGCCACGATGCACGAGCCGACCGGCATGATCTTCGACCGCAGCGCTGGAGCGGTGGCCCCCAGGTATGCACTGCCGCACAGCGCCACATGCCGGCACCGCACGCTGCCGTGCGCGGTGCGCACGATCGGCTCGCGCCCGCCGGTATAGTCGAGCGCCCGGGAGCTCTCGAAGATCCGCACCCCCAGCCGCTCGGCGGCCGCCGCGAGGCCGAGCGTGTAGTTGAGCGGGTGAAGATGACCGGCGTTGGAATCCTCGAGCGCGGCGCTGTAGCGGTGCGTTGCAAGCACCGAGCAAAGCTCCTCCCGCGAGAGGTAGCGCACGCTCGAGTAGCTGTAGTCCTCCTGCAGCTCGCGCAGCGCCGCGCGCAGCTCCGCCTGGTGGCGCGAGGTGATCGCCACCTGCAGGTGTCCGCTTGCCCAATCACAGGGGATGGCATGGCGGGCGATGAGTGTGCGGACGAGCTCGATTCCTTCGAGCGAGATGTCCCAGGCGAGCCGCGCCGCGCTGCGGCCGATCAGGCGCTCGAGCTTCAGCTGTCCCGCGGCGAGCCCCGGAAGCACCTGTCCGCCGCTGCGCCCCGATGCCCCCCAGCCGATGTGCCGGGACTCGAGGAGCGCCACGCCATAGCCGCGCTCGGCCAGATGCAGCGCCGTGGAGCAACCCGCGATTCCGCCCCCGATGACGCAGACGTCGCAGTCGATGGAGCCCTGCAGCTCGGGGCGGTGTGGAGCAGGGCTCGCCGTCGCCTGGTAATAGGAGTTTTCGCGGCGCAGGAGGGCCATCGTCAATCCCGAGGGTCGCTGAGAAGGCGCAGTTAGGCCCCGGGTTACAGGTCTGTACCTGGTCCGGTTTGCGGGCGAAAAAGCCGCCTACGGTGTCGAACTTCGGACAATGATCTCACAAAAGCCGCCGCTTGGAGCGTCGGTCGTTGCCTCGGACCGGCAGCCCGGCGCACACCGGCTGTGGTCTAATAGCCGCATCCACTGCGCGAATGAGGAACGTTCCACGACGAGGGGACGCCCTGGGGTCGACCGATTTATGACGCTTCGCCGCCCGGTGATCGGGTTGCCCGCCGACCGGCGGATGATCGGCCATCATCCCTTCCACGCCGTGGGGGAGAAGTACATTCGCGCGGTCATCGAAGCCGCTGGCGCCATTGCCTTCCTGATCCCCTCGCTAGGCGAGCCGCTCGATGTGGATGAGATCCTCGCGCACGTGGACGGCATACTGTTCACCGGCAGTCCATCGAATGTCGAGCCGCATCACTACAGTGGTGCCCGGAGCAGCCCGGGGACGCTGCACGATCCGCATCGCGATGCCACGACGCTGCCCCTCATTCCGCGCGCGGTGGCGACGGGCGTGCCGGTGCTCGGCATCTGTCGCGGGTTCCAGGAGATGAACGTGGCCTTCGGAGGAACCCTGCATCAGAGAGTGCACGAGCTGGCCGGGATGATCGACCACCGCGACGATGAATCCCGACCGCTCGAGGAGCAGTACGGTCCGGCCCATGAGGTGACCCTCGAGCCGGGCGGCCTGCTGCGCCAGATGGCGGGGACCGATCGTGTGCGCGTGAATTCGCTGCACTCCCAGGGCGTGGATCGGCTGGGCAGCCCGCTGGCCGTGGAAGCGCGTGCACCGGATGGCCTCGTCGAGGCGTTTCGCGTGAAGGACGCACCGCGCTTCGCGCTTGCGGTGCAATGGCATCCGGAATGGAAGGTGATGAGCAATTCCTTCTCACGGGCGCTGTTCGCGGCCTTTGGCGCCGCCAGCCGCGAGCGCGCCGGAGATCAGGTGAAACATGGCGAGTGACATCCAGCAGTTCTTCCGCGATCACAGCATCGACGAGGTCGAGGCCATCATTCCCGACATGGCCGGCATCGCGCGCGGCAAGATCATGCCAGCGGAGAAATTCGCCGAAGACGAGGGCATGCGCCTGCCCGAGAGCATCTTCCTGCAGACGGTGACCGGAGACTACCCTCCCGACACCGGCGATGCGATGAGCCCCGCCGAGATCGACATCGTGCTGAGGGCGGATGCCAAGACCGTGCGGCGCGTTCCCTGGGCCGCCGAGCCCACCGCCCAGGTGATTCACGATTGCTTCTATTCCGACGGGCGGCGCGTCTCGATGGCCCCGCGCCACGTGCTGCGCAACGTCATCGAGCTGTACGCGCAGCGCGGGTGGGAGCCCGTCGTCGCGCCCGAGCTGGAGTTCTATCTGGTCGAGCCCAATACCGACGCCGACTATCCGCTGAAGCCTCCGGTCGGCCGCTCCGGCCGTGCAGAGCCGGGACGCCAGTCCTACAGCATCGCGGCCGTGAACGAGTTCGATCCGCTCTTCGACGACATCTACCAGTTCTGCGAGGACGAGGAGATCGAGATCGATACCTTGATCCACGAGGACGGCCCGGCACAGATGGAGATCAACCTGATCCACGGCCATCCGCTCGACCTGGCCGATCAGGCCTTCCTGTTCAAGCGCACCGCGCGCGAGGCGGCGATGCGCCACAAGACGTACGCAACCTTCATGGCCAAGCCGCACGCGAAAGAGCCGGGCAGCGCCATGCACATCCATCAGAGCATCGTCGATCGCAAGAGCCGCAAGAACATCTTCAGCAATACGGATGGTACGCCGACGCCGCTGTTCTTCTCCCACATCGCGGGCCTGCAGAGGTATCTGCCGGCCGCGATGGCGCTCTTCTGTCCCAACGTGAACTCTTATCGACGGCTGACGCGCTACCAGTCCGCTCCGATCAACATGCACTGGGGCTACGACAACCGCACCGCGGGCCTGCGCGTGCCGATGTCGAGTCCGGATGCGCGCCGCGTGGAGAATCGCATCGCGGGCGCGGATGCCAATCCTTACATCGCCATCGCAGCCTCGCTCGCCTGCGGATATCTCGGCATGGTCGAGGAGCTGCAGCCCTCCGATCCCATCACCGGCAGCGCTCACGACCTGCCCTTCGGCCTGCCGCGCAGCCTCGATGAGGCGCTGCGCGAGCTGCGCGCGAGCGAGCCGCTGGTGAAGCTGCTCGGAGAGACCTTCATCGCCGCCTTCACCATCGTGAAGGAGGCCGAGTACGAGGTGTTCCTGCAGGTGATCAGCTCGTGGGAGCGCGAGCACCTGCTGCTCAACGTCTGAGATGAGAGCGCTCCTCGTCTGCGCCATCCTGGGAGCCGCACTCGGCGCCCTCTGCTCGGGCTGTTCCGGATCGAGCACGTCGGAGGCCTCGGAGAAGGTCCTCAACGTCTACAACTGGTCCGACTACATCGATCCCAGCGTGATCTCCGACTTCGAGAAGGAGTACGGAATCCACGTGAACTACGATGTGTTCGACTCGAACGAGGTGCTCGAGACGCGCCTGCTCACCGGGCATACGAATTACGACGTGGTCGTCCCCTCGGGCCCGTTCCTCGAGCGCCAGATTCAGGCGGGCGTGTATCGCAAGCTCGACAAGGCGCTCCTCCCCAATCTGAAGAATATCGATCCGCGGGTGGCCCGTGCGACGGCCCTCTACGATCCCGGCAACCAGTACGCCGTGGACTACATGTGGATCACCTCCGGTCCGGGCTACAACGTCGCCATGGTGAGGCAGCGCATGCCCGATGCACCCGTGGACAGCTGGCGGATGTTCTTCGATCCGGCCGTGGTCTCGAGATTCAAGGACTGCGGCGTCTCGATCCTCGATGCGCCCACCGAGGTTGTCGGGACAGTGCTGCTCTACCTGGGCAAGAACCCGAACAGCCAGTCGCCCGCCGACCTGCAAGCCGCCGCCCAGGTGCTGACCGCCATACGGCCCTACATCCGCTACGTGCATTCGTCGCGCTACATCGATGACCTCGCGAACGGGGACATCTGCCTCGCATTCGGCTGGTCGGGCGATGTGAAGCAGGCGCGCGACCGGGCGCGCGAGGCGGGCAAGGCGATCAACCTCGCCTACTCCATTCCCAAGGAGGGGGCCATCGAGAACTTCGACCTGCTGGCGATCCCGGCCGATGCTCCGCACCTCGTCAATGCCCATCTGTTCATCAACTATCTGCTGCGCCCCGAGGTGGCGGCGCGAAACTCGAATCTCGTGAAATATGCGAACGGGCTCGCCGACTCCTATCCGTTCCTGCGGCCGGACGTGCGCAGCGATCCGGGCATCTATCCCCCGCCCGAGGTGCTCGCCAGGCTCGTTCCCGAGCGTGCGAAGACGCTTGCCTTCACGCGCCTGCTGGTACGGATGTGGACGCGCTTCAAGACCGGCCGGTGAGCACATGAGCGAGGCCTTCCCGTGACCCAGCTCGAGCCCTACGTCCGCATCGAGCGTGTGAGGAAGGACTTCGGCGGTTTCATCGCCGTGAACGAGGTCTCGCTCGACATTCACCGCGGGGAGGTCTTTTGCCTGCTCGGAGGGTCCGGGTCGGGAAAGACGACCCTGCTGCGGATTCTCGCGGGGCTCGAGATCCCCAGCTCCGGCAAGGTCTACATCGACGGTCAGGACATGACGGCGGTCGCCCCCTATCGGCGCCCGGTCAACATGATGTTCCAGTCGTACGCGCTCTTTCCGCACATGAGCGTCGAGCGCAATGTCGCGTTCGGGCTCGAGCAGGAGCATGTGGGCCGGCGCGAGATTCGCGAGCGCGTCGGGCAGATCCTCGAGATCGTCAAGATGAGCGGCTTCGGGCCGAGAAAGCCGCATCAGCTCTCCGGAGGGCAGCGCCAGCGCGTGGCGCTGGCGCGCGCGCTCGTCAAGCGCCCGAAGCTCCTGCTACTCGATGAGCCGCTCGCCGCGCTCGACCGCAAGCTGCGCGAGCACACGCAATTCGAGCTGCTGAACATCCAGAAGCATCTCGGCGTGACGTTCGTCGTCGTCACGCATGACCAGCAGGAGGCGATGACGATCTCGTCGCGGATGGGTGTCATGGACCGGGGCGAGATCGTGCAGGTGGGAACGCCCGCAGAGATCTATGAATCACCCGGCACGCGTTTCGTCGCGGATTTCATCGGCTCGGTCAACCTCTTCCAGGGTGAGGTGACGGCAACCGATGCCGAGGGCCTCTGCATGCGCTGCGCCGAGACCGGTGCGGACATGCGTGCGCCGGGTGCGCCCGTGGCCCTTGGCACGACGATCTGGATGGCCCTGCGGCCGGAGAAGATCGAGCTGGCGCGATCCCCCGTCCCCGAGAGCGCGCCCGGGGCCCTCCCCAACCAGCTGCGGGGCCTCGTCAAGGAGGTCGGCTACATGGGGGAGGCGTCGGTCTACTTGATCGAGGTGGGCGCCGGGAAGGTCCTGCGCGTGACACGCCCCAACGCGGGACGGGATGCCGAGCCCAGAATCGCCCGGGGAGATGCCGTGAGCCTCTCCTGGCATCGCTCGAGCCCGATCGTGCTCACGCGCTGACGTACCGCATACGGCAATCCCACATGGCACAACTGGTCAGTCCCGCAGGGCGAAAGCTGGTGGCCGGCATCCCGATGGTCTGGCTCACGGCGCTGTTTCTCATCCCGTTTCTGATCGTCCTGAAGATCTCCTTCTCGGAAGTGCGGCTCGCGCTGCCGCCCTACGCGCCGCTCTTCGTGGCGCATCACGGCGTGCCCGTCCCCGAGCTGCACCTGTCGAACTACGCCTTCCTGCTCACCGATCCGCTCTACGCAAGCGCGCTCGTGTACTCGCTCAAGGTCGCCGCGCTCTCGACACTGGCCTGCCTCCTCATCGGCTATCCGATGGCGTACGCCATCGCGCGCTCGAGTCCCACGCGGCGCAGCGTGCTGCTCATGCTCGTCATGCTGCCGTTCTGGACCTCGTTTCTGCTGCGCGTGTACGCGTGGATCGGACTGCTCCAGAGCAACGGGGTGATCAACAACGTGCTGCTCGCGCTGGGGATCGTGCATCAGCCGCTCGTGATGCTGCAGACGGACTTCTCCGTCTACATCGGGATCGTGTACTCGTACCTGCCTTTCATGGTGCTGCCGCTGTACGCCAATCTGGAGAAGCACGATCCGACGCTGCTCGAGGCGGCCGCGGACCTCGGAGCGCGGCCGTTCACGCGCTTCTTGAGAATCACTCTGCCGCAGTCGGTGGCGGGCATCGCCGCCGGCTCGCTGCTGGTGTTCATCCCGGCGGTCGGGGAGTACATCGTTCCCTCCCTCCTGGGCCGCACCGATCAGCTCATGATCGGGCGAGTGCTCTCCGATGAGTTCTTCGAGAACCGCGACTGGCCCGTCGCGAGCGCAGTCGCCATCGTCATGCTGATCCTGCTCGTGGCGCCCATTCTGCTGCTGCAGCGCTTCGAGAAGGACGAGCTCGAGGCGGCCCCGCAGGTCGCGGCACCGGCCGAGGCGAAAGCGCCATCATGAGGACCGTCGGATATTTCTCGCGGGTGATGCTCGTGCTGGGCCTCACATTCCTGTACGCACCGATCGCCTCGTTGATCGTCTTCTCGTTCAACAACTCACGGCTCGTCACGGTGTGGGACAGCGCCCACTCACCCACGCTCAAGTGGTACGTGGCCCTGCTGACGGACGGTGAGATTCTCCAGGCTGCGTGGCTCTCGATTCGCATCGCGGTGGTGTCGGCCACGGTCGCGAGCGTGCTCGGAACACTGGCGGGCATTGCGCTGGCGCGCCTCGGCGCCTTCCGGGGACGCACGCTGCTCACCGGGATGACCACCGCGCCCATCGTGATGCCGGAGGTGATCACCGGACTTTCGCTGCTGCTCCTGTACGTGGCGCTCGAGCATGCCATCGGCTGGCCGCGGGGCACCGGCGCGGTGACGATCGCGCTGGCGCACATCACGTTCTGCATGGCATACGTGACCGTGGTGGTGCAGTCGCGGCTGGTGGGGTTCGACGCCTCGCTGGAGGAGGCCGCCATGGATCTGGGCGCCCCGCCGGCGACGGTCTTTCGGCGCATCACGCTGCCGCTCATTGCCCCGGCCATCATGTCCGGCTGGCTGCTCGCATTCACCCTGTCCTGGGACGACCTCGTCATCACGCAGTTCGTCGCGGGTCCGGGCTCGAGCACTCTACCGATGGTCGTCTTCTCGAAGGTGCGGCTCGGGGTGAGCCCGGATGTGAATGCGCTCGCGACGCTCATGGTTCTGATCGTCGCGGCAGGGATCGGCGTCGCGGCGATTTTCATGCACTATCGGGAGCGCCGGCGGACGCGCGATGTGCAGCGCGCCGCCGCCGCCAATGCATGAGCGGGTGAGAGCATGGCACGCATACTGCTCGGTGTGGATGTCGGAGGCTCATCGGTCAAGGCGGGGCTTGCGGACGTCCAGGGCGGACATCTCGTCGGGGATCTCATCTCCGCCCCGACGCCTGTACCCTCACCGCCGAGCGCTTTGATGCCGGTCATTGCGGAGCTTGCCGCGCGGCTGCCCGCGTCCGGGCCGGTCGGGGTCTGCTTTCCGAGCGTGGTCAAGAACGGCAAGGTGCGCACGGCCGCGAACATCGACGCGGGCTGGCTCGGAGCCGACGGGGCCGCGCTCGCATCCGCGGCGCTCGGACGCCCGACGGTGTTCCTGAACGATGCCGATGCCGCGGGCATTGCCGAGATGCGCTGGGGTGCCGGTCAGGGCGTCGCCGGGCCCGTCGTGATGCTCACCTTCGGAACCGGAATTGGCTCGGCGCTGTTCATCGGTGGACAGCTGTATCCCAACACCGAGCTCGGCCACCTGGAGATGCGCGGAGCCGACGCCGAGAAGTGGGCATCGGCGCACGTGCGCACCGCGCAGCGGCTGGATTGGCCCGAATGGAGCGCGCGCGTGAACGAGTATCTGGCCCGCGTGCACGCGCTGTTCTGGCCGGACCTGTTCATTCTCGGAGGCGCGGTCACCGAGCATTTCGAGCGCTTCGCTCCGCTGCTGCACTCCGAGGCGCAGATCCGCCCGGCGCGCTTCACGGGCCAGGCGGGTGTCATCGGCGCAGCGCTGGCGGCAGCGGCGTGAGCCCGTTCAACCGCAGCAAGCTCCCGGATGTGGGGACGACCGTCTTCACGGTCATCTCGCGGCGTGCGCGCGAGCTCGGGGCGCTCAATCTGGGGCAGGGCTTTCCGGACTACGAGATCGATCCACGCATCAGCGAGCTGGTGCTGGTGGCAATGCGCGAGGGACACAATCAGTACGCGCCCATGGAGGGCGTGGTTGCCCTGCGAGAGGCAATCGCACAGAAGCTGGCGCGCAGCTACGGTCGCAAGCTCGACCCCGAATCCGAGATCACCGTGACGCTCGGGGCGACGGAGGCGATCTATTCGAGCATCCAGGCGGTGGTCGGGGCGGGCGACGAGGCGATCGTCTTCGATCCTGCGTACGATTCGTATCAGCCGGCGGTGCGGCTCGCCGGAGGGCGGTGCATCCACATCCCGCTCATGCCGCCGGCCTTCAGCTACGACTGGGAGCGCGTGCGCGCGGCACTGAGCGCGCGTACCCGCCTCATCATCATCAACAGCCCCCACAACCCCGCCTGCGTCACGCTCTCGGATGAGGACCTGCGCGAGCTTGCCGCGCTGGTCCGCGATCGCGACATCCTCGTGCTCTCGGACGAGGTGTACGAGCACGTGCTCTACGATGGGCGCCGGCATGCATCGGTCCTTGCGCATGCGGAGCTCGCGGAGCGCAGCTTCGCCGTGTACTCCTTCGGCAAGACACTGCACGCGACGGGCCTCAGAATCGGCTACGCGGTTGCGCCCGCCGTGCTCACGCGCGAGCTGCGCAAGGTCCACCAGTTCAACACCTTCAGCATTGCAAATCCGCTCCAGCACGCGATCGCCGCTTATCTCGCCGAGAAACCCTCGGTCGGAGAGGCTCTCGCCGCGTTCTTTCAGGCCAAGCGCGATCGGCTGCGCGCCGCGCTCGCCGGCTCCGGCTTCGAGCTTCCTCCCGCCCAGGGAACCTATTTCCAGCTGCTCGACTTTGCCGCCCTCGCGCAGCCGGGCGACACCGCCTTCGCAGAGCGATTGCTGACCGAGGCAGGCGTTGCGAGCATCCCTCTGTCACCCTTCTACGATCGACCGCCCGCGCTCAGCGTTGTGAGGCTTTGCATTGCCAAGCGCGACGCGACGCTCGATCAGGCGGCCGCGCGTCTGCGGGCCTTCGCCGAACGGACACTCTGAAAAAGCACCTCGAGGGAGCGCCCATGAAGAAGGAAACCCGCGTGAGCCATCCGCCACCGGTTGACCTGCCGCCCGGGAATCGAGCCGTCGTCGCACCGATCTACCAGTCGGTGAAGTTCGAGTTCGAGAACCTGGAGCACACCCTCGAGTACTTGCGTGGCGAGCGGCCGGGATTCTTCTACAGCCGCGCATCGAACCCCACCACACGCCAGCTGGAGCTGACTCTGGCGGAGCTGCAGGGACGCGAGGATTGCCTCACCACCGCCTCCGGCGTGGGAGCCGTCGCGCAGGTGCTGCTGGCACTGACTCAGCAGGGCGACCATGTGATCTGCTTCGTGGAGACCTACAATCCAACCCGTTACCTCATACGGCGCTTGCTCGGGCGCTTCGGGGTCGCGCACACGATGCTCTCGATCGAGGATCTGGCCGGGCTCGAGCGCGCGCTCGCCTCCCGTGCGACGAAGCTCGTCATCTTCGAGAGCCCGACCAACCCGGTGACGAAAATCGCCGATATTCCAGCGATCACGCGGCTCGCGCAGGCGCACGGGGCGTTGACGGTGCTCGACAACACGTTCGCCGGGCCGCACCAGCACGGGGAGTACGACGTCGACATCTTCGTCCATAGCCTCACGAAGTACGCCGCAGGAACCGGGGATGTCATGGGCGGTGCGGCGATCGCGCGTGGGGAGATCATCCGCAGCTTGCGCGCCGACTTCGGAGTTCTCGGCGGGGTGCTCGATCCACACGCCGCGTTCCTCATCCAGCGCGGCTTGAAGACCTATTTCGTTCGTTATCGCGCCCAGTGCGCAAGCGCGCAGCGCATCGCGGAGCTGCTCGCGGGTCACGCCGCCGTGCAGCGCGTGCACTATCCGGGGCTGACATCGCATCCGCAGCACGAGCTGGCCCGCGCCCAGATGCGCGATTTCGGCACGATCGTGACGTTCGACCTGGCCGATGCAGAGCAGGCGGCGCGCTTCGTGGACGCGCTGCAGCTGTTCGCGCTCACGGCGAGTCTGGGCTCGACCGAGTCGCTGGTGGTTGCACCGCAGATGATGGGAGTGCGCGAGCTCACGCCCGAGCAGGTGCGCATCTCGGCGCTCACCCCGGGCACGATCCGGCTGTCGATCGGACTCGAGGATCCGGATGACCTGGCACAGGATGTGAGCGCGGCGCTCACCGCCGCGCGCGCCTGATCAGGCTCGGGCGGCGCTCAGCGCCGGAAGATCCACGCGAGCATCGACAGGATCAGGCTCACGAGCAGCATCGTCGTCAGGGGAAAGAAGAACTTGAACCCCGGCCGGTTGATGACGATGTCGCCCGGCAGACGAAAAAGCGGCATGCGCCGCAGCCACTGCCAGGTGAGCCCCGCAATGATGAAGATCGTGCCGAGGGTGATGAGCAGGCGGCTCATGCTCCATGCTCCATGCTCAGATCGCGATCTGCCGGCCGATCTCGACCACATCATTGCTCGGCAGGCGGAAGAAGTCGCTGACATGGGCGGCGTTGCGCGCCATCCAGGCGAACAGGGCGGTCTCGAACTGATGCAGCCAGCCGCGTCCCTCGCGCTGCACGATGGTCTCGTGGCCGACGTAGTACGTCACATCGTGCAGATCCAGCGTGCAGCCCTCGGCGTGAGCCTGCGCGAGGAGCGCCGGAATGTTGGGACGCTGCATGAACCCGTAGCGCGCGGTGGCGCGCCAGAGATTCGCAGCGAGCGGGGCAAACTTGAGCCGCTCCCGCGAGCTTGCCCACGGAATCGATTCCGTGATGACGGTGAGAATGAGCACCTTCTTGTGCAGCGCTCGATTCTTCTTGACGTGCCACATCATGACCGGGGGCGTGTTGCGCAGGGTCCGCGTGACGAACACTGCCGTGCCGGGAACCCGCGGCACGTGATTTTCCTGCAGGCTTGCGAGGAACTCCGGAATCGGGATCAGAGCCTCGTTGATCATCCGCGAGACGGCAGCCGTTCCCCGATGCCACACCAGCATCACGCCATAGACCGCCAGAGCGAGCAGCAGCGGGACGTAGCCCCCTTCCATCACCTTCATGGAGTTGGCCGCGAAGAACGCCGCATCGACGCAGAGGAAGGCGCCGGCCACCGCGCCGCTTGCGAGCACTCCCCAGCGCCATACATCGCGCATGGCAATGTAGAGCATTGCGGAGGTGATGAGCATCGTGAGCGAGACTGCGATGCCGTAGGCCGCAGCGAGGTTGTCGGACTTGCCGAATGTGACGGTCAGGCCGAGCGTCACGGCGGCGAGCAGCCAGTTGACCGTGCCGACGTAGATCTGACCGAAGCCCTCTTCGGAGGTTTGCTTGATGCGCAGGCGAGGCAGCCAGCCGAGCTGAATCGCCTGCCGTGTCATGGAGAATGCGCCCGTGATGATCGATTGGCTCGCGATGATGGTCGCCACGGTGGCCAGAACGATGAGCGGGATCAGTAGCCCCTGGGGACACAGTCGAAAGAAGATGTTGTCGCTGGTGGGGGCACCGGTGAGGACTATGGCAGCCTGGCCTGCGTAGTTGAGGAGCAGGCTGGGAAACACGACCGCACACCATGCAAGGCGGATCGGGCCCGCTCCGAAGTGCCCCATGTCGGCGTACAGGGCCTCGGCCCCGGTCACGCAGAGAAAGACCCCGCCAAGGACCAGGAAGCCGGCGAAGCCGTGGGTCAGCAGAAACCGCAGTGCATGCAGGGGATTGAGCGCGGCGAGCACGGCCGGGTGTTGCGCGATGCCCCATACACCGAGCACGGCGATGCACACGAACCAAAGCGCCATGATTGGACCGAACGCCTGGCCGATCCTCGCGGTCCCGAGCGGCTGGATCGCGAACAGCGCGAGAAGGACCACGACCGCCGCCGGCAGCACGTACTGGTGGAAGGTGGGCAGTGCGATGTTCAGCCCCTCCAGGGCGGAGAGCACGGAGATCGCCGGCGTGATGGCGCCATCCCCGTAGATCAGCGCTGCGCCGAACAGCCCCACCGCCACGATGGCCGGCCGATGATGCTTCTTCACGCCGAGGAGCGCCATCAACGCGAGAATCCCGCCTTCCCCGTCGTTGTCGATGCTCATCGCGACGATGACGTACTTCACCGTCGTGATGAAGATGAGCGTCCACAGCGTGAGCGACAGCATGCCGAGCACGGTCTCCGGGGCGGGGTGTTCCCCGCCCGCAAGGCCCAGCACGGTCTTCAGCGTGTAGAGCGGGCTCGTGCCGATGTCACCGAACACGACTCCGAGCGCTCCGAGCCCGAGGAGCGCGAGGTTGCTGCGGCGAACGGGATGTCGCTCCTCGATGAGCGGCGCGGCCGCCATCGAGGCGGGGGATGGAGGGTGTTGCACGTCCGCAGGATCGTAGCCAAAACCCGGCCGTGAAACCAGTCATGCGGCCGAACCCCACAGGCGCCGCCGCAGCCAGTGATCGATCGAGAGCGTTCCCGCTCCACGACACAGCAGCACGAGCAACATCGCGGCCCATTGGATATGCGTGGGCCACGCCTGGGGATAGACGAACACCTCGATCACCGTCGTCATGCCGAGCAGCACCAGCGCGACCGGGCGCGTGAGCAAGCCGAGCACCAGCAGTGCCGGGGCGGTGAGCTCGATGGATGCGGCAAGATGAGCGGCCACATCCGGCGGCAGGACGGGCACCTTGTATTCGTCACGGAAGAGCTGCAGCGTCGCATTCCAGTCCGCGAGCTTCTCGGTGCCGGAATTCCAGAACACGGTGGCGACCGCCGCGCGCAGCGGCAGCGCCAGCACGCTGTACGGCACGCGATTCAGCCCAGCGATCATGCGTTTGACGAGCGGAGCCCGCCCGACGCGAGCGGGGCCGGTCGCGGACTGTGGGGTGCTCATGCGATGAGTTCTCCAGGAAGCGTATCGATGAAACGACCGGCCGCGAGATGCTCGGCGAGCACACTGGCCGCGCTGTCGTGCAGTGCGGGCTGCGCAGCAAGCTCATCGAGCGCAGCATGCAGTGGCTCTCCGGCGCACAGGCGTGCCATGAACCGCCACGCCCGCTCGGCGAGGCGCCGCACCTGCACGCCAGCTGCGTCGCGCTCGATCAGAAGCCACACGGGTGCATCCGAGAGATCCACGCACCGCAGCGCCGCGTCGTCCCCCTCGAGCACGGCGCGCCAGATGGCATCGGCCGGAGAGCCAAGGCTCAGCAGGCTGACCGCTCCATGCGGGACGAATCGCAGGTCCCCGGGCGCCGCGCTACCGCGCCCCAAGCGCTCCAGAGCGAGCGAGGGGCGATCGGGCGCGTGCAGCGCCCTGTTCACCGCCCATTCCAGACGCGCAACATCGGCGAGATAGGGGATGCCCAGCGCGGGTGGAAACGATGCGAGGAATCCGATGAGCTCCTCTCCGTACTCGTTGAGCCACGCGCCCGCCGGGGTGGCATTCGGACCCAGAGCCATGAAATGGCGCGCCGCGCCTTCGAAGAACTCAGCTCCCACCAGCCGCTGCACTGCCGGGAATGTCAGCCGCAAGGCGTTGACGCGCACGCTCAGGCCGGTGTTGATGTAGATGGACAGCCGCGTGAGCCCACCGTCCTCGAGCCCCGGCACGGGCGTCGGCCCGGCTGCGATCGCAGCATCCACATCATCCAGCATGCATCGCCCCATCGACCGTTGCACGTGCAGTAGCGGCGGATCGTGCGCGCGCGGGGTCCCGCTCCGTGGGTGCTCGAGCGCTCCCGGCCGCGAGGGCGATGGCTCGGGGTCGTGGGCGGCCCGGCTCTCAGCAGGCGCGGCCTCATCGAGGAGCAGCTGCGCATGCGCGGCTTCTTCCATCAGAGTCTCGAGCGCGGGGATGTCGGTATCCCATTCGATCAGCGTGGGCCTCGGCCCGAACAGCCGCAGCGCCTGCCGGTACAGCTCCCACACCGCAGGTGCCACTCGCGAGCCGTGGTCGTCGATGCGCACGATGGCGCCGTCCGGGAGAATGCGCGTGGTGTGGCCCGCGAGATGCACCTCACCGATCGCTGCAGCCGGAAGCCCGCGCAGGTACTCGCAGGCATCCCAGCCGTGGTTGCTCGCGCTGACGAAGACATTGTTCACATCGCACAGCAGACCGCACCCGGTGCGCCGCGCGAGCGCATCGAGAAATTCCCATTCCGGGATGCTCGAGTGTTCGAACTCGAGATACGTCGAGGGGTTCTCGATGAGGATGGGTCGCCGCAGCCGCTCCTGCACCTGCTCGACGTGCCTGCCCATGACCTCGAGGGACTCCTCGGTCATGGGCAGAGGCAGCAGGTCTGCGAGGTAGCGCCGATCGACGACGCTCCAGGAGAGATGCTCGGATACGAGCTGGGGCTGCAGTTGCTCGACGAGTGCCGCGATGCGCTCCAGATGCAGCGGATCGAGTCCCTCGGCGCTGCCGAGCGACAACCCCACGCCGTGCAGCGAGAGGGGATAGTCGCGCCGCAGAGTATCCAGGCAGCGTCGCGCCGTTCCCCCGCCGAGGTAGTTCTCGGCGTGCACCTCGAGCCAGGCCACCTGGGGCCGCTCCCCGAGGAAGCGCTCCTGGTGCGGAAAGCGCAGCCCGACTCCCGCCGCGAAGGGCATCGAGGCGGTAGCCGGGCCGCTGATCTTTCGCCGGTCCACTGGCGCGCTTACTTTGCGCTCAGTGAGCCGCCCTGGATCTTGCTGCAGTCCCCTGCCGGCAGCAACACGAAGGACTTCGGATCGCGCGCTCGGGTGGCTTGACCGGCGCAGGAATGTGCGCCCTCCGCGCAATCGTTCTTGGCCGCCCGGTTGATCCCGTAGCACTTCTCCAGATGCTCGTGCTCTGCGCGCATCATGTTGTCCTTGACGACCTGCGGCATGTCGGCCGCCCGCGTGGTGGGAGCCCCTGCGGTCAAAGCGAGGCCTATCGCGGCCGACAGAGTGGAGGCCGCCCATGCGTACTTGTTCATAATCTCAGTCTCCTGCGTGAGTGGGCCCCGGAAGTGGAGCCTCGTGCGGAAAGTTCGGCGCCTGGAGCAAAAGGTTACACTTGCACCGTGGAAGCTGAGCCTGCGGGTGGACGGGATCGCGAGTGGTCGCAGCTGATGCGCGCGGCGCAGGACGGCGACCCGCGCGCCTACGAGCGGCTGTTGCGCGAGGTCACTCCGGTGGTCCGCGCCGTCGCGCGGCGCTTGTGCTCGCAGCGGCACGACCTCGAGGAGATCGTGCAGGACACCTTGCTGACCGTGCATCGCGTGCGCCACACGTACGACCCGAACCGCCCCTTCACGCCGTGGCTCACGTCGATCGCCTCGCGACGCAGCATCGATGCGCTTCGTCGTCGTCGGCGCATCGCGCATCACGAGCTCTCCTCGGAGCAGGCCGGCCCACATGCCGGGCATTCGGTGGCGCTCGATGGCGGAGACTCCGAGTTGCAAGCCGATGAAACATCCGCAGAGCTCACGGCGAATAGAGAACTGGAGGGCGTGCGCGCAGCGCAGGAGCTCGATTCCCTGATGCAGCGGCTACCGGCCCGGCAGCGTGAGGCGCTGCAGGCGGTCAAGCTCAAGGAGATGACGCTCGCACAAGCCTCCGCGGCGTCGGGTCAGTCGGTGGGCGCGCTGAAGGTGAACGTGCATCGCGCGCTCAAGACGCTGCGGCGTCTGTTTCAGGCAGAAGGGTAAGGATGGACACCGAGAAGCTCATCGGCGACCTGGCGACCGGGCTCAAGCCCGTGCGCCGCCTGCGCTCGCCCGTGGTGCGCGCGCTCGAGTGGCTCGTCTGGGTGGCTGCGCTCAGCACCCTTGCGATCGTGCGTTACGCGAACCTCGAGGTGTTCTGGCACCGCATGGCCTCGCCCCGCGTGGTGCTCGAGTGCGTGGCCACGGCGCTCACGGCGATCACCGGGACTCTCGCGGCATTCGAGCTGTCCGTTCCGGGGCGCTCCCCGCGCTGGGCGGCGCTGCCTGTCGCGCCGTTCCTGCTGTGGCTCGGCGCAAGCGGGCTCGGCTGTTTGCAGAATGGACTCGGCACGCGCGCGGGCGCCGCCGAGAGCCTGCACTGCTTCGTATTCATTGCGGCGGCCAGCGTGCCGCTCGCCGCTTCGCTCCTGTGGATGTTACGCCGTGCGCACCCCATCGCCCCGCTTCGCGTCGCGGTGCTCGGAGCGCTCGGGGCGGCGGCGGCGGCCGCCTGCGTGCTGCAATTCTTCCATCCGTTCGATGTGACCGTCATCGACCTTGCGCTGCACCTGGCCGCGGTGGCGCTCATCATTGCCGTGCTTGCGTTTCTGCGCCGGCCGCTGCTCGATGCGCCAGCCGTGTAGATCTCGATGACCGGCATGCTCGCGAGCACGCCGGCCGCGGACGGCTTCTGGATGCCGAGCGAGCTCGAGCCTCATGCGAGCTGCTGGATGCTCTGGCCGGAGCGTGCGGACAACTGGCGGGAGCTGGCGCAGCCGGCGCAGCACGCCGTCGTCGCGGTCGCGACCGCCATCTCGCAGTTCGAGCCCGTCACGATGGGTGTCTCCGGCCCGCACCTCGAGCGCGCCCGCGCGCTGCTGCCGTCACAGGTGCGCATCGCAGAGATGGCGCACGATGATTGCTGGATGCGCGATGTGGGTCCGACCTTCCTCGTGAACCGGCGCGGGGAGCTGCGCGGGGTGGACTGGCAATTCAATGCCTGGGGAGGGCTCGAGGGGGGGCTCTACTGGCCGTGGGATCAGGACCAGGCGGTCGCGCACCAGGTGCTCGAGCTCGAGGGCTGCAAGCGCTACCGGGCGCCCATCGTCAACGAAGGTGGCGCCGTGCACGTGGACGGGGAAGGCACGGCGCTCGTGACCGAGGAGTGCCTGCTCAATCACAACCGCAATCCGACGCTCGCCCGAGCTCAGATCGAGGACTACCTGCGCGCGTATCTGGGCGTGAGCAAGATCATCTGGCTCGGTCGCGGGGTCGTCGAAGACGAGACCGACGGCCACATCGATGAGCTCGCCTGCTTCGTGCGGCCCGGGGAGATCTGCCTGACCTGGACCGATGACCGGCGCGATCCACAGTACCCCATCTCCATGGACGCCTGGGAGCGCTTGCGCGGGGAGCGCGATGCCCAGGGCCGGCAATTGAGGGTCACGCGACTCCCGCTGCCCGGACCGCTCTTCAGAAGCGAGGAGGAGGCGCGCGGCGTGGTGACGAGTGAAGGCACGCGCGTGCGTCCGGCCGGTGAGCGCCTTGCCGCAAGCTACGTCAATTTCTACGTCGCGAACGGGGGCGTGATCATGCCGCTCATCGACCCGCGCACCGATGCGCTGGCCGCGAGCGAGCTTCAGGGGCTATTCCCGGATCGGCGAGTGGTGGGGGTGCCTGCGCGCGAGATACTGCTCGGCGGCGGCGGAATTCATTGCATCACTCAGCAGGTTCCGGCGCGCGGGATCACTCGCACGCCACCGCTCGCGAGCTGCTAGCGGCCGCCTGCGAGCCGCGCCGCGCTCTCGAGCCAATCGCGCTGTGCGCGTCGGTAGTGAGCCGGTGCGATGCGCGCCTGCTCGAGCAGCTCGCGCGCAATCACCGTCGCCTCGGCCGTCTTGCCTTGAGCCTTGAGCAGCTGCGCATAGCGCACGGAGGCCTCGGCGCCAGGGTACGCGGGCGCGAGCACCCGATACTCCTCGAGCGCCTTGGCGAAGTTGCCCTCGGCCTCGAGCGCACGCGCGTACAACAAATGGCCCTCCGGAGAGCGGAAGTCCGGATTCAAGCGGATGAGATCATCGAGCGTCGCGCGCGCCGCGGCTGCATCGGCCTTGCCGAACTGCGCGCGGGCGAGACCGAGCATGAGATTCGGGTCGTGCTCGTACAGCCCGGTGAGCGCTTGACGATAGGTTGCGATCGCCTCGTCGTAGCGCCCGTGACGGACGAGCTCGTCCGCGTAGCGCTGCCGGCTGGCGACGTTGCCCGCGACCCGAGCCTCCTCGGCATAGCGCCGCAGATCGGCGCCCGGATCGAGCGCCTTCTTCATTCCGCGCGCCGTGCGCTGGGCGGTTTGACTACGAAAGAGGTCCGGCACGATCTCGACCGCGACGTACGCCAGAATGCCAACGAGCGGGAGCAAGGCGATCGCCCAGATCCACAGGAAGTTGCGCCCGGTCTTGATGACGTGAACGATGAGCAGTGCCTGGATGATGAGCGAGACGATCGAGACGTTGAGCAGCATGCCGGCCCTCGGGGAGTGATCCCGACAGCTTACTGGCGGCCCCACCAATCTCCAAACCGCACCGCCTACGGCAGCGCAAAGGCGATGACGTAGTCTCCGCGGCGGGTTCCAAGGCGCGCGTGCCCTCCGGCGGCGATCACGACATACTGACGCTGATCCCGCCCGGCTCGATAGGTCATCGGGGTCGCCTGTCCGCCTGCAGGCAGGCGAGCTCTCCACAGCTCGCGTCCCGTCTCGATGTCGAAGGCGCGGAAGTAATCGTCCACAGCCGCCGCGATGAATACCAGCTCGCCCGCGGTCGCGATCGGGCCGCCCGCGCTCGGCACGCCGAAATTTCGCGTGGGTGCAAACCACGGTCCCATGTCCTCCGTGGTACCGAGCGGAACCTCCCATACGATGCGGTTGCTGCGCAGGTCGATGCTCACGAGCGTGCCCCAGGGCGGCGGTGTGCACGGCAGTCCCCACGGTGAGAGCAACGGCTGCCGCAACACCGCGTAAGGTGTGCCGAGCTGGAGCCCCACTTCGGCATGCGCAAACTCCGCCGAGTGTGTCGCGCGTTGCAAATCCTGGCGCGACACCAGCTCCACAACGGTCGGCACCTGGTTCACCGCCGCAATCACGCGCTCGCGCCGCGTATCGAAAGCGATGCCGCCCCAACCGACTCCACCGGGATTTCCCGGGACGGAGATCGATCCGTGAGGGTCGGGTGGCGTGTACGTGCCCGCGTTGCGATACCGCCGCAGCAGAGCTCGACACGCGGCGCGATCCCAGAACGTGATGCCCCAGGCGTTGTCCGGGTCGAGCGGCTCGTGTGAGACGAGCGGCGGGGTTTGAGGGAACGGCTGCGTGGGGAAGGATTGCTCGCCGCGCACCGTGCTGCGGGGGACGGGACGCTCGATGATCGGGATGATGGGCTTGCCCGTGTCGCGCTCGAAGGCGAACAGCATTCCACTCTGGGTGGCCTCGAGAACCGCGTAGCGCGGCTCAACGCCCGTCTCGAGCGAGACCAGCACGGGCTGCGCCGCCACGTCATAGTCCCACAGATCGTGATGAATCAGCTGCTGCTGCCAGAGAAGCCGACCCGTCGCCCCATCAAGCGCCAGCAGCGAGTCCGCGAAGCGGTTGCTTCCCAGGCGCTCTCCACCGTAGAAGTTGGGACTCGCCGAGCCGGTGGGCACGAACACGGCGCCGCTTGCGGGGTCCACGGACATGACTCCCCAGGCATTTCCGGCGCCGGTGCGCGCAGCCTGGTCCGGGTGCCAATCGGCCGCCGCAGGATGGGTCGGCGAATCCGGGATCGGATCGAAGCTCCAGCGCAGCGTGCCGTTGCGCGCATCGAATGCCCGAATGACGCCGCGCTCGACCTCGACGGCCCGATCGCCCGCGATCGCCGATCCGACAATGATGGCATCGCGCGACACCGCCGGCGGTGAGGTGACCAGATACGCGCCCGGCTCGCGCACGCGTATCCCGACTGTGAGGTCCACCGCCCCATGATTGCCAAAAGCCGTGCACGGACTGCCCGTGATGGCATCGAGCGCGATGAGCCGCGCATCGAGGGTCCCGATGAAGATGCGCCGGGTGCACACCCCGACCGGAGCGATGTCGGGATCCTGCCAGACCGAGACACCCCGAGAGGCGACTTCGCGGTAGCGAGTCCGCCGGTTCACGTGCGGGTCGAACCGCCACCTCGGCCTGCCGGTGAGCGGATCGAGCGCCACGACGATATCGGTCGCGGTGGACAGATAGAGCATGCCGAACGCGAGTACCGGAGTGGCCTCGAAGGTCAGCCGGTCCGCGCTTGTGAGACCTTCGCCGAGCTCACCCGTTCGGTAGATCCAGGCCACCCGCAGACGCGAGACATTCGAGCGATTGATCTGATCGAGATTCGAGTAGCGCTGCCCGAACACATCGCCGCCGTAATAACCCCAGTCGCTCGCCTCGGGTGATTGCGCAGCCACGAATGGGCAGATGAGCGCGACCGAGAGGATCGCTCCCAGCAGGCGGAATCGCGACACCTTAAGTGCTCATGGCCGTGAGGTCACGTTCGCCGCAGGATGATCGATCATGGTGTCAATGTCGAGGACACGGAGCGCGCCGGGCGAGGGCATGCTGGTATTCTTGCCGAGTGGATCGTGCACGTCGGGTGGTGTTCGTGGGGGTCATCTGGGTCGCGCTCGGCGGCCACCTGGCACGCGCGGCGGACACCGTGCAATCCTCGCCATCCTCGCCGGCACCCCAGGGGCACCGCTTGCGCATCGGACTCGTGCTCTCCGGCGGTGGGGCGCGGGGTGCCGCGCACATCGGGGTGCTCAAGATGCTCGAGCAGATGCACATCCCGATCGATGCAGTGGCGGGCACCAGCATGGGAGCCGTGATCGGGGGACTGTACGCAAGCGGACTGTCTCCGACCGACATCGAGTCGCTGATGAACTCGGTGAACTGGGCGGAGGCATTCAGCGAGCTGCCACCGCGTAGGGAGCTCAGCTTTCGCCGCAAGGAGGAAGATCGCAACTTCCTCGTGAAGCTTCCCCTTGGCATTCGAGGCAGGAAGCTGCAGCTGCCGAGCGGGTTGATCGAAGGCGAGACTCTGACGCGGATCCTGCGGCGAGCGACGCTTCCGATCTCCGGGATCAAGGATTTCGATCGCCTGCCAACCCCCTTCCGGGCGGTCGCCACGGATCTATCCACGGGCGAGCCCGTGGTGATGCGCGCGGGCGACCTCACCACTGCGATGCGGGCGAGCCTCTCCGCCCCCGGCGTGTTCAGCCCGGTCGAGCGGGAAGGGCGCCTGCTGGTGGACGGCGGCATCGCTGAGAATCTGCCGATCGATGTGGCTCGTGAGATGCACGTCGATGTGCTGATCGTCGTGGACGTGGGTTTCCCTCTGTCGCCGCGCCAGCAGTTGGTAGGTCCCGCCGCGATCTCGAACCAGATGCTTGCCATCCTCATCCGTCGCGAATCCCAGCGGCAGCTCGCAACATTGACGCCGCGCGACATCGTCATCACCCCCGAGCTCGGGGAGGCCTCATCCTTCGATTTCAGGATCGTCAAGCGCGCCATCGGCCTGGGCGCGCGGGCGGCGCGCGCAGCGGCCCCGCGGCTGCGCGATCTGCAGGTACCTGAGCAGGCCTACCAAGCGTACGTCGCGCAGCGGCACAGCGAGCGCGAGCAGTTGCCCGTGATCCAGTTCGTTCATGTCAATCCGGACTCGCACCGGTATGCCTCCTCCCTGCACGCGCTCTTCGACGACCTCGCCGGCAAGCGGCTCGATCCGAAGCAAGTGGACAGCCGCATCACGGATATGTACGGCCGGGGTGACCTTGCGATCCTCGACTACCGCATTGAGAACCTCGATGGTCAGAGCGGGCTCGATCTCACGGCGCAGCGCAACTCATATGGCCCCGATTACCTGAGATTCGGGCTGTCACTGCAAGATGACTTCCATGGCAATGCGTTCTACAACGCCTCGGCGCTGCTTGTCATGTCGGAGCTCACATCGACCGGCGGGGAGTGGGTGTGGAACCTGCAAGAGGGGATCTCGCCGCGCGTGTATTCGGAGTTCTTCCTGCCGCTCTCGAACTATTGGCGCTATTTCATTCTGCCCAATTTCCAGTACCAGGCGACCAACGTGCCACTCGATAACGGCGCGCTTCGGCAGATTGCCGATTTCCGGCTCCGTGATTTCAACTATGGCCTCGATCTGGGCCGTGAGCTCGGCAACTGGGGGGAGGCGCGTATCGGGGTGTTGCACGATGAGGGCACGAGCTATGTGAGAGTCGGCGAGCCCAGCCTGCCCGCGACGCATTTCCGCGACTACGGCTTCTTCGTCCGCTTCTCGTACGATCAGGTGGACGATGTGGACTTCCCACATACCGGCCAGCTGGCAACGGTGCAATGGAGCAGTGAGAACAACTGGGTGTCCGAGCAGGAGCAAGGCGGCATGCAGCGGCCGCTCAATCAGGTCACGCTCAACTGGCTCGGAGCTCAGTCCTTCGGTCGCGAGACAATGATCCTCTGGACGACGGCCGGCACGACATTCAGCCAGACCGAACCGTATGACCTGCATACGCAGTACCTGCTCGGCGGCCTGTTCAATCTATCCGGTCTGCCGGTCGAGTCCCTCGCCGGGTCGGATTTCGGCATTGCGCGCTTTCTCTATTATCACAAGATCGGAAGCGGCGGCGAAGGGGTGCTCGACTTTCCCGCGTACCTCGGATTCTCGCTCGAGGCAGGCAATGTCTGGGCCGATCGCGAGGACGTCGATTTGAGCTCCGTGCGCAAGGACGGGAGCGTGTTCGTAGGGTTCGATACGCCGGTGGGGCCGCTCTATCTGGCCACGGGCTTCGATCAGAAAGGTTACGAGACCTTCTACCTGTTCCTCGGGCGTATGTTCTGAGGGCTACAGCCCGCGGCTTTCGGCGAGCTTTTCGACCTTCTCGAATACCAGCGACGGCCGATCGCCCGCTCGCGAGTACTCGTGCCGGCGGCTCATCTCCTCGAGCGCCCCATCCCGCTCCTCGCGAGTGGCAAACCAGTGTGTGCGATGCCATTCGGGGCCGAGCAGCTTCCGGAAAGGATCCCCGGATGGAAGACTGACGCGCACGCCGTACGGCCGCAGCTTCTCGATCGGCGGGGCGCGCAGATTGTGTGCCTGACTGATTCCCATAACAGAGCGGAGTTTACCTCAAGCGGTCGTTCCCGAGCGGCCGTGCGAGGGGTGCAACTTCCGGTTCTGGTAGATGATCGACAGACTCCGGTGCAGGATCGCGGCGCCGGGGGCGAGCTTGAGCCCGACCAGCACGTCCTGGATGGCCCTGTCATACATCCCCTCGGCTGAGAACACCGCGGCCCGGTTGTTGAAGGCGCGCCAGTTGGTCGCATCGAGCGTGATGGCGGAATTGCACTCGCTGAGCGCCTCGTCATAGTGGTGAAGCAGGGCGTATCCGGCGCAGAGGTTGGCATGTGCGGCGGCAACGTCGCGCGGCGGTGCCGGAAACTTCAGTCCCTCCAGGGTCAGGCGAACGCCCTCCGCGGCTTGACCGGCGCTCAGCGCCTCGGCGCCCCGCGTGAGGAGCGGGTTCTCGAGCCCGATCACCGTGGAGCTCGACGGGCTCGCGGGTGGTTCGAGCGACTGCGCAGCAGCCGGTGCCGAGGCACCCGCCAGTGTGATGAGCAAAGTGGCAGCGAAGGACATGGCTTGAACACGAACGTGCCGGTGGGAGCGAGATAGTCCAGATCCGAGAGGTCGTCAAGAGGGAACCTGCTCGCACCTTGAGTTGTGCAAGGGAGGCGGCCAAACTTGAAGAACCAGCCCCCTCCGGGAGTGCCCCGCATGTCCCTATTCGGCAGCAAATCGCAGATGCCATCACCGAACGAAGCTTTGGCCGGCCGGCAGGCGCCGCTGGAGGTGCCCGCGACTCATTACGTCAACGGACGGCGCATCGTGCCGCCGTTCCCCGCGGGGCTCGAGGAGGCGATCTTGGCGCTCGGGTGCTTCTGGGGCGCGGAGAAGCACTTCTGGGAGCTCCCCGGCGTGTACTCCACAGCGGTGGGCTACGCGGGCGGCCACACACCGAATCCGACGTACAAAGAGGTGTGCTCCGGGCGCACCGGTCACGCCGAGGTGGTCCGCATCCTCTACGATCCTGCGAAGATCTCCTATGCGCAGCTGCTGAAGGAGTTCTGGGAGAGCCACGACCCGACGCAGGGCATGCGCCAGGGAAACGATGTGGGGACTCAGTATCGCTCCGCGATCTACGTGCTGAACGATGAGCAGCGCCGCGCCGCGGAACAATCCAAGCGCGCGTTTCAGGAGAGGCTGTCGGCAGCAGGCTTCGGGACCATCACGACGGAGATCCGCGAGGCGCCTCCCTTCTACTATGCGGAGGAGTATCACCAGCAATATCTGGCGAAGAATCCCGGCGGGTACTGCCCGGATCACAGCTGCGGGGTCAGCTTCAAATCCGCGGAGTTACAGGTGGGGGAGAAGGCGTAAGCTCAGGAGTGACCTGTTTTCTGCAGGGAGACAGAGGGTTACGAGCTGCCGGATTCAAGACCCCGCGGATTTCTGCAGGAAAATGGCGGCTGATTTCGGCGCTGAAGTCTACCGTTGAGGCACGCTGACTGCGTGCAACGTTCATGGACAACTTCGATGAGCTGGTGACCGACCGTACGCTGAGTCTCGCTGCCTTGGAGGAGTACCTCAGCGGGCAAACGGAGGACACACCCCTCTTCTGGCACCGCACCCTATGCTAGTAATGATTGACGTTACTAACGAAGCGCGTTAGTATAATCAAGTGATCAAGTCCTTCCGAGGCGGGCAGACTCAGAGGGTCTGGAGCCGCGAGTACTCCAAGCGGCTTCCACGTGACATTCAAGAGCGAGCACTGATGAAGCTGCAGCAGCTCAACGCGGCTGGAGACTTGAAGGACCTTTCGATTCCGAGCTCGAACCAGCTCGAGGCTCTGAAGGGCGATCGAAAGGGCGAGTACAGCATCCGGATCAACAAGCAGTGGCGGATCTGTTTCAGGTGGCGTGACGGTCACGCCTTTGACGTCGAGATCGTCGACTATCACTAGGCGGGAATAGGTTTATGGCAGCGCGAAAGATCAAGCTAGCTCACCCGGGCAAGATTCTGCGGGAGGAGTTCATGGAGCCCGTTGGCCTGACTGCGTATGCGCTGGCTAAGTCCCTGGGCGTTCCGCTACCTCGCGTCAATGACATCGTGCGCGAGAAACGCTCGATCTCGCCGGAAATGGCGGTGTTGCTCTCGGCGTATTTCGGTACGTCCGATGGTTATTGGATCAATCTGCAGGCGCACTTTGACCTGGAGATGGCCAAAGACAGGGTCGGCAAGCAAGCTGCCCGGATCAGTCCCCATCCTCACGGTGCAGACGGCAGTTTGCAGCCCGTCTGAGGTCCGTGCGGGCCTGCCGGTGGCGTGACGGCGTCGTCTACCAGAAGTCGACCGAGCGGTGACGCAAGCGAAGGTAACTCCGGGGCGTCTGTGGATTTCCAGGCTCAGGGGAGACTTTCACCACGGGAGAAGGCGTAAGCTCGGGAGTGACCCGGAATCCATCCGGACGGCAAGCGGTTAGTTTCCGCGGGGAAGAAACCACGACTCCGGTTACCGTCCTGGCAAGGGAGAAAGGGGAGTTGATCTCGCAGGGGATCCGAGGATGGACTATGAGCGATGCGTTCAGTCGGCGTCAATTCGTCAAGGGGACCTCCCAAATCTTGGCCGGCGGGCTGGCGGGCGAACTCCTCGTCACCCCGACGATGGCCGACCCGTCGATCGGTGCGACTGTCCAGACGCACAGCGGCAAAGTACGCGGGACGGTTCGCAACGGCGTCCACGCCTTTAAGGGCGTCCCGTACGGGGCCTCGACCGCGGGTTCGAACCGTTTCATGCCGCCCGAGAAGCCGCAGCCCTGGATGGGCGTGCGCAATGCGTTCCGGTTCGGCCATCAGGCGCCCCAGAACATGCATTTCACCGCCGTCCTGCAACCGCAAGCTGATCCCGCCGAGGGGTTCAGCGAGGACTGCCTGGTGCTGAACGTGTGGACACCCGGGCCGAATGACGGTCGCAGGCGCCCCGTCATGTTCTGGTGTCACGGCGGTGGGTTCGCTCAGGAGAGCGGCTCCTGGCCGTGGATCGACGGGGAAGCCCTCGCGCGCCGCGGCGATGTCGTGGTGATCACCATCAATCATCGCCTGAATGTCTTTGGCTATCTCTACCTCGGAGATCTCGGGGGCGAACGGTACGCCGATTCGGGCAATGCCGGCATGCTCGACCTCGTGGCAGGTCTTGAATGGGTCCGCGACAACATCGCCGAGTTCGGCGGAGATCCCCGGAACGTGATGATTTTCGGCGAGTCGGGCGGGGGTGCAAAGGTGTGCACGCTGCTCGCGATGCCGGCGGCGCAGGGGCTATTCCACCGTGCCGCGATCGAGAGCGGCTCGTGGCTGCGCTGTCTCAGCCGCGAAGAGGCGACCCAGAGCGCGAAAGCGTTCCTCGATCAGCTCGGAATCTCCGCCAAGCGGCTGGATGAGATTCAACGAGTTCCCACGCAGAAGTTGCTCGGGGTCCGGGCGGGCACCATGCCGCCGTTGCCGCCGCGGCACGGCGCACTGAGGATGGGGTTCTCGCCGGTGGTCGACGGCAAAGCGCTGCCCGCGAGCCCCTTCGATCCAGTCGCGACTCCCCTCGCCGCCCACATCCCGATCATCGTCGGATGCAATGAGTTCGAGGCGACCCTGTTCTATCTCGGCGACAAGGAGGCCTTCGCGCTGGACGCTGCGCGCCTGCGCCGCCGCGTTCAGGACATGGTGGGCGAGCGCGATGCGGCGCGACTGATCGATATCTACGAGCAGGCGCACCCCGGCAGCAGCCCGAGCGACATCTTCTTTCGAATCGCGACTCACCGCCTCGTGCGCCGCGACACGATCCGGCTCGCCGAGCGCAAGGTCGCTCAGGACGCCGCGCCCGTGTACGCCTACTACTTCACCTGGAGATCTCCTGCGCTCAACGGCCAGCTGCGCGCACCGCACACGGTGGAGATCCCGTTCGTCTTCGACAACACGGACGTGCCGACGGTCATGACCCGGGCGCCCGGGGTGAGGGCGCTCGCGAAAAAGACGAGCGCGGCGTGGATCGCGTTCGCGCGTAGCGGCAATCCGAACCATCCGGGACTGCCCACCTGGCCCGCGTACACGGCGGGCGCGCGCGCCACGATGGTGTTCAATGACATCTGTCGGGTCGTAGACGATCCAGATGGTGCGGAGCGGAAGGCCTGGCTGACCATCTGATGCGGCTCCTTTCTGCAACCCTCAGTGATAGTCCCCGAGCCCTACGTCGGTCGGTCCTTCAGCCGCGATTCCGCTAATCGGCCAGGTGTTCGACTGAGTTATCAGCGCTCAACGGCTAGCCACATCGCTATATTGCGTACATAGCGCTCAATCGAGCGTCGCGCTGGTGCGAAGGTGATGAGCCCATTGCCGGGCGGCTCGTTCACGAAGCTCGGCGCTCCCATTGCAGGGTCCCAGTTATAGTCAGCGAAGTGATGAAAAGTCGATTCGGCGATTGCAGGCCCGCCGATGTCTGAGGGCTCGAATGCGACCGCGATGTTGAATGTCACACCGCTGACACGACTACGCCCCGTCGCTATTACCCGCGCCGAGGGATCGCTCTTCGGAGCGCCGACGGCCCCTTCGTGCGGATGTGCGGGAAGATAGCGGATCAAACCCTCTGGAGCATCGGGATCTGACAGTACAGGGTGTGGCGCACCGACGGCTTGAACCTCCTGAAAATCGCCATTAGCCCCGGAGTGATAATTGGGCCATAGAATCTCACGCGTGTACGGGTCGTCGATTCGATGCCTCGCCGGGTCGGGTTCCGGATTTCTGGAATGAAAAAAATGCGCCGCGCCGACGCCGCCCAGCGTGCAGACCGAACTCCCCAGATCCATATGATCCCGGGTGACCATCAGCCCCCCACCTCGCTCTCTGAAACGCGAGATGCCTGCGCAGTCTTCCCCGGTAAGGCCGTCCCCGGTGTCGACTGCGAACAGCCACATCTCCTGAAAGTTCGAATCGTCCAACGTCGACATGACCGGGTCGGGTTGACCCGGCGGCGCGCGATCACGAGCAGTGACGGTGAACAGCGGTGCTCCGTCATCCCCAGGCAGGTCCGCGAGTAAGCTGCGTAGAAGACTGAAGCGTCCGATATGCCAATCATCTTCGACTCTAGGAATAGTCGTCTGGAGCAGGATCGAGATGGGTTTGCTCATAGAGTCTCTCGGTTCGCAGGACGCATTTGCTGCTGCCGCATCTAGTGAAGATGCGCAAACACGCGTTCACTCCAGAGCAGTGGCGCTCAAGCTCCGGAGTGCTCCAATACCAAGAGTACTCCCGCGCGCCGTTGTATGACCGGCGAGCTCTGCCGGCTCGAGGAATAAAGCAATCAAAGACCGCGCGGCGATCCGCGGCGAGCGGGTCGTAGGCTGAGCGGCGGCATCCTGCCAGGCAAGCGGCGGAAAGCGCGCCGGTGCGCGCGGTGCAGACCAAGCTTGTGCACCACCATCGCGCGTGCACAAGAAACGCTCCTGACGAGCTGTGGTCCTGGTGCAACGGACCATGCTCCAAGCAGGTATTTGGTTTGCCGGTAGTGTTGCGTGGCGTTGACACGGCCGAAAATCCCTCTAAGCTTGCGTGCCGAAAAATCTGCCCATCGACGGCAGCGAACACGAGCGGCAGCTACGCAGAAGGAGAGGGCGATGGCAGATGCAATCAGCGGTTTCACCCGTGCGCGTTTGTTGACGGTTGCTTCCCGGCGCACGCACAGATATAGCGCCACCGCGGCGATCGTTGGGGCGTTCGTGTGCTGTGCAGTGCATGCGCAGAGCGCGCCCCCCAGCAACGGGCCCCCGCAGACAGCTCCGCAACCCGCTCAAAGCGTAACTGGCACGGACCAGCTGCAGACCGTCACCGTCTCGGCGCAGTTCATCAACCAGTCCTCTCAAGAGACACCGCTCGCCATCACGGCAATCAGTGCATCGTCCCTCGCCGAGCGCGGCCAGACGAGTATCACGCAGATCACCCAAGATGTGCCAAGCGTCAATTTATTTGCAAACGAGTCGGCGTTCGGCCCGACCATGGCGGCCTACATTCGCGGCATCGGCCAGGGCGACGTCGATCCGGCGCTCGAGCCCGGTGTAGGCATCTACATCGACAACGTCTACATGGGAACGACTCTCGGCTCGTTGCTCGACCTGCTCGATCTGGATCGGGTCGAGGTGCTGCGGGGACCCCAGGGTACGCTCGAAGGGATGAACTCCGAGGGCGGTGCCATCAAGCTGTTCTCCAAAGCGCCCTCCGAGGACAGGGAGGTGGACTTCGATGCGCTCTACGGCAGTCGCAATCACGTCGAATTCCGGGGCATGGCGAATTTTTCGCTGATCCCCAACACGCTATTGCTGCGAATCTCGGGAGTCGGTAATCATCAGGACGGTTACGTGAACGTGTACGACTTCGGGTGTGCAAACCCGAGCTTCACGGCCACCGCCACCAACGGCGTGACCGGCACGTATTCCGTTCCCTCCGGCGCTGAGACGTATTCGGACAGCTGCGAGGACTTCCAGGAGGGCGGTACGGGTTACACCGGTGGGCGGGCATTTCTGCGCTGGGTCGTCAACGATAACATCACGAACGATGTAGTCGGCGACATCACCAACCAGAGCCAAGAGCTTCCGGCGACGACGTTGCTTTACGCGGGGCCTGGTGTGCCTAATATTCCGACGGTGGCCGACCCCTACGGCGCAAGCTACGCCACGTCACAATTGACGACCATTCCCACGACGAGCGGCGCGCTACTGCCTTTCAACACCAAGGACGTGCCCGAGATCATTCCCGGCAACAAGTACGCCAGTTACTGGAACCCCTGCATGCCGGCCATCACGACGCCGAGTGCGATTCCTGGTCTCGGCTCGAATGCTAACGAGCCGGCATTTTGCGAGCAGAATAATGAGACGCTCAATAGCTGGGGTGCTGCCGATACATTGAACTGGGCCATGGGCAGTGATTTCTCATTGATGAACATTCTTTCGGAGCGCGGCTACTACAGCTACTGGAACGACGGCGGCAATGCCTCACCGTGGCCGGCGGGCGAGGGTATCGACTCGATCGAGCATCATCAGTTCAGCGAGGAGCTGCGCTTCAACGGCAAGTGGGGCTCGCTCATGGACTTCACCGTAGGCGGCTTTTACTTTCGCGAGCTGACGACGTACGCGACCCATCAGGACCTGTGGTATGCCTTGAATGGGATCATCCCGGGTCTAGCCCTGCCGGGATACCTCGATTTCCTTCAGGATGATCCGGTGCTCGCTCATGATCGAGCGGGGTTTGTGCATACCGTGTGGCACCTGGCGTCGAAGCTCGATGCGACCATCGCGGGAAGATTCACGAGCCAGGACAAGACCTACGATTACACTCGCCTGAACCCGCAGGGTGGCCTCGGTGGCTCGGCGACGCTCGTCGACGCGTTGAACGGCGTGGTTGGCAAATATTCGGCGAACCGCTGGGACTACCGCGGAGACCTCGACTACCACTTTACCGACCAGGTACTCGGCTATGGCCAGGTATCGACGGGGTTCAAGGGAGGCGGCGTGAATCCTCGGCCGTTCTATGCCGAGCAGGCGATACACTTCGATCCCGAGACGCTCACCACGTACGAGATGGGACTCAAGAGCCAATGGTTCGACAATCACGTTCGCGCCAACCTCGATGGGTACTTCGCGCAATACCGCAACATCCAGGAGACACTCCTCGACTGTGCGGGGGTGGGGGGCATTGGCGCTGCGTTCGGGTCGCCCTGCGCGCTGCCCTTCAACGCGGGCGCGGCTCACGAGAAGGGGGTCGAGCTCGAGACCGAGGCACGCTACGGCGGCTTCGAAATCGATGGCTCGATGAGCTACCTCGACTTCCATTATGTCAGTCTATTGGGCTATGACACCTTGACCGGGCAGAATCTGGTCAGCGGTATCACCCCCAACATGACCACTCCGTACACCCCGAAGTGGCAGGGCAACCTCGGCGCGCAATACACGTTGCCCATGGGCAATGCGGGCTCGCTCATCGCGCGTATCGACGCCAACACCCGCAGCGGGGTCTACGCCAACCCGGTGAACACTTATCTGAATTACATCGGGGGCTATACCACCTATAACGCCCATCTCACCTATCAGCCAATTCAGAGTAGTTGGCAGGTGACGCTGCAGGCGCTCAACTTCACGGACAAGTTCTACTATCTCAACATCTTCGACCTGACGCAGGCCGGCTCCGGCGCCGTTAACGGCACCCCTGCTCCACCGACCGAAGTTGACCTGGAGGTCAAGTATTCGATGCGCTGAGATGACGAGCGCGCGGCCCATCATGCTGCCTGCCGGACCTGGCTCGAACAGGCGTTCAACGCAGAGGAGCAGATAGGTCTGGCGTGGCAGACGCTGCTAGCGTTCGTACGCATCGCAAGCAATCCGCGAGCGGTACGCAAGCCACTTCAGGCCTCAACGGCATGCGCGCTCGTCGACGAATGGCTCGCGCGCCCACAAAGTATCATTGTCGAGCCTGGGGAGCGATTCTGGCCGCTCCTGCGCACGATCATTGATACGGCTCAGGTGAGCGGGCCACTGGTGACGGACGCTGCCCTCGCGGCACTAGCCCTTGAGCAGGGCGCTCTGCTGTGCACTACGGACCGCGACTTTCGCCGCTTCGACGGACTCCAGCCAACGCCGGACCCAACCCGAGCGCAAAGCTCCAACCGGGTGGCGACAGTTGCGGGCAGGCGTATATCGCGGGCGGGGATCGGATGTCCAGGCCCTTGCCGCAGGCAAAGTGGATTAGCGCGTCGCAGGGCGGTCCGCTGGTGCTGTCCTGCCTGAGGGACTTCGGCAGGGATACCGCGACATCACCTGCAGAGAATAGAATTCGCTCAGCTCGAAAGTGATTGTGCGGGAGAAGGGCATGGTGACTGATTCTGTCCGTGCGGCAGGCCGGTCTGCCTTGTTGGGTGTCATTCTGGGCCTGCTGTCGCTCGGCGTATCTGCCTCTGCGTACGCTGCTGAACCGCAGACGCTCTGCGATCTCATCCGTGCCGGGGAGCGTGATGCGGCGCTCGCCGCGATCACCTCACCTGATATCGACGTCAATGCACCAGATCCCGATGGCTCCACCCCGTTGATGTGGGCAACATACACGGTCGATCATGAGATGGTCCGTGCGCTGCTGAAAAAGGGCGCCAAGGCCCGGGTCAGCAACCACTTCGGCAGCTCGCCACTGGAGGAGGCGGTCAAGGTCGCCGACGCCGACATGGTGAGCATGCTGCTCGATGCGGGGGCCGATCCGGAATCGCCCAACCCGGATGGGCAGACCGCCCTGATGCTGGCCTCCAGCGTCGGTTCGCTGCCGATCGCGCAGATGCTCATTGCCCGTGGGGCATCCGTGAACACCATCGAGCGGTTCCGCGGCCAGACGGCGCTGATGTGGGCGGCCGCGCAAAACCATCCTGACCTGGTCGATCTGCTGCTCAAACACGGCGCGCGCAAGGAGATCAACCTCCGCGCGAAGTACGACGACTGGCCGCGACAGATCACCTCCGAGCCGCGCGCGCAGTTCCGCCAGGGCGGTGGGTTCACCGCCCTGCTGTATGCGACGCGTGCCCGCTGCTACCGCTGCGCGGTATCGCTGGTCAAGGCGGGTGCCGATATCGAGGAGCCCAATCCGGAAGGCATCACCCCGCTGCTCAACGCGCTCGACAACCGCGCGTGGGACATCGCCATGTTCTTGCTGGACAGGGGAGCCAATCCAGGCGCATGGGACATGTACGGCCGCACTCCGCTGTATGTCGCCGTGGACATGAATTCCTTCACCGGTCCCTGGGGCTTTGGGCCACCCGACCTCTCGTTCGGACACCAGCCCGACCGCAATCCGCCCCCACCGGGGAAATTCAAAGGTATGGATGTGGTGAACCGTCTGCTGTCCATGGGGGTTGACCCGAACCACCAGCTGACGCGCATGCGGCCGACCACCAACGGCCGCGGCCGCTTCGCGGACTACATGCTGCGCGGTGGCGCCGGGCCGCTGCTGGTTGCGACACTGAGCTACGACGATGTGGCGATCAAGGCGCTGCTGGCACACGGCGCGGAGCCGGATCTGCCCAATGTCTTGCGGCTCACCCCCCTGATGCTGGCCGCCGGCTCCAACGATGAAATCCGGCTCATGCAGCGGAAGCAGCCGGACCTGCAGGCCCGCGCCATCAAAGTGGTTGACCTGCTGCTGGATGCCGGCGCCAATGTCAACTATCGCGTCACGGACAGCCACACCCACACCGCGCAGGTTGCCGGCAGGCGAGGTGCCGAGGCGGAGGGCCAAACGGCGTTGATGGCCGCGGCAAGACTGGGGTGGGACCAGATGGTGAAGCACCTGCTGGAACGTGGGGCGGATCCAACGCTGCGCGATGCCACCGGTAAGACCGCGCTTGACTTCGCACGGACACCTGCGCCGGAGGTCGGGGGGCGCCGGGGTCCGGCGGATCCGGCCCGCGTCGCGACCGTGGAAATTCTGGCGGCTGCGGCGCCCAAGTCCTGAACCCCGAGGTATCGGGATCGTCAGTCGAAGTTGTCACCGCGTCAGTGAAGGTGACCACAGGCGCGTGCCACGGGCGGCGTGCATCCGTTGCACGGCGAAGGCAGGGCACAGCAGAGACCCGTAGCGAGTGCACCGTCCGCTGTTGATGCCTTACCGCAAGGGTTCGCGTATTTGTGCTTCCAGACGTAGAATGTGGGCTCAGCCTACTTGCCGGATTTTGGGTGCGCTCTTTATTGCACTGGAGTTATTAAGATGAAGATCTCGGCAGTGACGGTCGCTTGGCTGTGGGCTTGCGTCGCCGGCACCGCCGCAGTTGCAAACGCGCAGGACCAGGCCCCGCCGGACCAGGGTCAGGACCCCGCCGCAGTCAACCTGGCACCCAGCGGGCCGTCCTACACGACTCAAGCGCCGCCACCGCCCGGCCAGGTGGCAGCTCCCGCCCAGCCTTCCGATGAATCAACTTACGCTGAGCAGCCCACGGAAACAGCTACCCAAGCTCCTCCGCCGCTGCCCGACTACGATCAGCCGCCGCCGCCCGCCGATGGCTACATTTGGACGCCCGGCTATTGGGCCTGGGGCCCGACTGGCTATTACTGGGTCCCCGGTGCGTGGGTCGAGCCCCCCTATCTGGGCGCGCTGTGGACGCCTGGCTATTGGGGATTCTACGGCGGTCGCTATTTGTTCTATCCCGGCCATTGGGGCCTGCACATCGGCTTCTACGGCGGTATCAACTACGGCTTTGGCTACGTCGGCTTCGGCTACGAAGGCGGCTATTGGAATTCCGGGCGCTTCTTCTACAACCGCGTCTACAACCACCTGAACACGCGCGTCGTGCACAATGTGTACAGCTATAACGCCAGCAATCGGGCCAGAGGCGTTTCGCGCGCTAGCTTCAATGGCGGATCGCACGGCGTTCAGGTGCGGCCGCGGCCATCAGAAGTGGCGGCGTCGCGCGAACCAACTGCTCCGCGCATGAGCGCGCAGGTGCAGCACGCGCGCAGCTACTCCAACGCTCGCGGACAGTTTGCGGCCCAGAATCACGGAAGACCTGCGACGACAGCCATCAGCCGACCGCTTCGGGCCGACCGCGACGTGAGGCCCACGACGAGTCACGGCAGGTCAGAGAAGGGGAATCCTCGGTAAGGGTCGGCCGGCGCCGACTCCATTCGGCGCGCACACGCCGTGCAGCCCGTTGCAACGATCGCTCTAACGACCGGCGGCCTGCGCGTATTCCGCCAACGAGATGATTCGCCGCGCGCGTCTGTCCCAAAGTATGCACTGCAGTGCCCCGAGCACCTCGGACAGCCCCAGCCGCCTGACGCTCGAGAACAGGTGCTGATGTTCCTCGTGGCACGCCGCCAAGCGGTAGTTCGGAATGCTGGCGGACAGGTGGTGAATGTGGTGGTAGCCGATGCTGACCGTGAACCAGTTCAGCCAGCGGGGCAGCACGAGAAAGCTCGTGCCGTCGATCGCTCCCGCGTCGAGATCCCAGTGCTCGCTGTCGCTCGCGTAGGCGTGCTTGAAGTTGTGCTGCACCGTGAACAGCACGATGCCCGTGCCGCCCGCGATCGACAGCGTCGACAGATACAGGCAAAAGAATCGCGCAGCGCCCCACTCATAGCACATCAGCCCCCAGATGCTCAGCAGCGCGATGTTGTTCCATAGCATGTGCCGGTACTCTCGGGGGGACTTCCAGTAGCGCGCGCTGTAGCTCGCGGCGTGCGTCCGCAGCGCAATCCCGGGCTGGAGCAATTTCTGTTTGACCGTGTGAATCACCAGGCCGATGCTGCCTTTCAGCCACGTAAAGCGTGGGTTGAAGATCAGATAGATGAAACCGGCGAGCGGGGCAGCCACCGCGCTGCATTTGTAGCGATACAGCCGCCGCCGTGCATTGCTGAGCGCAGCATACTCATCGACCGCCAGCGTGGCGTAGGGGCCGCGGTACTTGTCCCAATTGCCATTGTGCGCGTGGTGATAATTGTGATGTTGCGACCAGACGTGCTGCGGCATCCCGCACAGGACGCCCAGAGCAAACCCGACCGCACGATTGAGCGAGCGGCTGCGAAACAGGCTGCCGTGGCCGCACTCGTGCATCAGGCCGAAACCACGAATGGTGAGCAGAGTGATCAGAGGCAATGGAAGCAGGGCGAGCCACGCGGACACGTCGACCAGCCGCAGGGCAGCCCACCAGAGAAGGATGAATGGGGCCAAGGTCGTGAATACTTGCGTCAGTCCCTTGAGGTCTTCGGACTTGGCGTATCGAGCGATGATGGTGGACTTCTGGCGCTCCAGGCAGTCGTTCGACCCCATTTGTAGAAACCTCGCCGCTTTATTTGGAGCGTGGAAGCGGCAGACCATCCCGTCCGTGGTTCGCTGAACTTCCGAGGGTGGCAAACGTTGGCTAGGAGCGCGCGGCGGCCAAGCCAGACAAGCCGAAAGGTGACGAGCCGCGCGCACCTTAGCACATACGGGATCGCACTTGCGCCGAATTCGCAGTGACGTACCTCCCAGAGTGCGGCGGAAACCGCGCGCACACGCCACCTCGCCCGGTGCGTTAATATCGCCGCACCGCGATCATCGGAGATGAGGGTATGAAGCCGCTCAATTGTTCTGCCACTCTCGCAGGAGCACAGGTCTACGCGGCATCGACGCACCGGAACGGTCCGTCCACTGCGAACTGATCCAGCGACGAAAGGCCGCGATGAGATTCGCACCGCTCGTTGCGCGTATCACGGGCGAGGGCGCCGACGCCTGGGTCACTCACTACGAAGCGCTGACCGCTGCCGATCGTGGCGAGGATGTGATCATCCTCTCGGTCGGGGATCCGCCGCTCGATGCGCCACAGCCGGTCATCGAGCGTGCCGTTGAACAGTTGCGCAGCGGGGATACACACTACACACCGGGGCCGGGTCGGGAGGATTTTCGCGAGGCGGTCGCCCGTCTGCACAGGGCCCGCACCGGCCAGCCCGTCGATGCCTCGAACGTCGTATGCCTGCCCGGCACGCAGAATGCGCTGTTCGCCGCCTCGCTGTGTCTGGCTGCTGCGGGCGACGAGGTGATCACTTTCGATCCGGTATACCCGACCTATCCCGCCACCCTCGAGGTCGGCGGTGCCCGCATGCTGCGCGCGCCGACCGTGGCGGGCTTTCGGCCCGACCTCGAGGCACTTGCGGGTCTGATCACCGGCCGTACGCGCGCGATCTTCTGGGCCACTCCGAGCAATCCGACCGGCGTCATATTGAACGACGCGGAGCTGGATCGGATTGCGGAGCTCGCGCTGCGCCATGATCTGTGGCTGGTCAGCGATGAGGTGTACGCCGGTCTTGCGCCCGAGGGGCACGTTCCGGGTCTCGCTGCCCGGCTTCCGGAGCGAGTGGTCACGATCGGCAGCCTCTCAAAGACGCACGCCATGGCGGGGTTTCGTGCCGGCTGGCTGGTCGGCCCGCGCGAGCTCGCCCGGCATGTCGAGGCGCTCGTCATGTGCATGCTGTTCGGCATGCCGGGATTCATTCAGGAGGCGGCGGTCGCCGCGCTCGAGCTGGGCGATGAGCCACAGCGGCAGATCCGCGAATTCTGCCGCCAGCGCCTGCAGAGATTTCTCGCGGGACTGGAAGGTGTCCCGCGGCTCATCGTGAGTCCCCCTCAGGCCGGGATATTCCTGCTCGTCGATGTCAGTGACACGGGCATGAGCGGCCATGAATTCATGCGCGCGCTGTACCAGGCCGAGGGCGTCTCGGTGCTCGATGGGGGCACGTTCGGCCCGCGCACCGCGAGCTTCGTACGGGTGTGCTTTGCCACGGACGAGCGCACGATCGATGAGGCGTGCGCGCGCATCCGCCGCTTCTGCGGATCGTTCCCTCGAGGCAGCGAGACCTCTAGAAGCGCTGCGCGAGCGTGATGCCGATGGTCCGCGGCTGCGCCGGCGCGATGTACACCTGATTATCCACCTGCGGATTGGACTCCGTGAAGCGCGAGATCTCGGCACGCCGGTCCGTCGCGTTGCTGACATACAACTGCACGCTGAACTTGTTCAGCTGTGCGCCTGCCGACAGGTCGAGCAGCCCGTAGGCCGGTTGCATGCCGATGACGCGCGCCTGGGGCACGATCAGCGTCGGAGACGTCTGCGTCTGATAGACGAACGCGGCTTGGCCGAACGGCGCCCAGTCGTGGATCGGCTCCAAGGTGTAGCGCGCCACCAGGTTGCCTTTGAACTTCGGCACGTCCGGCAAGTTGGTTCCGGCAGGTGCCTGGGGTCCTACCCACATGTACTCGCCGCCCGGGTCCTTGGTCGCGCCGGGAAAGTCCACGGCGTAGTACTGCTCCGCGCTCGCGCAGTTGGTCACGCCAATCGCACCGCAGTAGTTCTGCGTGAGTTGCGCGTTGAGGAACGTCGCATTCGCGCTGAGCATCAGCTGGTCGGTGGCCGCCCATTGCAGCTCGTTCTCCAGCCCCTTGATACGCGCATTGCCCCCGTTGGCAATGGCGGTGATGCTGGGAGGCACGAGGAAGGAGAACTGGAAGTTGTCCCAGTTCTCCCAGAACACGGCGCCATTCCAGCGCAGGCTGTGGAACCACTGAGTCTTCCAGCCGAGCTCGTAATTCTTCAGGTAATCGGCCGCATACGTGGGGTTGGCCAGCCCGCCGACTCGGTTGACGCCGCCCGGACGGAACCCCTTTGAATAGGTGGCGTAGATCATCACGTCCGAGGTGGGCTTGTAGGTGAGCGTCGCCTTGGGCACGGTGCCGCTGGCGCTCACGGAGGAGTCGAGGTCGGTGCAGGGGGAGTACTTGGTGATGGGCGGCGCGAAACAGCCGTTGCCGAAGTAGTTCGACGAGAACCCGAAGAAGCCCAGCAGTGAATTGTCGTACTCGTAGTAACGAAAGCCGCCCGTGAGGGACCACTGCGGAGTGATGTCCCAGGTCGCCTGCACGAAGACCGCCCTGTCGCGGTCGACCCGTTGCTCGTCGGTGAGCCAGATGGTGTTGCCGAAATTGGGGATGGAGAAATAATCGGCGAATCCGCAGCAATTGGGGCTGGCACCGCCGCCATTGCCCCCGAAAATGCTGACCGGGTCGTATCCCGGCATGGTGTAGTTCTGCCAGATGTCGTGCAGCTGGCGATCGATGAAGAAGCCGGCGGTGGCTTTCACAGGCTCATCGACCGGAGTGCTGACCCGAAACTCGTTGCTCCACTTCTCGTAGTACCCGCCGCCGATCACGTATTCCTGCGGCATGACCGGATCTGCCCCGGAGCACAGCGTCGGCGCGCCAGATGCCTTCGGGGGGTTGCCGATCCAGCACGCTCCCGACCCGTAGGAGCGATCGTAGAATTCCGAGTAGTCGCTGTACTCACCGATCGTGTGCGAGGTGCGCTTGAAATAGCCGGTGGCGTCAACGATGTCGAAGCCGCTGTAAGTGCCTTCGACCGTCATGGCCGTGAGATACCACGAGTCCTGGGTGTTCTCCGGGCCGAAGTGTGCGATGTCGAGATCGCCGACCACCGGGTCGTAGCCGAAGAAGCCGTTGGTGGTCAGGTCCTGCGCGACCACGGTCGGTGACACCGTCCAGTGGTCGCCCACATCGAACTTCATCTCCCCGCGGCCGCCCCGGTACAGGGCGGTGTTGTAATCGTTTTTCCGCCACTGAGCGTTGGAGATGGAGCCGGCACCGAGGGCCGTCGGCGTGGGGCAGGGCGCGACCGTACCCTGGCCGCTCCCGAGGGACCAGCTGCCGGCAGTCTGGCCTGCCCAGGTCGGGAAGGTGCGCACGCCGTTGTCGATGCACGCACCGGGGTTGGTGCCCGCGATATTGTTGATGTATCCCGGATCCTCCTCGAACCAGCCCACGAGGCGCACCGCCGCCCACGAGGTCACGGGGATGTTGACGAAGCCCTGGAGCTCGTAGCCGCCGCTCTGCCCGGGGATGTAATTGGCATTCGCATCGTATCCGGCCGAGAACTTCGAGGTGTCGGGCTTGTTGGTGATCAAGCGGACGGTGCCCGACTCCGAGCTTGCCCCGAACAGGGTCCCCTGCGGGCCTTCCAGCACCTCGATACGCTGCATGTCGTAGAGGTGCATGTCGACCGTACCGTCGATGGTCGTCACCGGGATCTCATCGAGGTATGTGCCCACGGTCGGCTGAGATCCGGAGTGGTTACCGTCGCCGCCGCTCACCACACCGCGGATGAACGTGTGCGACTCACCCGGCTCGGCGTTGCCGCCCTCGCTCGATCCCACGGAACGCTGATACTCGACGCTCGGTGAGAACTTCACGTAGTCGTCGAGGTTGACGATGCCGAGGTCCTGAAGCGTCGTGCTGTCCAGCACCGAGACACTGACGGGAACGGTCTGCAGGTTCTCGCTGACCTTCTCAGCCGTCACCACGATCTCCTGCAGACCCGATGTCTCGGTTGCGGCCTGGTCGGCGTATGCGAGAGGTACGGCCGCGAGCAGCGTTCCGGCAACAGGCAGACTCCTGCGCAGGAAAATTGGACGTGTCTTGGCCTGCTCGCGCGCTAATTTGCGCCTGCGACTGCGTGTCATGGCTCCAGCCCCCGTTTCTTGTGGTTGGCCGTGGTGGCGGCGCAACTCATGGTGACATTAAAAGCCGGAAACGGACCGACTTTCAAGGACGGCGAGTGACTCACGAACGAGCGGGCGGCACGTCCGGGTATGCCGTGAGAGCGGGACCCAGAGCGGCCTTGAGTTGTCGGAGATAGGGCTCGTAATGTCGCCAGTGTTCAAGCGCGTCGCGAAAAATGGGCTGTCGGACCTGCTCGGAGCTTGCCGTGCGGACCGCGCGCTCGTTGTCGTAGAAGCGCAGGCACTGCTCCTCGAACGGCAGACCGCAGTACTCGAGCAGCCGGTGCACCTGCGCCTGCGTATCCTCGATCATCGACTCGTAGTGCACGCGGTGTACGCGCCCCGGCAGCACCCGATCGAAGTGCGCCATCAGCTGGACGTAGTCGCGGTAGTAACGCCCGAGGTCCTGGAGGTCGTAGGTGAAGCTCTGCCCGCGCGCGAAGTGCTGCTTGAAGCACGAGAGGCAGCACCCGAGCGGGTGGCGCCGCGCATCGATGATGCGTGCCTCGGGAAGGATCAGGTGAATGAGCCCGACATACAGGCAATTGCTCGGCATCTTGTCCACGAAGAACGGCGTGCGCGAGTGCCGCAGAATGCGTGTTCGGCTGAGATAGCGCTCCCCGAGCTCGCGCAGCTTGGCGGGCGTCAGGGCCGCCACCGCCGCGAAGAATCCGCCATCCGGATCGGACTCGTCGGCGCCGGCGAGATCGCGGGCGATCATCGGTATGTCGGGGAGCTCCATCGTTCCCTCGACCTGGGAATGACTCGAGAGGATCTGCTCGATGAGGGTCGAGCCCGAGCGCGGCAGTCCGACAACGAAGATCGGATCGGGCGCCGCGGCCCCCGCGCCGGCGCGCGCGGCGAAGAACTCCGCCGTGAACAGCTCTTGCGAGCGGCGCACGAAGCGCGAGTGATCATCGGCGCTGTAGGGGTGCGACTGCCGGCGCAGGGCGTTGCCACGCACGTAATGGGCGAAGGATTCATCCCACGCAGCCTCGTCCTCGAGCGCCTTGCCGAGCGCGAACTCGAAGTGCAGGCGGTCCTCGTCCGCTAGATCATCCCGCGCTAGCGCCGCGCGCAGCGCACTCACGTCGGCCGCCGAGAAACGAAAGGTCTTGAGGTTGGCAAGGCTCCACCACGCCTCCCCCAGGGTCGGCTCCATCGCGATGGCGCGTCGATACGCTGCAATGCTGTCAGCCACGCGACCCGTGGTCTTCAAGGAATGGCCGTAGCTCATCCACACCTTCGGCTGCCGAGGAAAATCGCGCAGCGCGGCCTCGTAGATCCGAATGGAGCCGGCGTAGTCGCCGAGATTTGCGAGCACCGCCGCGTGCAGGTTGCGGTAACCGGGATGACGTGGCTCGCCGGCGAGCAGCCGCTCGACCTGCGGCAGGGCCTGCTCGGCTTTGTTCTGGCGATTGAGCACCACAGCATAGTTGTGTCGCGCGGCATCGAAGCTCGGTGCAAGCTCGAGACACCGCTCGAGCAGCTGCTGCGCCTCGCCATAGCGGCGCTGGCGCGCCACCGATTCCGCCAGCATCCGCAGCGCCGCCACATCGGTCGGGTTGCCCGTCAGATGCACGCGGAGCCGCTCCTCCGCGCGCGGCAGCTCGCCCCGGACGAGCGCCGCGGCCGCATCCATCAGCCGCGGATCCTTGTTGGCAGTCTGGAGGAAGCGGGCCCGCGCCTGATCGGCACCGGTCGCATCGCCCAGAGCATCGAGCTGGTCGGCGAGCAGGCGCCAGCCGTCGGGCAAATCGGCCTCGAGCTGCAGTGCGCGCCGCAGCGCTGCGATGGCCTCCGCTGCACGCCCCGCCTCGCCGAGCGCCGCCCCGAGCTCGAGATGCACGGGCGCAGCGCGCGGCTGCTGCGCGGCGAGCGGCTCGAGCACCGCGAGCGCTGCGCGTGTTTGCCCCGCGATTCGCTGGGCAGCCCCGAGAATCAACAGCGCATAGGGATGTGCGGGAACCGACTTGAGGATCTCGCGCGCCTGCTGCCCCGCCAGTCGAGCGTCACGCCCGAGTAGCCGGCGCGCATGCGCAAGCGCCACGTCGAGGGGTCCAACGGGATCGGAGGCGTCAGTCAAAATCGCAAGCGCTGCCGGATGCAAGCCTCAAGCCTCAGGAAGGTCATTATGCCGCTCCGCGCAGCGTCGACCAAGGCGGCCTCGATCGGTCGCGGCCGGGTGCCGCCGCTGTGACGTGTCTCTCGGTGTCCCGCCTGATTCTTTGACCCATTCGCTGGGCACTACGCTCGGGTCGACTACAGTCCTCGTTTGCCTTGCGGCAGATTGGATTCGGGCAGGTGATGCGATGGCTGACAGAGCTATTCCAAATCCGGCTGACACGGCGCTCAACCGCCGCCTGGAGCGACTGGGCATCGACGGCCAAGAGGAGTCGTGGATAGATCGTTACGTGCTGTGCAATCACCTGGTCAGTCCGGGCAACGCACTCCCCCGCCAGAAGTTCGAGGCAACGGCGCGGTTCATTCGCGACCTGGTTGCGCACCGCTGGGCACGCACGAGGCTGGCGCGCGCCGAGGCGCGGCCCAAGCGCGTGCACTACCTGTCAATGGAGTTTCTCCTCGGACGCACGCTGCGCAACAACATGATGAACCTGGCCGCCGAGCCCACCGTGCGCCATGCAATGCAGAAGGAGGGCTGGGATCTGGAGGCCCTCATCCAGGAGGAGCCCGATGCGGGGCTCGGCAACGGCGGCCTCGGCCGCCTCGCCGCGTGCTTCATCGACTCGCTCGCAACGCTGGAGTATCCGGCGATCGGCTACGGGCTGCGGTACGAGTACGGCATCTTTCGCCAGACCATCCAGAACGGCTGGCAGGTCGAGCGGCCCGACAACTGGCTGCGCAATGTGGATCCATGGGAGGTGAAGCGGCCCAACCGCACCTATGAGGTGCCGCTCAACGCCTCGTTCGTGCTGCAGGGTGCGAGCATCACGGTACGGCGCGACCATCCCTCGAGCCTGATCGGCATCGCCTACGATCGACCGGTGGTGGGCTATGGTGCACGTTGCATCAACACGCTGCGACTATGGGCGGCCCTGGCGCCCAACTCGCTCGATTTCGCCGAGTTCTGCCAGGGCGACTTCGCTGGCGCGGTGCTGCAGAGTGTGGCCGCGGAGTCTCTCACCCGGGTGCTGTATCCGGACGATTCGACACTCGCCGGCCGCGCACTGCGCTTCCTGCAGCAGTACTTCCTCGTGAGCTGCTCGCTGCAGGACATCCTGGCGCGCCTGAGCGAGGATGGCACGGCATGGTCGAGCCTGCCCGAGCGGGTGGCAATCCAGATGAACGACACGCATCCGGCGCTCTGTGTCGCCGAGCTCATGCGGCTGCTGCTCGATCAGGCGCGGCTCCCCTGGAACCAAGCCTGGGATCTGACCGTGCGCACGCTCGCCTACACCAACCACACACTGTTGCCCGAAGCGCTCGAGTGCTGGCCCGTGGAGCTCTTCGAGGTTCTGATCCCCCGGCACCTGCAGATCATCTACGAGATCAATCACCGATTTCTCGAGGACGTTCGCCGCCGCTTTGTCGGGGACGAAGGGCGCATCCAGAGGATGAGCCTCATCGAGGAAGGGCCGGTGAGAAAGGTGCGCATGGCACATCTTGCGGTCGTGGGCTCACACAGCACCAACGGCGTGGCCGCCATCCATTCGCAGCTGCTCAAGACGCGAGTGTTGCCCGACTTCGGCGCGATGTTCCCGGAGCGCTTCAACAACAAGACCAATGGCGTGACGCCGCGGCGCTGGCTGCATCAGGCCAATCGACCCTTGTCGGAGCTCATCACGCGCACCATCGGCCCCGCCTGGATCACGGATCTGGCCGAATTGCGCGACCTGCTGCACTTCGTGGACGATGCGGACTTTTGCGAGGAGTTTCGTGCCGCCAAGCGTGCCGCGAAGCTCGCATTCGCGAGCTGGCTCCGGGCGAGCACGGGGCACATCGTTGATCCCCAGGCGATCTTCGAGGGCCACGTCAAGCGCATCCACGAGTACAAGCGCCAGCTGCTGAACGCGTTGCACATCGTCGTGCTGTACAACCGGCTGCGACTGAGCCCGGACCGGGAGCTTACCCCGCACGTCTTTCTGTTCGCCGGCAAGGCGGCCCCCGCGTATCGCCTCGCCAAGCTGATCATCAAGCTCGTCAACAATATCGCCGCAACCCTCGACGCAGATCCGGTGGTGCGGGGGCGGCTGCAGGTGCTGTTCCTGCCGGAATACAACGTCAGCATGGCGGAGCGTCTGATACCCGCGTGCGATGTCTCCCACCAGATCTCGACCGCCGGGTTCGAGGCAAGCGGGACGGGCAACATGAAGTTCATGATGAACGGCGCGCTCACGATCGGTACGCGCGACGGCGCCACGATCGAGATGGCGCAGGAGGCGGGCGCCGAGAATCTGTTCCTGTTCGGCCTGACGGCCCAGCAGGTGTCCGACAGTGCCGGCTGGTACGACCCCAACTGGCACTATGCCCACGAGCCGGAGACGCGGGCCGCTCTCGATCTGATCTTCTCCGATCATTTCAGCCGCGATGAGCCCGGCATATTCGACCCGATCCGCGATGTGCTGCTGCGCGAAGGCGATCGATTTCGGCACCTGGCGGACTTGACGGACTACGCGCGCGCGCACCGGCAGCTCAGCGAGCTTCACGGGGACCCCGAGGCATGGACCCGCAAGGCCATCGTCAACGTCGCCTCCAGCGGCAAGTTCTCGAGCGACCGCACCATCGCGGAATACGCCGATGAGATCTGGGATCTGCAACCCTCCCCGGTGCGCTAGAGGTGGCCGGGCCGCCCCGAGTGCTAGTGGGCGGAATACATCTGCATCACATCGATCCTCAGTGCGGCCTGGCTTTGCGGCCGGCTATAGAACATGTGCCCGCCCGGATATTCCTTCACCTGTATGCGATCCGCCCTGCCCATGAGGGGCATCTGGTCGACGATCAGTACCGAGGCCATGAAGGGACACGACAGGTCGTCCCAGCCATGGGCAATCAGCACGTGCATCTTGGGATCGATGGAGAGCGACTCGCGCAGCTCCGTGACCGAGCCGTGCTCCAGGCCGTTTGCGCTTTTCTCAGCATCCGGAGAGTCCGTCCAGAGATTGTTGACGTCGTAGCTGAGCGCGTTGTAGCGGCCGCCGTACTTCCAGCCGACCGTGTGAGTGATGAAATCCACCATCGCGGTGGTGGTCGGGGCGATGACGCTGTCGAGGATGGGATCGTTGTTGCGCTGGGTGGGTGCGAACGGGAAAGGATCGTAGGACGTCACATTGGAGTCGTAGCGGCTGCCGAGCTTGCCCTCGGACCGGTAGACCTCGCGCAGGTAGGCCTGGGTTTCCAGCCGGCCACCGAGCTCACGAACGAAGGTGGGATCGAGGCCGGAGAGCTCGGTGACGCGCTTGACGATGCGCTCGATCGCCTGCGAGTCGGAGCGGCCTTTCAGTAGATCCTGGACATACTCCGTGCGCGTGTACTCGATGATGTCGGCCATGGCCGCAGCGGTCAATTTACCCTGACGCTCGAGATTGGCGGCCGCAATGCTCGGCAGCGTCAACATCCACGGCAGCGGCGAGAGATCCGCGTTGTTGGAGGCGCCGGGGTCGAGGTACGGTGAGACCAGCACCTCGCCGTTCATCGCCACTCCCAGGCGGGTCTGGAGGTAGTGCGTGATCCGCGGGGCGCGAAAGCCGCCATAGCTCTCGCCGACCAGGTACTTGCGCGCGGTGAGACGCTCGTTCTTGACCAGCCAGTCGTAGATGATGCGGGAGAGGCATTCGACGTCCGACTTCGGGTTATAGAAGCGCTTCTTGGCCTCCTGCTCCGGCACCTGCGCATAGCTGAATCCGGTTCCGACCGGGTCGATGAACACAAGGTCGGTGAAGTCCAGCCAGGTTCCGGGATTGTCGTGCGGGATCGCCGGATCGGACGGGCTGTCGCCCTCGGCCCCGAACTGCACGCGCTTGGGCCCGATGGCTCCGAGATTGAGAAACACGGAGGCGGCGCCCGGGCCGCCGTTCAGTGCGAACGTCACGGGGCGGTTGACCCCCGGGACGATGTAGGCGGTGAACATCACGCTCGCGATCGTCTTGCCCTTCTCATCCAGGACCGGCAAGGAGCCCACCGTCACGTCGTATTTGAGCTCGTGGCCCGCGAGCGAGATGGCCTGATGAACGGTTTTGTCGGCCGGAAACGCCGGCAAGTTGATCTTGTCCTCGGCCTTGGAGTCGGAAGCTTTGGATGAGTCCTGAGCTTGCGCGAAGCTCGCAGGCAGAGCCGCGACACCGCAGGCGAGCATCACCAAGGGGAGCCATCTTGCCGGTATTTTCTTGCGGTGCATGTCCATCACTTTTGAGAGTCCCAGGAGGGCCGCCAGTTTAGGCTGCGGTGCAAATAGGCTTCAAATACATCGGGGGCCAGCTCCGGCGGTGCTACACTCGAGAGGCTTCCCCAGGGGGTCCTGACATGAGAAGAAGAGCTTTCTGCGCTTCCGCGCTTGCGCTCGCGTCGACGAGCGCCACGTCCGTGCGCAACCTGCTGGCTGCCTCGCCCGTCCCGGGCGAGATCCCGGTCGTGCGTGGCGATGGCAAGCAGGGGCTGCTCGCCGCTCGCGAGGTGGTGGACCTCAGGGCGAGCGTGCGCGGTGAAGTGCTCGTGCCCGGCCAGGTCGGATATGACCAGGCGCGCAAGATCTGGAACGGCGCATTCGATCGCAGGCCGGCTCTCATCGTACGCTGCGCCGGTGCGGCGGACGTGACGCAAGCGGTGACGTTCGCCCGCGCGCACAACCTGCTCGTCGCGGTGCGCGGCGGCGGCCACAGCCTCTCCGGCCAGTCGGTTTGCGAGGGCGGCCTGGTGGTCGATCTTTCACCGATGCGCAGCGTGCGTGTCGATCCGATCGCACGCGTTGCGCGCGTGGAGCCCGGAGTGCTGCTCGGCGACCTCGATCGCGAGGCGCAATTCTTCGGCCTGGTCACACCGGCGGGGACGGTCTCCGACACCGGTGCGGCGGGTCTCACGCTCGGCGGCGGTTATGGCCGCCTGACGCGGCGGTTCGGACTCGCCTGCGACAACCTGATCGGCGCCGATGTGATCACGGCCAACGGGCGCTACGTCAGGGCGAGCGAGCAGGAGAATCCCGATCTCCTGTGGGGGCTGCGGGGCGGCGGAGGCAACTTCGGGGTCGTCACCTCGTTCGAGTACCGGCTGCATCCCGTCGCCTCGATGATGTACGGGGGAAGGATGATGTTCTCCCCCGCGGATACTCCCGAGGTTCTGAAGTTCTTCGCCGGGTTCGTCACCGATATACCCGATGAGCTCTACATCGACGGCGCGCTTGCAGTGGTGCCCAAGGTGGGTCGCGTCATGGTGTGTGACGTCTGCTACAGCGGTCCCCTGAACAAGGCCGAGGGCGTGCTCGCTCCCTTGAGACGCTTCCGCAAGCCGCTCCAGGACGCCTTGGCGCCTGCAACCTATGTGACGCTGCAGTCCAGCGGGGATGCGGGCAGCGCTCCTGGGCGTGGCTATTACGAGCGCTCCGGGTTTCTGCGCGGCATCGAGCCCGGCCTGATCGATGCATCACTCGCCATCATGGACGAGCCGAATGCCATCGGCGAGCTCGTCTACTGGCAGCACGGTGGGGCGGTCGCGCGCGTGAAGCGCGAGGCCACCGCGATCTGGCATCGCGACGCCGCGCGATCATTGCTGGTCGACTCCGACTGGGACGATCCCCACGATGCGCGTGCGCGCGACACGGCGATGCACTGGGCACGCGAGGCCTGGCGCAAGCTCGAGCCCTTCACGGACGGGTTCTACGTCAACACTCTCGCGGGCGACGATCCGCATCAGCGCGTGCGCGCGACCTACGGGGGGAACTACCCGCGGCTGGTGCAGTTGAAGGGCAAATACGACCCGACGAACTTCTTTCGCCTGAACGCGAATGTGCCGCCGAGCATCACGGCCTGAAGCTCGCCCCGCGAGGTCGGGGCGTTCGCGGACAAGAACAGTGCGGCGCCGCTTGGAAGCGGCGCCGCACGATCCGGGGAGCTAGAAGAACCAGCCTCCGGCCAGCCAGGCTGCGAAATTGGCGACATCGAGCGTACCCAGACCCGCGGCCGGACTGTAGCCGTTGCGGCCAGAGTAGAACCAGTTGTCACCGTACGCGATGGGATGCACCGCTGCGTGCTGACTCTGCGAATCGGGCGCGGCATAGAACGCGTAGTTCAGCAGCCCCAGGCGTCCGTGCAGATCCTGATTGAGCAGAGCGGCCACGCCGTTGAGCTGCGGTGCCACGAAGCTCGTGCCACCCCAGCCCGGCTCCTCGCCAAACCCGGAGGAGCTCGAGGTGTAAAACACGATGTAGCCCGTCTCTGGATCGGCGTTGAAGGAGACATCAGGCACATTTCGCCCGGGGTAGAAGGCCGGCAACCGGTAGAAGAGCGGGATGCCATCATCCGCGTACGCCGAGCCGGCCTGGAACACCTGATTGGGCTGCGTGAATTGAGTGCCGAAGAGCCCGAACTGATAGAACGGTAGCGGGAAGGTGATGCTCACACCGCCACCGCTGCCGGCGGGGAAGATTCCGCAGCTGTAGATGTCGAGCCCGAGCGCGCTGCAGAGCCCCTCCAGGTAGTCCCAGCCCCAGACCCGCTGGTCAGGAATGTCCACGACGTAGTAGGGGGGCGTGCAGGCCTGATTGAGGCAAAAGTCCAGAATCGCGGGCAAGGTCGTGCCGCCTCCGGAGGTGATCGCCGAATCAGTGCCCGGGTACCCGACGGAGAGCGCCTCGCTGCAGCTGGTGGGCTGCGAGGGGGAGTAAGGGCCCGTGCATCCCAGATCGTGGAATGCCTCATACGCGCCGCCGTCGCCTTGCGCCGTGAACACCGACTGTCCCTGGAGAGCCGCCTCGAGGAGCAGCTCGTGGACCGCCTGGGTGGTGGCTACCGTCCTGCCGGTGAATGGATCGATCACCGGGGTGATCGCACGGTTGTCCCAGTACTCCCATTCACCCCAGCTGATCGACAAGGTATCGGCAACGTTGGATTCGATCGCCGCGGCAAACACGTCCACGAACGCCTGGTTGGTGTTGGGCGCGAGGTAGTCGATGACGTTGGCTGCCGGTGCAATGCCGCCCGATTGCTCGGTGTCGAGAGTGGTCTCGAGCGATCCGGACGCATCGCTCGGCGCCCCAGGCCCGCCATCGATCAGGACGACCGAGATGCGGTTCGGGTTGACGTTCAGCCCGAGCGAGCTCCAGTACGCATAGGCATCACTCGGGGTGAAGTTCGCAAGCGACATGATGCCGATGGTGCGTCCGCGACCGGAGAGGCCTTTGCTGTACAGCGGCTCCACGTCGTAGAGATGGGCGAAATCGGTGACGGTCAGATATTCCGGCGGGTTGTAGGTGTAGCTGCCGCTCGACTGCGTGGGCCTCGGGCGCTGCAGCGCGGGCGGGGCCTGGAGGCTCAAGGGCTTGAAAGCCGGACGGGTATCGAACCCCATAACACCCGACACCAATCCCCCAAGCTCCGCGGGAATCGTCGCGCCGCCGACGGGTGCGCGGTACGAGTATCCCGGTGCATTGCCGTGCGCCGGCACCTGGTAGCTGTGCAGGCTCACGCTGAACGCACGCTCGATGTCGGCGGGCAGGCCCGTGACGTGCAGCGTCGTGGCCGTCACCTGCTGCGCCGTCAGATTGTATTTCGCCAGGCCCGCAATCGCCTGTGCGACCGTCGCGCTGGTCGGCGCGAAGCGCGCCACGAACTGCGCGTGCGTGAGGAACTGCCGGTACTGCCCGTTACCGGGTGTGCTCAGCGACTGCAGCAGCTGCTCGGCTGCCTGGGAGTTCTGGATCGCCAGGGCGACGGTGATCGTGACCGGCGTATGGGCCGAGAGAGTCTCGAGCGCGCCGATGTCGATCGCCTGCGGGGTTTGCGCGGAGGGGTACGGCACCGCAGCTCCGGAATCGGTCGTCGCCGCCGCTGCGGTGAGCGTTGCGACACCTCCGAGCAATGCGAGGCAGGCGGCGCTGAGCGCCGCGGACTTGCGGGTTGGCATGGCTTCCTCCCTTTAGAAGCCGCGCCCTCGAATCCGGCGTGCGTCCCTCACTCGTACGGACGCCTAGCCCGGGACCTCGGGCGCTGATGCTGAATGTGAATGGTCGAACGTTCTTATCTGCGGCGCACGAAGTCTTGTGTTGACGCAGTTGCACCGAATGCAATGACGCTATCGCAGCACACACGTTACGTCAATGCGTGTGCGATCCTCTTCTCGAGGAATCAACCGCCTGGCAATCGCGAGGTACTCACCGAACTTGGGCACTTCGGCGCCTGCGGGATCTGCGCATTCTACATAATCCACCGCAACCTCAAGCGTGGGCGAGAGAATCCGAGCGCCGCTCAGTCCTGAAGAAATCGATATCGCAGATCCCCGAGCGGGTGCCGCTCTACGCGTCCGGCAGAGGCACCCGTGAAGTGCGCGGGGAAGAAGAGCGCGCCGCTGTTGGCGTACTCGCCAAACAGACGCTGTCGTGTGGCGCTCGCCCTCTGCGCGTCCTCGTCCGCGAAGAATGCCGCATCGGGCCGCACGAGCTGGATCGGATGATGAAAGCAATCGCCCGAGAAGATGGCACGCTCTGCGCCGCACTCGGCGATCAAGCAGAGATTGCCGGGTGAGTGGCCACTTGCATCCTCGAGCCACACACCGGCGCCGATCTCGCGATGGACTCGAGTGTCAACATCGATGATGTCCGCCTGGCCGGCCTGAAGGATCGGGGCGACGCTGTCGTCGAAGGCTTCGCGGTGCGTGGCCTCGTGATGTTGGGTGCTGAAGAACTCGAGATCCCTCCTGCCAAAGAGATAGCGGGCGTTGGGAAAGGTCGGAACCCATCTGCCGTCCTGCAGGCGCGTGTTCCAGCCCACGTGGTCGAAATGCAGATGAGTGCACAGGACGAGGTGGATATCCTCGGGGCGAAGACCGCAGCGGTTGAGGTTCTCGAGGTAAGGACTCTGCAGATGGCTCACCGCAGGGAGGCTTCTCTGCTTGTCGTTCCCGCAGCACGTGTCGACGAGGATGTTCGACCCATCGATGCGCAGGACGTAGCTGTGCACGCTGATGCGCATGCCTGCGCGGCCGGGGTCCTCCGCGAGATCCGCATCCCAGTACCAGTTTCTCAAGCGGCTCAGGTCTTGCGCCGTCACGTCCGGCAGTGCCACGGCGAGCGGAATCACCGCATCGCCCTCGTACACCCGCGAGACCCTCAGCCGACCGAGAGTGAGATCTCTCACCGCAAGCTCCTGCGCTTCGCCCGAGCGACAGCGGGGCTCAGGAACCGGTTGACGGCTTCACGAACTTCAGCGTGAAGCGATCCGACTCGCCGATGGCGGCGTACTTCGCGCGATCCTTGTCACGGTTCGCGTACGTGGGGGGTAGAGCCCAGACGCCGCTGGGGTAGTCCTTGGTGTCCTTCGGATTACGATTGACGTCCGATCGTCCGACGAGGCGAAAGCCCACGGACTGGATCAGGTCGATGGCGTACCGCTCCCCCACATACCCCTGCCCGTCCTTGGGAACACTCTGCGGATCGTCGCTGCGATGCTCGACGACTCCCAGGATCCCACCCGGCTTGAGTGCCCGGTATGCCGCAGCGAATACATCCTTGGCGATTCCGGCCCAAACCCAGTTGTGGATGTTGCGAAACGTCAGCACCATGTCCGCCGATCCGTCCGGGGCAATCTGCATCTTGTGGGGTGCGAGGACCGTGACCGCGACCTTTCCAAACACTTCCGGGTGCGCATCGAAGAGGGCGTGCAGCTGACGGTTGTATTCCTGATCTTCAGACTGGGTCGATGCGGGGTCCATCGCTGCGGCGTAGAGCTTGCCGTGCTCCCTCAAGAGCGGCGCGAGGATCTCCGTGTACCATCCGCCGAACGGCCACAGCTCGACCACTGTCATGTCGGGGCGGACGCCGAAGAACGTCAGTGTTTGAACGGGATGCCGATACTTGTCGCGCGCCCGATGCGCGGCGGAGCGAAACGGGCTGTCGACGGCGCGACGGATCGCCCGCTCGGCGCCGGACGTGCCGATGCTCGAGGCTGCAATGCACGAGGATGCGGCCAGCAGACCCATGATGAAGACAGAAGCGATCCGCCGCCGCCGCGGCGGCGCCAGGGTTACCACAGACAGCATCGATGACTCCTCCCTCATGATCATTCGAAAGGCACGGCCTCGTCAGACGCCCAGACGCCGTGGACCTGCACGCTGATCTGAAACGGCAGGATCACGCGCGCGAGCTCCTCCATGCGCACTGCATCCACCACGATGAGCTCGGAGCGCGACTCGGCCAGATTGCAGTAAACCCCGACGAGGTACCCCTCTCCCTCGGAGGCTTGCGCACCTCTCGGGACGAAGCATGCCTCCTGCAGGGTGCCGTCGCTGCCGACGAACAGGGTGTCGAGCTTGCCGCTCGCCATGTGATACCGGCCGAGACAGTTGGTGATCGGAAAGGCTCGGCCCTCGGTGAGCGTCGCATCGAATGGGCGCGTCGGATCCGAGTACCCCATGTATCCATAGCGATAAGGCATGGACGTGAAGCGATCATCGATGCGCGGAAGCCCCCCCGGGGCATTCGGAAACGGCCGCGATTCCTCCCAGCCCTCACGCTTGGAGTTCAGATCCAGCACCCAGCGGCGAATGGTGGACGTGCCGTTCTCCGGCGTCCAGGGAGCGCCGAAACGATTGGGAAAGAACGGGAAGGGGTTTGCATCGGAGACGGCGCCGTCGAGGACCAGATGATTGCCCTCGACCGTGGCATTGAGCGTGTGAACCATCGCGTGCGGAGGCCCCTTGATCCAGCGCGCATCCTTCGCATCGCCATCGCGCGGCAGCACGCACAGATAGCCCGGCAGCCGATGGTCCCAGTACCAGTGGATGTTGCCCTGCGCCAGCCATTCCTTGTCAGTGGTCAGCGGATAGGCGGGCAGCACGACGTGCGTTTGCGTGATCGCCATGTCGTGCATCTCGCTCACGTAGGGGGCCTGGAGACGCACCTCCCGGCGCACGCCGCCGGATCGATCGATGACGTAGACGAAGACATCCGTGGACGCCTCGCCCGTCGCCTCGTAACCGAAGCAGATCATCTCGCCGCTCACCGGATCGATCTTGGGGTGCGCCGTGAAGGTGAGGCTCGAGTACTTGCCGTGGAAGTCCCACTCACCGCGAGTCTCGAGTGTGTGGGGATCGATCTCGTAGGGACGCGCATCCTCCTTGGTGGCGAACAGCCGCCCGGCATGCACGACCGGCGTCGTGTTGGCAACCGTGCTATTGATTGAGCGCACCGCGGGATCATCCGCCCGCCGGTTGCGATAGATTCCAAACAGCTGCCGAGCAGCGCCGCGGTTGGCCAGGTAGCGTGGCGTGCGCACGAAACGGCCGCGGTAATCCACGCGTCCGTTCGAGAAGCGGAACATCGAGATGTAGCCGTCCGCGCTGAAAGGAGCGTCGTGGGGGGACTTCGGCGGGTAGAGCCAGTCACCGCCCAATCGGTAGAACGTTCCGCGCAGGTCGCGCGGGATCTGCCCCTGCACCTCGCAGTCGAAGATCTCGCCCTCGAAGCGCAGCGCCGGGAAGAAGTCACCGGAGAAGTGCTGATCGCTGAATCTTTGGACCATGGTGCTATTCTCGCTGCGTTCGGGAGTGTGCGAAGTAGGGCATGCGTGTGTCCTCGGGCACCGCTAGCGCCGCCTGCAGCAGCGCGAGCGCCTGCTCGGGCTCATCGGCACGCTGGAACAGCTGCAGGTCCGCCGCATCGATCGTCCCGTGGCGCACGAGCGCTTCGAAGTTCAGGATCTCGTTCCAGTAGCTCGAGCCGTAGAGGATAACGGGAATCGGTCGCTCGAGCTTGCGCGTCTGTGCGAGCGTCAGGATCTCGCTGAGCTCATCGAGTGTGCCGAATCCGCCCGGAAAGACGACGAGCCCACGCGCCAGGTGCGCGAACCAGAGCTTGCGCATGAAGAAGTAATGAAACTCGAACGACAGCTCGCGCGTGATGTAGCGGTTGGGACGCTGCTCGGCCGGCAAGCTGATGTTGAATCCGATGGTGCGGCCGCCGGCCTCGGAGGCCCCGCGGTTTGCCGCCTCCATGATGCCCCCGCCACCACCGGAGCACACGACGTAACGGTGCGCGTGCGAGGCTAAACCCTTCGACCACAGCGTCAGGCGCCGAGCAAGATCGCGCGCCGCCTCGTAGTAGCGCGCCATCGGTCCATCGGGGGTGATGCGCGCCGATCCGAAGAACACGATCGTGTCGTGAACGCGCGCTCGCTGCAGGCGCTGCAAGGGCTCGAGGTACTCGGCGATGATGCGCAATGGTCGCGCCTCGTCACTCGAGAGGAAGGCTGGGTTCTCGTAGGCGAGATTCTTATCCGCTGTGTCATTCGCCATGGTCGTGTCCGATCCGTTCGAAGTCGATGAAGCCGCGCTCCACGTCGGTGTGCACGAGGACCACCCGCACGCGATCGCCCACGTCGAGCCCGCGATCCCCCGCGACGAGCTTGCCTTCGACGGTCGGAGACTCGACGCGAACCCACGTGCCGTGCGAGGCAACCCCCGTGACGATAGCATCGAAGCGCGCGCCGATGCGCGAGGCGAGCAGCAGCGCGGCGGCCGATTTGTGCACTTGCCGCTCGACCTTGGCGGCATTGTCTTCCTGCTGCGTGCAGTGCGAGGCGAGCTGCTGCAGCTCCTGCGCCGCGTAGGGCGTGGGGCGGCCCTCGAGCGCTGCCTTGAGGAGGCGCTGCGTGATGAGGTCGGGGAAGCGTCGATTCGGCGCGGTGGAGTGGGTGTAGTCCTCGACCGCGAGCGCGAAGTGGCCCGTGCTCGCTTCCCCGGGCATCTCGAGCGCATATTCGCCACGTCCCAGGAGCTTGACGATGCTCAGCGAAAGATCCGCAAATCGCGCCGGATCGCGCCGCCTGCAGCTGAGGAGAAAATCATTGAGCGCCGCGGCATCGGCCGTCCCCGGGAGCGTCGTCCCAAAATCGGCGGCGAGCGCCACGATGCGGCTCCAGCGCTCGGGTGCACGTAGCACCCGTCGCAGTGAGGGAAGGCCTCGATGCGCCAGAAAGCGCGCGGTCACCCCGTTCGCAGCAACCATGAAGTCCTCGATCAACTCCTTGGCGCGGTTGCCGCGCTCCGGACGCATGTCGAGCAGTTGCTCGCCGGCGAACACCGGCCGAGTCTCGAGCGTCTGCAGCGTGAGTGCACCGTGCTGGTACCGAAGCTGCCTCAGTCTCTGTGCAACCTCGTCCTGAAGACGCAGCACACGATCCAAGCCCTGAACAGCGCTCACGGCCGGCGGCGCCGGGGCGTGCCCTTCGAGCCAAGCGGCCACGCTGTCGTAGGCCAGCTTGGCCCGGTTGACGACCGCTGCACGATAGAGATCAGATGGCCCCAGCACTCCGGTCGCGTCGATCGTCATCTCGATGACGAGTGCAAGGCGCACCTGGCCCGCGGCGAGGGAGGTCAAATCGGTCGAGAGCCTCTCCGGGAGCATCGGAAAGATCTCCCCGGCGGTGTACACCGAGGTGGTGTTGAGGCGCGCATGGTCGTCAAGGGGAGAGCCGCGCGGCACCAGTGCATCCACGTCCGCGATTGCGACCCGGATCCTCACCGACCCATCGGGCAACGGCTCGGCGACCGAGAGCTGGTCCAGGTCCCGTGAGTCGTCGTTGTCGATGGATGCCCAGAGAAGCTGGCGCAGATCCCGGATCCCGGGCCCGTGCTCGACCGACGGTCCCGTGATCGCGCGCAGCTGCGCGAGCGCTTCGGCGCGGAATTCGGGCTGCAGCCCGCGCTCGAGCATCACACGTCGAGCGATCCTTCGAAGAGTCTCCCGGCCGGTGTTGGCTGAGGCTGCCACCGCGTCATGATAATCGATTAACTTCTCGTAATAGTTGTACACAATCTCGAGCCTTGGCCGTTGAGCCCAGCAGTCGTGCCCCAGAAAGACCGCCAACACATGACGAAGTCGATCAGCGCTTCATTCTTGCCGGCACTCGTGCTGCTCGGCGGCTGCGTGGCCGAAGTGGGAGTGCCCGCTCCTCCCCCGCCTCCCCCGGTCGCCTACGTTGCCCCGGCCGCGGCGGTCACCGTCGAGGTGGCACCGCCGGCGCTGCCCGTCTACGTGCAGCCCGCCTGTCCCGTGGCGGGATACATCTGGACGCCGGGTTACTGGGCCTGGGCGCCCGCGGGGTACTACTGGGTGCCCGGCACCTGGGTGCAGCCTCCGCAGTTCGGGGTGCTGTGGACACCGGGATACTGGGGCTTCGTCGGCGGCGTGTACCTCTGGCACGCCGGATACTGGGGGCCGCACGTCGGCTTCTACGGCGGAGTCAATTATGGCTTCGGGTATGGGGGCGTCGGCTACGCGGGCGGCCGCTGGGTCGGCAACTCCTTCGCCTATAACCGGGCCGTCACGAACGTCAATGTGACCGTCGTGCACAACACGTACGACGAGACGGTGATCAACAACGTGACCATCAATCGAGTGAGCTACAACGGTGGCCCCGGTGGGGTCGCCGCCGCACCCACGCAGCAGGAGCGGATGGCCGCGCAGGAAAGGCACATTCCGCCCACTTCCCTGCAGCAGCAGCACGTGCAGCAGGCGGCTGCGAATCCCGCGCTCTTTGCGAAGGCAAACGGTGGGCGTCCGGCCATTGCGGCCACGGCACGTCCGGCCGTCTTCAACGGCGCCGGTGTCGTGCGTGCCCGCGGTGCCACGGCGGCTCCGCCGGCACAGGCGCATACGTTCGACCGGACGACGCCGTCAGCGAATCAATATCAGGCGAGAAACAATGGCGCCTACCAGCCGCCGCGCCACAATGCGCAGGCCGGCGCGCGGCCTCCCAAGAAGCAGCAGGCCAAGCAGAAGCAGAAGCAGAAGAAGCCCGCGAACAAGAATCGCGAGCAAGGCGCCGGCAGCCACTAGCGTCGCGGCAGCGGGCGCTACGGCGGCAACTCACCCGTCATGAGCCAGTGTGCGCATGCGGGGGGGAGCTCGCGTGCGGCACGCATCTCGCAGCGGGCGCTCTCCTCGGGCGTGAGGACACCCTTCCAGCGGCCGTTCGTGCCGTGGTGAAAGAAGCTGCGCGCGCCGCGCTCGAATATCCGCGTGAAGGCCGGCAGCGTCGCCGCGTGCTCGCGCATGTAGTCGATCCGGCAATGAGCGAGCATCGCAGGAAGTGCGCGCTCATCGACCTGGAGGCCGAGGAAAGCCGCGATCCTGCGCATCTGTCCGGCTAGCTCGGCGATGATCTTCGCATGATGCAGCAGCAGCACGTTCGGCCGGTGCCGCTGCTCCCACCAGCCTCGCACGTGTGCCCAGAACGGCTCGTTGAGCGTGAAGCCCGGCAGCTCGTCGTGCTCGAGCCAGTGCAGGTAGTAGTCGCGGACGGAGCCCTGGCAAGGCCTGACGAGCGGGCCCGTACCCCCTGAGCTGTTGAAGCTCTCGATGCTGCCCGGGGTGAGGGATGCGTGGTGATTGTAGGCGCTCCAGACCACATCCCGCGGGTCGCGCCCCACGTACAGATACCGGGCATCCTCGGAGAACACCAGCGCGTCGAACGGCAGGTGTGTCTTGAGCACACGAGGATCGGGAAGCGCTCGCACTGCCGCGATCATCTTCTCCCTGGGCGCGAACGGGAGCGCCTCCACCCATGGCGCCTTCACCCCCACGCCGGCTGTGCCGCCGGAGAGCAGCTGCGCGACCATCTGCACCAGCAGCGTCGTGCCGGACTTGCCCCAGCTTGCGACGATGATGTCGCTCGCACGCAACGCAAGCTCGTTCCAGCGTGTGGAGTCAATGATTCGGGTGCGGACTTCGCGCTCTTTCATGGGTCTGTCATGCCGTCCTTAGCCGCATCGTAACGGGCTTTGCGCAGTTTCACGTAGCCATTCGCCGGGTATACACGCAAGGCTGCCTATTGCGTTTCGATGGCAAGAGGACAATCCTCGCATCGTCCTGAAACCTGAAGAGGTCTGTATGGCCGGCTTGCCTTCACGTACCCGGATCGCCCTGGTTTGCGGTATCACATGCCTTGCGCTGAGCGCCTGTGTGGTCACTCCGGCCCCCGGTGGGTTCTACGTCGGGCCGGCCGTCGCCGCCCCTCCGCCACCGGCGCAGGCGGAGTACTACGGAGCCCCGCCTGCCGTGGGCTACGTCTGGATTGGGGGCTACTGGAACTGGGTGGGCGGCCGCTACGTGTGGGTCGGAGGGCACTGGGCGCCGCCGCATCCGGGGTACCGCTGGGAAGCGCGCCGCTGGGTGCGCACGCCGGGCGGATGGCGCATGGCGGGCGGTCGCTGGGTACCGAGGTAAGAAACTGAGCCACGCTGGCGCTGGACGGTCTGCAAGCTTGGGATGAGCGAGGCACCCCCGACTTCTCGGCGGCGCGAGCGGGGACGCGCCGCTCGCAGCACCGGTCCGGCGCTCACGCCCCTCCCCAAGCTCGTGAACCCATGGCCGCCGCTCGAGATCCTCACGGCCGAGCAGGTCGAGCGGATCCTCGCTGCTGCTTTCAGGGTTCTCGAGGAAGCGGGCATCGAGATTCGCAGTGCCGCCGCACGCGAGGTGTATCGGCGCGCCGGCGCGCTCGTCGATGAGGCCACCCAGCTCGTCCGCCTCGGCCGCGATGTCCTCGAGTCGCACCTGGCACTGGCGCCCCAGCGCTTCGTGCTGCATGCGCGCAACGCCAACCGCCACCTCCACGTCGGAGACAACGTCGTCAACTTCGGCCCGGTCACCGGTGCGCCGCACATCAACGACCGCGAAGGAGGACGGCGCTACGGCGACATCGAGGCCTTTCGCAACATCCTGCGCCTGACTCACGCGCTCGGCATCCTGCACTGGCAGGGCGGTATCGTCGTGGAGCCGGTTGATCTGCCCGTGGCCACGAGGCATCTGGCCATGTACCAGGCTCACATTCAGTGCTCCGACATCGTGTGGGCGGCGCGCGGCATCGGAGGTGTGCAGGCCCGCGATGCGATCGCGATGTCGGCGATCGAGCACGGGTGCACCATCGAGGCACTGGCATCGCATCCGACGCTGATGTCGGTGACCAACGTCAACTCCCCGCGACGTGTGGACGAGGAGATCCTCGACAACATCATGATCATGGCGCGCCACGGGCAGTGCGTGGTGATCACGCCGTTCACTCTGATGGGTGCCATGGCGCCGGTCACGCTCGCCGGTGCCCTGGTGCAACAGACCGCCGAGGCCTTGAGCATCGTTGCGCTCTGCCAGATGCTGCGTCCGGGCTCGCCTTGCGTCCTGGGAGGCTTCACCTCCAATGTCGACATGCGCACCGGATCCCCCGCGTTCGGCACGCCCGAGTACGTCCATGCCGTGCTCGCCGCGGCACAGATCGGCCGCCGCTTGAAGCTTCCGGTGCGCACCAGCGCAGTGAACGCCTCGCCCGTCGTGGATGCGCAGTCGACCTACGAGACGGCATTCTCGCTGCAAGCGGCCATCGCAAGTCACAGTCACCTCATCAATCATGCGGCGGGGTGGCTCGAGGGGGGACTCTCCGCATCTCTCGAGAAGATCATCGTCGATGCCGAGTTGCTCAGGAACTGGGCGGAGTTTCTCAAGCCGGTGAGCTTCGATGAGGATGACCTGGCGGTCGAGGCGATCAAGGGCGTCGCCGCCGGCGGGCATTTCTTCGGTGAGTCGCACACGCTCGCACGTTACGAGCGCGCATTCTATCGGCCGCTTCTCTCGGATTGGTCGAACTTCGAGAGCTGGAGGGATGCGGGCAGTCGCAACGCCACCGAGCGGGCGACCGGCATCTGGAAGAAGGTGCTCGCCGAATACGTGCCGCCGCCGCTCGATCCGGCCATCAAGGAAGCGATCGACGATTACGTCATCCGGCGGACCCGCGAACTGAGCAGCGCGCCCTGACGCTCGATGAGCGAGTGGATCGCCAATGCGCGCATGTACGCAGTCACTCGCCCGCTCGAGGAGGTCTGGCGCACGCTCCTGCAGCGCATCGCGGAGGACGCCGGTGTCGCGCTCACATACGTACCCTATCCCGCGCCCGCGCCGCTGGAGTTGCTCTGGACTCGCTCCGACCTCGGCGCGGTGCTCATGTGCGGATACGCGATCGCGCTGCAGATCGCACCTGTCATCCCGATCGCTGCGCCCATTCCGCGAGCTTCGTGGGCCGCGGGCCGGGCCGTTTACCGCTCCGACCTGATCGTGCGCGACTCCGCGCCGTACCTGCGTCTGGAGGACACCTTCGGCGCGCGCGCGGGATGGACGGTCAGTCATTCCCACTCGGGCTTCAACGCCTTCCGTCACCATCTGCTCGGGTTCCGTACGCCGGAGAGGCCCAAGCTCTATCGGGAGATGCTCGGCAACCTCGTCACTGCGAGAAATGTGCTCGACAGCGTGCGCGACGGACGCATCGATGTGGGGCCGCTCGATGCGTACTGGCACCTGCTCATCGCGCATCACGCGCCCGAGCTGGTCGCAGGCGTGCGCACACTCGCATCGACCGCGCTTGCTCCGATGCCGCCGTTTGTCGCCGCGGCAGGAGCGCCCGAGGCGATGGTCAGGCGGCTGCGGACGGCTTTCCTGCGCGCATCCGGGCGCCCGTGGTTTGCGCCGCTTGCGGAGCCCCTGCTGCTCGAGGGATTCAGCGCGGCGAGCGAGGCGGACTTCGCGCCACTGGCCGAATGGGACCGAGCCGCGAGGGCTCGAGGCTTCGATCAACCTGCCTGAGTCAGGTCCCGCGAGCCGGTACGCGCCCCGTCGGATGGGTCATCACGTCGTGGACGCGAAACAGATAGCGGCGCGCCACATCGAAGTACGTCGAGTAGACCAGGCCGCCGCTCAAGGCGAGCAAGCGCTCACGCTCGCGCCGGTACAGCGCAGCGCAGCGATACCAGGGGACGCCGGGTGATTCGTGATGCAGCAGGTGCAGATTGTTGAACAGAAAGAGCGGCCCCAGGATCCACGAGCGCTCGACGGTTGCGATGCGCTGCGGAACCGCCGGACTTGCGCGATGCTCGGCGAAGGAGCGAATGAGCTGAATCGCATTGGCAGGAACCACCATGGCCACGAAGTAGAGCCACAGCGGAATGCCGCACACGAGCGTCAGCCAGAGAACGATCGGAACGCACCAGATGAGATGCTCGAGCCAGGCGGTGCGCACACCCGGCTCGCCGCGCAAAGCCGCGCGCAGGTCGATCCAGATGGAAAGCCAGATCCGCCAGATCGAGCCGATCAGGATCCGCCCGGCGAGAGTGTGCTCGGCACGCACGAACGCGCGGCGAACCGGACTCAGGCGTGCCCACTGCTCGGGCTCCCAGTAGAACGACTCGGGATCGTCGACGGGATCGGTCAGCCGCTCGTCACGATGATGGGCGTGGTGGGTCTGCCGATAGCGGTCGTAGGGCATCCACAACGACAGCGGGACCATCCCAAACAATCGATTGAGCTTTCTCCAGCGCGTGGGATGGCCGTGCACGATCTCGTGCTGCAGCGAGCTGTGCAGCGTGATCAACAGCGCAGCCAGGGGCGCCACCAGGACGAGCGACCAGTCCTTGTACTCGCGCGTGATGGCGAGCCACCCGGCGTAGGTCGCAAAGATGAGAAGAAGCGTAGGGAACTCGACGGGCGGTACCGGGGAGGTGCGAGGTCGCGGATAGTCGTTACTGACGGAGCTCATGAGCCTCGGAAGTTATGGTTGATCGCCCCACGTCGCAGTATGGAATAAAGCTCTGCTACGGCCTACGTTAGCATGTTAGTGGATCTCTGCATCGCACCCCATGACTTAAGTCGCTGTTTCTCATTCGGAGCGCACCGTCCCGCAAATCCGCCGCTCGAGCACCACCATCCCATCATAGAGGAGGATGGCCATCAGCCCGGTCGCAAGGCCCCCTTGCAACACGAACGCGGTGTTGCTGGACAGCAGGCCGGCGATGATCACCTCCCCCAGGCCCTTGGCCGCCACGGTGGAGCCGAGCGTCGCGGTCCCCACGTTGATGACGAGGGACAGGCGGACCCCCTCAAGGATGAGCGGCATCGCCAACGGCAACTCGACCGAGAAGAGCCTCTGGCGTGCACTCATCCCCATCCCGCTCGCAGCCTCGAGCACCGCCGGCGGACAGGTCTGGAGGCCGACGATCGTATTCTCGAAGATCGGCAGCAGACCATACGCAAAGAGCGCAATGAGCGTGGGCACCTCCCCGAAGCCGACCAGCGGGACGGTGATGGCGAGCACGGCGACCGGGGGGAAGGTCTGGCCGATATTCACGAGGGCACGCGAGAGCGGCAGGAATTCCGCACCGCTCTGCCGGGTGACCAGGATGCCGAGCCCCGCCGCGACCAGGGTACTGGCTGCTGCGGCGCAGCATACGGTGGCCAGGTGCCACAGAGCGAGCATCAGCAGATTGCCTTGGTCGTAGATGGCCGGGGCGCCCGGGGGGGCGAGCGGCGCGAACAGCGGCGCAAAGCTCTGCGGTGTAATGAGAAATGCCGCCAGAACCGCGAGCACTGCAAGGCGCAGCAGTGCCGCCGCAGCGCTTGCCATCAAGTGGGCCGCCCGCGGGCGAGAATCGCGGCGACCGTGAGATGCCCGCGCAGCTTTCCCTCGGCATCGACGACCACGGCGGACTCCGCGCCGCCCCATAGAAGCACCGACAGCGCATCGCGCAGGGAAGCCGTTGCCGCGACGGTTGGGCCCTGCGCCGTGCCCGGCAATGCCGCCTCGCCCGCCGTGGTGAGCGAGAGCAGCCGAATGGCGCGGTCGGCCAGTCCCGTCATGCGCGACACGAACGGATCGGCCGGATGGGTGAGCAGGGCAGCGGGCTTGTCGTATTGCAGGATTCTCCCCTGGCTCATCACGGCGACCTGCCCGGCCAGGCGGAAGGCCTCATCCATGTCGTGCGTGACCAGCACGATCGTCGTGCCGAAGCGCCGCTGAATGCCCAGCAGCTCCTCGTGGGCTTTCCCGCGGGTGATCGGATCGATCGCGCCGAAGGGCTCATCCATCAGCAGCACCGCAGGCTCGGCTGCCAGAGCGCGTGCGATCCCGACCCGCTGCTGCTGTCCTCCCGAGAGCTGATGCGGCAGCGCATCGGTGAATCGGGCGGGGTCGAGCTGGAAGAGCTCGAGCAGCTCGCGGACGCGGGTGCGCATGCGCGCCTTGTCCCAGCCGAGAAGTCGCGGCACGGTCGCGATGTTCTCGGCGACCGTGCGATGAGGGAACAGTCCGTGACCCTGGATGACGTATCCGATCCGTCGCCGCAAGAGATGCGCGGGCTCGAGTGTCGTGTCGCGCCCATCGATGAGCACCCGCCCGCTCGTCGGCTCGACCAGGCGGTTGATCATCCGTAGCAGGGTCGACTTGCCCGAGCCCGAGGTACCGACCATCACGGTGATGCAGTTGCGAGGGATCGTCAGGGACACCTGGTCCACGACCGTGACTTCCCCGTACTGCTTGGTGAGGCTCTCGACGACGATCATGCGCGTGTCCGGCTGACCACCTCGACGACCGCATCGAGCACCACCGCGGCCGAGAACGCGAGCGCCACCGTCGGAATCGCCCCGAGCAGGACCAGATCGATTGCGGTTTGCCCGATTCCCTGAAAGACGAAGATTCCAAGACCGCCGCCCCCGATGAGCGCGGCGATGGTCACGAGTCCGATGTTCTGCACGAGCACGATGCGGATTCCGGTGAGAATGACGGGCAGAGCGAGCGCGAGCTCGACCCTGGTCAGGATCTGCCAGCGTGTCATCCCCATGCCGCGCGCGGCCTCGACCGCCGCCGGGGATACACGCCTGAGGCCGGTGACCGTGTTGGCGACGATGGGAAGCAACGCATACAGGAAGAGCGCGAGCGCGGCAGGAGCCGCGCCGATTCCGCTGATGCCGATCGCTGCGGCGAGAGGGACTGCGGCTGCGAGCGCCCCGAGTGGCACCATCAGGATGCCGAACAGCGCGAGCGAGGGAATGGTCTCGATGAGATTGAGCGTGCCCAGGATGCCGGATCGAAGGCGCGGCACGCGGTGGCACAGAACCCCCAGGGGAAGTCCCACCAGCACGGCACCGGCAACCGAGCCCAGGGCGAGCTCGACATGCTGGCGGGCCTCGCGCCCAAACCGATCGGCATTCACCGCGTACTCGCGCATGATGGAAAGATTGTCGAAGGCGCCGTGCGAAAGCGCAGCGACGACGACCCCGATGAAGAGCGCGAGCAACGCAACGCGCAGGCCCGGGCCGGGGCGCAGTCGCGTGATCGCATCGGTCAGCATCAAGGTGAGAGCCAGCAGCAGCACCCAGAACCCCATGCCCGCGGCAACGCGCACGACCTTGTTTCCGGGCGGCGTGAGACTGCTGGCGGCGGCTGCAACGGCGATCGCCACCGCAACCAGGCCGACGAGCGCGGCCGCGAGCCGCAAGCGTGCACTTGCGACGAGGATCGCAACCAGTGCGACCGCCACCAGGATTCCCACCACCTCGAGCCCCTGCGGACCGGGCAGCACTTGCAGCAGCCCACGCGGGTCACCGGGAACGATGCGGTTGGCTTTGAGGTCCACGAACGGCAAGAAGACGAGCGCGACGACGCCCGCGGCCGAGAGAAGCGCGCCCAGCCGGTCGGGCCCATGGCTGCGCAGCGCGGGGCTCACCTGAGCAACCCCTTGGCCTTGAGGTAATCCGCCGCAACGGACTCGGTGGACTCTCCGTCCACCTGCACGCGCTCGTTGAGCTGCTGCAGAGTGGCCCGGTCGAGACTCTCCATGATCGGCTTCACCAGAGTTGCGATCTGCGGATAGGCGGCCAGCACCGCGGCGCGAATCGTGGGCACGGGCGCGTAGACCGGCTGGTCGTGCCGGTCGTCCTCGAGCACGCGCAGGTTTGCGGCAACGATGCCGCCGTCGGTGCCGTAGACCATGGCCGTATTGGTGCCGTTCGTGCCGGCCGCGGCGGCCCTGATCGTCGCGGCGGTCTCCCCGCCGGCGAGCACGATGAGCTGGACGGACTTGAGGGTAAAGCCGTACGTCCTTTCCAGCGAGCGCAGCGTTCCGGCGTTGGCGAACTCCGCCGAGCAGGCGAGTACGACCTTGCCTCCTTCCCTGACCCACCTCGCAAAGTCGCTCATGGTGCGCAGGTGATAGGTCCTGGCCGTGTCGTCCCGGACCGCGAGTGCCCAGGCATTACTGGCCGGGGCGGGCGTCAACCACACGATCCGGTTCGCCGCATAGTCGAGCCGGGCGCCGAGCTCGTAGCCCTTGCGCAGATCCTTCCAGGCCGGGTTGGTCGGAATGTTGAAAAAGAGCCCCGCGTTTGCGGTGTACTCGACGTACAGATCGATGGCTCCGGAGAGCAGTGCCTTGCGAACCACCGGCGTCGCACCGAGCCTCATCCGGTCCACCGTTTGAATACCATGCGCCGCGAGCACCAGGCGGATCATCTCACCGATCATCGCCGATTCGTCGGAGAGCTTCGAGGAGACCACCACGGGCGCCCGCGCCGGAGAGGCCGGAACGGCAGTGGGCTTCGAGGCTGCCGCCAGGGCCGCTTGCATCGACCAGGCAAGGGCGAGCCCCGCAGCGAGACACACGGACCTGGGAGTTTTCATTCGCCGCCTATTATGATGGCGGGGCAAGAGAACTTGGATGCCGAGATCAGACCCTTTCCGTGCGGGCGTGCGGGGAATATCGAGCGGACGCTACTCCGGCTGGCGGCTGCTTCTCGAGGGCCTCACCGGGCAGCGGGGCTGGTCGCGCGCCTGGAGCAAGGCGACGCCGCGCACGCGCTACCGCGTGGTCATCGTGGGCGGCGGAGGCCACGGGCTTGCCACCGCATTCTATCTTGCAACCGAGTACGGGATCAGCGACGTGGCGGTGCTCGAGAGGGGACCGATCGGCCTGGGCAACGTCGGGCGCAACACGACGATCATCCGCTCGAACTATTTTCTGCCCGACAATATCCGCTTCTACGAGTTCTCGCTGAAGCTGTGGGAAGGGCTCGAGCGAGCCCTCAATTTCAACGCGATGGTCAGCCAGCGCGGCACTCTCAACCTCTTCCACACCGAGGCACAGCGCGACCTCTTCACCCGCCGGGCGAACATGATGCGGCTGCTGGGCGCCGATGCGGAGCAATTGAGCCGCGAGGCGGTGAAGGAGCTCGTGCCGCTCGTGGACCTCGACAACGGTCGCTATCCGATCCTCGGAGGATTCCTGCAGAGGCGCGGCGGGACGGTACGGCACGATGCGGTCGCCTGGGGCTACGCGCGCGCAGCCTCGCAGGCGGGCGTCGATATCGTCGAGCACTGCGAGGTGACCGGCATCCAGCGCGAGGGGAACCGGGTGGTGGGGGTCGAAACAACGAGCGGCCCGATCGCCGCCGACACGGTGTGCCTGGCGGTCGCCGGCCACTCCTCACGCCTCGCGGCGATGGCGGGCCTGCGCCTGCCGATCGAAAGCCATGTGCTGCAGGCGTTCGTGAGCGAGGCGGTGAAGCCGATCCTCGATGTCGTCATGACCTACGGCGCTGGACACTTCTACGTCAGCCAGTCCGACAAGGGCGGCCTGGTGTTCGGCGGGGCCATCGATGGGTATAACTCCTACGCCCAGCGCGGCACCCTGCCCATGGCGGAGGAGGTCGCGGCGGCGGCGGTGACCCTGATGCCGGGAGTCGCGCGGCTGAAGGTGCTGCGGCAGTGGGGCGGAGTGATGGATATGACGATGGACGGCTCGCCGATCATCTCCAAGACCCCGCTCGAAGGCCTGATTCTGAACGGCGGCTGGTGCTACGGAGGCTTCAAGGCCATTCCGGCCGGCGGCATGACCACCGCGCATCTCATTGCGCACGATGCTCCACACCCGGTGGCGGCGCATCTGAGTCTCGACCGCTTCGCTCGCGGGTGCACGTTCGATGAGCGCGGTGCCGGTCCGTTTCCTTACGCGCACTAGGCACGAGGGACGATGCTTCGCATTCGATGCCCCTGGTGCGGCGAGCGCGACGAGACGGAGTTTCGCTACCGCGGCGATGCCTGGCGGCCCCGGCCTGCAGCGGATGCTGCGCTCGCCGAGATCAGTGCCTACGTTTACGAGCGCCTGAATCCGCACGGCTGGCATCAGGAGTGGTGGCTGCACGTGGGAGGCTGTCGCAGGCTCCTGCGAGTCGTGCGTCACACGGTGACGCACGAGATTCACTGGGTGGGGGCGCCACAAGAGCAGCCCGCAATGCCATCGCAGGGGCAGCCCTGATGCGAGGTCCCGCCCGCGTCGCCCGTGGTCTGCTCACCGCCTCGGGCCGTCCGATCGGCTTTCGGTTCGATGGACGTCGCCTGCAGGGCCTTGCGGGTGACACGCTCGCCGCGGCGCTGCTCGCCAACGGCGTCCGGCTGGTCGGCCGCAGCTTCAAGTATCACCGACCTCGCGGGATCGTCACTGCCGGGCCCGAGGAGCCGTGCGCGCTGGTCGATGTGATCGGCGCGCAAGGTCGCGAGCCGAACCATCCCGCAACCACATTGCTGCTGCGGGAGGGTCTGGTCGCCGAAAGCCAGAATCGCCGGCCATCGCTGCGCTTCGATCTCATGGCGCTCAACGATCTGGTGGGCCGCTTCCTGCCGGCGGGTTTTTATTACAAGACGTTCATGGCGCCGGAGGGGGCTTGGGAGCGGCTCTACGAGCCGCTCATCCGCGGCGCTGCAGGACTCGGGCGGCTTTCTGCTGTGGTGGGCGATCACGCCGAGCCCGCCGAGACCGTGCACGAGCATGCCGATGTGCTGGTGGTGGGAGCAGGGGTTGCGGGCCTCCAGGCGGCGTACGTTCTGGGGGCGAGTGGCCTCAGGGTCATGTTGCTCGAGCAGGATGTCGTGCTCGGCGGGGGTGCGCTGCTCGATGCGCGCTGGACCGCCTGGCGCGAGCAGACCTGCGCCCAGCTCGCGAAGCTTGCAGAGGTCTGCTGCCACACCGCGACCACGGTGCTGGGCGCTTACGGCCAGGGAGTCTTCGCCGCGCTGCAGTCTCTGTCGCCCGAGGAGTCGGTCCGATTCGGTGGCTTGCGGGAGCGACTGCGCATCATCCGTTGCCGCCGCGTGGTGCTTGCAACCGGTGCGCTCGAGCGGCTGATCGCCCTCCCCGGGAACGATGTTCCCGGGGTGATGCTGGCCGGCGCCGCACTCAAATATCTCAGGCGCTACGGCATAGCGGTGGGTCGTCGTCCCGCCTTCTTCCTCAACAATGACGAGGCCTACGAGTCCGTGTTCGCACTGATCGGCGCCGGGGTTCGTTGCGCGGTGGTGGTCGATCCCCGCGCGAGCTCGCCCGCTTTCGAGCGGGCGGCTACCCTGGGCGTCGACGTGCACGCCGGTGCGACGATCGATGCGGTGCTCGGCCGGCGCTCGGTGCGTGCGGTCAAGGTGCTCGAGGGAAACGGACATCGCCGGGAGATCCGCTGCGACTCACTGCTGCTCTCGGGTGGATATTCCCCGGCGACCTCGCTCGCGAGCCAGCTCGGGGCAGGCCTTCGGTGGGAGGACAGGATCGCAGCCTTCATCCAGGATCTGCCCGATGCAACCGGGCAGGTGGTCGGCGCGGCGCGTGGGGTGTTCGGCCTTGCCGCGGCGGTGCGCGATTCGGAGCGAGCGGCCCGTGCGATCGCGGCTGGGCTCGGGCGAGCGGCGGGCGATGCGGGCCCCGGGCCTGGGGCGGCGCTTCCAAGCGATGCTGCGGGAGCGCCGATCGCTCCCATCTGGGAGATTCGTGGCGAGGGCAAGGCGTTCGTCGACCTGCAAAACGATGTGACGGCCGCAGACATCCGGCTGGCGCATCGCGAGGGCTACGAGCATCTCGAGCACATGAAGCGCTACACGACCCACAGCATGGCGACCGATCAGGGCCGGATCGGCGGACTCGTGGGCAGCGCCATTCTGGCAGAGGCGCGTGGAGTCCCCGTCTCGCAGGTCGGGCGGCCGAATCCGCGTCCCTTCACCGAGCCCGTCCCGTTCGCCACGCTCGCGGGCGGGGAGGTTCGCGAGCATTTCAAGCCCAAGCGCCGCTTGCCGCTGCATGAGTGGCACGTTGCGGCGGGGGCCACATTCGTGGCGAGCGGTCTTTGGCTGCGCCCGCTGGTCTACTCGCGCGACTCGGGCTGGGAGCCCGTGCTGCAAGAGGCCCGTGCGGTGCGCCGCGGTGTGGGGATCACCGATGTGTCGACGCTGGGGAAGATCGACGTGCAGGGGCCCGATGCGGCGCGCTTCCTCGACTTCATCTACGCGAACACATTCTCGACGCTGCCGATCGGTCGGGCCCGCTACGGGATCATGCTGCGCGAGGATGGCATGCTGCTCGATGATGGGACCACCTCGCGGCTGGGGCCGGAGCACTTCCTGGTCACCACCACGACGGTGAATGCCGCGGCAGTGCTCGAGCACATGGAGTTTCACCTCCAGGCGAGCTGTCCGGGGCTCGATGTGATCCTCACCGACGTGGGCGATCAGTGGGCGCAGTTCGCCGTGGCAGGGCCGCGCTCGCGCGAGGTTCTCGCGCGCGTCGTCGAGGGCCTCGATCCGAGCAACGACCGCTTCTCGTTCATGGCGGCTGCAGCGGCCCGCGTCGCGGGCATTGCCGGCCGGGTGTTTCGCATCTCCTTCTCCGGCGAGCTCGCCTACGAGGTGGCGGTTCCCGCAAGCCACGCCGGCGCTGCCTGGACGGCCCTTCTCGAGGCCGGGCGATCGCTCGGCATCGTGCCCTACGGTCTGGATGCGCTGAACACCTTGCGAATCGAGAAGGGTCACATCACGAGTGCCGAGCTCAACGGCAACACGAGCGCGCAGGACCTCGGCTTCGAGCGCATGCTGAAGAGGCAGGGGGACTTCATCGGGAGAGCGCTCTCGCAGCCCGCCGCGCGCGGGCCCGCGGATCGCCTGCAGCTCGTCGGAGTGCGTCCGCTCGATCGCTCCAGGCGGCTGCGCAATGGCACGGTCCTCGTGGATCCCCAGGCGCGCTCCACCCTTCTGGGCTACGTGACCTCCTGCACCCCTTCGGTCGAGCTCGAGGGCTGGGTCGGCCTTGCATTGCTCGCGGCAGGCCGGCAGCGTATCGGCCAGCGACTGCTGGGGAGCTCCCCGTTGCACGATGAGACCACCGACATCGAGATCTCGAGCCCACACTGGATCGATCCGGAGAACGCCCGTGTCCGGGGATGAGGCCGTTGCGCTCGGCTCCTGCAGCCTCGACATCGTGGAGATCGCCGCGCTGCGCGGGCGCGCCGGGGCTCTCGAGCGCATCGCTCAAGATCGCGGCGTGCAGCTTCCACCGCTCGGGCACGCATCCATCGCGCGCGAGGCCATAGCGCTTGCCGTGCGTCCCGAGCGCTGGCTGATTCTCACCCCGCCCGCGGCAGCCGGCACTGCAGCCGAGGCGTGGGGCCCGGCTTGCTCCGGGGTCGCCACGGCGGTCGATCTGTCCTGTGGACTTGCCGCGCTGCATGTGGTCGGCTCCGCCGTGCCCCAGGTGCTGGCCAGAGGGTGCCGGCTCGATCTGCACCCGCAGGCATTTCCGGCGCAACGGACTGCGGCCACGATGATGGCGCAGGTTTCGGTCATCCTCGCCGCACTTCACTCCGGATGGCTGCTGCTCACGCCATCCACCACGGCGCGCCACTTCCAGGAGTGGCTCGCCTCCGCCGCGCGGCCCTTCGGGTTGAGAGCGCTTGCCGGCCTCACGATTTTCGAGAGGGCTTCATGAAGAATTCCGCGCGCGCCGTGGTGATCGGGGGAGGGGTGGTCGGAGCGAGCGTGCTCTATCACCTCGCGAAGATCGGCTGGAGCGATGTGCTGCTGCTCGAGAAGAGCGAGCTCACCTCCGGGTCGACCTGGCATGCGGCCGGTGGCATGCATACGTTCAACGGCGAGGCGAACATCTCGCGCCTGCAGAAGTACACCATCGACCTGTATCGCGAGATCGAGGCGCTCTCGGGGCAATCCTGCGGCCTGCATCCCAACGGGGGGTTGATGCTCGCTGCAACCCAAGGCGAGCTCGACAGCCTGAAGCTCATCTGCTCGCGAGCGCGCTACCTCGGGATGCACACCGAGATGGTCTCGCTCGAGGAAGCGAAGCGGCTGAATCCGCTCGTCGATACCAGCTACTTCATCGGTGCGCTGTGGCGCACCGATGGGGGTCACTGCGATCCCTCGGGCACGACTCACGCCTATGTCAAGGCTGCCCAGAGGCTCGGGGCCTCCGTCGAGCGCTTCACCCGCGTGCTGTCGCTTGCCGCGCGGCGCGACGGAACCTGGGACGTGGTCACCGACAAGGGCACGGTCCACGCCGAGCACGTCGTGAACTGCGCGGGCCTCTGGGCGCGCGAGATCGGGCGCATGGTCGGCATCGAGCTGCCGGTGCTCGCCATGGAGCACCACTACCTCCTGACGGAGGACATCCCCGAGCTCCAGGGACGCGAGCGCGAGTTCGTCAACACCACCGACTATTCGGGCGAGATCTATCTTCGCCAGGAGCGCCGTGGCGCGCTGATCGGAACGTACGAGCCGCACGGGGTGGTGTGGTCGCCGGTGGCGACCCCGGATGACTTCTCCATGCAGCTCCTGCCCGATGACTTCGAGCGGCTCGCGCCCTACTTCGAGGTCGGCTTCGAGCATTTCCCGGCGCTCGGCCGGGTGGGAATCAAGAAGGCGATCAACGGTCCGTTCACCTTCGCTCCCGACGGTAATCCACTGGTGGGACCGGTGCGTGGCCTCAAGAACTTCTGGGTCGCCTGCGCAGTGATGGCCGGCTTCAGCCAGGGCGGGGGCATCGGCTTGGTGCTGTCGCGGTGGATGGCCGAGAACGATCCGGGCCAGGACATCATCTCCATGGATGTGGCGCGCTTCGGCGCCTTCGCCACGCCCAAGTACACCTCGCTCAAGGTGCCCGAGAACTATGCGCGGCGTTTCCGGCTGGCCTATCCGAACGAGGAGCTTCCTGCAGCCCGCCCGGTGCGCCGCTCGCCGATCTACGATCAGCTGCGCGCAGCCGGTGCGGTGATGGGCGCGAACTTCGGGCTCGAGCACGCCCTGTGGTTCGCCCCGCCCGGCGTCCCACCGCTCGAGACCCCGACCTATCGTCGCTCGGAAGCCTTCCCCGTCGTGCGTGCCGAATGCCAGGCCGTGCGAGCAGCCGTGGGTCTCTACGAGACGACCAACTACGGGAAATACGAGGTCGTCGGCAGGGGGGCGCGCGCCTGGCTCGATCGGGTGCTTGCATCGCGCATTCCGCGGCTGGGCCGCATTGCCCTCGCTCCCATGCTCGGTCCCGCGGGGCGAATCATCGGCGACTTCTCGGTCGCCTGTCTCGCCGAGGACCGCTTCATGATCGTGGGATCGGGCTTCGCCGAGGAGTTTCATTTGCGCTGGTTCTGGGCCTCCGACCCACCCCCCGAGGTATTCGTGCGCTCTGCCGCCTCGACGCTCTGCGGGGTGTCGCTCGCCGGACCCCGATCGCGCGAGCTGCTGCAGAGGCTCGTGCGCGTGGATCTGTCACCTGCGGGGCTCAGGCTCTTCGACGTGCGCGAGACGGCGGTCGGCTTTGCGCCGACGATCCTCTCGCGCGCCGGATTCACCGGCGAGCTCGGCTACGAGCTCTGGACGACCCCGGACTACTTCGCGTCACTTTTTGATGACCTGCGCAGCGCCGGGCAGGGACTGGGTCTTCAGCTCTTCGGCGGACGCGCCCTGTCCTCGCTGCGCCTGGAGAAGGGCTACGGCTCTTTCAACAAGGACTTCCGCCCGGACTACAGCGCTTGTGAAACCGGTCTCGATCGTTTCGTCGATCTCAAGAAGACCGATTTCGTGGGGCGAGCTGCCGTGCTGGCCGAGCAAGCGGCGGGTCCGAAGCGCCGGTTCGTCGTGATGGAAGTGGCCGCCGGCGATGCCGATGTGGTCGGCTACGAGTCGATTCTCAAGGAAGGCGCGGCGGTGGGCTACGTGACCTCCGGCGCCTACGGCCACTGCATCGGCAAGAGCCTCGCCGCCGGCTACGTTCCCACCGCGCTGGCCCGCGACGGCGAGCGCTTCGAGATCGACATCCTGGGTGAGCTGCGCGCGGCGACCGTGCGGCTCGCACCGCTTTACGATCCAGAGGGCTTGCGGCTGCGCAGCTGATGCCGGGCGTTGCGCGGGTGGGCGAGCATCCGTGGTGGGAGCGCAGGTGGTGCTGCGTCCTACCTGAATGCATCGAGTATCGCGTTGAAGGTTGCGCTCGGGCGCATGGCGCGCGCGCAGCGCGCCGGATCGGGGTGGTAATAGCCGCCGATATCCACCGCCGAGCCCTGTGCGGCGGCGAGCTCGGCGACGATCTGCGACTCGTTGCGCCCCAGCTGATCCGCAAGCGGAGCAAACCGCGCGCGCAGCCTTGAATCCTCGGACTGCGCGGCGAGCGCCTGTGCCCAGTAGAGCGCGAGATAGAAGTGACTGCCGCGATTGTCGAGCTCGCCCGTGGCGCGCGAGGGCGAGCGGTCGAATTCGAGAATCTTGCCGTTGGCGACATCGAGGGCGCGTGCCAGGCAGGCAGCCTGCGAATTTTGAGTCTTCGCCGCGAGGTCCTCGATCGATACCTGCAGCGCGAGGAACTCGCCGAGGGAGTCCCAGCGCAGGTGGCCTTCCTCGAGAAACTGCTGGACATGCTTGGGTGCGGAGCCGCCGGCGCCCGTCTCGTAGAGACCGCCTCCGGCGAGCAGCGGGACGATCGAGAGCATCTTGGCGCTCGTGCCGAGCTCGAGGATCGGGAACAGATCGGTGAGATAGTCGCGCAGCACATTGCCGGTGACCGAGATCGTGTTCTCGCCGGCGCGCAGACGCTCGAGCGTCAGGCGGATCGCGGCGACGGGCGAGAGAATGCGAATGTCGAGGCCCGAGGTGTCGTGGTCGGCCAGATAGCGGCGCACGCGCTCGATCACGTTGCGGTCGTAGGCGCGCTCCGGGTCGAGCCAGAACAGAG